>Ga0272441_10007900_pt1 | contig 17100 bp, 13 predicted proteins | sample SSMProp6N_FD_193582 | JGI IMG/M metagenome (GOLD analysis project Ga0272441, IMG submission 193582) | Marine sediment archaeal communities from Little Sippewissett salt marsh, Falmouth, MA, United States - SSM-Prop-6N | ecosystem: Environmental > Aquatic > Marine > Wetlands > Sediment ...
TATACCCTGCCACTCCCCCCGCGTAATCTCCCGTCCCCGCCTCAATCTCGATATTGTTCACCATAAGATTTTTAATCTCGGCGTTTTCTCCTTCCACATAACCAAACAGTCCCACAAAATCATGCGCACTTGTTTCATAACTGAAATTCTTGATCATGTATCCATTCCCGTCAAACACCCCGCTGAATGGATAATCCGGATACTCACCTATCATCCCGTAACAACCCCCGACATAGTTTTCAAAATCGACATCGCCCATTAGCCGAAAGTGCCCCTCCGGCTTATCGCCTACCAGGGACATCTCTGTAACTGTATAAATCAAATACGGATCACTCTCCACCCCTTCCCCGCCGCCGTATTTATATTGCCCCGCCAACTGCGGATAATCCAAACCATCCTCAATCAGCCAGATATCCTGCCCACCATTGCCTGTCTCGCGCGTAAAATCCCAACCCGCATCTATATATGTGCTCCTCGTTTGCATCTCTGCCGTACTCAGCCCCTCGCCCCCGCTACTGGTAGTTATACCGCTGCTTTCCACATCCCAGAATGATTCTGTCACCCCACCCATCATACTACTTCCCACCAAACCACCTACCATGAACATACTCGGAGGCATACACGGATCACCACCCGTAACCTTTCCTGTCGCATAGCAATATTTAATAATAGTGCCCCCCATCGGACTGTTATTCATACCCACCAAACCACCCACATACGTATTTCCTGCAACATCACCTGTGGCGCAGCAGTTGGATATTCCTTCCCCGCTTGTCATCATCATTTGACTTCCAACCAGACCTCCGACCGTACTGGAATTTGTCGTAACGTCGCCCTTGGCCTGGCAGTTGGAGATTTTACTGCCATTCATGCCCACCAGACCACCAACATAACTACTGGTATAACTATCATTCATAATTTCAACATCAGTGTAACAATTGACTATTTCACTATCTCCCGTCATCATAGCATCACTATTAATTCCTATTAATCCGCCGATATAATTACCATTTGTCGTAACAGTTCCCTCAGCTTTACAATTGCAGATATTACAAGACATGTTATAGCCTACAAGTCCACCAATAAATTCACTACTGTCTCCATTACTTGCCAACACAGCCTTGACATTACAATTGATTATCTCCATTCCACCCATCATCGTAGGATTAGAATTATTCCCTATCAGCCCGCCGATATAGTCACCACTTGCCGTAACGCTGCCCTCAGCCTGACAATTAATAATAGAACAATATTCATTATATCCCACCAGACCACCGATATAACTACTATTTTCGCCCTCACCCACAACCTCTACCTTGGCAGAGCAGTTAATGATTTTCAAACTATCAATCATCACCGGATTTTGATTACTTCCCACTAAACCGCCGATACCACCACCACTTCCCCTGACACTACCCTCAGCCCGGCAGTTGTAAATATTATATAATTTATTACTTCCCACCAGCCCCCCGACAGAACTATTTTCACCGATGCTCACGATCTCAACCTTAGCATAGCAATCAGATATTTCCTTATCTCCTGTTGGGCTGGAATCAATACAGAATCCCACCAGACCGCCGACACCATCAGCACATCCCGCTACTTTTCCCTCCGTACTACAGTTAGAGATAAAACCGTCGTAATTAGCCCCCACCAGACCGCCGACATTTATTCCGCCTCTTACCATAACACCCTCAGCACTGCAGCCCGTTATTGTCCCATCTTCTAACAAGCCCACTAGCGAACCGACATTAGTATCTCCATAAAGAATAATACAAGGATCGCTCAGGGTTAAATCCTTCACTACCGCACAGGGATCAGCTATACGACCGAACAGACCGAAATCCTCTCCACCCAGGGGGAAATAATAAGTAAAGTTACTGATAGTATGACCGTTACCGTCGAATGAGCCGGTGAAGGGCGTAAATTGATCCCCAATAAAATTATATGAAAGGCTACTATAATTACTCAGGTCGATATCCGCCATCAGCTTGAAGCATTTATCCCAGTCACACGGATCCGCCCCGATCATATTCATCTGACACGGATCATAGATCAGATACGGATCACCCTCTTCCCCCGTCCCCCCTCCATATTTGCCCCACCCCGGCAGACACATAATCCCTATCAGTAATATCCCCATTCCGTAAGTGCTTATCCGACAACTCATTGGCCTTTCTCCTCACAATTTCGCTTAGAGCCCCTAACAAAAACTTGTCATTCCCGCGCAGGCGGGAATCCACTCAAACGAAAGCAGAATTTTGTTAGTGATTCTTAGTTCTGTAGCTACCAGTGTTAAAAATTAGAACCATCATTTTACCACATATTTTAAGCATTTGTCAATGACAAATTGATCTCTTCCTCTCCTCGTTTACTCATTTACCCGTTTACCCGTCTTATCGTTTCCCTGTCCATTCATTTTTTCCATTCTTATCCTCTCCATCGCCCATCTTCCTCTGCATCCTCTTTTCTCGCCACTCACTACGGTCAACTGTCTACGCTCGATTCTTACCTCCTTACCTCCTTACCTCCTTATCTCCTTATCTCCTGTCTCCTGACTCCTTGCGTCTTCGCGCCTTTACGTGAAACTTATTTTCTCATCACTGACCACTCACAACTTACAACTTAGTACCTTTGTTTCCTTCGTTCCCTTCTGTTTAATTGCTTTTGTTTTTTTGTATCTGTTTTTCTCGGTGTTCTCTGTGCCCTCGGTGGTTTAATTATTAATTTTTCTTCACCGCAGAGTTTTAATTAATTTTTATTTGCGTCTATTAGCGGTTAAATCTTTTTGTGTATTTTGAGCTTTTTGTGTCAATTATAATCCGTGTCATCCGTGCAACTTGTCACGCCATAGCTCTTGTCACGGCGTAGCTTCCTAGCGAAGCCGGATTAGCGGAGGCGGATCCGTGGTTATTTATTTGCGTTCATTCGCGGTTCCTCTTAAATTTCTTTGTTTCCTTCGCTATCTTATGTTCAAATTATTTTGTGATTTTTGTGCTTTCTGTGGCTCTTATTTCTTTGTTTTGATCCTTTGAATTTGGAATTTTTAATTTGTTTCGCATTCTTGTCCGCCGTAGCTCGCACTGCGAGCGAAGGAGGATCGGATATCGTGCTTAGGATTTGTTGACAACCCTTGGCTGCCCTCTGTCCTCTTATGTTAATTACCTCCAGACATCTCTTTAGCCTCCCGATCACCTTCCGCACCCGATATTCGCTTATCGCCCGTTTTTGGGCAATCGTTCTATACCCCAACCTCAACAGATAATAATCGTAAGCCACCTTCAATTCCTCCCCGCTGAACCTCTCCCGGCTCCGTATGATGCTTATATATTCCTTTCCCAGCAGCCTCTGTATCAGCCCCTTTATCTGCCTGGCCACCTTACTCTCCCGAGTTCCCTGCAAGTGGGCCAATTGCCGAAATGAAAACCGGTGACAAATATACGCCTCCACCAGCAACCTTTCTTGCCCCTCCAATAGCTCCAGCCGCAGCCTGAGCAGTTCCATCTGCCCCACCCTGATCGCCCGCTGATCCATCGCCTCCGAAATATTCTCTAGCTTCACCACCTTGCTTTCACCTTTACCTATCTTGACATTTTAAGGCCAGATACACAACGTATATACAATATTTGAATAAATATGTTAGTATTACATCAAACACTATATACAATTTATCACATATATAAAACAAGTCAAATAGTTTTTGGGAAAAAAATCAGAAATTTTATCATGTTATTTATTTATGAAACATTTTTTTGGAATTTATTATATAACTTGACTATAATCTGTCATAACTGGCTTTATACTTGGCAATATATCATGCCATAATTTGTTGTAACTAGCTGTGTATAATACACTTATATAACGGAGACCCAAAAATGGCACTCGGCTCATTAATCAGAAAAAGACGTGAAGAGTTACAATACACCCTCGACGACGTAAGTAACCGTACCGGCTATAGTAAGCCCTATCTTTCCACCATCGAAACCGGCCGTGTCAAAAACCCGCCCGCCGACGACTTATTGGTAAGACTAGAAAAATTACTCGGTTTCGACACCGGCATGCTCGTCCATTTCGCGCATCTCGAGAAACTGCCAGCAGATGTGCGCGAGGAATACGAAAACAGCGTAGCCGAAAATGAGTATTGGCGCTCATTTATCCAGGAATTAATCGATGCCGGCGATAAGGCAAAAGATTTATTGCGTTCAGCCAAAGTACGCAAACTTCTAAAACAGCCCCTGCCGACCGCCAAAATGACTGTTAAAAAGACCACCGGCAAGGCCGGTAAAAAGACTGCCGCCAAAGAGAAACTGGAGAAGCTGCCCATAGCCGGCAAATTAGTCCCGATTATCAACAGCGTTGTAGCGGGCTACCCGGCCGACTATGATGATATGGGCTATCCCCCCGGCGGGGCGGACGATTATGTCCGCTGTCCCGATTTGCACGATCCCAACGCCTTTGCCGTCCGCGTGGTGGGTGACTCGATGGAGCCGAAGTATCAAGAGGGCGATATTGTGGTCTTTTCACCTACTGCCGATGTGAACAGCGGTGATGACTGTTTCGTCAGGCTGACCGATCCGCACGAGACGACCTTCAAACAGGTATTCTTCGAAGAAAAAAATCAGATCCGCCTGCAGCCCCGTAATAATCAATATGCCCCCCTGATTCTGCCGCGGGAAAAGGTCAACGGCATCTGGCGGGCCGTAATCCGCTACGAACGCTTAAATAATTAGTAATCACAACAAATCAAGCACCTTCCAACCTCCTGTTAATCAGGGGGTTTTTTATTTGTCGAGGCTGGGACTTAGGTGAAGATGCTGTTTTTTTTAGTTCACAATATAAATTGTGAGTTTTAATTTTGCGCCATTCTCAAGGTGATTTGGGCAGGGCTTTTGTCTATGAGCAGCAACCGCATGGGCTTGGTTCGACAAGCTCATCCACCTTCGTTAATCCGTCTTCGCCAAGGCTACGACGGACAAGAACTATGGCGGATAAAACGGCGGACTAGAGCCACGGGCGGAAGCCCATTCGACGGGGGTTCTTAGAGGTTGCCATGAATTTTATTCGATGATCACCAGCATATAGGTAAAAACCGGCGGGATGGCGAGGGTAAGCTGAGATAATTTTTGGTCGTGGGAGGTTTTGATCGGCTGAGAATTTTCGCAGGGCCGGGGCTCAAAGTATGAAACCTTCAGGGTGGCTTTATTTAGAGAGTCGGGCAGGTGGATTGTGACCTGGCAGGGGGGTGAGGGGGTGAGCTGGTCGGTATCGGTGTTGAGGTTTTTGTTGTTTAGGTCCAGGGTGAGTCTGGGGGTGTCGCTATCAATGTTGAGATTTACACCCAGGGTATCAGGGGCGTTGGTAATAAGGGTGGGCTGAAAGGTGGGGAAATCCATTAGCTTTTTCATCTGCTGGTCAGCGGTAGTTCTTTGTTCGGGGTTTTCCGGGCATAGGTAGTTAACGCCGGGTTTGTCGCTGGTTATACGAAGAGAATTATCAGCAGATAGTGAGGCCAGGGCGTTTTCCTTACGGCGCATTAGTAGGTCGTCGGGGCCGAGGCGGGCACCGGTTTGGCCGGTGGCTAGGATCAGGCTGCCGGCGGCTAAGTATTGGCGCAGGATTTGGACCTGGGGATCGGTTAAAACGGAAATGGTGGGCAGGATAATCATACGAAAGGGTTTTAGGATTTCGTAGGTCATTTTGTTACTTAAAACTACATCCCACTGGGTATGGGAATCGCTCAGCCAGGCGGCCCAGCCCAGATACTCTTCGATAAACTCGTCCGCCTTTAGATGGGAAACTGTTATGGAGGCCAGATTGGTCCATTCGGAGTAAACCAGAGCGACGTCCGAGAGATATTTTCGGTTGTTCAGGATCTGCCGGTGGGTTTTGATGAAGCTGTTTATGCAGGCGGCGCTGGCAGATGTGCCGGGCGAATAGCCGTCCAGATATTGGTGGCCGAAATCCATTAAGCCGCGGTTGGCCAGGCAGTCAAAGGCAAGGACTTTGTGGAGGTTTTCATGTCCCTCGCCGGAAAGGTGCTGGGGGACGTAGAGACTGGGCCAGCAGTAGGGAGCGTCGCTGATGGCGGCGCCCAGTCTGGTGACGCCTCCGGCGTGTGTAAAGGGGGGCAGGCCGACACCGGGCAGCGAACCCATACGCCGGTCGGATTTGTACTCAAAGTGGGCAATATCGCAGGTGCCTTTCATGAAGGCCCGGGCGGGGGCCAGAGGTACCGTATTGCCGAAGACAGCGCAGTCGAGGCCGAGCTTTTGAGTCTGTTTTTTGGCGGTTTGATAGACGGCGCGATGAGTTTCCAAGCCGGTCTGGACTTTGTAGATCACATAGGCCATCCAGAGGGGATCGTCCAGCCAGCGGGGATTGAGATATTGCCAGGGGTGACCGCGAGACTCGAACGGTTTTTCTTCGATGTAGGTGCGAATGTCGAAGTTGTCTATATCCTGAACACCCAGCGCCTGTAATTGTTGGGGTGTGAAACGCTTGCTAAGAAACGAATGGAAGCCGGCCAAGGACCACGCACCGAAGGCATTGCCGCGGGGATAGAAAATGTTCATGTCACCGAAATTATCAATGTGAACGCCGTCCGGTTTATCCTCTGCGAGCAAGCGGGCGAGGGCGGAGCACATATATTTGCGCAACTGGGGATTGCTGTAATCGATGGTCACAATCTTGGTCGTCTGCCAACCGGTGCGGTCCTTTACTTCGGGAGGATTTTCCTGCTGAGCGGAAATGTCTGCCAGACCGCTGCGTCGAGCAATGTCGTCGGTGATACGAGGATTGCAGGAAAACATCCATTTATATTTCCCGTACATATCACAGGCAGCCAGGTTGCCGTAGAAGTCCTGAGGGAGTTTTCCGTCCGGGGTGTTGAAAGGTTCGAGGTTGTAAGCACTGGCGGTGGGATAAGGGGCCCAGGGGACGTTTTTCATAAAGTTTTCCAGGCCAATCCAGTGAGCACTGAGGGGCTCGACGCCGTTCCAGGAGGGCAGGGACCAGCCGGTATAGAGTAGTTTGTTGTCCTTAGATAAGAATCCCGCGAAATCGCCAATCTCACCGCCGTCAAAATATATGATGCGCTTAAGATTTGCTTGCTGGGCATCTTTTTGCCGATTTTCGACATGGGAATATTGTTTTTGCATGTCAATAAACCAGTATCCATACCAACCACCGAAATAGCCGGCACAGCGTACGGCCTGGGCGCAGGGATCACGGATGTCCTTTACCTGGTTGGGATGGGAAAAAATGGTGGTGTAGTTGTGCCACCAGTGTTCAGGTACGGGATCGGCAGCTACAGTGGTAGTCAGCACAGCGGAGATTACAAGGGATGTCCACAGCAATCTTATACGCAGGCTGTTCATATGATTTCCTTAAGCTACTTCGTGGGATTTTTTATCAGGCCTTTGAACAGCGGGGTTTCGAGGGCCTTGATGTAGCCGGTCCAATTGGTTTTGTTGCTGTCCTTTTGGATTTCGCTTATGGTCCAGGCTACCTTGGAATCAAGATTGTCGAGGAAGTGGACGGTGAAGGCCTCGGGCAGGGCGGGCAGGACCGGACAGCCGAACTCTAACGTGCCATGATGAGAGATGATGATGTGTTCGAGGCAATCGGCCAAAGTGCGGGGGAAAGGCTCTGTGGAGGAATCGTTCAGTTGTTTTATCTTTTCTTCCACGAGCATCACGCCCTTGACCAAGTGGCCGAGGAGGCGACCCTGGTCGCTGTATTTGAAACTGATGTCGTAATCAAGTTCGGTGGTCTTACCGATGTCGTGCAGAAACAAACCCGTCAGAACCAGATCGGCATCCAGATCGGGATAATGGGGCAGCACGCGCAGAGCCAACTCCAATACACTCAAGGTGTGCTCCAGCAAACCGCCGATATAGGCGTGGTGCAGGGAGATGGCGGCGGGGGCGATGCGAAACAGCTGCATCAATTCCTGGTCATCGAGAAAGGTCTTTAATAAGTTAGACAGGTGAGGATTTTTGACCTGGGCCAGGGCATTTTGCAAGCGAGCGAACATATCGTCCACGTCGTGTTCGGTGGTGGGCATGAAGTCCATAAGCTCATCGGCATCGACCTCGACGGGGCGAATAGAATCAACTACTATCTGTAATGCACTTTGATATAATTCCGTGCGGCCCCGGACCCAAACAAAACCCTCATGGGGTAGGGTGTTGAAGATGGATTCGGAGGCCTGCCACATGCGAGCGTTGATCCGGCCGGTACGGTCACTAAGATAGGCGGCGATGTAATAGTCGCCCCGGGTAGTGGTGCGCAAGATTGGCTGCGATATCATAAAGACCTGATCCAGAGGCTCTCCGGCGGTAAATTCTGAAATGTTACGACGAGGTTTTGAGGTCATTTTAGGACTCCGGGATTACATGGTATGATTATTTCGAGTGTCTGGTTTCGGTTTTAACAGGAATTAAGTCATAATTTAGTTTAGTGGTGCTGTAGTACTATAAGACTTTGATAAAAAGCTTGCAAGGAGAAAGGTTGGTGGTATAATAAATAGACTGGGCGGTATAGGTGGTTTGGGGAGGCGGATAATGAGGGCTGATTTTGACAGAGTAGTCAAATTTCGCTAAAATAGACGCTGGCGTTCTTTGTTCAAAGCAACCGTTGCATTTAACTTACACAATCTGACTAACGGTGAGTTTGGGCATTAAAGTTTTATCAAATCCACAGTGGTGATGATAATCTATGGACCGGAATTCGGAAATGCATGGAGACAGGATGGTGGGGGTGGCGACGGAGAATTGGCGGGAGCGAATTCTGGCGGCGCTGGGCAAAGAGCGTATCTCGACGAATTCCGGAAAATCACAGGGGGTCATCTGGTGTGATAATGTTTACGATGGGGTGGCCCGGGTAGTAGAACTTAAAAGATCGCAGAGTAACGGGGTGGTTTTGATAATGATTGACTGCCTCTCGGCTGAAGAGATGAGAGTTTTTCAAACGCTGAAGCAGATAGAGAGGATTAAGTCGGTAGGGCTTTCCATGGTTAGCAACCGCGGAAAGATGGACAGGGCTAAATTGCTCGGGGCAGATGAGGTGTTTACTATACAGGAGCTAAGCGAAAAGATTAAGCAGCGAAATCCAAGGGAACTGTCGGAAGATGCTGTAAATGTTTCCATTGAACCGGAGGGAAGGCAAGAATCTCCGCCAGTATCGAAAGAACCTGTTAAAGCGGTCTCGGTGGAGGAGTCGCTGGCAACGCTGACCGCCGAGGCAATAGCAGATCTGGAAAAGACCATAAAACATAGTATGGGACAAGAGGGCAGTGAAGAACAAGATCAGGAAACGGATGTCAGGGAGGCTGATGAGGAAACACCACCGATACGACCGGAACGAAAACCGCCCGCCAAGAAAGTAAACGAGTCAGAGGATGACCGGCCGTTACTGAGTAAAGAGGAATTGGACGCCCTTATGGGCGATGATTAATATGAGTGCATCCGAGAAAAAATCTGATTTTAGCTATGGGGCAGGGGGATTGATCTCTAAGCAGATATTGCTTCTGGGTGATGACGGACGGATGAAACGGCTGCTGGAGCGAGAGTCCTTCGGAGAGCATGTTGTCTGTGAAGCGGAAGTGCTGGAAGGAATCGTGAGGCTGGGATCGGCTGTTGTTGCGAGGTTAGATAGCGATACCGAAAATGAATTGAAAGCAACCGATACAAAGTATGATCTGGTGCTGCTTAACGTAGAACGTTTGGGAGCTAAAACAGTGCAGGCCGTAAAGGCGCTGCGGCGGGTCAGACCGAAGGTGCCGGTAGTATTATACGGTGAAGCGTTTGCAGAGGTGTATGCCCAGCCGGCCTTGCGGGAAGGGGCGAAGGAATTTCTGGTGTGGCCTATTCCACGAGCTGAGTTACGGTCGGAACTGGATGGGGTTCTAAAGGTAACACATATTGCCTCTGACCGGGTTACGATGCAGAGAGATGAAAAAGGAGTTTCAGTTTCCGAAGATCTGAAGTTAGTTTCTAAAGAGCAGAGCAAGGGGGCTGAGACGGATTTGAGATGGGATGCAAAGATGGTGGGGCAGTTCCATCGTCTGGCAGAGCTGGTGCCCAAAGGACAGGGAGTTCTGGTTGAACAGGCCCAGAAGGTCTCGGCTGATATGCTGCAAGTGGAGTGGGCGCGAATTGATTTGCTGCCAGCGAAAAAGCAGGTGAAAGGACAGGAGCAAAAACATAGTCAGAATTTTGCCATCCCGGAGCATACTTCTCAGATTGTGCAACTGGCTGGGCCTATGGGGATGGTCGGCCGAATGATTCTGGGGCCGGTAAGGAAAAAAGAACAGACAAGTGAAATGGCAACAAGCAAGCAGTCAGCCGACGAAGTAAGCTCACCGGTCTGTCAGTTTACGCTGGAGCGGTTAGCAGGGTTTTTGGGGATCCTGATACACCTGGTGCAGCGGGATGAAGCGCTGAAAAAACTGGCTATGACCGATGACCTGACCGGGGCGCATAATCGCCGTTACCTGGAACATTTTCTGCGACAGATCCTCAAGCAAATGTCGGAAGAAAAAACCGAAGTGACATTACTGCTTTTTGATATCGATGATTTCAAACATTATAACGACACCTATGGTCATGGGACCGGCGATGAGATACTGCGTCAGACCACTAGGCTGATCCGGAGGTGCTGCAGAGAGCATGATGTGGTGGCGAGGATAGGGGGGGATGAGTTTGCGGTGTTGTTCTGGGATTCGCGGCGAGAGAAGCAGGCACATAAAAATCAGCAGGGACATGAAGGTCAAGGCGGCGAGACAATAGTAGAGAAAAGAAGCGAGATACAAGGTACCCAGCGAAGTCATCAGGAGATGGTGAAGTTTCTGAGCAACCGTTTCCGCCGGATGATGATGACCAATGAGTTTCCCGGTCTGGGGCCCGAGGCCCGGGGGGTGTTGACTATCAGTGGGGGATTGTCGAGCTTTCCGTGGGATGGTCAAACGGTGGAGGCGCTTATGGCGGCGTCGGACGAAGCTCTGCTGAGCGCAAAACGCAGCGGTAAGAACCGTATCTATTTGCTGGGACGACCGGACAATTTAAAGTAAATAGTGGGCCGTAGATTGTAGGCCATGCGTGACAATCCCAAGAAGAAGATTTTAGAGATGGCGGGGGTGGCGGCGGGAGTGGGCGACGCGGTCGCGGACGGAGGTGACGGTGTCGAGGTTTGGCTCTGGAGTGGGGATTGATTTACCAATGGTTTTATAGGCGGAGGCGGCGCCTAGTTGTTCGAGGACGGCTGCATAGACACTATGGGGGGTGATATCGAGAGAATTCTGGGAGGCGGGGGAAGCGTCCGGCGTGATAACCTTACAGCGGGCATTAAAATAAGGAGCATCAAAAGTGCAAGAAACAACCGAGGGTGAAGGTTTGAAATCAAGTAGTACCAGATGCCGTTGCAGGGACCAGGCCAACTCGGTGGTCAGAGAAAAGGCGCCGACGATAACATCCAAGCGGCCCAGCAGAGCCATGTAGTTGTGCAAACCCTGCTGCACAAATTTTCTATCTGTGTCGTTTGAATCTATGGGCAGGGGGGGAGAATGTATGCAGGTGACGGGACCGAAATACTCCGCGGGGGTGTGGCGGGCGAGCCAGTGATTGAGATTATCGCTATGTTGATCGCCGAGCAAGATGGTGACTATGCCGTTTTGATTGAGCATTTCAATTAGCTGAATCCAGTTCTGGCAATCCCAGGGTGATGGCTGATTATGACAGGGAACATTGCCGGTATATATACCGACCGTAGAGCCCTGCCAAGATGGTCCCTGCCAATTGGTTTTAGGAATCTTCAGGCGGGGAAACTCGCGTCGATAATCAAGAGAACAAAGCATAAAAAGATCCTGAATAGGATCCAAGGGTTGCGGATGGGGATTATTTGGTAACAGGGCAGAGAGATACATTGGTTCGGCGGCATGGTCCAGAGGAAGGGGATTGCCCTGGCGGAGATAAAATCCTTTTTTCCTTTGGGCATTGATAATATTCATGACGGCACAGGCACGGCGGTTTAGGTCAAGATTATAAGCGACATCAAATGAGTCCATCTGGAGGCGGAGGAGAGCGGCAGGGTCCAAAGGCAAAGGTTCGTCCACGGCGTCAGAGAGCAGTTCCGGATAGGCAGTTAAATATGTTATGCGCGTGTTGGGTTCGTCGGTTTTCAACCGGTGGACCAGGGCACTGCTACGAATAACGGTCCGAGGGGAGGATACCTGGATTAACAAGAGCTTGCTGCTATAAGGTGTATAGGCGGAACAGCGGCAAAGGGCGCCGTCGCGCAGGTGGGGCAGGCAAGGACGATCGGCCTTAAAATATATGCAATCTCGAGCCAGGCGATCAATCTGTTCTTTCCGCCGCAATGGAACTCCTCGGACGCTAAGGACAATGTTTCTAAACGGAGTAATTTCGATACGGCGATACTATTTAATCGGTAGATAAGATGGTTTTTGTTGAAAATCGAAGATAACGCAGAGATAATGCTTGAAAATCGGGAGAACGACCGATAATATACGGTTGGTGGAAAGTTATGTCAAAAAAAGGGACCCATTATGAACTAGCGTTTAAGGCCTATCTGGGGCTACTGCAATTGCCGTTTGTAGCTGTGGATCAGGCACGTAAGGCGGTGTTTGCCGGTGTGCATCTGAAAAGCTTTGACTTTTTAATTTATCCACCCCAGCAGAGACGGATACTCTCCGATGTTAAAGGACGTAAGCTGGCCTTTTCAGACTTTCAAAAAGGCCGATTGGGTGAATCGTGGGCCACCCGCGAGGACGTCGAGGGACTTAAAAGTTGGCAGGAGGTTTTCGGGAGTGACTATTTATCTGTGCTGATCTTTGTGTATTGGCTATATGATGAACAGGGGCAAGCAGAGGTAATCGGTAGAAGGGATCGGGGGTATTGTATGGGCGAAACGAATGCTAAGCTGGGGGAAGTATTTTCTTTTGAGCAACGTTTATATACCTTCAGGGCGGTGGAATTGAACGCTTATAGTGTGGGTATGAAGCCGCGTAGTACCAGTTGGCAGACGGTATATGTGCCCAGGCGTATTTTTCGTGAGGTGGCGCTGCCTTTTGATAGTTTTATTAAGACCGCTCGACGCTGTGTGTGATTAAATAGTGGTGAAAAAAGAGGGGACAGTAAACAGGTAAACAAGTAAACGGGTAGATGAGTGACCCCCTGATCCCCGCCTACGCGAGGACATGTTTTACATCAGGGGATAATTAAGCCCCTCCCATCACACATGGTGGGCTATTTTGGGTCGTCCTTTGACTTTGCTTGAGTGGGTAAGTTGCCGCCGAGGCTCTTGATAGTTTCGCGGATGTCTTTGATCTGAGTTATTTTCAGTCCGAAATTTTCACCGATTTTGATCGGCTGGCCCAGGCCTATGGTGCTGTTATTGACCATCAGGTCGATATGCTGATAGGCATCCTTGTCGAATTGGATCATACTGCCCAGATTAAGTTTCAAGATCCTCTCCATGGTCATAGACTTTTCGGTGATTTTGACGATGACGGGTACCTTCATCGATAGAATCCGCTCGAGATGAGCCGGCGCATCATCGTCTGGCTTAACTGTTTCCATCTTATTGTCGATTTCGGGGGCAGGATCGTCAGGGGACTCGGAGGGGATTTGATCCGGTTGTACCTGGGGTTTTTGGGACTCTTTTAATTCGGTGCTCATGGGGAAAGGCGCCTTAATTGTTTATATCTCATTGATTTTCAAATGTTTATGTTGTTTTGGCCTTGGGTTGGACAAACAATTTCTGTCCGTTCGGCTATTATAGTTATCGGTACCAGAGAGGTTTGGGCTAAAGGGAAAGATGGGCAGGGAATTGGTTTAGATTATGTTTTTAGGCTATGGACGTTGATTGGGGGGCAAAATTGCCATAAATTGCCCTGCAAAGGTGACTTGACAATAATCTGGAGGTTAGATATGATCCTGATGTTAAATTTGGACGGCAAAACGCCGTATTGAGAGCTTGAACGGGCTTTATAATTTTCTGAGAGAAAATGAATTATGAATGAATTAGCAGGAAAAGACGTATTACTGGTTGACGACGATGAAGACATCCTAACCGCGATAGCGGCGGCCATAACGGAATTGGGGGTGGAGGTCCGTACTACGGGTAATGGCAACGCGGCAGTGGATATGATCCAGGAAAAGACCCCTGATTTGCTGATCCTGGATCAGATGCTACCCGGCAGGAGCGGATTTCTGGTACTGGAGAAGATCCGTGGTCTGCGCAAGGATACGGGCAAACCTCCGATCATTATGATCACCGCTAATCCGGGGCAGAGGCATAAAGTCTATGCCGAGACACTGGGCGTCGATGTCTATCTCAACAAACCCTTCCGGATGGAAAAACTGGTCACGGCTGCCCGGGAATTACTCGCCAAAGAATAATAAGCACCAGTTATTCCCGGCCGTATCCTTCTGGGTGTTGATAGCCAGTTTGGGGGTGGGAGTGTTGTTTGCGGAAAATTTGCCAAAGATGAACGGACGGCTATAAACCAAGGTAATATCGAGACATATGAATTTACATTTCGCCGAGAGAGACAATTAATTTTTCAATGAAATTTGATTTTATTTGATGTCTGGCTAAAATTAAAAAGACCTTTCGAGGATGGATTTAGGGAATGAGCCTGTTGTAATCGTGTATCTATGCGCGGAAAGAATATAATTCTGAAATAATAGTCAACACTCATTAAGGAGACGGCTTATGGAAGAACTTGTCAGCAAACTACAGGAATGGGGTACGTTATATGGTCTGAAGATTGTATATGCCCTGGCGATTATAATAATAGGCCGCTGGATTGCCATGGCTATAAGGAGCCTGATTCATAAGGTGATGGCCAATAGAAAGGTTGACGGCACCGTAGTTTCATTTGTCGCGAGTATTACATATTATACCCTTTTGGCCTTTGTTATTCTGGCGGCTTTGAATCAGTTGGGGATTCAGACGGCTTCCTTTGTGGCGGTTATGGCGGCGGCTGGGCTGGCGATCGGATTGGCCCTGCAGGGCTCATTGGCCAATTTTGCATCGGGATTTTTATTGATCGTATTTCGTCCGTTCAAGGAAGGGGAGTATATTGAAGGGGGGGGGACGGCCGGCATTGTGGAGGATATTCAAATATTCACTACCACACTGGTTACTCCCGACAATAAAAAGGTCATCATTCCCAATGCCAAATTGACCGGAGATAATATTATCAATTATTCGGCCAAGGGCACCCGCCGGGTGGAGATTATCGCGGGGGTCAGTTACTCGGACGATCTGGATAAGGTGCGCAGGGTTTTACAGGGTATAATAGACGAGGATGAAAGACTACTTAAGGAACCGGCATCGATGATAGCCGTTAAGGAAATGGCCGACAGTAGTGTGAACTTTGTAGTACGGGTATGGGTTAACGTGGCAGACTATTGGGATGTGTTTTTCGGTATGAACGAGAAGATCAAGAAACGCTTCGATGCCGAAGGGATATCCATTCCCTTCCCGCAAAGGGATGTTCACATCTATGAACATAAAGAAACAGCTAGAAGCTAGCAGCCAGAAGTTGGCAAATTAAGAGCCTTTAGGCGGAATGAACAATTTTTCATGATTATGATTGGAAAGGAGATAGATATGCGACGTATCTTGTTACTGGCGGTGATCGGGTTAATAATGGTGGTTAACGCTCAGGCGGATGTACTGGTATTTAAGAACGGGGATCGGCTGACGGGGAAATTCGTAAGGATCGTCGATGGTAATTTGGTCTTTAAGGCAGATATGGCTGGCGAGGTTACGATAGGACTGGATAAGGTGCAGACTTTCTGGACGGATGAACCGATTGAGATTCATATGAAAGACGGATCCCTCTTTAAGAGTAAGGTTCTGGAGAGCAAGGACGCGGGTAAGGTGTCTGTTGAAGCCACCAAGGTTATACCGGCTCAGAAGATTGCCTTTGAAGATATTACCTCGGTAAACCCACCACCCAAACCAAAGGTGAAATGGAAGGGTAATCTTACCGGCGGGTTTACCAGCACTCACGGTAACACCTTCAGCCAGAGCGGTAGTCTGAGTTTTAATGCCACCCGCCGGGGGGAAAAAGACCGTATTAACGTGTTCGGCCTCTATACCGTGGCCCGTACCAAAGAAGATAAGGAAAAATCTCCCGGAGTATACGATGAAGAAAAGGTTACCACGGATGAGAGTTTAATGTTTGGAGGCAAGTATAGTTACTTCTATCAGGAAAAATGTTACGCTTTTATAAATGGCAATTTCAAAAAAGACCATATCGCCGATCTGGACCGCCGTATAATATCCGGTGTGGGTTTGGGGCGGCAATGGATAGAGTCGGATGACAAGAACTTCTCCACCGATGCGGGTTTGTCAATTTTGTGCGAGAAATACACTACCCGAGATCAGACTACCTGGTTAAAGGAGATAGACAAGACGGATGATTTGTCGGCTCAGTTGGGGTATCATTTTGATTGGCTGCTTATGAAGAAACTTACATTTCTTCATAACCTGACATATTATCCCAATATCCAGGGGAGTGTGTCCGATTATTTCCTAAATGCTGATGCGGAGCTTAGGCTGGCCTTGAGCAAGGCCTGGTTTGCCAGCTTAAGGTATATTCTGGATTACGACTCAACACCCGGTGAAGGTTTGTCCACTACCGATTCGAAATATATCCTGGGGGTGGGCTGGACATTCTGAGAATATGTATGTTTAGCTGAGGTTCATGGTCATCAGGAATTCGGCGTTGGACTTGACCTTCTGCAGACGGCTCTTTAAGAGTTCTACCGCCTCAACGGGATTCATATCGCTGAGGACCCGGCGGAGCCGATAGACCAGCTCCAATTCCTTGGGATCCATTAGTAGTTCTTCCTTACGGGTACCGCTACGGCTGATATCAATGGCGGGCCAGGTACGCCGATCGACCAGGCGTCGGTCCAGATGCAGTTCCATGTTACCGGTGCCTTTGAATTCCTCGAAAATAACCTCATCCATCTTGGAGCCGGTTTCAATAAGGGCGGTGGCCAGGATGGTAAGTGAGCCACCCTCTTCGATGTTACGGGCGGCACCGAAAAACTTCTTGGG
>Ga0272441_10007901_pt1 | contig 17096 bp, 20 predicted proteins | sample SSMProp6N_FD_193582 | JGI IMG/M metagenome (GOLD analysis project Ga0272441, IMG submission 193582) | Marine sediment archaeal communities from Little Sippewissett salt marsh, Falmouth, MA, United States - SSM-Prop-6N | ecosystem: Environmental > Aquatic > Marine > Wetlands > Sediment ...
GTCAAAGTTTTAATCTTAACAAACAAGCGCTTGAGGAATTAATAAGCAAGAGGGTTTAATCTAAACCCTCTTTTTTTATTCTTGATATTTATGGTAAAATATGAATATAACATAATAAATTAATGTGTGGGGCCCTGTGGTGCCTTACGGCACAACACAGGACCCGTTCTCACTATCCAAAGCAAAGCAGTTTGCTTTGGATTAAACATTCGAACTATGCAAAAAACATTAGAAAATTTAACAAAAGCTTTTGTGGGCGAAAGCCAAGCGCGTAACCGTTACTCTTTCTATGCCAAAGTGGCCAAGAAAGAGGGTTATGAACAAATTGGCGGCGTGTTTTTAGAAACTGCTGAACAAGAAAAAGAACATGCTAAGAGATTGTTTGAACATATCCAAGAGTTGAAAAAAGAATTAGGCGCGGAAGATGAATTAAAGATTGAAGCCGCAGCTCCAATTGTTTATGACGACACTATTACTAATTTAAAAGCTGCGGCCGCTGGTGAAAATTATGAACACACTTCTATGTATCCTGAATTTGCCAAAGTCGCTGAAGAAGAAGGTTTAGAAAAAATTGCTATCCGCTTGAAATCAATTGCCGTGGCTGAAAAGCATCATGAAGAACGCTATCAAAAATTATTAGCTGAATTAGAAGCTGGAACAGTTTTTGAAAAATCAGAAGAAGTTGAATGGGTCTGTCGCGAATGTGGTTATACTCATAAAGGCACCACCCCACCAGACAAATGTCCATCTTGTGATCATGCCATGGGTTATTATCAAGTTAAATGCGAAACTTATTAACTCGTTTATCCGCCTCCGCTAAAGCTATGGCGGATAAACTCTTTATACGATCCCGCCAGCGGCGGGATCGAACTAATAACCCGCCCGCCATAGCCTTGGCGACGGCGGGCAGGAAACATATGACTCAACTTTATCAAATATATAAATGTTCTATTTGTGGCAACGTGGTTGAAGTTTTAACTGCTGGTGGCGGTGAATTAATTTGTTGTGGCAAGCCTATGGATTTATTAGATGAGAAAGCTCAAGACCCTGTTCAACAAGCTCAGGGCGTGCCGGAAGGTACAGAGAAGCACTTACCGGTGATTGAAGAAATGCCAGCTAATGTATGCCAAGGTAAAGATGGTTTTACTATCAAAGTCGGCGATGTACCACATCCTATGGACGAAGATCATTATATTGAATGGATTGAAATAATAACAGCAGATGGCAAGCGCGGCAAAAGATTTCTTAAGCCGGGCGATAAACCAGAAGTTGAATTTTATACTCGTAAAGATGTCATTGGCGCCCGCGCCTATTGCAATGTCCACGGACTTTGGAAAAAATAATTATGAAAAGAGAAAAATCAGCTGGCGGCATAATAACTAAAAAAGAAGGTGATCAAACACTTATTCTTTTAGTGGAACACAGAGATGAAACCTATGTATTTCCAAAAGGACATGTTAAAGAAGGAGAGACTTTAGAGCAAACTGCAAAACGAGAAATATATGAAGAAGTGGGTTTAAAAGATATAGAAATTGGAGAAAAATTAGGCGTAGTTACAAGACCTTCAGTTAAATCAGATGGAAGAATAATTAAAAAAGATATTACTTTATTTGCGATAAAGGTTAATGATTTTAATCATTCAGATGAGGCAGAAGAAGATTATCAATGGTTTACATTGGAGCAAGCATTGAATAAATTCAGATATAAAGAGGACGCTGATTTTCTAAGAAAATTAAAAATATAAAAAAGTAGGTATTTGACAAATATATTTTTCTAATATATAATAAAACCAGACTAAGCTAGCATATTAAATTATGCTAGTTTTTTTAAAAGATTAATTAAGACTTACCCTCCTTCGCCAAGGCTTCGGCGGGCAAGTCTCTAGTTCGAAAATTTGCCCAGCAAATTTTCGTATAAGGAGTTTATCCGCCATAGCTCGGAGTATAGCGGAGAGCGACGGCGGAGAAACCCAATAAATATATGCAACAAGAAGAACTAGCTTTAGCTATTCAACAAGTCTGTGAGGAAAAAGGCCTTACCCCCGAAAGTGTTAAAGCCACTATTGAAGATGCTTTAGCTGCCGCTTATCGTAAAGATTTCGGCGACAAAAAAACTCAAAACATTCGTGTTAAATTTGAACTCGGCTCAGGTGAGTTTGAAGTTTTTGATGTTAAAGAAGTTGTTGAAGATGATTTAAAAGAAAAGTATGACCAGATTAAAGCTGAAGTTGATAAATTAAAAGAAGCAGGTGAAGATATTACTCCAGAGATTATGGAAGAGATTACTAATAAAGTTGAGGGAAAAAAGAGTAAAGAGAAAGGAGTAAAGAGTAAAGAGGATAAAAAGGAAGATAAAAAGAGTGAAAATGAAAAAATAGAAAAAACTACTGAAGGTACCACTAAAAAAGACGGGACCCTTCGGCAAGCTCCCCTCGACAATGCTCGGGACGGGCAGGGCGATTCTTCTGACGAAGAACCGGAAGAAAAGAAATTTAATCCCCGCACCATGATTTCTTTGAGCGAGGCTAAAGAAATAAACCCCGCCAAAAAGGACGGGGCAAGAAAAACCCACAAACTTGGTGATGAAGTAATTACTAAATTAGATGTACCAGCTGAATTTGGACGCATGGCTGCGCAGACTGCCAAGCAAGTTATTATTCAAAAACTTCGCGAAGCTGAACGCGACACCATCTATAATGATTATAAAGATCGCGTGGGCGAATTAATTGTCGGTACAGTCCAGCGTCAGGAAGGCAAAATTGTGCTGGTTGATTTAGGTTCAACTTCAGCCATTGTTTTACCCATGGATCAAATGCGCACTGACAAATATAGTCCTGGTGCGCGTATGAAATTCTATGTTAAATCTGTGGAGCAAACTAATAAAGGCCCAGAGATTTTACTTTCTCGTTCTCATCCTGAAGTCTTGCGTAAACTATTTAAATTAGAAGTGCCTGAAATTAATTCTGGTGCGGTTGTTATTAAAGCGATTGCGCGTGATGCTGGTGCTCGTTCTAAAGTGGCCGTGACTGCTAAAGAAGAAGGTTTAGACCCCATTGGTGCTTGTATTGGTCAACGCGGCACGCGGGTGCAAACCATTATTAATGAATTAGGCGGTGAAAAAATTGATGTTATTGAATGGGACGAAGATCCAACCAAATTTTTAGCCAATGCTTTAGCTCCAGCCAAAATTTTAAGTATTAAAATAAATGAAGCCGAAAAAACAGCTTCAGCCTTAGTTAAGGAAGATCAATATTCTTTAGCTATTGGTAAAGGTGGCCAAAATGTTCGTTTAGCTGCTCAATTAGCGAGCATTAAAATTGATGTGGTTATGGAAGGTGGAAAAGATAGTAAAGAGAAAGGAGTAAAGAGTAAGGAGGGGAAAGAAGATAGTAAAGACAAAGAGGGTAAAGACGAAGAGAAAAGTGACTCGTCTGCCGACGAGGCAGGAAAACGAAAAGTGACCGCCGCAGATGCGGGGCAAGAAAGTGAAAAATCAAAAAAGGCAGAGAAGAAACCTGTCGATTCGGCAGGCAAGGAAGATAAAAAGGAAGATAAGTCTAAGGAAGAAAAACCTAAAAAAGTAAAATCCAAAAAAATTGAAGATAAGAAATAAAATTTAAACTAAAAAGCCCATGGAATATATCCACAGGCTTTGAAACTCGTTTGATTTTTACTTTCCTCCAAATTTATCTTTAACTAACCACCAGAAGAATTTTTTCCAATTTTCAAAAACCGCCCGAGTTTGTTCTTCGTTTCCCTTCCATTCACTTGATCCCAAGTCCAACATTACAGTCATCATTGCTCGCTCCAAAAGATTAAACCAGTATTGTTGTTTGGTAGAAGGATTGTGAGAATATAGATCTTTAGACCATAACTCAGTCCATTCCTGAATTCTTTTTAGAAATGCCTTAAAGGGATAATTTCTTTTTTGAGTAAGGATCAATTCTACCCAGACCGGAAAAACAATCTCTTGGTATTGAGGACGAAACGACCAATAGAGATTGGCTAACAGAATAAATTGATTATTCTGTTTGTCAAATTTAATATCACCACCACCGAGATGAGCATGAGTAAAATGAATTGGCTCAAATCTACACTCATCTATTATTTCAAAATATTTATCCCTAAACTGCTGGATTTGTTCATCAGTGATATGATGATAACTACTATTTTGGGCAATCGAATAAAAATGCTCAAAAGCATCTCTATAAGACTGTTGGATAGATATTTTGGGTTGCGGCAGCCAAGGTTTAATTGACAATACATTATTCAGAAATTCCTGAAGAAATAATTTATGTGATTTCATTTCTTCACTTGAAGCTGGAGTTTTTAGCCATAAATTGGGCAAGTGGGATAAATCTTCAAAAATCAGATAACCATAATTCAATTCTTCATTCCAGGCTTCATCGCGTATAATTTTAGGTAATCTAATAATTGAACTCTGGTTGAATTCTTCTATTTTCCGAATAATAAAACCTTCGTCAAAAGTCAGGGGTCGTAACTGAAGCTTTAAAACTGCAGTCTCACCTCGTAAATTTTTGACAGGCACAATAAAACTTCCCACTTTTTGGGTGTCATAATAGACTCCTGTAAAAAGAGGCTTTGAGCTTGATTTTTTCCAGCCGTGTTTTGACTCAATTTCTGACAATGCTTTAAGAATTAAAAGTCGACCATCGTCGGCTTCTAAGGCGTTGTCAGTAATTCTATTGCCATGGGATCTTGTATCCATAATTTTTCCTCCTTATTTTAATCGTTTGATTTTTATTATAGCAATTCAGACAGTATTTGTCAAGTAATTCTTGTCAAAAAGTATTTTTTATGATTAAATTAATAGAGAATAAAAATTAAAATCTATGTCTGAAATTTTAATTCAAACCAACGGCCAAGATGAAATAATTGGACAGGTTGTTCGTGACGAAGCGCATGCGCAAGGTCTTTGGCACCGTCGAGCTACAGTTTTTGTGTTTAATAAAAATAAAGAATTATTAATTCAAAAACGCGCGCCCAATATGAGCTGGCCTAACACTTGGTCGAGTTCTGCATCTGGCCATGTTTTAGACGGTGAAACTTATGAAGATGGAGCTCGTCGAGAATTAAAAGAAGAAATTGGCATTGAGTGTGATTTTAAACTCGTTGGTAAAATAATTGAAGTCACAAAATCAACAGAACAAGATATGATTGATAAAGAACACCATCAACTTTTTGTCTGTTCTTTCGATGGACCTTTTCAGATCCAAAAAGAAGAATTATCAGAAGTTAAATTTGAATCAATTGAAAATATAAAAAAGAAAATTTCAGAAGATCCATCTCAATTCACTCCAGGATTTATTAAAGAATTTGAATATTATATTAAAAATATAAAAATAAAATAATAAAATAATATAAAAATATAGCCCTTCGACTCACTTCGTTCGCTCAGGGCAAAAAATTGATAAATTAATTTTTTGGAGGATAAAGTGAAAAAGATAAAAGATAAGATTAAGGTTTTTCTCGGTCGAATCTCTGTTCGGTTTTTGGTTTGGGCCCTGTATCGGTTGTTTAATTTGCGGCAAGAGATACGGACCTACAAAGGTCTTCAATCACTCATTCTAACTTGTCGGCGGAAATGTATTGTTCAAGGTTTAGGAAATCTACCAGCTAACGGTTCATTTATCGTGGCTTGTAATCATTGGGGAACCTGGCAGTTAACCCTAGTTATGGGTACTTTAGTTTATGAACTGCGTCGAATTATTCATGTCATGGTTGAACCCCGAGTTTATAACACGGATAAAAAAATGTCAGCCCAGTGGTTCTCTTGGGTGCCGATAACTGGTGCGCGGACTTTAATTCGAGTACTTAAATCTGGCGGTGTGGCGGTGATTATCCCAACTGGCGCAGATGAAAGAGTTTTAAATTACGCTCGCGGCGGGGCAACCAAAGAAGAGATGGTCGCCCGTGCTCGACCTGGCATTGGTTTACTACTCAAATATGCTCCGGTGGTGCCCATTGGTTTCTGCGCGCCAGACCCTGGTCAAGGTAAAACATTGATAAATATATTAAATTTTTTTAAAGCGCTATTCTTTAATAAAGTACTCATTCGTATTGGACCAGCTCTGGATTTTACTTCACGGGAACTTGATTCTCATGAGCTAGAGAATGCAACTGGCGAAGTAGTCTATAACATTTTTTCCTTAGTTGATTCAATCAAACCAGCTAATTCAGCAAACAAACCTCGCTAATTAAAATTTTAGCGAGGTTTTTTTATTTGTCAGATATGTTAAAATTAAAATAAGTATTGGATCCCGGATCGGGGTCCGGGATGACAAAGAATTTTATGTTAATTGGTGCACATATTTCAGCTGCTGGGGGAGTAGTGAATGCCCCTAAAAATGCTTCCGCGATTGGGTGTGAAGTTTTTCAGTTTTTTTCACGTTCACCTCAAGGCGGCAAAGCTCCGGAATTAACTCCAGACACAGTCAAAGAATTTAAAAGTAATTTAAAAAAATATAAGCAAAAAGAATGCTATATTCACGCCCCGTATTTTATTAATTTAGCCTCAAGCAACAATCGCATTTATCACGGTTCAATTTCGGTTTTAAAAGAAGAATTAGAAAGGGGTTCAAAATTAGGTGTAAAATATTTAATGTTTCATCCAGGTTCAGCTAAAGATTTAGGCCAAACTGCAGCAGAAAAAAAAGTGGCTCAGGGAATAAGCGAAATTTTAAAAGATTATAAAGGTAGCTGCCAACTTTTAATTGAAATGTCAGCTGGCGCTGGTCAAATAATCGGCGACACTTTTGAAGAAATTGATAATATAATAAAAAATGTAGGGGCGGGCCTGGACCCGCCCGCAAAAAAACGGACAGGTCAAGACCTGTCCCTACAAAAATCATTGCAGGATAAGATAGGCGTATGCTACGATACAGCCCACGCCTTTGCTTCAGGTTATGATATCCGCACTCCAGCTGCAGTTAAAAAAACTTTTAATGATTTTAATAAAATTTTAGGCATTAAAAAATTAAAATTAATTCATGTTAATGATTCAAAAACAGAATTAAATTCTCATCGCGATCGCCACGAACATATTGGGCAAGGAAAAATTGGACTAGCTGGCTTCCACGCTTTACTAGCTGAACCAAAACTTAAAAATATTAATCTAATTTTAGAAACTCCGTTTGGGGATTTAAGACAAAAAGATATAAAGACCTTAAAAAAACTAAGAAAATAAATTCCACCAACTTTTTCTTTTAAAAGAAAAAGTTGTAAAAAGAAACGCAAACAGGTTTCTCTCAGATAAATTCAACTTCGTTGTTGTTAATCTCCAAACTCATCCCGCTACCGCGGGATTCAAACATGCGGTAAATTTTCCTTCGGAAACACTCCTCCTCAGCTCGAATTTATACTCTTCGCTCCACCAATGTTTGCAGGATTTTATTTAAAAATTAAAATATTAAATTTTATACTATGAACTATTCTAAAGAAAAAAATTTTGCGATTAAAATAATTGAAACAGCTGGCCATTCACTGCTTAAATTTTTTAATTCAGCCGAAAGACTAACTTTTACTAAAAAATCAAAACACGAAATCGTGACCCCAGCTGATATGGCCGCTAATAAAATAATCCTCTCAGCTCTTAAAAAGAATTTCCCCAAGCATGGAATTTTATCAGAAGAAACAGGTGAGTATCAACCAGATTCAGATTATTTATGGACAGTTGATCCAGTTGATGGCACAACTAATTTTGCCATGAGCTCACCACTATGGGGAATTTGCCTGGGTTTATTTCATCATCAAAATTTAGTCTTAGGAATGATTAATTTACCTTATTTGAAAGAACTTTATTGGGCAGTTGAAGGTAAGGGTGCTTATTTGAATAATAAAAAAATAAAAGTGGCTTCAATGAAAAAATTATCTAATTCTTTAGTCACTTACTGTTATGGTTATTCAGATAAATCAATTAAATTTGGTCATAAAATAAGTTTAATCTTAAGAGAGAAGGCGATTGATGCCCGTCAGCTTGGTTCAGCTGCTATTGAAACAGCTTGGTTGGCCAAAGGCAAGACCCAGGGTTTTATGGTAGAGCATGCTAATTTATGGGATGTAGCTCCAGGTGCTTTAATTATTCGTGAGGCTGGTGGCAAGGTAACGGATTTTAATGGCCAGGAGTGGAATTTTAATTCTAAAAATTTTGTGGCTTCAAATGGATTAATACATAAAGAATTATTAAAAGTCATTGACAAAGTTTAATTTTTATAGTAAAATAATTTAACAGCGGAGTGTGGCCTAATTGGCTAAGGCACCACGTTTGGGACGTGGGGATTCTGGGTTCGAGTCCCAGCACTCCGACCATTCGACTTCGTTCGGTCTTTCAGACCTCACTTCGCTCATGGTCTTCGACCAATAAATTTATGAATAAAGATTTATCTGGAATATTAAACGAAGTCGAATGTCCTGAGCAAACCCGAGCTTTGCGAGGAGGAGTCGAAGGGCAATGTTATGTATATCTTTTATTATGTAGTGATAATAGTATTTATTGTGGTTCCACTTTTGATTTAAAAGATAGATTAAAAAGACACAATGCAGGAGAGGCTGCAGTTTGGACTAAGAACAGACGGCCAGTAAAATTAATATATTATGAGATTCAAAAATTTTCTTTACTTGCTCGCCGACGCGAAAGACAAATAAAAGGCTAGTCAATAAAAAAGAAAATAAATTTAATTAATAATTCTATAAAATAAATATATGTCTAACAAAATCCTTCTTATAATAATACTAGTAATTGTCTTAATTGGCGGTTATTTTTTATTCTTTAATAAGCAATCAGCCAATCAAGTTGAACTGCCTTTTGATTTAGGTAATAATATCCAAGTTGAAATTCGCGATATGTCAGATGTGCCAGCTGAATATTTTTCCGGCGAATCGAGATTTAGTTCTGGCAACTGCCAAACTGATGCTGACTGTCACAACATTGGATGTTCTTTACAGATGTGTTCTTCAGATTCAGATTTAGTGATTACTTGCGAAATTGGCGGAGAATTTCCAGATCGAAATATCTATGCTTGTGGATGTATATTGAATACGTGTGGGTGGTACAAAAAATAAATTAAAAGTTAAAAATTAAAAGTTAAAAGTACAATTTAAAATTAAAAATTAATCTGTCGCAAAGCGACACTTTAATTTTGAACTTTGCATTTTGAATTTTGAATTAAAGTCGCGGGTATCGTATAATGGTTATTATGTCAGGTTTCCAACCTGAACATGGGGGTTCGATTCCCCCTACCCGCTCCATCAAAAAACTCGAGTTAATACCTCGAGTTTTTTGATATCTAATTTTATAAGTATTATAACTTTCTAAACACCATGCCGTAATGAAACTTTCCAGCTTCAAATTGTTCTTCTAATTTTAGATTAGCTGCCTGGGCCAGATTTATCATCTGACTAGCTGAAATTTTATTATCTGGCTTGGGCCCAATTGGGAAGCGGCCTTCTTTCCAATCCACCACTAAAATTTTTCCATCCCTTTTAGTTATTCGCGCTGCTTCTTTTAAAATATTTAAATATTCATTGTTTTGGAAAAGAATATTAATTAATAAAGAAAAATCTATCTCATTATCATTAATTTTAGTGGCTCCAAATTTTTCTAAATTTGACCAAATAGTTTTAATATTTTTAAAGCCTAAAATTTTAGCCCGGGTATTTACATTTGATAAAACCGGCTTTAAAATATCAACCGCGTAGACTTGGCCTTGTGGTCCTACTACTTGAGCTGAAGTCATCACAAAAAAACCAGCTCCACCACAACCCAAATCAGCAATCTTTGAACCATAGGTTACTCCTAATTTATTTTTAATTAAATCGTGTGGATCCAGAAGCTCATTACCTCCGGGAACCTTTTTATTTTCCTTCATATTTTTATTATATCACATTTCAGTAATTGGCTGAAAGGTGAATCGATGAATTTCTGAAGGGCCATGCTGAGTAATTAAATCCAAGTGTTCAGCAGTGCCATAACCTTTATGTTTTCCAAAATTATATTCTGGATAAATTTTATGCAAAGCCTCTAACATTTTATCTCGCACCACTTTAGCAATCACTGAAGCCGCGGCAATTGACATTATTTTTGAATCACCTTTAACAATAAAATCCGATTTTATACTTGATTCAAAATTACGGATTCCATCCACCAATAAATAATGCGGCCGGATATGTAATTTTTTAACCGCCCGCTCAAAAGCTGTTCGATTAGCTGGTAAAATTCCTAATTCATCAATTTCAGCTGGTGAAACAATTCCAGCTGACCAAGCTAAACAATTTTTAGTAATAGTTAGAAATAATTTTTCTCGACTGCGTGGGGTTAAAAGTTTTGAATCGCGCAAACCAACAAGTTTAACTTTAGGCGGCAAGATAACTGCCCCGGCCACTAATGGTCCAGCCAAAGAACCACGCCCAGCTTCGTCTAAGCCAGCAATGTGCAAATAGCCTTGTTTTCTAAGTTTTTTTTCGTATCTATTATTTAATTTGAGCATGGAAATTATTTAGTAATTTCTAATTTCCCTAAATTATAATTCACCTAATAAAATCCGCAATGATTAATTCCTAATTTTAGATTTAAACATTAGAAATTTATTAGATATTATAATTTAGTATTTAGAAATTTTTTAAACTAAAATTGCCCTCTGGTTAGAGTATAAATTTGAATAGTAATATTATTTCTTAACCAAGAAAACTTCTGTGCCAGGTTTAACTTTCTCATCCACCTTCATTCCTACATCATCACCTTTCTTGGCTTTCTTAATCTGTTCATGTTCAACTTGCATTGAACCTACAGTTTGAGTAAAGTCTGCGCCATGACCGACAATGTGGATTTCATCCCCAACTTTTAAAGTGCCTTCTAATTTTAGTACAGCCACATTAATATTACCGTAAAAATGTGTGATAATACCTATCTTTTTTTCAGGCATATGAGTTTATCCTCCGTCGCTCCTCATAAATTCGGAGCTATGGCGGATAAACTCCTTATACAGTTCAAATTTTCTGCAGAAAATTTGAACTGAACTCGGAGCTTGCCCGCCGTAGCCTCGGCGAAGGAGGGTAAGCGACTTAGTACCAATCTACAGGTATTGGATATTTTTCCCACAAACTTTTAAATTTTATCTCTTTATTCTGAACTCCGTATTCATAAATATTTTTAGTTACTTCTACATCTTTTAAACAATATTTTTTTAATTTATCAATCGAATTTTCTTTCCAAAATTTAATCGCATCTAAACCTGTACCAGATTTTCCAATATTCAAACTACCTTGCGCCACATCTTCCAACTTAATTTTATAACCCAAGTATCTTTCTGCATCCACCATAATATCCAAGGTGCGCAAACCAGAAAAATTAAAGTTCTTTAAATAATTTTGCAAAACCGGATAATCAAATCCTACTAAATTAAATCCAATTACTAATTCTGCTTTTTTTAAAAATTCTTCCAGTTTATCTAACTCGCCTTCGCCAAAAGTATAATACCGCCCGTCGCCATACCAGTATGCACCAACTACAGAAATTTTTAACAAAGCCAGATTGGACTTGCCGCCAATTTCTTGGAAAGAATTTTGGGTTTCTAAGTCCAGGACTAATTTCATAAGCTTTTATTAAACTTTAACTCGCGGTCGGTTCTTTCTCCAGCTTGGCGTGCGATAGCGGGTTACTTTTTTAACCGTTTTCCGAGAGTAGTTCTTCATAATTATATTATACATTATTATATATAAAAAACAAAAAACCACCCCGCTCCACAGAGAGGGGTGGGCGTTTTCAAAAAGTATCATATCAGATTGTTTTCTGTTCGTTCTGGTATTTTACTAAATGCGGGCCTTACTTCGAGTATGATAATGCACTTTCTGGCAATAGCAGGATCATTTAAAGATTTAAAATACCATGTTTCAGCTTCAATTTTATCTTTTTTTATTGTATACCCCGCTTCTATTAAACCCTTTCCAATTTCAGGATCATCAATTGATTTAAACGGGCCATAAGCACCACGCATTTCACTTCCGCCATCTACACGATGTTCTTCTTTAATTATTACAAACATTTAACACTCCCTTGTTTTAATGATTGCTATTATGCCAATACTTCCATTTCCGATGACTCCATTCAGAAGAGGAAAAACAAGTTTGGCATAATCATCGTTTAAGTTAAATGCATTTGCAGCGATCAGAAATAGATAAGCACCAACAGCAATGAACCACGGTAAAGGTTTTTCTTTAAGTTCATTTTTTATTAGACCTTTAGCTGTTGGCCAGAAGGAAAATAAAAGAATTGCCTGAAGACAGAGATTGGATATTGTTGCATTTGTAAATTTCCACAGAATGCCAATCAGGAAAGTAAGAATAAGTACAATAATTTCTGTTTTTCCCAACTTTCCGAATTTCCGATGTCTGATGATGTATAAAAACATAAACAACAGAGAAACCGGTGCCACAATAGCAACAAAGCTTTCCAGAAGATTCTCGGTCATTTTAGAATATGTAGCTCCGTTAAGAAGCATAACTGCTACCCAAATTGACCAGGTCGCCGGGTTTGGAATTGAATCACCCCTTTTTACTTGTAGAAAATAAGTATAGTATACAGGAATGATCATTATTCCAGATATTAATCCAAGAATTTCATGGAGTTTCAATTTGACCCCCTTATTTTAGTGATTTTAATAAAAAATTCCAAAGAATGCGCTCCAAGAGAAGAAAATCCCTTCAAGGAATGTTCGAGCACTCCGGAGAGGCCAGAATAATCCTAGAAGAGGATCCCCATGCTCGTCGTCTCTTGGAGGGCACTCCATGGAAATTTCTAATTCACCTAATTTCTAATGTCTAATAAAATGTCAAATGCCTAAACTCAAATGGCAAATCAATGTCAAATGATAAAGTCGAAACAACTAACAATAAACAACTAACAACTAACAGTTAACAATAAAAAGAGTGATTTGGCGAAAATTTCGCTCGGCGAAATTTTCGCCTATAAATAAAGTGTTTTTTTGTAATTTATGTGCTTTCTGTGTTTTTTTCGGCTAATTTTAGGTCTTTTATCAATAATACTTCATCTTATCACATTCCTTGGAACTTGTCAAGTAGATTTTTTTATGCTATACTAAATTAGTAAATAAGGCGGATTTTGGTTAATAATGACCTTTATTTGATAATATTTAGACCTTTCGACTTCATGCCGCTTTTGCGGCATTTTGCTCAGGGCGACTCTTGCCTTGCAAGAGTCATTTGACAAGTTTTTTAAACTAATCTATAATATAATTAATGTGGAAAACTAATTTTGGTTGATCCCGTCGGTATGGGATATCGCCGAATCTGCCTATAAACCATATGTAAACTCAAAAATAAAAAAAGTTCGTTAAAAAATTTAGAGAACAGTTTTTCAAGGCTGTTTTTTGATTTTTAAGCCACCCTCCTTTACTCTTCGTAAACTCAGAGCTTCGGCGGGCAAGCACCTAGTTCTCTCAGATTAAAATTTAAAGCTTTAAATTTTAATCTGAGAGTATTAAAAGTTTATCCGCCGTAGCCTTGGCGAAGGCGGAGAAACTTCGTTCTTTGACAATTTATTATACTTAGCATCTTAATATTTTAACAATTAAAAAGTGATAGGATCTATACCCAGTCAAATTCCGCCGAAGGCGGACCAGCTTTGCTGGATTTGACAGGGTAAATCTTTTTATTATATGGTTTTGTAAAATTTTCCTTTTAAAAATCTTACATTTTATTTGAGAGTTTTCAGCCCAAGGCTGATCCGCCTTCGGCGGAGATCCTGGCTAGTTTATTCTTTATAAACAAAGCTTATCGTGGTTGAAAATTTTCACTTTATTTGAGAGTTTGATCCTGGCTCAGGATGAACGCTGGCGGCGTGTCTAAGGCATGCAAGTCGAATGTCTTCTTCGGAAGGCATGGCAGACGGGTGAGTAACACATTGGCAACCTACCTCCAACTCAGGTATAACCCCGAGAAATCGGGAATAATCCCTGATGGACTTCAACTTCTTAAGAGTGTTGGAGTAAAACTCCGGTGGTTGGAGAGGGGCCTATGGTCTATCAGCTTGTTGGTAAGGTAATGGCTTACCAAGGCTATGACGGATAGCGGGCGTGAGAGCGCGACCCGCCTCACGGGGACTGAAACACTGCCCTGACTCCTACGGGAGGCTGCAGTCAAGAATCTTCCCCAATGGCCGAAAGGCTGAGGGAGCAACGCCGCGTGATTGATGACGCCCTTCGGGGTGTAAAAATCTTTTCTTAGGGACGAACGTTGACGGTACCTAAGGAATAAGGGGCTGCTAAACTCGTGCCAGCAGCAGCGGTAATACGAGTGCCCCAAGCGTTATCCGGATTTATTGGGCGTAAAGCGTCCGCAGGTGGTTTGATAAGTCTTGCCTCAAATCCCAATGCTCAACATTGGAACTGGGTGAGAAACTGTCAAACTAGAGGATGGGAGAGGTCAGTGGAATGGCTGGTGTAGGGGTTAAATCCGTTAATATCAGCTAGAACACCAAAAGCGAAGGCAGCTGACTGGAACATTCCTGACACTCATGGACGAAAGCGTGGGTAGCGAACGGGATTAGATACCCCGGTAGTCCACGCCGTAAACGATGGATACTTGGCATTGGCAGTATCGACCCTGTCAGTGCCGCCTCTAAACAAGCTAACGCCATAAGTATCCCGCCTGGGGAGTACGGCCGCAAGGCTAAAACTCAAAGGAATAGACGGGGACTCGCACAAGCGGTGGAGCACGTGGTTTAATTCGAAGCTAAGCGGAGAACCTCACCAAGACTTGACATCTAACCTATGTCAGACTGGAAACAGACTGGCTTAGTGGTTATGACAGGTGTTGCATGGTTGTCGTCAGCATGTGATGTGAATTGCACCCTTAATTGGGGTAACATGCGCAACCCTCGTGCTATGTTAAATTGTACATAGCAGACTGCCAAGGTTAACTTGGAGGAAGCAGGGGACGACGTCAAATCAGCATGACTCTTACGTCTTGGGCGACACGCGTGCTACAATGGCCAGTACAACGGGCTGCCAACCCGCGAGGGGGAGCCAATCCCAAAAAACTGGTCTCAGTTCGGATTGGAGTCTGCAACTCGACTCCATGAAGCCGGAATCGCTAGTAAATGTGTATCAGCCACGGCGCATTGAATACGTTCTCGAGTCTTGTACTCACTGCCCGTCACATCAAGGGAGTCGGTAATACCCAAACTCCGGCGTTCGCCGGGGAAAGGTAGGATCGGCAACAGGGATGAAGTCGTAACAAGGCATCCGTAGCGGAAGCTGTGGATGGATTATCTCCTTTTACGGAGTATAATGGTTCTAAATTTATTTAGAACACTCCATCTTCCCTCACCTATGCATAGGTGAGGGAGAAGTCGAATCCTGCATTATTGCAGGAGGATGGAAAAAAGTTCTGTTAAGTTGTTTTTAGTGAAGCAATACTGGCAGAGCTTAACCCCGTGATTCTGCCCAGCAGAATTTTACGGGGTTCCTATCACTTTTTAGTTGCTAAACAAAAAACCACCCTTCGGTAAACTCAGGGTGTTTTTTGGTTGTACAACGTGAGAACTTTTACGTGGTGCACTATCATAGACGACGTTAGAACTATATTAGAAAAATGGGTGTAAAAATTTTTAGTTATTAGAGAGGGGGTGGGTATTTTTATGTTCCTAATCTTTAAAAATGAAAGACCGCTGGGCGTACCATACGGTCTTATAAATAATGCAACGTAATATTATAAATTTAACTGCGCCCCACGATAAGTAATTGGTTCAAATTGTTTGAATCCATTTTTCTTCAATATTTTAAGAACCTTTTTAAGATTTGACTTCGAAACCACTAAACCACAGTGAGGCACAAAATGCTCCCCCAAACACATAAAACTACTTCGAACTTCCATTCCAGCTTTCTGAATAACATTAAGAGCCTTGGAAAAATCTTGCCCCTTATCAATAAATAAAAACATCTCTTTGCGTTGCATTTTAACCTCCAAATTTTGGATTTATAATTTTTATTTGATATTTCAGTTTATCATGTTTTAGGCTAAAAGTCAAGCTTGATCTTTTTGAATAATTATGTTATTATAATAATTGAGTTATCTATCTCTTTTTTTGTTTAGGGCAATTAGCTCAGTTGGTTAGAGCGTCTGCTCGACACGCAGGAGGTCACTGGTTCGAGTCCAGTATTGCCCACCATGCTATAAGCGCATATAGCTCAGTTGGTTAGAGCGCGTCCCTGATAAGGACGAGGTCCCAAGTTCGAGTCTTGGTATGCGCAAATCAATAACTCTCCCCTAATAGGGAGGGTTTTTGAGTTGGGGAAAATAAAAAAGAGCAGTTTTAAGACTTGCTTAGGTCTATTGTTCTTCTTCTATAAAGGGTACAGTCCGGTACCGGAGGCAATAAGGGCAGGGGTAGTTTATTTGGCAGGCGTAATGGTCACACTTTTCGGCAAAAAAAAGCTTTCCATCTTTAATCATCTTGGCAATTTGTCCTTCAGTTTCTATTCCCATTTGCCATGCTTCAACTTTTTCCGTATGCCCACACAAATAATCTCTTTCAATAATTGCATCCGTGGTCATTTTATCCTCCTTATTTCTATTATTTAAACTAACTAAATTTGTTTAATTGGTTTAAAAATAGAGGCGATAGCAAGCTTGATAGCAAGCTATCGCCAAGGCAAAAGTTGTTACTTTTTGCCTAATTTCCCAAGTCGCCATTGACGACGTTGGCAACGGGTGCAATTCGCACCCAAGACTGATTTGGCTTGTTCAGCCAAGGCTGAAGCGGCTCTCTCGGCTTCCTGAGATTCAGACCGACGGTCACGCTTCATCTACCCTCCCTCACGTTGTGAGTTTTAGATATGTTTTTAAATCATCCATATCTTCAACTCTTTTAACGACCTGCCACACCTTTTCTTCTTCTGGCGGCGAATAAAACCAAGTGCTATCCAGAGTGTGTTCGGTTTCTCCATAAAAGGTGGTTTTTTTGATTTCCCCCACATTTCCGTCACCAAACTTTTTCTCTTGATAGCCACTACAACATCCCCCAACGATAATGACGGCTTCTAATCGGAAAATCCCTGCCAG
>Ga0272441_10007902_pt1 | contig 17094 bp, 9 predicted proteins | sample SSMProp6N_FD_193582 | JGI IMG/M metagenome (GOLD analysis project Ga0272441, IMG submission 193582) | Marine sediment archaeal communities from Little Sippewissett salt marsh, Falmouth, MA, United States - SSM-Prop-6N | ecosystem: Environmental > Aquatic > Marine > Wetlands > Sediment ...
CTTGCCGAACTGCTTGGGGTCGTCGCCGACGCACAGCTCGCAGTCCTTGATGGCGCCGTTCCAGCCGGCGTCCTGGCGGGCGAGGATGCGGATGCCGCGCACGGTGCGCTCGCTGCCCAGGTCGATGACCAGCTCATGGGGGTGCTTGTCAAGACGGCCCTGGAAGTTGCTGTGCCACCAGGTGCGTGGGTCGCCGTCGATGGCGCAGCGGGCCAGCTTGCCGTTGGATGAGGATTCGCTGCTGGCGCGGACGAGCTTGCACTCCTTGGGCGGCACGAGGCCCTTGGTCGGCAGGGAGTTGACCTTGCCGAGCCGCGGGGCCGGGCCTCGCGTGCCGCCGTACTTGGCGCGGCGGTCTTTCTCGTGGATGGAGCGGTCGTGGAACACGCCTTCCACAGCGTCCTCGTGGGCCTGCTCGGCGAAGGCCTTCATCTTCGCCAGCACGTCGGGCTGTGCCGCCGCGATGTTGTTCGCCTCGGAGATGTCCTTCGAGAGGTCGTAGAGCTCCCATTCGGCCTTCGGGTTGGGCCGGATGGCCTTCCAATGCTGCATGCGCACGGCGGTCTGGCGGCCGAGCTCCCAGTAGAGGTACTCGTGCTGGGCCTGCTTGCGGCCTGCCGCCTTCTCGCCGAGAAGCTCGGGCACGATGGAGAGGCCATCGATGTCCTTGGGTGCCTGGGCGCCGGCGATTTCGGCCACGGTGGGCAGCACGTCGGGGAAGTACCACAGGAGGTCGCTGACTCGCCCCGGCTGGATCTTGCCGGGCCAGCGGGCGATCATGGGGATGCGCAGGCCGCCCTCGTAGAGGTTGCCCTTGCGGCCGCGGAACTCGACGCCCGTCTTCGGGTGGACGTTTGCGCCGTGGAAGCCGCGGGGGTGGTCCTTGGTGCGGAAGTAGTCCGCGCCCCCGTTGTCGCCGCAGAAGAAGAGGATCGTGTCGTTGTCGAGACCGAACTCCTTGAGCATGGCGAGCACCTCGCCCACCTGGCGGTCGATCATGGACACCATGGCGGCGTAGCGTGCGGCACCGCCCGGCCACTCCTTGTCCTTGTAGAGCTGCCAGGCGGGGTCGGTGTCGGGGATGTCGAAGATGCCGTGTGGCGGGGTGACGGGGAGGTAGCAGAAGAACGGCTTGTCCTTATTGGCCTGGATGAACTTCTTGGCTTCGTCGAAGATGACGTAGTGGCTGTAGGTGGTGCCGTTGCTGCCGCCCTTGTTGCCTTCGAGGGGCATTTCCTGGCTGTTGCGGACGATGTATGGGGGGTAGTAGGAGTGGGCGTGGACCTGGTCGTAGTAGCCGACGAAGATGTCGAAGCCGTGCTTTTCGGGCACGCCTGTGGAGCCGCGCCCGCCGCAGCCCCACTTGCCGAATCCGCCGGTGGCGTAGCCGACGCGCTTGAGCACGGAGGCGACGGTTTCCTCGCCCTCGCGCATGGGGGTGCCGCCGTCGTTCTTGCGCACGGAGGTGTGTCCCGCGTGCTTGCCCGTCATCAGGCAGCATCGGGTGGGCGCACACACCGACGCGCCGGCCAGAGCCTGGGTGAAGCGCATGCCCTCGGCCGCGAGGCGATCGATGTTCGGCGTCTTGATGTTCGGGTTCCCCATGCACGACAGCTCGTAGTAGCCGAGCTCGTCGCACATGATGTAGACGACGTTCGGCTTGCGCGCGGCGGGTGCAGCGGCGGGGAGGGCGGGGGCTGCCGCGGCCAGGACGCCGCAGCCGGTGAGCTGGCGGATAAACGCGCGTCGCGAGCAGGCCATCGGGCATCTCCTTACTCGAAAGGCAGCTTGGAGCCGGATATGCGGCCTCGATTCTACCACGCCTCGGCGTCGCGTGCACGCGGGGGCGCGAGGTGGTTGACTTCGCCAGAGAGCGCGCTAGAATCGGGAGCCGCCGAGAGGTGTTCCAGCAGCCAGACCGTAGGAGCGACGAGAGCATGGCGAAACTCAAGGTGGGGTTCATCGGGACGGGCAGGAAGGATCGGCGGCCTGGGCCGATGGGCTACGCGATGGCCCATCAGCACGCCACGGCCTACAAGCTGCTCGAGACGTGCGAGCTGGTGGCCTGCGCGGACATCGTGCAGGAGAACGCCGACGCCTTCGCCGAGGCACACGGCACCGAACGCACCTACGTGGACTACCGCGAGATGCTGGCCGCCGAGTCGCCCGACGTGGTGAGCATCTGCACGTGGCCGAGCCTTCACGCCGAGATGGCCATCGCCTGTGCGCAGGCCGGGGTGCGGCTGTGCAACTGCGAGAAGCCGATGGACCTGACCTACGGCGGCTCCAGGAAGATGCTCCAGGTGGCCGCGCAGTATGGGATGCAGCTCAACTTCAACCACCAGCGCCGCTACGGCAGGCCGTTCCGCGAGACGAAGCGGCTGATAGACGCGGGCGAGATCGGCGACGTGAGGCGCCTCGAGGCGGCCATCAGCGACCTCCTGGACGGCGGCACCCACTGGATCGACATGCTGAACTACTTCAACAGTGAGAGCCCGCCGAGCTGGGTGTTGGGGCAGATCGACGCGCGGTTCGAGAAGCGCGTGTTCGGTGCGCCGATGGAGACGCAGGGCATCTGCCACGTGGGCTACGCCAACGGCGCGTTCGGGCTGATCGTGACAGGCGGCGACTTCAGGGATGCGCTGGGCGCTGCCTTCCGCGTGGTCGGCACGAAGGGCACGATCGAGATCGGCTGGGGTCCTGATCCCGGCCCCATGCTGCGCTACTGGAAACAGGGCTCGCCCGACTGGATCGCCATCGACTGCGAGGGCGAGAGCCTCCACGGGCCAGGATACATCGAGCGCGCCATCGCGGATACGGTGGACTGTCTGCTCACGGGGCGCGAGTGTGAGCTGTGTGCACGCCACGCGATGAACGCCACGGAGATCATCTTCGGGTGCTATGAGTCGAGCCGCCGGCGGGCGCGGATCGACTGCCCGCTCGACATCGATGACAACCCGCTGGAATCGATGATCGCCCACGGCGAAGTGCCTTTCGCCCCCAAGGGCTAGGGGGCAGCCGGCGGGGCTTTGACAATGGTGCCGGGCTCCTGGTAGAATCCCGGCCAGTTGCGGGGGGCGACGGACGTGTGTCCGCGCCCCGAGTCTCCTGTGTCCTCGTGGAGCCGCTGGGTCATGCGCAAGGGCAAGATCGGGTTCGCAGTGGTCGGGTGTGGGGTGATCGGGCCATGGCACGCCAAGGCGATCTCGCTGGCACCCCGCTGCGAGCTGATCGCCGTGTGTGACGTCGAGAGCGAGAAGGCCGAACGCCTGGCCGCCGAATACGGCAACGTGCCCTGCTACAAGGACCATAAGGCCCTGCTCAAGAACGAGCCCGACGTGGATGCGGTGTGCGTGTGTGTGCCGAGCGGGCTGCACTGGCGCATTGCGGTGGACGCGGCGAAGGCGGGCCGCCACGTGCTCAGCGAGAAGCCGCTCGACGTGACGCTGGGCCACATGGACCGGATGATCGACACGTGCCGCACGCAGAAGGTGAAGCTCGGCTGCATCTTCCAGCGGCGCACGAGTCCCGTTACCCGGGCCGTCAAGAAGGCCCTCGATGCGGGGAAGCTCGGGAAGCTCGTGCTCGCGGACTGCTATCAGAAGTACTACCGTTCCCCCGCCTACTACGAGAGCGCAGGCTGGCGGGGCACGTGGGAACTCGACGGCGGCGGCTCGCTCATGAACCAGGGCGTGCACGGCATCGACCAACTCCTCCACCTGGTGGGCGACGTGGCCTGCGTGACCGCCCACGCGGCGCCGCTCGTGCGCGACATCCCGGTGGAGGACACGGCGGTGGCGATCCTCCAGTTCACAAACGGCGCCTTCGGCGTGCTCGAGGGCACCACGTCCGTGACCCCCGGCCTGAGCAGCCGCACGGAGATTCACGGCGAGAACGGAACCGTGATCTTCGGCGACGGCGGGCTCATCAAGTATGCCGTGGCGAAGGAGAAGGCGGGCATCGCCAAGGACCGCAAGCTCGCCGTTCCCAAGCCCAAGGTCTCGAAGTCCACGGCGTCGGACCCGCGGGCGCTCAGCGTGCGCGGGCACATGCTCCAGGTGGCCGACCTGGCGCAGGCAATCCTGAAGGACCGCGAGCCAATGGTGCCGGGCGAGAGCGCCCGCAAGGCCGTGGAGCTGATCCTGGCGATCTACAAGTCGGCACGCACCGGGCGCACGGTGAAACTCCCGCTGAAGTGAGCGGCGGGACAGGAAGGACATGGCGATGGGCACGAAGCTGACGCGACGCGAGGCGCTCGGAGGCGCGGTGGCCGCAGGCGCCGCCGCTGCACTCTCGGCGAGCGCGGGCGCGGCGGACGCGCGGAAGCCCAACATCATCGTCTTCTTCAGCGACCAGCAGCGCTGGGACACCCTGGGCTGCTACGGCAATCCCATGCGCTTCACGCCCCACCTCGACCAGATGGCCCGCGAAGGCGTGCGGTTCGAGAACGCAATGAGCCCGCAGCCCGTCTGCGGCCCCACACGCTCCTGCCTTCAGACCGGCAGGTACGCCACAGAGACGGGCTGCTTCCGCAACGGCATTCATCTGCCCGGAAGCGAGAAGACCATCGCTCATCGCTTCTCGGAGGCGGGCTACGAGGTGGGCTACATCGGCAAGTGGCACCTGGCCTCGACGCGCACCAAGCCCGTGCCGCGGGAGCGGCGGGGCGGCTACACCGATTTCTGGCTCGGTTCCGACGTCCTCGAATTCACCTCGCACAGCTACGACGGGCACATGTTCGACGCAGAGAATCGGCCCGTCGAGTTTCCCAAGAACCGCTACCGGGTGGACTGCGAAACAGACTTCGCGATTGAGTATCTGCGTACCCGCGACGGCAAGCGCCCCTTCTTCCTGTTCCTCTCCTACATCGAGCCGCACCACCAGAACGACCATCGGCACTTCGAGGGGCCGCGCGGCTCGAAGGAACGGTTCAAGGACTTCCGTGTGCCAGGCGATCTTGCGGGCACGAAGGGCGACTGGCAGCGGGAGATGCCCGACTACCTGGGCTGCTGCGCCAGCCTGGATGCCAACCTGGGCCGCGTGCGCGCCGAGCTCAAGCGTCTGGGTATCGCGGACGACACGCTGCTCGTGTATGCCTCGGACCATGGCTGCCACTTCCGCACCCGCAACGGCGAGTATAAGCGGTCGTGCCACGAGGCGTCGATCCATGTGCCGCTCATCGCGTGTGGCCCCGGCTTCCGGGGCGGGTCGGCCGTGCCGCAGGTCGTGAGCCTGATCGACCTGCCGCCCACGCTTCTGTCTGCTGGCGGCGCGCCCACGCCCCGGTCGATGCGCGGCCGGTCGCTCCAGGCACTGGCGCGGGGGGACGCGGACGGGTGGCCGGCCGAGGCCTTCGTGCAGATCAGCGAGTCGCAGGTGGGGCGGGCCATCCGAACGCCGCGCTGGAAGTACTCCGTGCGCGCAATGGGCAAGCCCGGCGGCCGCGTGGCGGCGAGTGACACGTACACCGAGGACTTCCTCTACGACCTCGCCAGCGACCCCCACGAGCGGAACAATCTGGTGGGGCAGCCCGAGCATCGGGCTACCTCCGACAAACTCAAGGAACGGCTCCTCGCCCGCATGGTTGCCGCCGGCGAGGGCGAAGCCAAGATTCTGGACAGGAGAGCCTAGTGTCCTGTTCCCGCCTTGAGCGTGCCCTGGTCGCGCGATGTCTGGCCGCGGCTGTTGCAGCCGCCGCCGTGCTGCTCATCGCCGGCTGCCCCCCGCCGGCCGAGTACGCCTTCCCACAATGGGGCTATCGCGTGAACATCGGCGGGCGCGACTACAAGGACCGCGCCGGCCGCGTGTGGTGGGGCGAGCGCACCTACCATCCCGGCTCGTGGGGGCTGTGGAAGGACGTCGAGAGCGATGTGATCACCACCGACTCCCTGATCGACGGCACCCGCGACCTGCCGCTCTACCAGGCCGTGCGGCGCGGCAACCAGATCAGCCTGCGGTTCGACCGCATCCCGCACAGCACCTACGTGGTCAAGCTGCATTTCTGCTCCATCGCGCCGCCCGCGGACGGCAAGCCGGAAGTGCTCAAGGTCGAGGCGGAGGGCAAGGCGGTCATCCCCTCGTTCAGCATCCTGGCGGTCACGAAGCCTGCGTGCGCGGTGGTGCGGTACTTCGATGTGCTCGTGACCGATGGCCAGCTCAACATCGACCTGATCGACACGGCGACGCCCCCCCACAAGGGAGCCTCGCTGGCGGCTGTCGAGGTTCTTCTCAAGTAGGCAGGAGCGGCAGGATGAAACTCTCGCGACGCGAGGTTCTGGGACGTGCCGCCGGTGCGTTGGGGGCGGGCCTTGTCGGGCCGCTGCTCACCACCACGCGCGTGGTGGCGGCGCCCGGGCAGCCGACCCCGAGTGGCCAGGTGCGCATGGGGCACATCGGCGTGGGCGGCATGGGCGGCGGCCACTTCGGGGGCTACTGCCGCAGCGACTCCCACCCCAGCGTGGCCGTGTGCGACGTGGACGACCGCACGGTGGAGGCCCGCGTCAAGGCATGCAAGGCCAAGGCGGATGGCTACACCGACTTCCGGCGCCTGTGCGATCGCACGGACATCGATGCGGTGGTGGTGGCCACTCCCGACCACTGGCACGCGCTCACCACGATCTACGCGATGCAGAGCGGGAAGGACGTCTACTGCGAGAAGCCGCTCTCGCTCACCGTGCGGCAGGGGCGGGCCATGGTCAACGCCGCTCGGCGCTACGGCCGCGTGTTCCAGGTGGGTAGCCAGCAGCGCTCGAGCCGCGAGTTCCGGCGGGCCGTCGAGCTCTGCCGCTCGGGGCGCATCGGCACCATCAGCAAGGTCTACGTGAACGTCGGCGGCCCGAGCCGCGAGGAGTACCGACCCTCTGAGCCCGTGCCCGACTGGATGCACTGGGACATGTGGCTCGGCCCCGCCCCCTGGCGGCCCTACAACGCCCACTACCACCCGTTCCGCTGGCGGAGTTGCCGCGACTACTCGGGCGGCGGGTGCACGGACTGGGGCGCCCACCACATGGACATCGCGCTCTGGGGCATCGGCCGCGAGCACTCCGGGCCGCTCACCGTGCAGTACAACACCAAGACGCGCCGCTTCGAGCACACCCACCCCGGCGTGCTCATCGAGATGCAGAGCGTGCCGTGCAACGGCATCAAGTTCTTCGGAACCGAAGGCATCGTGGAGGTCAACCGCGGCCACTTCCGCACGTGGCCGGAGGCCATCGACCACGACGTCCTGGGGCCTGGCGACGAGCCGTTCCCACGTTCGAGGGGCCATCGCGGCGACTGGCTGCACAGCCTGGAGACCCGCGAGAAGCCCGTGGCCGATGTCGAGATTGGCCACCGCACCATCAGCGCCTGCCACCTGGGCAACATCTCCTACTGGCTCGGCGGGCGCAAGCTGCGCTGGGACCCCGAGAAAGAGCAGATCATCGGCGACGCCGAGGCGGCGGGCTGGCTCGACCGCCCGATGCGCGCACCCTGGCACATTCCCGAGGAACTGCTCCGCACCCCGCCCGCCTGACGCTGGGCCGCGTCGGGTCGGCGAACCGAGACCTGTCATTCACAAATGGAGGACCGGCAGATGAAGAGGCTCGTGGTGTTCGGCGTCGTCCTGGCGCTCGTGGCTGGCACCGCCCTTGCGGGCGAGGCCGCCAAGGCCAAGTCGCCCGACCAGATCATCAAGGAACTGATGAGCGACGCGGAAGGGCCGGCGCCGCAGCCTGCGCAGCTCGAGGCCGACTACCGCGTGGCCGTCGCCTCCCTCGTCAAGGGCCTGGCGGGCGACGACATGAGCAAGTGGGCCACCGCCGACCGCACCCTGGAAACGCTCTGCCACCGTGCCGCCGCACCCGGCCGCGAAGCCCACAGGGCGGCCGTAGCCAAAGCCCTGCTCGCCCACGTGAAGGACGCGGGCCTCACGAAGCTGGGACGCACCCGCGTCATCCGCCACCTGGAGCGGACGAGCGGCGGGGAGGCCGTGAAGCCGCTGGCAGCCCTGCTCACCGACAAAGACCTCCGCGAGCCGGCCCGCCGCGCCCTGATGCGCAACCCCACCCCCGAGGCGGGCGACGCCCTCCGCGCCGCGCTCGCCAAGGCCGACAAGAGCTTCCGCCTCGCACTCGTCGACGCCCTCGGTTTCCGTCGCGAGGCCAAGAGCGTCCAGCCCATCCTTGCCCTGGCCGGCGATGCCGACGACGACACGCGGACCCACGCCGTGGAAGCGCTGGCCCGGATCGGCGACGGCTCGGCTGCCGCTGCCATCGCCGCGGCCACGAAGAAGGGGTCCGACCACGCCAAGAGCCGCGCCACGAACGCCTACTTGGCCCTCGCCGACGCCCTCGTGGCCAAGGGCGAGAAGGCACCCGCCCTCAAGATCTACCGCGGCCTGATCGGCTCGGCGGGCTTCCGCAAGTGTGCCGCGCTCGTGGGTATTGGCAAGGCTGGAAGCGCCGCCGACGTGGATACCCTCGTGGCGTCCGTCATCACGCCGAAAGCCGCGGAGCGGGGCGCCGCAGTCCAGGGCTTGATTCTGCTTACCGACCCGAAGGCCACCGCGGGCATTGCCGCGAAGGCGAAAGGCGCCGAGCCTGTCCTCAAGGCGCAACTCGTGGCCGTGCTCGGCAAGCGCGGCGACCCCGCCGCCACGCCAGCGCTGCTCGAAGCGGCGAAGGACAAGGACGAGGCGGTCCGCACTGCGGCCTGCCAGGCCCTCGGCGAGCTCAAAGCCGCCCAGGCCGTGCCCGTGCTCGTGGCGGCGCTCGGCTCGGCCTCGGCCCCCGAGCGCGAGAAGGCCGAGTGGGCGCTCAGCAAGGTCCCCGGCGACGAAGCGACCAACGCGATCCTCGCCGCACTCCCTAAAGCCACCGGCGAGGCCAAGATCGCCCTCGTCCGCTCCCTCGGCTGCCGCAGGGATGCCAAGACCCTTCCCGCCCTCACTCAGGCGGCGGGCGACGCGGACGACAAGGTGCGCATCGCGGCCTACCGCTCGATCGGCCAGCTCAACAGCGCACAGGCCCTGCCCACCATCATTGCGGCGCTGAGCAAGGAGAAGGGCGAGGTGCTCGATGCCGTGGCCTATGCCCTCCGTCGCACGCACGGCAAGGAGGCCACGGCGGCCACAGTGGCGGCGGCGAAGACCGCTCCCCCCGCGGCGCTCGCCCCCATCCTCACCATCCTGAGCTGGCGCGAAGACCCCGCCGTCAAGGGTCTGCTGGTTGCGAGCGCCAGGCACGCGGACCCCGGCGTGCAGGCCGCCGCGCTCGACGGCCTGTCGCGCGTGAAGGACCCCGCCGCCGTGCCCATCCTCATCCAGGTGGCCACGAAGGGCGAGGGCGCCGTCCGCGACGCCGCCGTCCGCACCAGTCTCCAGTATGTCGACGAGATCGGCAAGGCCGATGCGGCTGCGGCGGTCACGCTCTTCGGCCTCGCACTCGACCGCAAAATCGTGCCGCACTACGACGACCGCCGCGTCGCCCTCCGCGCGCTTGGCTCGGTGGGAGGCCCCGAGGTCGTGCCCGCCCTCGCGAATGCCTTCCGCGACCGCCGCCTCTCGCGCGACGCTCACAACGCCGTGTTCGGCATCGCCGACCGCCTGCGCAAGGCGGGCAAGAAGGCCGAGGCCACCGAGGTCTACACCACCCTCGCACGCCTGAGCAACGACCACGGCATGCTCCGCCGCGCGCAGGGCGAGCTCCGCAAGCTCGGCGTCGAGGGCGACCTCGCCGCACGCGCCGGCTTCATCAGCCGCTGGCACGTCTGCGGCCCGTTCCCCAACGCCAACAACGCCCTCTTCAGCCAGACCCTCGAGCCTGAGAAGAAGGGTGCCGACATCATCCTCGCGGTGTCCGCTGCCGGCGTGGAGCGCGAGTGGAAGCCCTTGGGCACCACCGACCCCGCCGGCGTGCTCGACCTGCGCCAACTCCTCGGCAATGAGGACAACACGGGCGCTCTGCTCTACGCTGAGATCACCGTGGCGAAGGACGCCGAGGTCCTGCTCAAGCTCGGCTACGAAGAGGGCTGCATCGCCTACGTGAACGGCAAGAAGGTCCACTCCCGCGCGGGCAGCCGCTTCACCGTGGACGACCAGCGCGTCAAGGCCTCGCTGAAGGCAGGAAGCAACAAACTCCTGCTCAAGGTCGTGCACCTGACGCGCGGCTGGCGGCTGTGTGCTCGGATCACCGGGCGGAAGGACGAGCCGGTGGCCTTCACGCAGAAGGAGAAGTAGGCCCCCGCTGGCGCTGGATGGGGTTGCGCTCCGCCTCCCTCGCGAACGGGAGTTGCGGCGCGGGAGCGCGCGCTCAGAAGTCGGCGCCGCCCTTCTTCTTCCCTGTCTTGAAGACCCAGATGTAGGGCACGCCCACCCCACCCTTGGGATCGTGGAAGCCCGTGTGGCGGAAGCTGTTCACCCCCACGGCATAGAGGGTGTCGGGCTTGAGCTTGACGCTCAGCACGCAGGTCTTCCCGCCGTTCTCCCAGCGGGGCTCGGGCCCATTCTTATCGCCGGGATACGTGCCGATGGCCTGGTGGATGATCCAGGAGTAGTTGCGTCCCACGGCCATGGGGCGGTCGTAGGTCACCTTGATTTCGGCGAGGGTCGGGTCGACGTCGGTGGCGCGGTTCTCGGGTTCGGTCTTCACCACGCAGGGCGGCAGGTCGAGGTTGGCCTCGGCGGCCTTGCGGTCGGCCAGGCGGATGATGCCCTTCTTGCCGGTCGGCTTCTTCGAGGTGACCACGCGCACCATCCAGTCGTGCTTCTCGGTCACCTCGCGGAAGCCGGCGTTGGGGAGTCCTGTGTGTGAGTGGGAAAGCTCCACGCTATCGTCGTAGCCCAGGAAGACGCCCTTCGTGCGGGCCGGGTTGAATGCCAGGGCGACCGAGAAGCCGGGCGTCACCTCGACCGATGGCGTGCGGAGCGTGTACCAGCGCAGCTCGCCGCGCTCGACGCTCGCGTAGGGGAACGGCACATCGGCGAGCACCCGCTTGTTCGCGTCGAGCACGTAGATGTGGAAGTCCTCCTTGGGGGCTTGGGGGGCGCCGTAGCGGGTGGCGAAGACCTGAATGGCCTCGACCCACACCGCACCGTCCTTGACCTGGAAATCGACGGCGTGTCCCGAGCCGCCGATCGACTTCCGCCCCTCGGCCGTCTCGTCCACGTGCGAGAGGGTGATCATCGTCTTCGGGATCTTCGGGGCGCGCGCCGGCAGCCTGGCTTCCTGGCCCGCGGCGAGGGCTACGTTGCCCCACGCACCGCTGGCCACTACCACGCCGACGGCCACCTGCACCCACATGCGTCGGGTCATCATCTCCTCGTCTCCTTTCTCTTTGAGCAGGCGGACGGTGAATCGTGTGCCCATGGAACGAACGGTGCCGAGCTCGGTTCGGACGGCGAACGTGCCGACGTTGCTGTCGACCTCGCAGGCCACGCCGCCGCGCGTGAGAAACACGCCCTCGGCACGCTCGCGTCCCTCGATTCGCACGGTGCTCTGCGGCTCGACGTGCACGGTGGCGTAGCCGCCGAGGCCGAGGTCTGCGGACTGGTCGGCGGTGCGCAGGATGGCGCCGCGCTGGAGACTATCCGTGTCCACCGTGAACGCTCCGGTGGCTGTGGGCTTGGGGTACTGCCCTGGCAGCAGTGCCCACAGGCCCACGGCCACGAGCGCGGCAGCGGCGGCAGCGGCCAGGCCCCATCGGAGGCGTCTTCGCCGTCGCGTGCGGGCCAGGATCCGGCCGACGAGGTCGGGGGGCGTCTCGCCGCCCAGTTCCTCGCACAGGAGCACGTCGATGAGCCGGTCGATGGGGTCGTTCACCCTGCGTTCACCCTCACGTTTCGAGCGTCAGGCGCTTGCGCACGCAGTCGGCCAGCCGGGCGCGGATGCGGCGGAGGAGCGATTTGACGCCGTTCTCGGTCATCTCCAGGCGCTGCGCCATGGTAGCTCGCGGTGTCTTGCTCTCGTAGCGCAGGTCGAGCACGTGGCGTTGCCGCTCGGAAAGGGACTCCAGGCAACGGCGGAGCGCCTCGACGTAGTCGAAGCCGTCGCCGTCGCGGAGGAACTCGCTGTTCCACGTGGCCTCGGCCTGCTCGACGAGTTGGCTGTTGGCCCTCACGCGGGTTCGTGCCTGCTTGCGGCAGTGGCGAAGGAACAAGTTGCGGGCGATGCCCCTGAGCCACGCGGCGCCGGCCCGCGGGTGGGTCGGCAGTGGGGCGTGCGAGCTTTGGAAGGCGGCCAGGAACGTCTCCTGCACCAGGTCGTCGGCGGCCGAGCGGTCGGCGCCCAGGTAGCGCAGGTAGCGATGGAGCTCCGCCTGATGCGTCTTCACGAGCGTGGCCAGCGTGGCTCGGTCCATGTGTGCCGCGTTCCTCCAACTCTATATCGCATAGACTACCAAAAAGGGTGCGCGCGTGTTAGCGGGGGACGGCCGGAATTCCCCGACTTGACGCGCGTGGCCGCCCTGCGTAGGGTGGTGCCTGGTCCAATGCGCCCGACGTGCCCCGTCCCGTTGAGGAGAGCCTTATGGCCAGGAACCCTGCCGACCCCGAAGTGGGGATGAACCGACGCTCGTTCTTGACTACGCTCGGGTTCACCGCAGCAGGTGGTCTGCTCGGCCGCGTCGCTTCGGGTGCCGCGACGGGGGAGCGGCGCCCGCCCAACGTCGTGCTCATTCTCGTTGACGATCTCGGCTGGACCGACCTGGCGTGCTTCGGCAGCCGATACTATCAGACCCCCAACCTCGACCGCCTGGCCGCGCAGGGCATGAAGTTCACCGACGGCTATGCCGCCTGCGCCGTGTGCTCGCCCACCCGGGCCGCCGTGATGACGGGGCGATACCCAGCCCGTCTGGGTGTGACCGACTGGATCCGCTCCCGCTTCCAGGGCGGCGCCATCCCCGCGGACAAGAAGAACCCGACCGGCTACGTCGGCGGACGGCGCAACAAGGTGTTCTGTCCCCGCAACGCCCTGTGGATGGAGCTCGACGAGGTGACCATCGCCGAGGCACTCAAGCCCGCCGGCCATGTCTCCTGCCACATCGGCAAGTGGCACCTCGGCCCCGACGATCAGTACCCCGACCGCCAGGGCTTCGACTTCAACATCGGGGGCTGCGACTACGGCCAGCCCCCAGGCTACTTCGACCCCTATACCAATAAGCGTCTCAGTCAGGGCATCCCCACCCTCAAGCCACGCAAGCAGGGGGAATACCTCACCGACCGCGAGGCCGACGAGGCCGTCCGCTTCATCGAGCAGCATCGCAACAGGCCCTTCTTCCTCTACATGGCCCACTACGCCGTCCACACCCCCATCCAGGGCAAGAAGGACCTCGTTGCCAAGTACCAGGCGAGACCCAAGACCAACCAGAAGAACCCCACCTACGCAGCCATGGTGGAGAGCGTGGACGACGCGGCGGGCAGAATCCTGGCCGCGCTCGACGCCTGCAAGGTCAGCGACAACACGATCGTGATCTTCACGGGGGACAATGGTGGGCTGCTCGGCCCGACTCACAACGCGCCGCTCCGCGCGGGGAAGGGCTGGCCCTACGAAGGCGGCATTCGCGTGCCCCTCATCATCCGTTGGCCCGGCGTCGTGAAGCCAGGCTCCGCCTCCGCCGTGCCCGTCACCAGTGTGGACTACCTACCCACTGTTCTCGACGCCGCGGGCCTGCGGCTTCCCGCTGGCCGCCCCATCGACGGCGAGAGCCTGCTGCCCGTGCTCAAGGGCACGGGGCGCCTCAAGCGCGACGCCATCTACTGGCACTTCCCGCACTACCGCGGCCGCGGCATCCCGCCCTACAGCATCATCCGCGCCGGCGACTGGAAGCTCATCAAGCGCTACGACGGCAAGCCCTTCGAGCTCTTCGACCTCGGCAGCGATCTGAGCGAGACGACCGACCTGGCCGCGAAGATGCCGGACAAGGTGAAGGAACTCGACGCGCGGCTTGCCGCCTGGCTCAAGACAACAGGCGCGCGCGTGCCGAAGCCGAACCCCGACTACAAGCCGAAGGTGTGAGGCCATACCCCTGCCGCACCCCCGCGGCGGCGCTCGGCGACAGGGAACACGGAGCGAGACATGGCGAAGGGGCTGGCGGGTGCTCTCGTGTGGCTGGCGGCGGCCGCCGCGCTGGCCGGGGAGGCGCAGAAGCTGGGAATAGCCGACTTCGAGCAGGGCGACGACGGCTTCGCCTTCCATCTCGGCGCGGAATTCCCTGGCGCGAAAGGCTCGTTCGCGCCCGCCGAAGGGGGCAAGACGGGCAAGCGGGCCGCGAAGATTGCGGCCGACTTCGCCGGCGGCGGTGTCTACGTCTCCATCTCGAAGAAACTCCCCGAGCTGGACCGCGACTTCGCCGAGGTGCGCCTCTGGGTGCGGTCGACCGATGTGAATGGCCTGACGTTCCGCCTCGTGGACAGCACGGGCCAGGTGCATCAGCAGCGGCCGAAGTTCGAGCCCGACGGTCAGTGGCAGCTCATCCGGATCACGGCCTTCGACAAGGGGCCGGGCTACCAGAGCTGGGGTGGGGCGAAGGACCGCAAGTGGCACCCGCCAGCAACCAGCATCGCCCTGAATCCCGAGAAGGGCAACTTCCCGGACAGGAAGGGCACCCTGTGGGTCGACGGCATCGAGGCGACGCTCGTCGCGCAGCGAATCATCCCGCCGCTCGCCGTCCGCCCCGCACGCCTCGGGAACGTGTTCCTGACCACCGAGGACGTCGTCCTGCCCGTCGAGACCCAGGGCGACCGCGTGGCGTGGGAGATCACCGACTTCTGGGGCGACCCCGTGGCTGAGGGGCAGGAGACGGTGGCGAACAACGCAGCGACCGTGCGGCCCCCATCGCGCACGAAGGGCTACTTCCTCGTCCGCCTGAGCGCCACCAGGGACGGGAAGCCCGTGGCCGAGATGCAGACGGCGTTTGGCGTCGTCGAGCCTGTCGACGTCCGCAAGATGCCGGGCAATCGCTTCGGCGTGCAGGCCCACTTCGCCCAGGGCTGGGACGTGGATATCCTGCCGCTGCTGGCCAGGGCGGGCATCGGCAGCATCCGCGACGAGCACTACTGGGCGCAGGTCGAGAAGAAGAGGGGCGAGTTCGCCTTCCCCGAGAAGTCCGACCGCTACATGGCCGAGGCGGCCAGGCTGGGCCTCGAGCCGCTGGTCACGATGAGCTTCGAGAACCCCCTCCACGACGGCGGGCTCACGCCCCACACCCCCGAGGGACGCGACGCCTACGCGCGCTACGGCCAGGCCATCCTCCGCCGCTACGGCAAGCAGGTGCGCCACCTCGAGGTGTGGAACGAGTATAACGGCACGTGGTGCAAAGGCCCCGCGGCCAAGGACAGGCCGAAGTCCTACGCCCAGATGCTCGAGGCTGCGTGGCGGGGCATCAAGGCCGAGCGCGCCGACGTGCGGGTGCTTGGCTCTGCTGCCGTGCTCATTCCCATCCCCTACTTCGAGGGCATCTTCAGGAACGGCGGGTTGGAGCACATGGACGCTGTGGTCATCCACCCCTACCGCGGCCAGCCCGAGGGCGTTGAGGACGAGGTGGCCGAGCTCCAGGAGCTGATCCGCAAGCACAACGGGGGCCGCGACAAGCCCATCTGGGCCACCGAGACCGGCCGCTGGGACAGGAGCGAGTACGCCTGGGAGAAGGGCCAGGGGCTCTTCGAGCTGGGCCGCCGCAACGTTGCCCGCTACCTGGCGCGGCAGATGACGCTGCTGCTCTCGCGCGGCGTGGAACGGGTCTACTGGTACCTGGCGCGCGACTACCACGACTTCCGCACGATGGGGCTCCTGCGGCGGCCCGACTCCCCGATGGGGCGCTACAACGTTGCCGCGCCCTACATGGCCTATGCCACCCTCATCCGCCAGCTCCACGGCGCGATCCCCGTGCGGCGCGAGGCCACGTCCGAGCGCACCTACGTGCACCTGTTCCGCAGGGGCGACCAGCAGGTGCGGGTGTGCTGGGCCACGAGCCCCGCCCACGTGGCACTGCGCACGGGCCAGCCCGTCACGGTCGTCGATATTGTGGGAGGCCAATCTACCCTCGACCCAGCGGGCGGGGAAGTGTGGCTGACGCTCTCCGATGCACCGGTCTACGTCGTCGGGCCAGTGGAGAGCATCGTTGAGGGCGCGGCCGCGAAGTTCGCCATCGCCGGCGAGCAGACCGTGGACACCCTCGACGACTTGGCGCTCACCTGCCGCGTGGCCGACGGCCTGTCCGGGCACGTGGCGCTGGCCGGCGGCAAGCATCCCGTGGCGCCCGGCGATAACCGCCTGGTGGTGAGCGGAGCCGACACCACGAAGCCCGGCACCCACACCTGGCGCTATCGCCTCGTGGTGGACGGCAAGCCGGCCGGTCGGGGCAGCCTCGTGGCTCGCGTGGTCGACCCCGTGTCGTTCCCCGAGCCGCCGCGCGTGGAGGGCGGCACCCACCTGCGCGTCCGCCTGGCCAACTCATCGGCACGTGTGGAATACTCGGTGGAGCGGGTGACCTGCACGCTCCCCTGGATGGAACTCCGTCACCGCTTTGCGGTCGCTCTGCCCCACGGGAAGGGGTTGGCGCTCGACCTTCCTGTCGGTTCCCTGCCGCCTTACCGGGCCTTCCCCGCCACGGTCGTGGCGACTCTGAAGGGGCGTTCGGGGATCACGGCGTCGGCTCCCATCTCGGACAACCCGTGCCCGAAGCGCAGCATCGAGCCCGACGGCAGGCTCGACGACTGGGCAGGCGCCGTAGGCATCGACCTGGGAACGTGTGCCCAGGCGACAGGGAAGGACAAGCCCGATGGCGAGGCCTGGATCGCCTGGGACGAGGGGGGCTTCCACTTCGCGCTGCGTCTCCGCAGCAGCTCTGCGAGCAGCCTTCAGCTCGCTCTGGCGCCGCTGCGCGCGCCGCTGCGGGGATGGTACGAGTTCCAGGTCGCCCTCGGGGCGGACGGGGCGACGCTCACCCGCACGCTGGCCCCCGCTGCACGTCAGGCCGGTGCGGCGGTTGGCGCACGAGCCTCGACCGCACGGGCGGATGGGCTCACGGTGTGTGAGGTGTCGGTGCCCTGGGCCGAGTTCGCGCCGATCACCCGCGCCGACGGCGCATTCCGCCTGGCGTTCCTGGTCGCCGAGGGCC
>Ga0272441_10007904_pt1 | contig 17089 bp, 15 predicted proteins | sample SSMProp6N_FD_193582 | JGI IMG/M metagenome (GOLD analysis project Ga0272441, IMG submission 193582) | Marine sediment archaeal communities from Little Sippewissett salt marsh, Falmouth, MA, United States - SSM-Prop-6N | ecosystem: Environmental > Aquatic > Marine > Wetlands > Sediment ...
GTAGCGACCTAGTATGTGGGCACGCTGAAAACTATGCCTACTGTGAAGAACTTAGTAAGATCGAGGGAAACCATGTCATCTCTATTCAATCATTCCCTACGAAGGAAGATGTATACAGTGAAGAGGACCTGAGGTCTGTAAGCCACGAATACTATGTTACTACAAATGACGGTACCTATGGGAGAAAGGGTCACTATAATGACGTATTGAAGGATCTCTTGGAAGAAAAAAGAGTGGACTTGGTGCTCGGATGCGGCGATATCGGGAAACTGAAGGCAATGGCTGATCTCACCAAGGAATATGGTGTTGAAGCCATGGCTGTTCTACGGCAAATCATGGTTGATGGAACAGGGATGTGTGGAGCATGCAGGGTTTTCATCGATGGTGTGATGAAGCTCACATGCATCGATGGTCCTCTGTTTGATGCTCACAAGGTAAACTTCGACGAGGTAATCAATCGATTATCCATGTTCAAAGAACCAGAGCAGCTGCATAAAGAGATCTACCTTGAAGGGAGGGAGGCATAGTGGCGAAAACGCGTATCAAGGTTAGAGAACAACCAGTCGAAGAAAGAATACATAATTTCAACGAGGTCCCCCTTCACTACTCAAAAGAAGAAGCAATAGAAGAAGCCAGTAGATGCCTTCAATGCGCCCATTCCCCATGCACAGAAAACTGTCCTGTAAACATTGATGTCACCAAGTTCGTAGGAGAGATAGCCAAAGGCGACTTTTTAGCCGCCTATGCTACGCTGAAGGAAAGCAGTCCAATACCCTCAATCGTAGGCAGGGTCTGTCCACAGGAAACTCAATGTGAAGGCGCATGTGTTCTTAGTAAAGCAGGTCAACCCATCAATATCGGCAAGCTTGAGGCATTCATCGGCGACTGGGCAATAAAAAACGATATAGTCGAACCCATTGAGTACAAGGATTATCATGGGAAAATAGCCATAATCGGATCAGGGCCAACAGCCATCAGCTGTGCCGCAGATCTAAGAAAACTAGGTTATGATCTCACGGTATATGAGGCGCTTCACAAGGCAGGCGGCGTCTTGCAGTATGGTATCCCCGAGTTCCGGCTACCAAAATCCATCGTAAACAAGGAGCTTGGCATGCTTGAACAGATGGGAGTAGAGATAAGACTAAACAGGATAGTTGGACAACACATAGACTTCGAGGACATACTTCAAGAGTTTGACGCAATATACGTGGCTACTGGCGCCGGTGCACCCCGCTTCATGCGACTGCCGGGAGAGGAGCTTAACGGCGTCTACTCAGCAAACGAGTTCCTCATTAGAACAAACCTTATGAAATCATACAAGTTCCCAGAGGAATCAGACACACCCATCGTGGTAGGAGACAAGGTAGCGGTAATAGGCGCAGGTAACGTCGCCATGGATGCCGCTAGATGCGCGCTCCGATACGGCGCTGAGACCCATATAATTTACAGGAGAACAAGAGACGAGGCACCAGCTAGGCTTGAGGAGCTTGAACACGCGGTAGAGGAAGGAATAAACTTCCATGAACTCGAGAACCCTGTCCGTCTCAATGGAGAAAACGGGTGGGTGAAGAGCATAACCTGCATAAAGATGAAACTGGGCGACCCAGATGAGAGTGGACGACGTAGACCAATCCCTATTGAGGGAAGCGAATTCACTATAAAATTTGATACCGTTATCGAGGCGATCGGTACATCGCCTAACAGGTTATTCCTTGAGCGAGCCAAGGGTATAGAGGTCAATAAATGGGGCGGGATACAGGTAAACAAGGACCTACAGACCAGTATACCAAAGGTATTTGCGGGTGGGGACAGCATCAGCGGAGGCGCTACGGTGATTCAGGCGCTGGGGGAGGGAAGAAAAGCCGCGAGAAAGATACACAGTTTCCTCAACCCTGATGAGGAATCCAAATGGACCATCAAGGATGCGTTGGAAACTGGAGCAGCGATGGAGCTTGAGTCCTATAACTTGTATATGGAAACTGCCGAGAAAACGACGAGACCCGGCGCGAAAGAGTTCCTGCACAAGTTGGCTGAGGATGAGAAAAGACACCGAGAATATTTCCTAAAGGGACTAGAGAACCCTGAAAATCTACCTGCTAGGACACTGAAGAACGAGATAAATAATCTGCAATTAACAGATAGGCTAGTTGATGTTCAGCTTAACCCTGATTCCGGTTATCAAGACATACTCATCTTCGCGGCGCAGAGAGAGCAATCAACACATGACTTTTACATAGAACTGGCTAAACACTACCGAGACACGGAGCTTGGAGAAACACTCATAACGTTTGCCAAAGAGGAAATTTATCACAAGTATCTGCTTGAAACAGAATACGATGACATAATATTGAGAAAAACATAGCTTGTGTAGAAGAATATAAAAAAAATCTCTAATTTTTAAACTCGACATGAGATCAATTTTTTATTAAATTCAATAAGAAAAAAAAGGAGAGAGGGCTGGTTATCTCATTCCTTCTACACTGTAATTCCATTCTACGTTACCCATGGAGCCGCCTGTTGAGTCGTATTCTGTGTAGGTTACAGTGATCTCTTCATAGCGTAGGGTTAATGTGTCCTATGGGTAGGGGTCTTCTAGGGTGTGTCCTTGGCTCTTGTAGCTGGTTACGATAACATTCTCAAGGGTATAATGGTAGAACGAGACATGAGCGCGCGCGCTCACCGGTCCGCTGGAATATCGAGGACGTATCAACACCATTCGAGCAGACTAACCCTGATGAACCAGATGGTCACGCAAGAGATGGAGATGGTGTAGATGACCTCGTATTGCACTTTGATCGTCAAGAAGTTGTTGAGGGCTGTGATCTATGCCGCTACGACGACAAGGTCTACGTCAAGCTATACATCACAGGTAATCTAACTGAGGATGATGGCGGAACAAGCATCGAAGGCTTCGACTGGATAAGAGTCCAAGTACCAAAAAAGAAAGGCAAAAAATAACCAAACTATTTCCCATTTTTTTCTATACCCTGACCTTAGATGATAAAATACAGGTCACTTGATAGGGGTTCATTCCTAGAAAAAAATTAGAAATAAAAAAGGGAAAAGGTTAGATTAGTGAGTCGTAGAGGGCTCCACCATCAACTGGGTCGTCCTTCTTGTCGTGGGGTACGCCCACTGTGACTTCGCCAGTACAGATTCCGCCCTTGTCGTCTTCTGCTGTGAAGTAGATATGATAGACGCGTCCATCTTCCACTCCTGATCTCTCTGCTCTTACCTCCACAAAGTCTCCATAGATAACCGCATCAGGACCAGATTTTCCATCCCCCTGTTCCTCAGTTGGCTCATCCTGCCACACACCTGTTACGGTTATCGTTACTGGGTCTCCATCAGGATCGACCACTCCCATGATATCTATCTCTACCATTTTGTGGTTGGGTGGCCAAAAAAGATCTATACTTGGGTATGCGTTGCTGCAGTCTGGTGGCGTGTTCAGTATCATCCACCTCCCAATATGGAAAGAAGGTTTATCTCCTGCTTCAGTGAACCAGCCACCCACATAGATGTCACGAGACTCATGTATTGAAAATATCCTCTCATTTGTACCTGATCCAAGGGGCTCCCAGCTGTTACCTCTCCATTTCGCTATATTCTCTGCTTCTATGTCACCGATCTGGCTATACCCGCCGGCAACATACATAGTCGAACCTGTGACTTCTATATCCGTGACATATCCATAGGGCGCTCCACCATTGAAAGTCGCCCAATTATTTTCATCCAAGATAACCAAGTTGTGGAGTGGAGTCGCTGGGTCATCCACCGAGTAATATATCGATCCGCCTGCTATAATTTTCCCATTATATTGAGTGATTTTACTTATCTGACCCTGCAGGAGGTTGCCTACTGTTTCCCAGCTCTCGTCGTTCCATTTTGCGATGTTATTTACTCGTACAGTTGACCCGTCTGGGTTGTAAACATTGTAGAAGGACCCCCCGATATACATGGCTCCATTGATGAACTCTATATCCCTAACTGTTCCAGATCCTCCTGTACCGTAACCGAAGTGCTCGGTGTGGGTTCCATTCCACCTGACGATACCCCCTTTATTTATGCTACCATAGTCGTAAAAGTCCCCGCCTATGTAGAGATGGTCACCATAATACTCCAGAGACTCGACGTTACGTACGCTTCTGATAAAGTTGACCCGAGACCATGTGTCTGTCTCCCGATCCCATCTCGCGAGCCCCCTCATATAAAGCTCTGTACCGTCTGTTAGTATGATTCTATCGAACCTACCGCTGAGATAAACAATCGACCCGTTAACTGCTATCGCTGATACTCGTGTCCCTTTTTCTTGGTATCGATATTTGAATTTGATACCGGGTGATGACCATTCATTTGTCTCGGAGTTGAATATTGCGAAATTCTGGGCCTCAATTGTTCCTATTCTCGAAAATTCTCCTCCCACAAGTATCTCTTTTTCTCCAGTCATGTCGTAAACGCTAGTGGAGTATGTTCTACTCCAGATGCCATTAGCTGGACCTGAACCCAGTGACGAGAATTTTTCTCCATTCCACTTAACAATGTTGTAAGCAGTACTGTCGCCTGTTGCCTCGAATTCTCCTCCATAAAACACCGAACCATCATCCGCTACAGCTGCAGCATAGACTACCGAGTTAAACACATCCTCAATGCCTTCTCCTAGTGCCTCCCAGTGCTGAGGTGGACTGTAATCTAGCATAGCGACGAGGTTTCGCCCCTTCACTCCCCCAGCATACTCGAATTCTCCCCCCACATAGATCTCATTACCCAAAGTAGCTACAGCATGTACCGCTATGTTTGTTCCCCCGTAGCTAGGATACCAGTGCTTGAAGGTTGATCCACCCCAGACAGCCACGTTCCTCAACAAAATGGCACTGGATTTTTGGAATTCTCCTACAACCGCTATTCTCCCACCGGGAAGCACATCCAAGTCTAGAACGGGTCCATCCAATCCATCATCAAGCCTACTCCAGTTAGGGTGATTACCAACACGGGCATAAGCGATATAACCAAAGCCGCAATCGGATCTACTCCCCACATAAATATAATCTTCATAGACTGCGACAGCTTCGATAGACGCACTTCGCCAGTTTAGACTATACCAGTTAGTACCATCCCATCTAGCCAGATTATTTATGTTACTTCCACCAGCTCGACTGAAACGTCCCCCCACATATAGCCAACCATCACTATACCAGAGGTCTTTTACTACGTTCCCATAATCTCCCGTTATTCCTCCACCGAGGGGAGACCATAAACCCGTAACTGAGTTATATTCGACGATGTTGTTGACAGGGACTCCTCCTGCGCTAGAGAACTCGCCTCCAATATACAATTCTCCTGAGTCCCCGATTGCTATGGTTTTCACAACTCCATCCGTACCTATACCTAGGGGGTCCCACGTCTCCGCGTCGTCATCCCAGACAGCGATATTGCTAGCTGGGATGCTGCCATCATCAACCGCAGTAAACTCGCCTCCAACATAGACCTTGGATCCATTAACTGCTATCGCGTATACGGTGCCATAGACGCCTGAATAATGGAACTGGTCATCCCAGTACTCATCATCTGGGACGGATCCAGATAGAGTTACTATTGGTAATATTCCGCTCAAGAATATCATTGTCAATAATGTGATGGAGAGAATCTTTCTACCCAATATATCTACGCTTTTCAACTCATTCTACCTCTTTCATTTCTTATCCAACACGTGTCCATGTTGTGATAGATACTGCTCTAATGATTTCCCTATAGCATATGCGAGAAACCGTTGAAATTACTGGATTTTGGATATATATTATATTAACCATTAGAGTTTAATAAAATAATAAAGAAATCAACATAAAATCATACAGATTTAATGTGAACTATACATTCACCTACATCAATATATTCATTCAAGAAATCAACCAACCCATTAATTTCTATATGGTCTGCTACCTTAGCACAGAAAAAAGGGTGCCTGGGTGGTCTCGCTTCGGGGTGCGGCTGGTATAAGCCACAGCCTATCCTGCCTGAAGCCCATCCCTGTTGCTCTGCGACCCTTGGCTCTTAGTGCTTCTTTGAGCCCTTGTTCGCGTCCATCCAGGCAAAGAGTAACTGATGAAGCCACCTGTATAAGCATTGATCTGTACCTTGGAGTTACAGACGTGTTTATGCATATTTCCGTGTAAAACCTCATATCTCTAGGAAGTAAATTTAAGGCATGTTTAACCTCAATGCTGAACAGGAAGAACGGGCATGTAAGCTCCATAAATCCTCCATAGTAGTTGATACACATAACGATACCATACTGCACCTGATGGATTCACCGCCATTCATCACATCAAGCACAGAAGCCCTGCCGATTAGGCGAACGCTGGGAGAGATATCGGAGCATGGTCAGATCGATATCCCAAGAATCAAGATAGGCGGTGTTGACTGCATGCTTTTCGCCATGTACGTCAGCCCCCAGTACACATCACGGCTACTAAGGCTCATACAGATGCTGGACAAGTTCCAGCGTGAAGTAGAGGTAAACTGTGACTTCATCAAGATAGCCACCAACTATGATGAGATCATGCAGACAGTTAAAGACGACAAGATCGCTGCCGTGATCACAGTAGAAGGCGGAGAACCCCTGGAGGGAAAGATAGAGAGCCTGCGAACCATCTACAGACTAGGTGTAAGAAGTCTCACCTTGACCCATTTCCCACGGAACATGCTAGGCGATGGCTCAGCCGCTGATAGTGGATCACATCTAACTGAGTTTGGACGAGAGGTTGTCACAGAGATGAACAAGCTGGGCATGATTGTAGATATCAGCCACCTCAATGAGACTGGTTTCTGGGACGTAATAGAACTCACCGAGGACCCGGTCCTAGCAACCCATAGCAATTGTAAGGCGTTATGCAGCCACCACAGGAACCTAACCGATGATCAGATCAAGGCACTCGCCGAGAACAAGGGTGTATTGAATCTGAGTTTCTGTGGGGCATTCATCAAGGAAGGCGTGGGATTCAACCGGGAAGCAGTGAAGAAAGTAACCATAGAGGACTGGCTAGACCATCTCGATCACGCAGTAGATCTCGTTGGCGCTGATCACGTTGGCATAGGCTCAGATCTAGATGGAGGATGTGGGTTCCCGGGACTACATGATGTGACCTGTTTCACCAATCTCACTGAGGGAATGATCCTACGAGGGTATTCAGACCAAGACATTGAGAAGATACTTGGAGCCAACAATCTACGCGTCTTCAAGGATGTACTCAAATAATCAACTTTATTTATACACCATTTCAGGCTCTTTGAATAAGAATTTGTATCTCAGTATTCCCATAAACTGTTTCTATAACTATTCGATAACGATAAATACAATCTACCATCTCCAATAATACGCATTGAAAGATACTAAACCAAGTCATTTGAGTTCCTTTGAGGACTCTAAGCTTACCTCAAGAGCCCTGAGGGACAGGAAAATTGCGTTAAAACATTATCAAAAGAACTTGTTATCCCTGAAGAATAGGTAAGACCCCGCAGGAGAAACCTCATCAGTATTCTTCGAGTTTAGTTCTGGTTAGTACGGTTTATATTAAGCCCCTTGCTTGGACTGGTATTATCCTTGTTTGAGTTGATGTTATGAGTGATAGACAGTTTGTTATACCTATAGGTCCTCAGCACCCAGCTCTGAAAGAACCCGAGAGCTTCTACTTCACGGTAGATGGGGAAACCGTAATCGACGTAGTGCCAAGAATCGGGTACAACCACCGGGGCATCGAGAAAGCCATGGAGACCAGATCCTATATCCAGAACCTGTATATTACCGAGCGCGTCTGCGGAATCTGTAGCAACGCACACCAAACAGCATACACGGGCAGCGTAGAGGAAGCAGGTGGAATCGAGATCCCGGAACGGGCAAAATACATCAGAGTTTTCGTCCAGGAACTTGAACGGCTTCACAGTCACTTACTTTGGCTAGGGGTTGCAGCCCACGAGATTGGGTTTGATACCCTCTTCTATTATGTCTGGAGGGACAGGGAACTCGTGATGGATCTCCTTGAGGAGATCTCGGGAAACCGGGTGAACTATGCTATTGCAACGGTTGGTGGTGTACGTCGAGATCTGAGTCCAGCTAATTTTGATCGATGGAACAAGATTCTCGACAAGGTCCAAGAACGAACCGAGTATTATATCAAAGTGGCTTCAACAGAGCAGACCATACTGGATAGAGCAGTGGGTGTCGGCTTCTTGGGGAAAAATGACATCATAAAGCTTAGCGCAGTTGGGCCAAATGCACGCAGTAGCGGGGTTTCCACGGATGTGAGAAAGTTGAACCCATACCTAGTTTATGATCAACTGGATTTCAATGAGATCGTGGTGGATAACGGTGACGTGCTGGGACAGGTTCTCGTAAGAGTCCTTGAGCTACTTGAGTCGGTGAAGATTCTAAAACAGGTGCTCCGAGACATCCCAGATGGAGAGATAAATACAGGGTTCGGGCCTCTGAGCAGGGTTCCTGAGGGTGAAGCAGCTTATCTTATTGAGGCTCAACGCGGAGAGTTAATCCATTACACGATTAGTGATGGGAGAAACATACCCTTCAGGCACAAGATCAGGGCACCCACCATGGCAAACTTGCTCAGTGTAGTAGAGCGGCTTAAGGGAGGATACATCGCAGACATTCCCATCGTCTTGGCGGGAATAGATCCTTGTTTCAGCTGCACAGACAGGATGACTTTCTATGATGAAGGTAAAGACAAGACATGGACATGGACAGATCAGGACCTACATAAATACGCCATGGAATACCACAAATAGAGAACCACTATCTTTTCAATCCCTTTTCTATAATCATCGATTAGATACAGCCTCATGTAACTGGTATATTCGGTGTCATTTTCATGGTTTTATAAGCACGACTAGTACTACCATAAATAAAGCCTCATTTGTGTTAGGGTTTCTCAAGGTTTCTTCTCGCTTGCCCTGGATCAGAGTCCTGCCAAGTGCTCCACCCGTCCCGGAGCTTCCAACATATGTATTCGCTGCATTCTCCACGGTTCTGTAGCTTTTTCTCCTGTTCGCAGGCTCGTATTTGACACTCATTGCAGTGTTTGTTCAGTGCTGTGCTTCTGCATCCGTTGCATCTGATATCTTCTATGGTGTAGTTTTGGTTGTCGTGTTTGCCCCAGCGTTGGGCTATCAAGGATAGGGCATCGGCGTCGTTGTTTTAGTGGTTTTGTATGCGTGGCAGTTATGGCAGTTGATGCCGCAGCAGGCCACAGAGGGGTCCATAAATAAACTGTGAGTTTGGAGGACAAAAGTGAAATTCTTTTCATTAATCCAGGAATTGATATCCGTACTAAATCTTTTATTAGTTACACTTTGATTAGGGACAATATATGCCGTTTTAGTTTACTCTGTAGTAATAATTTATATTTCCTCATTATTCTAAAAATATTTTGACTGGGTCCTGATTTTTCCGTCCCATAGCTACTTTTCCTCACTGGGTTCATCCAAAACTAGAACCGAATTAAAGGATATTTTTCACCACTTTTCCAGCCTTTAGAACAAGCTTAATGCTTTCTTTATCCCGTAATAACCTGATATTCTCCAAAGGATCAGCTTTTATCAAAAACAGATCAGCTTGTTTTCCTGGCTCAATAGTGCCCTGACTAGCTTCTAAACCCATTACCTTCGCCCCATTTAATGTCCCAATTGTTATTGCCTCAAGATGGGTTAAGCCAACCTTTTCCACATATAACTCTAGTTCCTCTGCGCTCTCTCCAAAAGGAAATATTCCACCCATTGTATCTGTACCAACAGCAAGCGTCAAACCGGCATCGTATAGTTTACGAATGTTTTCAAATATTGTTTCATACATCTCAGAGGCTGGACTATCTGGTCTCATTTTATGGATCCTCTCATAAACCGACATTGTAGGGACAAGCTGTGTTCTCTTTTCTTTCATTAGAGATATTGAATTTTCATCTGCCATATTACCGTGAGTAATGATATCGATTCCTCCCATAACCGAGCGTCGGATTGATTCAGGGTAGTAACAGTGAGCCATCACCTTACGTCTCCAACTATGAGCCTCACTGGTAATCGCAATAATCTCATCAGAGGTAAATTCTGGTACCCAAGCGGGATCGACAGTGCTTCCTCCACCGCCACCTGTACATACTTTAATGAAATCCGCTTTCATCCGAAGTTGTTCACGTGTTGCTCTTAGACATTCAGGTACTCCATCCGCTATTCTTCCATCCATCCCCCAGCCATATGGTCGCCCTTCCTTCACCCATTCCAGTGGAACCCTCTGATTATCCCCATGTCCTCCTGTAGTGCTTAGGTATCTACCTGCAGCCATTATAGTAGGACCTTGGATAATTCCCTTGTTAACGGCATTCCTAACATAGAGTCCAATCAAGCCTCCAGTATCCATTACAGAAGTTATACCAGCGTCAAGTAACTGTCTCGTCTGGTTTACGGCAGCATTTATCAATCTAGTCTCATACTCCTCGGTTAACAACCCGGGTTTTGATTCACTACTTCCAGTGAAGTGAACATGACAATCTACCAATCCAGGCAGCAATACCATATCAGGCTGTTCAATGATCTGCGCACTATCGGGTATTTTGATATCATTTTTTGATGCCACTTCAATTATTTTATTATTTTTAATTAGAATAGCTGGGGTTTCAATTACCCCATTTGCATCAATAAGCCGTGAAGCGATGATGGCTTTCATAAATAAAAAATTACTCGTCTAATTATTAACTTGGTATGCTATATTTTCAGAAGAGTACCTGATACTCTATATTAGTTATATAGTGATATTATAAACTGCGTTAGATACCCTAAGTGTTTTATCTCTAATCAAGCACACATTATTTGGAAATATAGGTGAAAAATAAATGGCAGCACCACTTTTCCAAGTGCCAGGAATCGCCGAAGGGCGATTCATTGGATTATTACTCGACATAGCAATCTTAGTACTAGTACTTTACTACACTAGTGGAGACAAAAAAATCTACATTAGAAGAGTAGCAGGCTTGGACGCCATCGAGGAAGCCGTAGGAAGAGCAGCCGAGATGGGAAAACCAGTTGTATCAAGCTACGGCTTAGGAGGGTTTACATACTGGACACTAGCAGGCCTCTCTATACTATCACATGTAGCACAACTATCAGCAAAAACAGGAACAAGATTAATCGTACCTACAGGTGGATCAACAGAATCACTCATCGTAAGACCTGTTGCAGAAGAGATCGTGAAGACAGCGTATACCCTTGAGGGAGTCTCGGATCACTACAATCCAGACGACCTTCCTTTCCTAAGTGGACAACAATATGCCTACGTAGGTGGATACGTCGGTATATTACAGAGAACACGACCCGCCTCTGTTATCATGACAGGTTCTCACTGGAGCGATGCCATGAACATAGCAGAAACAAGCAACGCAGTAGGAGCCATAACCATCACATCTGGAAGCTACATTTCAAACGTAGCCGCCCTCGCATGTGCATCAGATTATATCCTTATCGGAGAAGAAGCACCTGCAGCTGGAGCATATCTATCAGATGATCCAGCTCAGAGAGCAAGTATTCGAGTACAAGACCTTTTCAAGTTCCTAGCCCTTGGCTGCATAATCCTAGGACTAGTATTATCAAACGTAGGGATCTCGCTAATCGAAGATCTGCTCTCAACATAGGAGATGATGTAAAATGTCAGATATATTAAAAAATCGAGAACTTCAACTCGCCATAATGGCTTTAGCATTTCTCTTAGTGTTTGTGCCCTACTTCATTGAGAGCCCAGGACTGGAAACAGCATCTACAAAATTAATCACCATTACCGCTATTGTTAACGCGGTTACCCTAGTCCTAGCGCTTCAAAGCCAAGTAAAACGAGGATTAAATGTAATTCAGAGAAGACAAACAGGTTGGTACTTCAAAGCATACATGATCATCACAATGATCTTAATGGTTATCTTTGCCTTCTTCGGGCGAGAGACCGGTCCATATCACTGGGTAATGTATGCTGTTGTCAACCCGCTGAGCTCTGTGAACTATGGAATCCTTGCCTTCTACATGGCATCAACAGCAGCAAGAGCATTCAGAGCAAGAAACACACAGGCAATACTTCTACTCACAACAGGGTTCATAGTATTACTGTACCAAGCACCATTAACCGGCGCATATGCTCCTTGGCTAGAACCAATAGCTCTCTACTTTGGAAACACCTTCGGTATGGCCGCTGGCAGGATGTTCCTCATCAGCGTTACAGTCGGAGCCATCGTATTCGGGGTTAGGGTACTGTTGGGCAAGGAAACAAGTGTACTCGGTATAAGACAGGAGGATACCTAAGATGTCAGACAATGGATTAATGAAGACATTAGCCACCTACGACAGGAGATGGGTCTATCTAGTCCTATTCCTCGTAGTGATAATACCTCTTCTCAACCCAATTGGTATGCCTATCAGCGTAAGCCCAGACACGGTACAATACCATGCGGCGATTAGCAGTGTAGAAGAAGGAGATCACATCTTCTTCACCCTGAACACAGAATTCAGCGGCTACAACGAGATACAATCAGGCATTATAGCAACCATGAGGGTATTCATCGAGAGCAACAGCAAGATCTGCGTTGCGGTTGGACACCCAGAAGCAACGGGTATCCCAGAGCTGGTATTCCAGAAACTTGAGCATGAACTTGAACAAAATGGATACCAGTATGGGGAGGACTATGTCATCTTGGGTTATGTGATGCCCAACGAGGCATCTGTAGCAGCGATGGCACAAGACTTCCAGGGAACCATCTCGCAAGACTGGCTGGGTAGATCAATAGACGATACCTTCCTTAGTGAGATAAACACATGGGAGGACTGGGACCTCATAGCTGACTTCACAACTGGGCTTGCTACCACATATCTGCTAAACCACTTTGCTCTCAGAGGAACACCCATGACGGTGAACTGCATCGGTGTCATGATTGCTAGCCAGAAGCCCTATGTAGACACTGGAGTGTATCTCGCCGTCCTTCAAAGTATGAGGGGAGGGGCAGAGCTAGAGTACTTGACCGGTCACCCCGGCCCAGGACTAACAGCCATGGATGCATTCACATTCGGACACTACATGTTGCTTCTGTTTATAATCGCAGGTAATATCGGATACTATGGGTATTCGAGAAAACAGGTAGGAGGTAGATAAAATGGTTACAATGATAGATTATTCGATTACCATCGTAGGCACCTTCCTAGCCATGTGTATGTTCTCAACTCTCTACGGCAAGAGCAGCCCGCTCTACGCCCTAGCTGAGGAATCATACATAGGCTTCGGAACAGGATTAACCATAGTGATAAACGCTGAATACATTTGGCGAACAGGCATCGTCAATATCATGCAGGGAGATTATATTCTCATACTGGCTCTCATCTTGGGTGCAATGATCCTCTTAAGGGTCCACCCAAAATACAATTATATTGCGAGGATTCCTATTGCGATAGCCCTCGGGGCTCAGTTTGGACTAAACCTGAGAACAATAATATTCAGCGGGTTCACACAGCAGATAGTAGCCACAATCGTTCCACTCTTTGAGGGCGACATGGTTACCATACTATACAGATGGACAGTAGCGTTGAGCGTCATCTTCATGATGACATTCTTCTTCTATACAATCGAGTTATCAGGTTCCCTTAAAACCTCTGCAAAGATTGGTGAATACTTCCTATACACAGCCTTCGGGGCGATATTTGCCCAGACCTTCATGGGGAGGCTTGGATTATTCGTAGGCTTCATGCAGAGCTTCACGGTACCCCCGTGGAAACAACCTATACTATTAGCGGCTATGATAATCGTTTTCGTTGCCGTAGTGGTAATGGACCGCACAGGAATGCTTGAAAAGTATACCCCCGTCGAGTAAATTTCCCCTATTTTTTTATACTAATTCTATATCCCATCAGGTATGGCTAATGAGTGGAAACAGTGGGAGGATCTTCCTCTAGAAAAGGAAGAGGAGTTAATAGAGAAACTCGCACAAGCCCTCGTGAGTAACAGGATAGGATTATTAGGTAAGATATTACTTGAGAGTGGCGGGACCCTCACAAGCCTCTTCGCTGAGTTCTACATGGGATTATATGGACCCTATTTTGATTTCCTTGAAATAGATGAGTATGTTGCTCTTCTAAGAAGAAAAGAAAACATACCAAAGTTAATTTCACGCATTGAGGAAATAGAAGACGAGCTTACCCAGTAGTTTCTTCTTTTTTACGTCTTTTTGCAAGCTCCAAGTTCACGCTTTTCTTGATCCTGTACGCGTATAGACTGATCCCCAGCATAATCAGATTGAATAAGGTGAAACTCTCGAGGGGCATAGTGATTAAATTTGTAATAAAAAATAGGTCTAGAACGATTGTACCCGATACCATGATATTACTAGCCATTAGGAATACCCGTTTATTTCGGGGTAATATATCGTCCAAGTCCTCTAATGTCAACTGCTCACCATTTTACTTGGCTTAGGTAATAGAACAGATACATCTGCATCCATTAACTCCCGGAGGAACCCAATTAATTCCTCAGTGTATGGCTCCATTAACTCTTTTCCCATCTCAACCGTGGCCGTGGTTGATACAACCTTCTCCCCCGGAGTCCCGAGAACCCCGGTTTCTGTAATATCTATCGTGTCCCATGGAAATGATGCTGGCCCTACCTTACTCATGCCGGATAAGCTGAGATCACCTAGCTTGGTTTTCTGTACGGTATCTACTGCTCTCTCCATGTGGACTAAATGAGGGTGATAATACAAGTTCTGGCTGGTTTCCTCTGCACCGGCGTGGCCGCTGACCTTTCCCGGTGGGTAACTGGTTACCATACACGCGAAGAGATCATAGTCCCTGCGAAGGTACTCACATACCTCCATTATAGATGCGTTATTTCCCCCATGACCATTCACGTAGACTATCTTTGTTATCCCATGCTCCGCGATGGACAAGGCTACATGAATCAAATACTCCCTGAATACATCTGGAGGAACCCAGAGAGTGCCTGGAAACTGGCGGTGATGCCGTGAAACTCCTATAGGAATGATCGGGGTTACTGGTAATCCGGTCTCGTCTCCGAGCCTCTTCGAGAGGGCAGCAGCCAATAAGTGATCTGTGCCCAGTGGATTGTGGGGTCCATGTTGCTCGGTTGCGCCTACCGGTATTAAAGCCACATCATGTTTTGAGAATATTTTCTGTGCCTCGGACCATGATATTTCTGCTAGTTGAACCATCTAATATTCCTCAATTTAGAAGTAGGCATTTCCTTCCTCGGAATTCAGCTTCTTCAAGTCCTCTACGAACTCTGATATGTCCTTGACCACTGCATCAACCATCTTTTCCCCTTTCTCAAGGCTGTACTTGGAGGGTGCACCTAGGCTCCCAATTTCTGTGACCTCATCAAACATCCTTGACGTAGAGACTTTATCCTTATATTTACGCGTGAAATCCGTCCATGAACTTGGTTCACCCCAATCCGTTATGGCTTTCTCGTCTACTCTTTGACCTAGGCTCACGCTGAAACTGGTCTCCATCTCGCAGGCGTGTCCTCCACCCTTCTGTTCAAGCAATTTTAATGCCTCTGCACCGAATCCACTCGGACTGTTGAATATCATTAAGCTATATACTCTGATGCCTGTCTCGTAGAATAGTTCCGCTTGGGCTTGACTTATCCACGAAGTATTTCCCCCGTGACCGTTCATTATAACTATCTTTTTGAATCCATGACGAATGAGGCTCAAGCATACTTCCTTGTACACCTTAACTAGGGTCTGAGACTCTAGGCTTATGGATCCAGCAAAGTTCAGGTGATGCTTGGAATAACCAAATGGCATCACAGGCAGATACACAACACCTGTTTTCTCTGAAACCCTTTTCGCTATCTCGAAGGCTGAGAACGCGTCATTGTCTAATGCAAGATGTCTCCCATGTTGCTCCGTCGAGCCAACAGGGAAAAGAGCAACATCATTTTCCGTGAGGTATTTCTCGACCTCAGGTCGAGTCATCTTTCCTAAATACAACATGTTTGTTCAATTAAGACAGATGTAGGAAGGTTATAACTCCTCGGAATCGAACATCCCTAATCTATATACAACGTTTTTAGGTTTAGTCTAGATATACGATATTATCTAATTTTATGATTCATTTCATATATTATAACTAACAAATAAACGGTAATAAACGATAAATTATTTATTTATATGGAAACTTAACAAGTGAGTAATAGGCTCCCCTTTGATGGCGCTCATTTTTGGGTTACGTCGCGAAGGAAGGATAGATATTTGAGCCTATTACTCACACCCTAAGTGGGATTGAACCTACTCACAAAAAATGAGTTGGAGAAGAGATTATGAGCAATAATTTCATCTAGGGGCGTATGTTTTCCTCTTTGTTCCACTCACGCTTGTATGGGTCCTTGACCTTCACAGACATGCGGCCAATTTTCTCTATCTCGATGGTCACTGTCTCTCCGTCCTGCATTGGACCGAGGCCATGGTGGTTGGTTCCACATGCCATGATGTCCCCTGGGTTCAGTGTGCAGACTTTTGATAGCATGCTTATTTTTTCGCCGAGGGTGTGGCTCATATCGTCTGTGTTATAGTTCTGGCGTAGGACATCGTCTACCCATAGCTTGATCTGGAGGTTGTATGGGTCTGGTATCTCGTCCTTGGTCACCAACACGGGCCCCAGTGGTCCGAATGTGTCGAAGGATTTCTGTGGCCAGAACCCCTTGGAGTATGGGACCCCCCGGGCAGATACATCAATCATCATCGTATAACCAAATATACTGTCTAGGGCTTCCTCTGTGTTTACGTTGACTGTTTTTTTACCGAATACTACGGCGAGTTCTGCCTCGTGCTCGAATATTCTGGCTTTAGTTTCTGGTAGTACTACGGTGTCGTTTGGGCCTATGATTGAGGTCCATCCCTTTACGAAGAAGTTTATGGGGCGTTTTCTTCCCTCTCCTTCTCCGAAGCCTCCGATGCCGCACATGAATAGGCTGGGTTTGGGCACTGGTTGACGGAGCCTAACCTCTTTGAGTGGTTTGCCTGATTTTAGTAGGCTTTTCTCA
>Ga0272441_10007906_pt1 | contig 17086 bp, 14 predicted proteins | sample SSMProp6N_FD_193582 | JGI IMG/M metagenome (GOLD analysis project Ga0272441, IMG submission 193582) | Marine sediment archaeal communities from Little Sippewissett salt marsh, Falmouth, MA, United States - SSM-Prop-6N | ecosystem: Environmental > Aquatic > Marine > Wetlands > Sediment ...
CTCAGCAGATTGGCCGTCTATAAGGATCTGTCCTGAATCCTTTTTATAAATCCCTGCAATAATTTTTACCAGTGTCGATTTTCCCGCGCCGTTTTCACCGAGAACTGTATGCACCTCCCCGGCCCTTAAATCCAGGGAAACATCATCAAGCACAGCATTTCCGAAAAAACTTTTTGAAAGGGAACGTGCTTCAAGAATCATTTCATCCATTAATTCTTCCCTAGCTTGTAGATTTGCATAAGAATACGGGCAGGAATAAAACAGATACTACTCCTGCCCGCTTTACAGTTTAATTAATTTATTTTACCCGATATGGGTCAAGTTCTGCATTCAGTTTTTTTGCATATTCAAAATATTCGTCGATATTTACTTTGGTAACTACCTGTACCGGAGCTTCAATAAAATCCGCTTCAATTTCTTCACCCTTGATTGCCTTCAGACAATTTTCCACGGAAATTCTTCCCATCTCTGAAGGAGACTGAACAATGGTTCCTACAAGAGGACTGTCCGGATCCTGAATCGCATTAAGAATATCAACATCTTTGTCTATACCCATGACCAGCACATCATCCCGGTTCGCGGAAGAAACAGTAGATACGGCACCGATTGTCTGGGTTGAATTCAGGGCAACGATAAAATCAAGTTCACCCTGGGCATATTTTTGAAGAACATTTTCCGTAACTTCAATAGTAGCAGGAAGCTTAGTGGCAAAATCATGAGTATCAACAATCTTTATTCCGGGATACTCGGCAAACACTTCTTTAAGTCCGATCTTCCGAAGACGCATTGAGCTGATCATGTCATTACCGAGAACAACAATATTACCTTTTACATCGCCGTATTTTTCTTTCAGGTTATCGATTACTACCTTGCCTGCCATTCGCCCGATATTGGTATTATCCGATGCAATAAAACATTCAAGTTTTCCGCCGCTGGGCATAATATCAACAGCAACAACCGGAATACCTGCATCATTCGCAGATTCAACAGCCGGAGTAACGGCGCTCGATTCCACGGGATGAACAAGGATACAATCAACACCCTGGGCAATGGCATCTTCAATATTATTGATCTGTTTCATTGTATCAAACTGACTGTTGTAATCCCTGAGATCAATTCCCAAATCTTCGGCTGTCTTCCGTGCTGATGCAAGGAGTTCCATAAGGAAATCAATACTGTAGTCCATAATAGAAAAAGCAACGACCGGCTGCTCTTCCGCTGCTTCGCTCTGGCCGCTTGCAAAGGCTTGAACACCTGTAAAAGCGGCAATCATGCATACAGCCATAACCATCCAAAAGAATTTTCTTTTCATTTTTTCCTCCTGATTAAAACTCAATTTTTATTTGAATCCCCAGGTCACGTTCTTCTATGTCGTGACCTATGAGCTTCTTTTCAACTAGTAAATATGTTTCCCAGTGCTGATCAAGGGGAAACGGGACCCAGTGCCATACACCTTTTCCGCTTACAAAGGGCTTGTCGGGAGTTAAAAGGAAAACCCGGAGGGATTCGAGATCAGGGTCTCCATTGGGAAGACTGACCGCAAAAGGCATAGCAGCCATACCCCGGGCGGGGAAAAATATTTCAGAACTTTTTTCATGGCGCTCAAGTTTCGAAATAATAAAATCCCGGCGGTGCGTTATGACAAAAGCCGCAACAGGATCCTCCCCGAGGGAATCCAGAGATGCGAGATCATGCCAATGTTTGACAATGTCATTGTCCCCTGCAATCTTATCATCAGTACATTCCAATACAGTACCAAAAGGTGCAAATGCTTCAGATGTTAACAGTTCAACCTTACAAATTTTTTCCATTACTCCTTCCTTATGAATCGGTTTTCATATTATTTATCTCTAAAATATCTATTATAGATATTATTTTGTATTATGAAATCCGTTACATTAGTGCATTTTATCATAATTTCAAAAATTGTCAAGTTTATAATGTAACGGTTTACAAATGTTATATTATTATATAAATTTGAAAAGATGATATACTAAAGGAAAAACAATGCTAAAAAGACAGCCTGTTAATATCAAGGACATTGCCAAAAAAGCCGGCGTATCGAGTGCAACTGTCTCCAGGGTAATTAATCAGCCCCATCTTGTTAAGAGAGATACCAGGATAAAAGTACAGAAAGTCATCGATTCAGAACACTATTCAGCAAGTTCAATTGCTAAACAGCTCAGGATGAACCAGTCCTTTACAATTGGTTTTATACCTACAAGCGTTAATATGAATTTTTACAGCAATATCGGGCTGGGCATTGAAGATACTGCCCGGAAAAACGATTACAGTGTAATTTTCTGCAACAGTCATGATATACCCGAAAAAGAAAAACAATATCTCAATGTTCTCCTCGAAAAGCGGGTTGACGGCATTATTCTATCTCCCACAGGACAAAACAGAGATATCATCGGGAGAATAAAAGCCAACGGCATACCGGTATGCTTTATCGATAGAATAATTGAAGGGGTCAAGTGCGATTATGTTGTAGTAGATAACGAGGAAGCTACAAGAAGAACAGTAAAGGATTTGTTCAGCCGGGGATACTCCCGCATCGGTTTCATTGCACCTCCGCCGCACATTATGACAGGGCAGGAGCGTATCAAAGGATATAAAAAGGCATACGAAGAATCCGGATATAATTATGATGCAAATTTGATCTCCATAAGTGATTTATCCGTGGCAGGAGGTAAAAAAACAACTCACGACCTGATTGAAAAGCAAAATTTAGATGTCGTTTTCGTTGCAAATGAATTAACTGCTGCCGGAGCTCTGGAAGCAGTACTTGAACGGGGCCTCCGGATACCGGAAGATATCGGATTTGTCATGTGGGATGATCCCGAATGGACACGAATAGCAAGACCGCAAATTTCCGTCATTGCCCAGCCCTTACGAACAATTGGAGAAACAGCGGCGGAGCTTTTATTTAAGCGTCTCAGCAGTGAAAGAACCGAAGAAGACAGTGAACCCATCCGCGTAATGCTGAAAACATCTTTTATTGAAAGAGGATCCCTTCGTTAAAAATTTGTATTTTCAACTGCCTCTGATTAAAATTTACAGAAGACAAAGGAATCTGCAGAAAAACCGACTATCACCTTTTTAAATGAGAGGAGGCAGATATGAAAAAGATATTTGCTGTTCTAATTCCTCTGCTGATATTCTCCTCCTGTGAAATTATCAACACCATATACATAACAGTAACTGTCGATGTCTGGAATATGACTGCAAATCCCAATGTTATGGCAGAAATCGATAATACGCAGAAGGAAATAACTCCCGGTGAATATGAAACCTGGGAACTGGAATGGACAGAGACTGAAAAAACATCATTCTTTAAATCTGATGAACCCGAAGAATCTGAGGAAGAAACATCATATTCGGTTTCGATTTCAATCAGTAACGACAGCGGCTACACATGGAGTTCTCCTGTTTCAGAGGAAGCCTCGGCAGGATCGCATTTTTATGTAATTATTAACGAAGGATACTTCTCTATTACTGACGATATTTACGAATATTAAATCTTTCTATACTATATTTCCTGCTGACATATAGAATCTGGAGGTTTACTTACGAAGCCCCTGCTCTACGGTATAAAATACATCAGCCAATATCATTGCAGAAAGAATCCTCCGCCGCTGATCTGCGGCTTAGTAGTAACTGACAAATGCAATCTTAATTGCCTGCACTGCAGACTTGCGAACCGGGGAATGGATGATCCGGATTTTAAAGAATGCGTTTCTGTTATTGATTCTTTTTATCAGAGGGGGGGCAGGAACCTGTATTTGGAGGGAGGAGAACCCTTTCTCTGGAAAGATAAGGATTTTTCTCTTGATGATATTGTCAGCTATGCCCATGAAAAAGGATATCTTTCTGTTGTTATTTTCACAAACGGCACCCATGTATTAGAGAGTTCAGCCGACACCCTTTTTGTGAGCATCGACGGGCTTCAGGAAACCCATGATTTTCTCCGGGGAAAATCCTTTGAAAAAATCATCAAGAACATAAGAGATTCAAATCATAGATCGATTTATATTAATTATACAATCAACTCCCGCAACAGAAATGAAATCGAAGCTTTCTGTAAATATATAAAAAGAATTCCTCAGATCCAGGGGGTATTTTTCTACTTTCACACCCCCTATTACGGTTATGATGATTTATATCTTCCTCTGGAAGATAGAAAACAGATTCTGCTCAAACTTCTCCGGTATAAAAAGCAGTACCCCATTTTAAATTCCAGAGCAGGATTGAAATCCGCCCTGAAAAATACATGGAAACGTCCCATGGATATCTGCCTTGTTTACGAAAAAGGAAAAATATACACATGCTGCAGGGTCCCGGACAAACCTGAATTATGCAGGGACTGCGGATATCTAAGTTATGCGGAAATAAACCAGACATTGAAACTGAGACCATCGGCAATTTTTAATGCGGTAAAGTATTTCTAAGGATGCAGGAAACAATGATTGAAAAGTATCTGCGAAACAGCATCAGCAAATTCCTCACCAAAAGCAAAGTAATCGCCCTTGAGAACGATGTACCCGGCCCGGAGATACTGCGCAGTAAATTTTCCCAAATTAATGAGCTGGGAATATATCTCCACGTTCCCTTCTGCAGGCAGATTTGTCCATACTGCCCTTACAATAAAGAACTATTCAGCCCGGATAAAGCGGAACTCTACACCCGGGCAGTCATAAAAGAAATTGATATATATGGAAGCATCTTGGGCCGGAAACCTGTAACCTCTTTGTATATCGGCGGCGGCACACCGACCACGATGCTGTATAACGGCATAGAAAAAATCCTGGAGCACATACATAAAACCTTTACAGTAAAATGCGGCATCCACATGGAGAGTCACCCTAATGATTTAAGCCCGGAAAACCTTGATCACATTTTCGGTTTAGGAGTACGGAATTTAAGCATCGGTATAGAAGCCCTTCAGGATAAACATCTTAAGTTTTTGAAAAGGCCCTACTCCTCTGCTGGGGCCGAAAGAGCCGTCAACCGCGCCGCTGAAAAAGGGTTTGCCTGCCTCAATACTGATTTCATTTTTGCTTTACCCGGTCAGACCTACAGAGAAGCGGAATATACCGGCAGGAAACTCCTGCGGATGGGTGTTGATCAGGTCGCAGCTTATCCCCTTTTCCGGTTTCCCTATACAAAAATGGGAGGAACTTCGGACATCAGCAACTACAGGTTTTCCGCCCTTTTAAAACGGCGGAAAATGCTCAAGGTTATCGAGGACGTTTTTTACGGATCCGGGTTTGAGCGCACATCAGTCTGGGCCTTTACCAGGCAGGGTGTTCCGAAATACTGTTCCGTCACAGTCCCCCTTTACATCGGTTTAGGTGCAAGCGGCGGTTCATATTTAAAAGATATATTCTATCTTAACACCTTCAATGTGGCGGAGTACATCAAGAGTATGGAAAAAGGAGGGATGGCTGTGTCCCTTTCTCTGGATCTTTCCGAAGAAATGCAGATGACCGGATGGCTCTACTGGAGAATATACGAAACTAAATTCCGGAAAGATGATTTTAATAAAAGATTCGGCAGGGATTTTGACTCTGTGTACGGCAGGATTATCAAGCCTTTGACTGTTTTAAGGTTCATGAAGGATAACGGAAATCAGGTTGTTCTCTCAGACAGAGGAACTTTCTGGCTCCATGCAGTTGAAGATCTCTTTTCTATTGATTATGTCAGCACCCTTTGGGGTACTTCAAAACAGAATCCCTGGCCGGAAAAGGTTAATTTATCTTGATTTGCCTGCTGTTTCAAATGGCATATTTATGACAATTAATTATGCCATCGAACATTTAATTTCGAAATACCATGATTTTTTTTCATAAGGCCCGATAGAACTTCCCATATTCCACATCCGGGAAAAATCTATCCTATCCATGGCCGCAGTGGCAGGCTCAGGAGCAATGTTATACTGCCCCTCCCAGCCTCCTTCGTTAAGCCACATTCCCAGGTAAGGGACCTGGGTCTCAGGGAAACTTAATGTAATATCAAGACCGTTTTCCGGGTTCCGCAAAGAGCAGCGCCCTTCGGGAACTTTGTCTGTGAAAAAGTATTTCTGATATCCGAAGGTATTCTTTTCAGGGACCTTTGAAAGGTCAAAAGAGTTTCCCTGATAATCAGTACTCATGGGAAAAGAAATCTCCCGACCGTACCTGCCGAGTCTCCGGCCGGGCACTGAATTGAAAATCCGGTTCATACCTTCAGGAACAATAAACTCCATGCCGGGACAAGTATTAAATAAAGGATGAGCTGCCCAGATATAATGAAACTCCACGGGCCCGTAATTTTCCAGAAAATAATCAATGCGGAAAACAGATCCTTCGATAAAAACTCTCTTTTTCAAACAATAAGGAAACCGCACCCCTCTCACTTTCATGACAAGAGTATCCTGTTCGATTTTCTCAGTCCAGGGAAGTGCCCACACCTCACCATGATCAGGGACCTCAGTTCCTTCCCAGGGCGGGTCCTCATAAAAGCACCGTGAAATCGCGGGGAACATCTCATCAAAACCTGAAAACTCCCCTTCTCCATAGGAAGCACCATAACCTGTTTTTCGATAAAATTTATCCGGGTTCTGCCAAAGGGTTTCATATTCCAAAGGTTTATAAACAAGAGATGCTGTTTTAGAGCCTATTGAAGGAAGAACAGCAACCCGGAGCAGTTCATTTTCTAAAATGACACCTTCAATATCCTTATAGAAACCTTTTTTTATTGACATCAGAGCCGTTCCGCCTTCCCGAAATAATCATCCATAGCTTCATACATAGCCACTACATTTTCCGGGGGAGTTCCAAACTGAATATTATGTGCCGGTCCCGGGATATATCCGCCCCCTTTTCCTATGGTGTCAAGCAGGTATTTTATTTCATCCTTAACTTCCTGTATCGACGCATTAGGCAGAAGCTGCTGAACATCGATACCGCCGCTGAATGCCAGGTCCTTTCCGAATTCTTCCTTGATTTCATGGGGAACCATTCCTTTAGCGCTGGTCTGAACCGGATTCATGATATCGACTCCCACTTCGATAAAACCGGGATAGAGATCGCGGGCGGAACCGCAGCTGTGAAACTCAACAAGAAGGCCATAGGAATGGGCCAGGTCAATAATTCTCTTGTAATGGGATGCATAATATTGGTAAAAAATGTCCGGGTTCATGATAAGTCCGTCCTGCATTCCCCAGTCGTCGGCTATATGCACGGCAACAACATTTTTTCCAATGTAATCCTTAACTGCCTCCAATAGTCTTTTAAAATATTCATATCCCAAATCGGCAATCCTGCAGGTAATTGCCTCGGCTACTTCCGGGTTAATTGCAAAATCCATGAAGCACTGCTCCATGCCTCTTACTTCCCAGGAAAACCAGCCGATTGCCCAGTATCCGACCATAAAGGGATAATCAGGAAATTGCTCCAAAGCAGGTAAAATACTCGTGTAATCATACCAGTCCGGTTCCGGCCATTTATGATTCTCCACATCTGAAACGCTGATATCACCGCCAAGTGCGTAATTATAGGTCTCCGTATACGATCCTTTTCCATCCCGGTGATACATCAGCTTCTGCCTTGATCCCCAGATGTTGTCAAAAGAACCGTCATCGTAAACCTTCAGTTCCGGGCCCTTGTACGCAGGCTCCCAGGCTTTGGCTTCCATTCCGTCGTTTTGGAACCGGTAGTCTATATCAAAGCGGTTATACAGGATGGTATTTAGGTCTTCACCAAGATACGACATAAGAGAATCGGAAAATTCTTTTGTCGCCGAATAAAAACGGGGAAGGCTGTCGAAGCTTTTCCTTGCCACGGCATTTTTCCAGCGTTCGAGATGGGTCATGCGATTCTCCTAATATGCCGCATTCTCTAAAGCAGTTTTTACATACGCTTCAACGTTTTCAACCGGGGTTCCGTATTCGAGAAAATCCACGGGCTGGAGTATGAACTTGCCGCCTGGTTTTCCGATTTTAATTATTTTTTCCGTAGCCTTTTTGACATCATCCGGACTTCCATTTTGAAGAACATTTACCTGATCGATCCCGCTGAGGATTATATATTCCTTTTTTGTCCTCTCAATTACCTCTGCTAAATCAGCATCCCCAAGTGGGTGAGGTGAAAAGGGTTCAACGATTTGGGCACCTAAATCAATGTATGACTCGACCAGGTTCATAACTTCACCGCAGTTGTGATACATGGCGGGAGTTCCATTTTTCTGCACGAAATCTATATATTTTTTCTCAAAGGGAAGAATATACTCATCATAATTCTTTTTTCCCAGGAATCCGCTGGGTACGTTGCCGCCGACACAATGGACATCCACTCCGGCATCATCCAGAGCTTGAGCATAAGGAAGGCTTCTTTCATACGCAAAGGTCATAAGGTCCTTGTAATATTCATAATCCGTAAGAAATACCGAATAGAGGGTTGTCTGATTGATGAGTAATGAACAATTGTTAAACGGTCCGTGAGGGCTCCAAGTTCCTACTATTCCATCATCACCGACAGCTTTCTTGATTCTCTGTACTTTCTCCTCCACCATTCCGGGCCACCAGTCAGGCATTTTCGGTTCATATTTACGGGCGATTTCAAGGTCCTTCGAATTTTCTATCGGATGTCTGGTACAAGCGTACATGTAAGTTCCCGGCCGAAGTTCATTAATGGAAAAATCCTGTGTAAGCGTTCCCTCCGGAGTCCTGATTACAGCCCGTTCAATAAGAGTATTTTCGTTTTGAACATTTTCCATGGAGACTTCCCAGTTCTCAGTGTTTTGGGATACATCCAGACCGCCGTAGATTATATTGAGGGGATCATTTATGCCGTAAAGAAGCCTCACAAAAAGATCGACGCCCAGCTGGCGCTGAAGTTCGACAACTTTCATCTGAAGGGTATCAAAATCCCAGGGATCTACATCAGGATACATCTGGTTTAAAAAATGACCCTGGTCAGCTATGAAGAGAGTAAAAGGCACCCGGTCTGGAAGCTCACCGCCTAATACTTTTAAAAACCGTTCTCTTCCAGTCATTGTATTTCTCCTTTCAACACTTATAAAAACAAGTTATGTATTGATTTTTTTAAATTCATCAAAGAGGGCAACAAGATTATCTATCGGCGTTTTAGCTACTATGTTATGAATCGTATTAAAAACAAATCCGCCGGCCATGAGAACAGGAGTTTCATCGGGCTTCCTCCAGGGTTTCCAGTTTTCATTTGCCGTGCCCATCAGATTTCCCTTGGTCCACAAGCCGATAACAGCCGCATTTAGAAAATCCCGAAGGTCCTGTTCAACCTCTCCGAGCATCTGAAAAGGTTCGATAATTGTAATTGGTTTTTCTTCAAGACCGAATTCCTTTCTCAATTTGAACAGTGTACTGGCGTTTATACCAGTCTGACCTGTGCCGTCAAGATCGAGTGGTATTCGGTCAGGTTTTTTATGCTCTAAAGTTACGGCAAGACGTTGCCGGGATGTCATTTTTCTTCTTCCTATCTGCGCCGTCTTGTATCAAGATATACAGCAATGATCAGAACAATACCATTCGCTATCCACTGATAATACGAAGGCATGTTGATCATAATAAGTCCGGATTTAAGCACCCCGATAATTGCCACTCCAATAAGTGCTCCCCAGATATTGCCGATGCCGCCTGTAATGGCAATACCTCCGAGCACACACGCTCCTATTGAATTCAGGGGATACTGATTTCCTGCGGTTGTCTGGGCTGATCCCAGCCGGGAAGCAAGAAGTATCCCTCCGAAGGCTGAAAGGCCGCCCAGGAGCATAAAAACAAAAATCCGCATTCTGTCTACATTGATTCCGGAAAGCCGCGCCGCCTGAGGGTTCCCGCCGATACTGTAAATGTATCTGCCGAATACCGTGTAACGGAGAATCATATAGAATACCAGATACATAACAATCAAAATTATTATCGGCAGGGGAATACTGAATACCCGGGTAGTTCCCAGGAACCGGAAGCCCGGCTGATTTACACCAACAGCATATCCGTTGCTTACTAAAAAGGTAGCCCCCTGAAAAACAGTCATCATGCCCAGAGTAGTAATGAGAGCATTCACTTTCGCTTTTGCTATTAAAAGGCCGTTTACAAGTCCGATAAGTACTCCAATACCGATTCCGAACACGAACATAACGGGATACATGCCATAATTCTTTGTCAGAAAAGCCACAACAATTCCACAGAAACCTGCTACAGAACCAACAGAAAGATCAAACACCCCCGTAAGGAGGGCTACGGATTGGCCAATGCAGACTATTCCGATTACCGAGATCGTAAGTCCTATTGCGTAGAGATTATTCATACTGAGAAAATAAGGCGACAGAATTGAAAAAATAATGATAAGCCCTATTAATACCAGAAGCATCCGGATATTATTAATAACTTTCATAACCGAAGTTCTTGATTTTAGTGCCGTATCACTCATATAGTACCGTCCTTTGTCATTAATTTTATTGCGTATTTATCCTAGCGCGTATTTAACCACATCCTCTTCCGTGAGATTTTGTGTGTCCTTGAAATCATGAACTATTTTACCGTCCCGGAAGACGAGTATTCTGTCACACACATTCAGGACTTCCGGAAGTTCGGAAGAAACCATAATAATCCCTTTGCCTTCCTCGGAGAGGCCCCGTAAAAGCTGATAAATATCTGCTTTTGCCCCTACATCAATACCATGAGTAGGTTCGTCGAAAATTATCACGTCGCTTCTTGTTGCCAGCCATTTCGCAATGGAAACTTTCTGCTGGTTGCCGCCGCTCAAACTGCCGACTTCCATATCTTCATGGGGGGTCTTTACTTTCAAAGCCTTTATATATTGTTTGGCAATTTTCTTTTCTTTTTTCTGATCAATAAATCCCGCCCGATTTTTTCCAAGTTTACTTACGAAGGGCAGGGTAATATTATTTTTAATTGAAGAGATAAGGATTACTCCCTCGGCAATTCTATTCTCAGGAACCAGACCGATTCCCAGGCTAACTGCATGGATCGGGGATTTTACTTCAATCTTTTCACCTTTCAGAAATATTTCTCCCTCTTCAAGCTCTTCTTCCCCGAAAACGGCCATCATCGTTTCCGTTCTTCCGGAACCCACCATTCCGAAGCACCCGACTATTTCTCCTTTGTTGATTGCGAAGTTAACGCCATTGACACTGGTGCCGGATTTAAGATTTTTTACCTCGAAAATAACTTCATCATTTCTTTTCTGTTTCCTTGTGTCTTCGCCGAACAAATTAAGGTCCCTTCCGACCATCATTGATACAATTTCCGCTTTAGAAACGTCCTTTATATCTCGGGTACCAACATATTCTCCGTCCTTCAGCACGGTGACCCTGTCTGCAATCCGAAAAAGTTCATCAAGTCTGTGGCTTACATAAATAATGGAAATTCCCTGGGTTTTAAGTTTTCCAATGAGTTCAAAAAGCCGGTTCGTTTCTTCATCTGAAAGTGCAGCTGTTGGTTCATCAAAAGCAATGATTTTTGTGTCATAGATAAGGGTTTTCAGTACTTCGATTAACTGTCTATGGCCGGTACCGAGTTCCGAAACCTTCAGACGTATCATATCCTCCATCCCGAAGGTTTCAGCAATTTCAGCGGCCTTCTGATAAAGGTCCTTCCATTTCACAGTTCCTCCCCGGCCTGTCGGATATACCCCCATGTATATATTTTCCGCTACAGTCAGTTGAGGCGCTAATTCAATAATCTGCGGAACCATCCCGATGCCTGCCCTGCGAGCTTCAAGATTGTTCCGAAAATCAATTTCTTTATTGTTATAAACAGTTGTTCCGGAATCTTTCTGATACACACCGCTTAATATTTTTATATACGTGGATTTTCCAGCGCCGTTTTCACCAACAAGAGCATGTACTTCGCCCTGTTTTAATTCAAAGCTCATATCAGAAAGAGCATGGACTCCACCGAACCATTTATTTATTCCCTCAGATTTTAATACCAGATCTTCCATACTGAATAATCCTGTCCCTTAAAAATAGATGCGGCAGAGAAAATTTTCCCCGCCGCATATTTTCAGATAATTAATCCCACGAATAGTTTTTATATTCGTCGTAACCCACTACAAACCCGGAAGTAGTTGTCAAATTTTCAAGCTGTTTTCCTGTCGTAATTGTCTGATATAGAACCTGCACACCTTTACTTCCATGAGACGCGGGATCAAGTTTAATGGCAAGATAATTTTTATTACCTTTTTCAAACTCCTCAAAAGAAAGACTGTAGCCGCCCATTCCGCATGCAATAACATTTTCCATGGGGAATCCCGCTTCTTCAAAAGCACGTAAAGGAGCTACCGCACTATCATCATTAAGACCGGTTACAAGCCAATGAGTTACTTCAGGATGGGAATTGATTATTGACTGCGCAACAGGAAGAACCTGCTCAAACATCCCTGTTTCATTATCTTCAGTGATCATATCATCCTCGGTTAAAGGAGAATTGTCCATTATAGCTGCTTGAAAACCGAGGGTTCTTTCATGAAGAAAAGTTTTAAAAGAGACATTAACACTCATTACTTTTACATTATTGCCGGGATCAAAGAATCCTCTTTCTTTCGCCAGAGCAGCCATTGCTTCTCCGCCGATATAGCAGGTGCCGTATGTATCCAGACCAACGTGGGGAACCGGATTTCCTGAACTGTCTACAAATGGATCATTGATAGTGACAAGAGGGATTCCCGCATCACCCACTACCATATCATAAACACTCGGCCCCATTTCCGTGTCAGTAATACAAACCATTAACCCGTCTACGCCCTGAGCTAAAGCACTTTCCACGCCCTGCATAAAGGCTTCATCATCAAGGTTTGCGTCAATACCAATGTACTGAACGCCCAACTCCTCAGCTTTTGCTTTCGCTCCGGACTCTTCCGCCTGGAACCAGGGGTGGGTCAGCATCTTACAGACATAAGCAATTTTAATCTGTTCTTCGCCTTCCGCTCCTCCTGCTTCCTGACCGCCTCCCGCAAAAAGAGAAGCCGAAAGCATTACAGTCAGCATAATTACAGTGACTGTAAAGATCCTTTTTTTTACTCCTTTGATCATTTTAATACTCCTTATTAAAATATGTTCGCAAATATGACACCGTAATTCAAACGGTGTTTTCAAACTTCTACCGCTTCACCTCCTTTTTTAAAAATTAATGGAATTTTTGAGAACATCGGATTGTCGTAGTAAAGCATATTAAGGTAGTACTCTTTTTCATCCAGTTCTTTTTTAATCTCTACTTGTTCGAATAAAAGTTTTCGTACAGCGTCCATACAGAGAACCATTGCTTTTTCAAACATCGGATTTTTTGCATTTAAGCATTTTGAATGGTTAAGCTGCAGAGCAAATTTATGAAAAAAATCAGTTTGATATTCTTCTTGCTCAAGAATACTTGAATTCACCGGAAGGTGTCCTGACCGCTGATAATAGAAATTACTCAAGTCCTCATCATTCGTGATGGCATCAATGAACTTAGCAGCATAAATCTTTTTTTGTGATTGGGAACAAACCGCTAAAGCATGATTATAATTCCATGAATAAGAATGAGCAGCATGATAAACCGGGTTAAGAACGACCATGAAATTTTTATCAAAAGGCTCCCCCGTTAGTTCTTCCATTTGATATTTTATCCAGGGTCCGTCTGTAATGAAGGCAACTTTATTATCTGAAAATCTCTTTCGAATTGTATAAATATCTGTATCCAGAATCCTAATAGAGGAAACAAAATTCCTCAGCCAGGTAAAACCGGCTAAATTCTCCGCAGAATTAAAGATGACTTCTTCCTTTTCATTGATAAAACCGCCCCCGAAAGCCTGAAGAAACGTATAAATTCTCAGGAAGTCAGTCTCATCATGAAGAATATTCAGTCCGTAGGCATATTTGTCAGAATTACCGAAAAATGCTGTCAGCTTAATACAAACTTCCTTAAATTGGAAAAGGGTCATTGGACATTCCAAATCATGTATTCCTGCTTCTGCAAGGACATTTTTATTAGCAATAAGAGAAAGAGGGCATAATCCCCATGCTACAGAGTATATTTTACCTTGAAAAATTCCTCCAACCATATCTTTGTCCTCAAATCTTTCAGCAAGATTTGAAGCATCTAAAAGTTCATCCAGGGGCTCAAAAGCACCCATGGACGCATAAAAGCTGGTCCAATGAGATACTATTTGTGCTACATCCGGAGCATTGCCGTTCGTAATGAGCCTGAGCAAATGGTCCTTTGTTTTCTGATATACAGTAGGAATTACCTCGATTTCAATTGTAGGATTCTTCTTTTCAAAATGATTAATCAATTCAGTGAGATTTTTCTCACCCTGTTTTGTTTCAGGCAGCCAGCTGAGAAAAGAAATCCTGATTTTCTGCTCTGATACAAAGGTCCCCCTCCCCTGCTTTTTCTTTAATATACCGTCAGAAACCAGAATAGATACGGCCTGCCGTATTGTAGAAATACTTGTACCGAAATCCTCTGCTAATTTTGATTCACTTGGAATAATTTGTCCCGGTGAATACAGGCCGTCTACTATCCTTTTTAAAAGAACATCTTTAACCTGAAGATATAATGGGTTGTAGCTTACTTTTGGTTGTGTCATATTAGTTCTCAGTCATTCGTATGACTGAGATTGTAAGAGCCGTTTTTGTAATTGTCAACTAAATTTTATACTTTTTTATTGTCCATAAAATTTTAATTGACATTTCAAACAGAGATATACGATAGATGTTTCTGCCTGCAAGCTTCTTGTGTTAATATTCTTCAAACCTGATGTTGTTAATTATTGTAAAATGAAAAATGTCGGATATTCCACTGTACTCTGCTACTGCAAACAGGCCGCGGATCCTTATTGGATTTTTGAAGATAACCTCAACGGTTTCCTGAAAAAAACAAAACATCCTATGCATTTTTTCATATAATATGCAGCTCAGCAGTCACCCTGGTAGTATCCCCGGACTCCAAAGAGAGAGATCCCTTATACTGCTCCACCATTGCCTCCACAAGTTTAAGACCCATCCCCTTTGATTCGGCTAATACAAAATCCTCCGGCAATCCCCTGCCGTCATTTTCCACGACAACCTTTACACAATTGTCATTTCCTGATACAGAAACAGTTATTATTCCTTCCCGATCTTCAGAATAGGCATGTTTCAATGCATTGGTCACCAATTCAGTGACAATCAATCCAAGGGTAGCGGCGATCCTTACAGGCACACTAAAATCATCAACTGCCTGTTTAATCCGGACCTTGCCGGTAAGGGTCTTCATTGAAGAAATAACATTCACACAGTAGACATCCAGCCGGATCTCTTCCAGGGAATTGGACTGATAGAGCAGAGAATATAATTCAGAAAGGGCCCTTATTCTTGCCGCTATAGCGTCTAATGCATCTTTTGTGGATTCCGAGGAAACCGACCCTGCCTTAAGGCTTATCATGCTGTTTATCATGGTAAGGTTATTTTTTATCCGGTGCTGGAGTTCACTGAGCAGGTTTTCCTTTTCTTTTAATGCTTTCCGGAGATCTTCGTCCGCCTTTTTATTTTCCGTTATATCCTGATGCGTTCCGGACATCAGTAACGGTTTTCCATCATCTGTCCATTCCGCAACTTTTCCTTTGTCCAGGACCCAGATCCATCCGCCGCTTTTATGCCGCATTCTCAATTCGCAGAAATAGTATTCAGTTTCCCCGTCAAAATGCTTCTGCAGTAAATCATTGGACAGTTTTAAATCCTCCGGATGAGTCAATTTTGACCAGGTTTCGAAACTGATCGGAGACAGTTCATCCAGAGTGTATCCTACAATTTCTGCCCAGCGTTCATTAATAACTATTTGCCCGGACTGAACATTCCATTCCCAGCTTCCCACATTAGTTCCTTCAAGCACAGCAGCAAGCCTCCGCCGTTCAATCAGCAGCGTTTCCTCTACTGCTTTCCGCTTGCTGATGTCCGTATGGGTCCCGAGAAAACGTGAAGGTGTTCCGTCAGAATGGCGTTCAACAATAATGCCCCGGCCAAGTATCCAGATCCATCCGCCTTCCTTCCTGGCAAAACGGAATTCTACTTCGAATCTATCGAGTTCTCCCTTTAAATGCCTTTCAGCATGGTCCATAACAATATGCATGTCATCAGGATGGACCCTTTTGCTGAATTCTTCAAAAGTATGAGGAAATTCATCTTTCTCATAGTCCGCCATTTCATAGTATCTTCTATCAAACTCAACAACATTTGTATCCAGGTCCCAGTCCCAGGTCCCGTCATTCGCCGCTGCAATTATCTTTGACAGTCTGTCCTCATTTTCCTGTAATGATTCCCGAATTTGATATTCTTCACTTACATCCCGGAAAACCAGAACAACACCGGAAATATGACCTGAAGCGTCCCTGATCGGGGCAGCCGAATCAGCTATATGGTATTCCGCACCTTCCCGGGATATGAGCTTTGTATGATTGGCCAAACCGGCGATTTTTCCGCTCCTGAGCACTTCATCAACTGGATTTTTAACTTTACCTCGTGTTTTACTGTTTATGATTCGAAATATTTCTGTTAAGGATTTTCCACATGCCGCGTCCAGTGTCCAGCCTGTCAGTTTCTCGGCAACAGGGTTCATACGGACGATTTTACCTTCGATGTCCGCAGCAATAACCGCATCACCTATAGAATTAAGAGTTGCGTTAAGATTCTCCTCTGCTCTTTTACTTTCCGTTATTTCAAGGGTAACTTCGACTGCTCCGATTATTTCGCCCCGGATATCTCTCACAGGATATCCCCTGACGAACCATTCTCTGCCGTCCGGAGTAGCCTTTTCCAACTCATGGGGTTCCCCTGTTCGGATAGCCTCTATTACCGGGCAATCCGGGCAGGGGGTATCTCTATTCGGCCAGAGTTCATAACAGTGACGGCCGATAATTTCTTCCCTGGACATGCCTGCTGATTCATATGCTGCTTTATTCGGCCAAATTATTTTCAGATTTCGATCTTCATAAATAACATGCTCCACTAAACTGTCGAGGATTGCATTTTTCTCCTGTTCGGATTTTTTCAGATTTTCTTCCGCCTGTTTTCGCGTGGTTATATCCCG
>Ga0272441_10007907_pt1 | contig 17084 bp, 23 predicted proteins | sample SSMProp6N_FD_193582 | JGI IMG/M metagenome (GOLD analysis project Ga0272441, IMG submission 193582) | Marine sediment archaeal communities from Little Sippewissett salt marsh, Falmouth, MA, United States - SSM-Prop-6N | ecosystem: Environmental > Aquatic > Marine > Wetlands > Sediment ...
TACCGCGCGTACCGCACCACCGGCGATTACTCCCGTACCATGTGAAGCAGGTCTGAGGAACACGCGGGCTCCTCCGTATTTGCCTTTCTGCTCATGCGGAAGGGTTTGGTTGATGATCGGGATGCGCACCAAATTCTTCTTGGCGTCCTCGATGGCTTTTGCGATCGCAGAAGCTACGTCCTGCGACTTGCCCAAACCGTGTCCTACGACACCGTCACCGTTTCCTACCACGACAATTGCTGAGAAACTGAAGGTTCTACCCCCTTTGGTCACCTTGGTAACTCTTTGTACTCCAACCAAGTGATCTTTCAATTCAAGTCCGCTTGGCTTTACTCGTTCTACGTTGCTATAATCTTTGTACATGGAATAATCTTAAAATTTTAAACCTCCTTCTCGGGCTCCGTCGGCCAATGCCTTCACCCTGCCGTGATACAAATATCCGTTCCTGTCGAAGGCTACGGTTTCTATTCCTGCTTTAGCAGCTTTATCGGCAATCGCCTTACCCACTGCAGCAGCTGTTTCTATCTTCGTCCCTTTCGCGTCTTTCAAACCTTTTGATGAGGCAGCGATCAAAGTTACTCCGGCCACGTCGTCAATCAACTGAGCCGAAATCTCCTTGTTGCTTCTGAATATAGACATGCGTGGCTTCGCAGCCGTTCCTGAGACAATCTTTCTGATTCTCTTCTTTATACGGGTCCTTCTCTGAAGTTTTGTTAATGCCATAACCTTATGTATTATGCAGTTTTACCTGCTTTTCTTCTTAATTGTTCACCTACAAACTTGACACCTTTTCCTTTGTAAGGCTCTGGCTTACGGAAGGAACGGATCTTGGCGGCCACCTGGCCCACCAATTGTTTGTCGAAAGAAGTCAGCTTGATGATCGGATTCTTTCCTTTCTCTGACACAGTCTCAACTTTTACTTCCGGAGCCACGTCCAGCACAATGTTGTGCGAGAATCCCAATGCCAGGTCCAGTTTCTGTCCCTGGTTTGAAGCTCTGTAACCTACTCCAACCAATTCCAGTTCTTTGGTCCATCCTTTTGAAACTCCTTCCATCATATTGAAGATCAAGGCTCTGTATAAACCATGCTTCGCTTTGTGCTCTTTAGATTCTGAAGCTCGCTCCACAGTCAACACACCTTCATCGTTCTTCAGCTCAACCCCGTCGAAGTTCTGAGTCAACTCGCCCAGCTTTCCTTTGACAGTGATTGTGCTGTCTTTGATATCAACAGTAACTCCTTCCGGAATCGATATTGGGTTATTTCCTATTCTTGACATCTCTCTTCTTTTTTAATAAACGTAACACAATACCTCTCCACCTACATTCTCCTGGCGCGCCTTTTTGTTGGTCATCACGCCTTTTGAAGTAGAAACGATTGCAATACCCAATCCGTTCAATACCCGCGGCATTTCATGAGCTCCACGATACTGTCGCAAACCTGGCGTACTCACACGCTCGAGGTTCTTGATCACTGATTCCTTGCTGTTCTTGTCGTATTTCAAGGCAATCTTGATCACGTCCTGAACTTTGTTCTCAATGACTTTGTAACTGAGGATATAACCCTGATCGAAAAGAATCTTGGTCATTTCCTTTTTCAAGTTTGAGGCAGGAATCTCCACCACTCGGTGGCCCGCCATCGCAGCGTTTCTGATTCTTGTAAGAAAATCTGCTATAGGATCTGTTAACATATAAATTTATTTGCGGTTTTGGTTTTCGTCACAGCTTTTGCGGATCCGAACTTCAAACCAGTTAAATATTCATTTTTGTCGGCTCTCTACCAGCTCGCTTTCTTCACGCCGGGAATCAGACCTTGATTCGCCATCTCACGGAATTTTACACGTGAAATACCAAACTGTCGCATGTATCCTTTCGGACGTCCAGTCAGCTTGCACCTGTTGTGCATGCGGATCGGAGAAGCGTTCTTTGGCAGCTTCTGAAGAGCCTCGTAATCTCCGGCCTCTTTAAGCGCTTTTCTCTTCTCAGCGTATTTTGCAACAGTCTTGGCTCTTTTGACTTCACGAGCCTTCATTGATTCTTTTGCCATTTCTTAGTTCTTTTTAAAGGGTATTCCCAATTCGTTCAATAACGATTTTGCTTCCTTGTCGGTCTCAGCCGTGGTCACGAACGTGATGTCCATTCCGTTGATCCTGTTCACCTTGTCGATGTCAATCTCAGGGAAGATGATCTGCTCCGTGATCCCGAGGTTGTAATTTCCCCTGCCGTCAAAGCCGGAGGCTCTCACGCCTTTGAAATCACGAACACGTGGCAATGAAGCAGTCACGAGTCTATCGAGAAACTCGTACATCCTGTTCTTTCTCAGGGTCACCTTCGCTCCGATCGGCATTCCCTTACGGAGTTTGAAAGAGGCGACGTCTTTTTTGGAGATCGTGGTTACCGCCTTTTGCCCGGTGATCTGGGTCAGCTCATCCACAGCGTACTCGATGAGCTTCTTGTCTGCGATTGCAGCACCCACACCCCTGCTAATAACGATCTTTTCAAGCTTGGGCACCTGCATTACGTTCTTGTACCCGAACTCTTTTGTAAGGGCATCGATAACGCGCTCCTTATATTCTTTCTTCAGTCTTGGCGTATATTCCATAACTACAATACTTCATTTGATTTTTTAGAAAATCTCACCTTCTTGTCACCTTCCATGCGGTACCCAACGCGAGAAACTTCTCCGTTCTTGACCAACATCAGGTTCGAAATATGCAACGAAGCCTCCTTTTTGACGATTCCACCCTGTGGATTGTCAGCACTTGGCTTGGTGTGCTTCGAGATCATGTTGACTCCCTCGACAATGGCGCGGTTCTTGTCGATGAAAACCTTCACCACTTTGCCTTCCTCGCCTTTGTGATCACCTGCTATAACCTTTACCGTATCTCCGGTTTTTATTTTCAGCTTAGTCATAATCCTATTAATTAAAGCACTTCAGGTGCCAATGATACTATTTTCATGAATTGCTTCTCACGAAGTTCTCTCGCAACAGGTCCGAAAACACGGGTACCTCTCATTTCTCCGGAAGTCGAGTCGAGCAAAACACAAGCGTTGTCATCGAATCGGATGTAAGATCCGTCCTTGCGACGAACTTCCTTCTTGGTTCTGATCACAACAGCTTTTGAAACCTGTCCTTTTTTAGCCGTACCGTTCGGAGTGGCATCCTTGACGGATACAACAATCTGATCACCTACAGAAGCATAGCGTCTTTTGGTTCCACCCAGGACCCGGATCACAAGCGCCTCTTTGGCACCGGTATTATCCGCAACTTTTAATCTTGATTCTTGCTGTAACATAATTATTTCGCTCTTTCTAAGATTTCTACTAACCTCCAACGCTTTGACTTGCTCATCGGACGCGTTTCCATTATGCGTACCGTATCGCCTTCATTGCAATCGTTATTCTCGTCGTGCGCCACATATTTCTTGGTGTTCAATACGAACTTACCGTACAAGGGATGCTTTACTCGTTTCACCTCAGAGACAACAATCGACTTTTGCATCTTGTTGCTTGAAACTACTCCTATTCTTTCCTTTCTAAGATTTCTTTTTTCCATCTCTTCAATTCAATTACAATTATTGTAATTCTCTATTATTTAATTCAGTGGCAATTCGGGCAACCGTCTTGCGAAGGTTTCTCAACTGCAATGGGCTTTCCAACGGAGAGATCGCATGAGCAAGCTTGAGATCCGTGTATTTCTTCTTGTTGATCTCCAGCTTCTCCTGAAGCTCCTCTACTGATAATTCCTTAATTTCTGACTGTTTCATCTTTCTAAAAAATTAATCGTTGTCATAGTCATTTGCAACAATGAACTTCGTTTTAACGGGTAACTTCTGAGCCGCGAGACGCAAAGCTTCACGCGCTACTTCAATCGGCACTCCGCCTACTTCAAACATAATTCTGCCCGGCTTGACGACCGCCACGAAGTATTCTGGCGCTCCTTTACCCTTACCCATACGAACCTCTAGAGGCTTTTTGGTGATAGGCTTGTCCGGAAAGATCTTGATCCACAAACTTCCCTGTCTTTTCATGTAACGCGTCGCAGCAACACGAGCCGCCTCGATCTGACGAGAAGTGATTAAATCCTGCTCCAATGATTTGATACCGAACATACCGTTGGAAAGTCGGTGACCTCTCTGAGAGATCCCTTTCATATTTCCTTTCCCTTTCTGTACTCTACGGTATTTTACTCTTTTTGGTTGTAACATTTTCTAAAGTCTTAAAAAAAATTATCTACGAGATTTTCCGCGAGCTGGACCTTTACCTCCGCCTTTTCCTTTCTTGGAAAGACCGACCAACGGTGACAATTCTCTCTTGCCGTAAACCTCACCTTTCATGATCCAAACCTTGACCCCTATCTTTCCATAGGTTGTAGTCGCTTCTTCCAAAGCGTAGTCAATGTCAGCCCTGAAGGTGGAAAGAGGAATCCTTCCTTCCTTGTAGGCTTCGGATCTCGCCATCTCAGCACCGTTCAAACGACCTGAGATCTGTACCTTAATACCCTCGGCATTCATACGCATGGTGGCAGCAATGGCCATTTTGATTGCTCGTCTGTATGAGATCCTGTTTTCGATCTGACGTGCAATGCTGGCCGCAACCAACTGTGCGTCAAGTTCCGGACGTTTGATTTCGAAGATATTAATCTGTACTTCCTTTCCGGTGATCTTTTTGAGCTCCTCTTTCAACTTGTCTACCTCCTGGCCACCTTTACCGATGATGATTCCCGGACGGGCCGTGGTGATAGTAACGGTTACAAGTTTCAGGGTGCGCTCGATGATCACTCTGGAAACGCTAGCTTTAAACAAACGCGCATGGATGTACTTACGGATCTTGCTGTCTTCAGCAATCTTGTCTCCGTAGTCTTTTCCTCCATACCAATTCGATTCCCATCCTCTGATGATTCCCAATCGATTTCCTATTGGATTTGTCTTCTGTCCCATGCTCGTTAATTACTTAAATTATTGGTTCCTAAAATCAAGGTTACGTGATTCGATCTTTTTCTGATCCTGTGTGCCCTTCCCTGAGGTGCGGTTTGCAATCGCTTCAGCATGGTCGCGCTGTCGACATAGATCTCCTTCACAAACAATCCGGCGTCCTCGATATTGGCGTCTTCATTCTTGGCCTGCCAGTTGGCGATGGCTGAAAGCATGAGCTTCTCGAGATTCCCTGATGCCTCTTTAGGGTTAAACTTCAGGATCTGCAAGGCTTTCTCTACCTCAACTCCTCTAATCAAATCTGCAACCAGGCGCATTTTCCTCGGAGAGGTTGGGCAACCATTGAGTTTAGCAACGTATGTGTTCTTGCGCTCTTCTTTGCGCTGATCTGCTCTTAACTTCTTACGAACTCCCATAACCTGTTATTTATTTCCTTTATTCTTAGCTCCGGCATGACCTCTGAACGATCGGGTCGGAGAAAACTCACCCAGCTTGTGACCCACCATGTTCTCAGTGACGTACACAGGCACGAACTGACGTCCGTTGTGCACACCTATGGTCTGGCCGACGAAGTCAGGAGTGATCATGGATGACCTTGACCAGGTCTTGATCACAGACTTCTTGCCTGATTCTATATTCTTTTGGACTTTCTTCTCCAGCGCGTGGAAAACATAAGGTCCTTTTTTTAGCGAACGTGCCATACTTCTATCGATTTATTTTTTTCTGCGTTCTACAATTTGCTTATTGCTGGCCTTCGTCTTGGAACGGGTCTTGTACCCTTTGGCAGGGATACCGTTCTTCGATCTTGGGTGTCCTCCTGACGCCCTTCCTTCACCACCACCCATCGGGTGATCAACCGGGTTCATCGCAACAGGACGGGTTCTTGGTCTTCTTCCCAGCCATCTGTTTCTACCGGCTTTACCGGAAACGGTAAGCTGGTGGTCTGAATTGGAAACAGCTCCTATAGTGGCTTTGCATGTGAGCAGCACCATTCGGATCTCGCCCGAAGGCAATTTGATGGTAGCGTATTTGCCCTCACGTGCCATCAGCTGACCGAAAGAACCGGCACTTCTCGCCATGACCGCACCCTGTCCGGGTCGCAACTCGATGCACGAGATAACAGTTCCCAATGGAATGTTGGCCAGGGTCAAAGCGTTTCCGATTTCCGGAGCCACTTTTTCACCAGAGACAACAGTCTGTCCGACTTTCATTCCGTTTTGAGCGATCACATAGCGCTTTTCTCCATCCGCATAGTTCAGCAGAGCAATGTAAGCAGATCGGTTCGGATCGTACTCTATGGTCTTCACTGTCGCAGGCACTCCGTCTTTGTTTCTTTTGAAATCAATTACACGGTACCTTCTCTTGTGACCACCACCCATGAAACGCATGGTCATTTTACCTTCGCTGTTTCGTCCTCCCGATTTCTTGATCGGAGCCAAAAGGCTCTTTTCAGGCTTGTCAGTGGTTATCGAATCGAAGTCGGTAACGACTCTGAAACGTTGTCCGGGAGTTATCGGTTTTAATTTTTTCAATCCCATCTTTATCTACTTAGATATTGCTATAAAAATCAATATTATCACCATCAGCCAGTTGAACGACCGCTTTCTTGTAGCCGCCTTTCATGCTTTCAACCAAGCCCTGTTTGGTGTACTTGGTCTTCCTCTTGACAGGATAATTCATTGTTCTGACTTCTCTTACTGAAACGCCATAAGCACTTTCAACAGCTTCCTTGACCTGGATCTTGTTCGCTGTTTTCTTGACAACAAAACTGAAGCAGTTGCTCAACTCGCTCTGGTCGGTTGCCTTCTCCGTAATGATTGGTTTTATCAATATACTCATGACCCTTACTTGCTAAAATTAGACTCAATTTCTTCCAGGCAAGCTTCAGAAATTATTACTTTGTTTGCGTTTAACACGCTGTAAGTGCTTAATTCTGAACCTCTTATGACATCTGCCTTCTTCAAATTTCGTGATGACAAATATACATTATTATTCGACCCTTCCAACACAAACAAAGATTTTTTGTTTTCCAACTCCAAAGCTTTCAAGATGTTAGTGAATTCCTTGGTCTTTGGCGCTTCAAAATCAAAGGACTCGATCACGACGATATTGTCCTCTTTTGCCTTCATGGAAAGTGCAGATTGACGAGCCAGTCTCTTCAATCCCTTATTGAGTTTGAAGCCGTAATTTCTCGGTCTCGGACCGAAGATTCGACCTCCACCTCTGAACACCGGAGACTTGATGCTACCTGCTCTCGCAGTACCTGTTCCTTTCTGCTTTTTAATCTTTCTTGTACTTCCTGCAATCTCAGCTCTTTCCTTCGCCTTGTGAGTACCCTGCCTTCTGTTGGCCAGGTGCTGCTTCACATCCAGGTAAATAGCATGATCATTCGGTTCAACACCAAAAACAGTGTCTGAAAGCTCAACGCTTCTTCCAGTCTTTTTCCCGTTGATATCAATTACTGCTACTTTCATTATTTCTGAATAATTACATATGAATTCTTGTGACCTGGAACAGCTCCTTTGACAACCAAAAGATTTTTGTCCTTAACCACTTTTAAAACCCGGAGATTCTGAACCGTCACACGGCTGCCACCCATTCTTCCTCCCATTTTCATTCCTTTGAAAACACGAGCAGGATAAGAGGCTGCACCTACTGAACCCGGAGCCCTGTTCATGCTCTGCTGACCATGAGTGCGCTCTGATCCGGCAAATCCATGGCGCTTGACAACCCCCTGGAAACCTTTTCCTTTTGACGTTCCTGAAACATCGACGAACTCACCTTCTTCAAAGTGATCCACGTTGATCTCATCTCCCAATTTGTACTCCTCCTCAAAACCAATGAATTCAACGACACGTCTTTTTGCAGAAGTACCGGCCTTTTTGAAGTGACCGTCAAGCGCCTTGTTAGACTGCTTCTCTGCCTTGTCATCGAAACCGAGCTGCACGGCCTCGTAGCCGTCAACTTCTTTGGTTCTGACTTGGGTAACCACACACGGACCAGCTTCAATCACGGTACAGGGGATGTTCTTCCCGTTCTCGTCGTAAATACTGGTCATTCCAATTTTCTTTCCTATTAACCCAGACATTTTAATTTAATTTAATATTGATTCTATTTTCAAAAAAACAGGGTCAAAATATCTTCAACCCTGAATCTATTTTTCCGTTTTTCCCTCGTCAACTGCTCGGGACATGTGACCGAAATTTCCTTTTCGGCCTTTGGTCGTTCGAAACTCTGTCGTCAGACCTTGATCTCAACTTCCACCCCACTTGGCAACTCCAATTTCATGAGAGCGTCAATGGTCTTGGAAGATGAGCTGTATATATCGAGAATTCTCTTGAACGCGCTCAATTGGAACTGCTCGCGAGACTTCTTGTTCACGTGCGGCGAACGCAGCACCGTGAAGATCTTCTTTTGCGTAGGCAAAGGAATCGGACCGTTTACAACAGCACCGGTGTTCTTTACCGTCTTTACGATTTTTTCAGCAGATTTATCTACTAAATTGTGATCATAAGACTTTAGCTTTATTCTGATTTTCTGGCTCATTTTTCTTCTTTTTAGTAGATTAACCTTGTGCCTTTTTGATTACTTCCTCAGAAATATTCGATGGCGTGACAGCATAATGATCGAATTCCATGGTAGACGTTGCTCTACCCGATGAAAGCGTCCTCAACGTTGTCACATATCCGAACATCTCAGACAGAGGAACATGGGCTTTTACCACCTTGGCACCCGCACGGTCAGCCATTGAATTCACCTGGCCTCTTCTTCGGTTCAGGTCACCAACGATATCTCCCATATTCTCTTCAGGAGTAACTACCTCCAACTTCATAATCGGCTCAAGAATCACAGCTCCGGCCGCTTTAGCAGCAGCTTTATAACCCATTTTAGCAGCCAACTCGAAAGACAAGGCATCAGAATCAACAGGGTGGAAGGATCCATCTTTCAAAGTCACCTTCATAGTGTCCATCTCATAGCCTGCCAAAGGACCATTCTTCATAGCCATTTGGAATCCTTTTTCCACAGATGGAATAAATTCTTTTGGAATATTACCTCCTTTAACCTCATTTACAAACTGAAGTCCTTCACCTTCAAAGTCCTCATCCACAGGGCTCATATCAAAAATGATATCGGCAAACTTACCTCTACCACCAGATTGTTTCTTGTAAACCTCCCTGTGACCGGCGCCTTTGGTAATGGCTTCTTTGTACTCAACCTGAGGCTCACCTTCGTTCACCTCAACTTTGAATTCTCTTCTCAATCGATCGATCAAAACTTCAAGGTGAAGCTCTCCCATACCAGATATGATGGTCTGGCCAGAGGCCTCATCCGTTCTCACCTGGAAGGTTGGATCCTCCTCTGCAAGCTTCGCCAGACCCATTCCAAGTTTATCAACATCGGCTTTGGTCTTTGGCTCCACAGCGACCCCAATTACAGGATCCGGGAAATCCATGCTTTCCAATACGATCGGCGCATTCAAATCTGACAGGGTGTCTCCGGTTTTAATGTCCTTGAATCCCACGGCAGCACCAATATCACCTGCTTCGATAAAATCGATGGCATTTTGCTTATTGGAATGCATCTGGTATATTCTTGAAATTCGCTCTTTCTTTCCGGAACGGTTGTTCAGAATATAAGACCCTGCGTCAAGACGACCTGAATAGACTCTGAAAAAGGCCAGTCTTCCTACAAAAGGATCTGTTGCGATCTTGAACGCAAGAGAAGCGAAAGGATCATTCACAGAAGGCTTTCTGGCGGCTTCAGCTCCCGTTTCCGGGTTTGTTCCCACGATGGCCTCCTTATCCAGAGGTGAGGGCAGATATCTGCAAACCGCGTCCAACAGGAATTGAACCCCTTTGTTCTTGAATGCCGATCCGCAGATCATTGGAATGATAGCCATATCCATAACTGCAGCCCTAAGCGCATTGTGCACTTCTTCTTCAGTTATAGAATCTTCATCTTCCATAAACTTCTCGAGAAGATTCTCATCATACGATGCAACCTCCTCTATGAGCATGGCTCTGTACTGAGCCGCTTCTTCTTTCAATTCTTCAGGGATTTCGATCACGTCAAAGGTCGAACCGAATGAATCTTCATTCCATACAATCGCCCTGTTCTTGGCCAGGTCAATAATCCCTTTAAAGTCAGCCTCATCTCCGATAGGAAGAACGATAGGCACCGCATTGGATCCCAACATTTCTTTTACCTGAGTACAAACTTTTAGGAAATCTGCTCCCTGACGGTCCATTTTGTTGACGAACCCGATTCGAGGAACCTTGTAGTTGTCGGCCAGCCTCCAGTTCGTCTCTGACTGAGGCTCAACACCGTCAACGGCACTGAACAAGAACACAAGACCGTCCAGGACCCTGAGCGAGCGGTTCACCTCAACCGTAAAGTCAACGTGACCCGGAGTGTCGATTATGTTGAAATGGTATCCTTTGGCGTCTGAAGTTGGAACTCCATTCTCAGTAGGAAACTGCCAGGTACAGGTTGTAGCAGCTGAAGTAATTGTAATACCTCTTTCCTGCTCCTGCTCCATCCAGTCCATGGTTGCAGCTCCGTCGTGAACCTCACCTATCTTGTGCGAGACCCCCGTGTAGTATAGGATACGCTCCGTAGTTGTTGTCTTACCGGCATCGATGTGCGCGGCAATACCAATATTTCTTGTTAATTTTAAATCTCTTGCCATTGTTACGCCCTATTAAAATCTAAAATGTGAGAAGGCTTTGTTCGCGTCCGCCATCTTGTGGACATCCACTCTTTTCTTAACCGCCGCTCCTTCTTCTTTTACAGCAGCGAGGATTTCTCCTGCCAGGCGCTGCGACATGGATTTTTCATTTCTCTTTTTCGCATAGAGGATCATCCATTTGATCGCCATTGAGATCTTTCTGTCAGCGCGAATCGGCATAGGGATCTGAAACGTAGCTCCCCCTACCCGACGACTTCTCACCTCTACGTGAGGCATCACGTTAGACAGTGCTTCTTTCCAGAGCTCCAACGCGGTTTTTTCCTCGTCTTGCTTGCGCTGCTCCACGATGTCCAATGCATCGTAAAAAACTTTGAATGCAACAGATTTCTTACCATCCAACATCAGGTTGTTCACGAAACGCGTGACCATCTGATCGTTAAACTTTGGATCGGGTAAAAGAATCCTTTTCTTTGATAATCTTTTTCTCATTGTCGTTTACATTAAAGCTTTTGAATTATTTCTTCGGACGTTTGGTTCCGTACTTCGAACGACGCTGAGTTCGTCCTTCCACACCTGCTGTATCCAAGGCACCACGAACGATGTGATACTTGACACCAGGCAAATCCTTTACTCTTCCACCTCTAACCAATACTATCGAGTGTTCTTGTAAATTGTGACCTTCTCCTGGGATGTAGGCGTTCACCTCATTGCCATTGGTCAACCTCACCCTTGCGACTTTTCGCATGGCAGAGTTAGGTTTCTTAGGCGTTGTAGTGTAAACACGAGTACATACCCCACGACGTTGCGGACACGAATTCAAAGCAGCCGATTTATTCTTCTTGGTTGTTTTGGTTCTTCCTTTGCGTACTAATTGTTGAATAGTTGGCATTCTAACGTATAAAATTATTATCTAAACTCTCTTTTTTAAGAGTTTGCAAATGTATAACTTTTTTATTGTTATTCAAACTATATGAATTTGATTTTTTTCACATTCGTTTTCAGGGAGATAGCATTTCGGCCGAATCCTTTGAATGTTTTGGTTTTTGGACGGATAGACAGCACCACAGAATGACTAATATTTATCAGCTTTTCAACGCTTAGAATTAAACAAAAACTTGCATGTCATTTCAACAGATTCTCAAGTGATTTGAATTTGGATGAAAATTGAGCCATCTTTACCCCTGAATTCAACAGCTCAACCCACTTCAAAAACACATTGGCTTGAAGGGAACTTCTACACCATATATATATATCATTCTTTTCTTTCTGATCAGCACATCGCTCCATTCGCAGAAATTCACCCTGGATCTGGAGGTTACAGGCGGAGCCGACAACAAGTTCCTCAGTTCCATCGACTACGAGCGCTTCCATCCCGACAGCTCAGCAGCCAGGGCCGAGCTGGACACCATCCGCAAGCAGCTTCAGATGCTCGGGCATGTCGGAGCGCGCGTGGAGTCTGTTCAAAAAACAGACAGCTCCATGACGGCGGTGTATGAACTTGGGCCAGTGACAAAAGCCATCAGTCTTTCGGTCAATCAATCGGATCGGGCTCCTCTCGAGGATCTGAACTGGAACGATCTGGCTGAGATTCGTCCCGATGGCCAAATCCAGGTTTCTTTTGACCGACTGCCCGAGTTTATGCAACGCATATCCGACGAACTGGAAAGCACAGGCCAATCTTTTGCAAAAGTCCAGCTTTCAGAAATTCGGCTCGACGGGGATCTGGCACACGCTCGGCTCAATATTTCCTACAGTCAGAAACGAACCATCGACAGGATCGTCATCCGGGGCTATGACAATTTTCCAACAAATTTCATTCGCCGCCGACTGGGTCTGGTGATCGGGGAAGAGTTCTCTCGCACGAAACTCGAACGTGCATCGCTCGCCATGACAGGCGTGAGTTTCGCAGAGGAGACCCGCGCTCCCGAGGTTCTCTTTACGCGGGATTCCACTCTGATCTACCTGTACCTGAAAAAGAGGCGCTCAAATCGCTTTGACGGAATTATAGGGTTCGCGTCCGAGGAGGAGTCTTCGGGCCTGGAGTTCAACGGCTATCTCGATCTGTCTTTGAACAACATATTCAACAGCGGGGAGACCATAGCCCTTTACTGGAAGAATAACGGCAACGACCGGCAAAGGTTCTACCTGCAGGTGGAGACCCCTTTTCTTTTCGGCAGTCCGCTGACCCCCACACTGAACTTTGAGCTGTTTCGGCAGGATTCGACCTTCAACAATGTCAGCGCCCGACTGGATCTGGATTACCTTCTTAATCGAAGGAGTCAGATCGGAGCCACCTTGCGCACCGAAACTTCGAACGACCTCACCACACTCGGAAATGCATCCGTTGCATCCTATTCGAACTGGTATGCCGGCGCGTCATACCAACTGCAGGAAACTCTGAATGACCCTTTGTTCCAAACTCGGTATGCACTGGAGTTGAAAGCACTTTTCGGATCGAGGTCAACCGATCTGGAAACCGTTTCCCAATCGCAGTTCCACCTGACCGCGAGCTATCTCTGGTCGATTGATCCCAGAAACCACATCTATACAAGGAACCAGAGTGCCTGGCTGAACTCGGCAGATTATCTGCAAAACGAATTGTACCGGATCGGTGGCATCTACAACCTCCGGGGCGTCAATGAGGAGAGCCTTTTCGCCTCGGGATACAGCATCTTCAACCTCGAGTACAGGTACAAGCCCTCTGTCAACAGTTATTTCTATACCATTTCGGATTTTGCCTGGATCGAAAACAGGGTCGATCAGGAAAGCTTCAACGTGATCAGTTTCGGGGTGGGTTACGCCTTCAGAACGAAGGCCGGGATTCTAAACCTGAGCTATGCGAACGGAACTTTCGAAAACAGCCCCTTCAGTTTTGAAAATTCGAAGGTTCATGTTAAAATTTTGAGCTATTTCTAGGGTTAACGCAACCATTGAGGATTTTAACATCCTATTAGAAAGACGCCCTGGGTCTTAACATATTATTAACCTCTTTTTTAAATTTTTGTGTTAAAAACTTGGTATATTAACTTTTTATTAAGATTTTTGGCGGAAATTAATTCAAATAATTTATATAATGAAAACAAAGTTAAGTGGAATTTTAACGCTGTTTCTGGCGTTATTTGTGCAACTTTCATTTGCGCAAGAAAGAACTATCACGGGTACTGTCTCGGACGAGTCCGGACCCTTACCAGGTGTTAGTGTTTTAATTGAGGGTACCACCACGGGTACTGAAACTGATTTTGACGGTAATTATTCGATTTCAGCGAACAGCGGGGACGTTCTTCGTTTCAGCTTCGTCGGAATGACCACTGTCTCAAGGTCGGTCGGTGCCGAAAGCACGATCAACGTGACGATGGTATCTGAAACCAACACGCTTGACGAGGTTGTTGTAACGGCCCTTGGTATCAAGAAAGAGAAGAAGGCCCTGGGTTACGCAACCACGCAGGTTGACGGTGAGAAGCTTGAGGACAAAGCGGAGAGTGATGTTGCCCGTGCCCTTCAAGGTCAGTCTTCTGGTGTGAACATTACGTCTCAGAACGGTATGTCGGGATCTGGTACGAACATCGTGATCCGTGGTATGTCATCGTTCTCTCAGAGCAACCAGGCGTTGTTCATCGTTGACGGTGTGCCTTTCAGTAATGACACGAACACGTCGAATAACAATTCAAACCGTGACTTCATCGACGGTAACAACGGTTCGTCAAGATCTCTTGACCTTGACCCGAACAACATCGAGAGCATCTCGGTTTTGAAAGGTCTTGCGGCTTCTACGCTTTACGGAGCTCAAGGTCGTAACGGGGTTATCCTTGTTACTACGAAATCGGGAGCTGCCGGTTCAGGAAAGAAAAAGAACGAGGTAACAATCAACTCGTCTTTCTACTTCAACGAGATCGCATCACTACCAGACTACCAAAACAAGTACGGTAACGGTTTCGACCAGGCGTTCGGTTGGTTCTTCTCAAACTGGGGACCAGGCTTCGATCGCGACGGGCCCGGAGGTTGGGGTAGTTCATCTGCGTTTGATGAGAATGGAACCCTTCCACACCCGTATTCAACTTCCACTCAGGAAATCCAGGAAGCCTTCCCGGAATTCCAGGGAGCACGATATGAATGGAAGCCCTATGACAGTGTGAAGAAATTCTTCCGTACAGGTAGCATTGCACAAACTACCATCAACTTCAGAGGAGCTTCAGAAGACGGTAAAATCGCCTACAACGCGAGCTATGGTTACCTGGATGACACAGGATTTACACCTGGCAACCAGTTGAGAAGAAACAACTTCAGTGTGGGTGGTCGTGCACTTCTATCGAACAACTTCACGGTAAACGCAACATTGAACTATGCCCGAACTGACTTTATTTCACCTCCTGTGGCCTTGAGCCAGGGTAATGGTGCGACGGGAGCTGGGTCTTCTGTATTTGGTGACCTTTGGTTTACACCGCGTTCCATTGACGTTCAGGGACTTCCTTTCGAGAATCCTGTAACGGGTGGATCCGTTTACTATCGTCAGAACAACAGTATCCAGCATCCGCTTTGGACAGTTGCCAACGCTCAGACAGCTCAGGAAACGAATCGTGTTTTCGGGCAAGGAACAGTGCAGTACGATTTCAATGAGAACCTGAACCTCGTATACCGTGTCGGTCTTGACGTATATCAGGAGAGCAACACCAACTCGCAGAACAAAGGTGGGATAAACAGTAATTCAGGTGACGTTAGACTCGCTAGTGGTCTATATGAAACCTGGACGAACACCAATACGATCTGGGACCACAACTTGGCTTTGAGTGGTGCATATGATCTGGGAGCTGCATTCGGAATTGACTTCAACGTAGGTGCTACCACAAGAAGGAATACATTCTACCAACAAGGTGCCATTAGTGACGGCCAACAGGTATTTGGCGTCTTGAGACACTTCAACTTCCTGAATACAATCCCAAGGGAATTCGAGTCAGAGCAAAACATTATAGGTGCGTACGGTCAGGTTTCTTTTGACTGGGACGATGCTCTTTTCTTGACGCTGTCAGGACGTAATGACTGGATCTCGAACTTCTCTGAGGACAACAGATCTCTTTTCTACCCATCAGCAAGTTTGTCATGGGTGCCAACAAGTCAAATTGACGCTTTGAAAGGAAGCGACGCGATTTCATATTTCAAATTGAGAGCCGGTTACGGTCAGTCAGCTGGTTTCACACCGGGATATCCGATCGCTCAAACTTTGCTTCTCAATGTTCGTGACAACCAGGACGATACAGGACGAAACATCGTGACAAATACGACGAGTAACGTACTCGGTAATCCGGATCTCAAACCCGAGCTCGTTTCGGAGCTCGAGATTGGTTTCGAATCCAGATTCTGGAAAAACAGAATCCGATTGGACTTCTCCTGGTTTGACAGGGAAACTACAGACCTGATCATCACGCGTCCATTGGATCCGTCTTCAGGTTATACGTCAACGCCTACGAATATTGGAAAGATCGAAGGTGACGGGTTTGAGATCGACTTCGGAATTGACCTTTTCCAAAGCAACACCAACGGATTCGAGTGGAATCTCGGTGCTAACTTCACGCAGCAGGAATCTATCGTTACTGATTTGGGTACCGACACGGACCTGATTGTTTACACCGGTTTCTCTAACCTGGGTAACGCCGCGATCGAAGGTGAGAACATCAACACCATCTGGGGATCAAGAGTACTGCGCGATGACAACGGCAACTTGGTTGTTAATGCTTCAGGGAACTACGTTCAGGATCCTGAAGACGGTATCATCGGTAATGCGAACCCGGACTTTATAGCGAACTTGAACAACACGTTCCGTTTCAAGAATTTCTCTCTTTACTTCTTGTTCAGCTACAAAGCAGGCGGCGATATTTATTCAGCTACTGTTTCTACGCTATTGGGTCGTGGTTTGATCACAGAGACTGTTGATCGTGAGGGTACTTATATCCTTCCGGGTGTACAGCAGGCAACAGGCTTGCCAAACGACGTGCAGATCAACAACTCGGATTACTACTTTTCTAACGTAGCTTTTGGACCGAGCGAATTGCAGGTATACGATGGTTCTACGCTGAGGTTGAACGAAATCTCTTTGAGTTATAACGTGCCTCAGAAATACTTAGACAGATCTCCATTTGGAGCCCTTTCATTTAAGATGACCGGTTTCAACATGTGGTTTGATGCTTTCAACACTCCTTCTGGAGCCAATTTCGATCCGAATACGGCTGGTCTGGGTGTTGGTAATGGTATGGGCTTTGATTACATCAACGGTCCGAGTACGAGAAGATATGGTTTGAGCATTAAAGCTACATTCTAAGATTAACCGAAAAATTTAAATATCACAAAAAAATGAAAAGATTATATAAAATATTGAGTTTGGCACTTGTTTGTAGCTCGGTCTTTTTCTACTCTTGCGAGACGCTGGAATTAGATCTTACAGAGGATCCAAACGCGCTCACTCCCGGTCAGGC
>Ga0272441_10007908_pt1 | contig 17084 bp, 13 predicted proteins | sample SSMProp6N_FD_193582 | JGI IMG/M metagenome (GOLD analysis project Ga0272441, IMG submission 193582) | Marine sediment archaeal communities from Little Sippewissett salt marsh, Falmouth, MA, United States - SSM-Prop-6N | ecosystem: Environmental > Aquatic > Marine > Wetlands > Sediment ...
CCGTTTCACAACAACATCCAATATTCTACAATGTCACTATGGTTTAAACCAGCAAACGTCTCGCGGACTACTCCAGCGATTTGTTGTGACAAAAAACATATATTTCGCATATCGCGGAATCCAATCCGTACGCCAAAACAAGTTCTCCCGTCCACAAGATCTCATAAAGCCGGCGAGGACCGTTTTTGGGCTACGCCGATATTCGCTGGCGACAGATTCCCCAGAGGCATCGTTGTTACTTGGCTTTGGCATTTGCCGTTGAAGATTGATTCCATTCTTCCCACGGGGCGCTTCGTAGCCCTTCTCTTCTCGTTCAAAGCTGTAAACAGATTTGCAGGATAATTATCTATGTGCTCGTTCATCATCTGCCCGGTGTATTTTTCTTTTACGGTCCGAGCCGGCTTTCCAAAAATCCATTTCCTCCCAATCAAGGAATGGCAATCAATGTGTTGAGACAATTCATTCCAGTAGGACTGCAGCCATCCCTCGAAGCGTCACAACATTCGGGGTGAGCTGCCCCGCCGCTTTCATTGGATACTCTATCGACATGTAATGCCAACAAACCATTACATTAATTCTTTCGGGGTCTGCTCCACCCCAAGGTTATCCGATGCTTGGTTGCTTTTTGTCGAATGCTATAATCCCATACAACATAGCTTCGAGAATGTTGTCGAGGATTATACTACTTACGGAAAAACTCAATTTCCGTATTCATTACCATTTTATTAAGACAGAACCGGTTCAGTTCGTCTGTATGAAAGCTTTTTGTAACCTGATTAAACGGAATGGTGATTATCTCGTAAGCCACATCAGTTTCTTAGAAAAATTGATCGGGGCTGACGCCCCGAACCCCAAACTCATCTTGCTTTCCTTCGGAGCAAAATGAGTTTGGGTAAAACCAAAAGGTAAAAATGTAAAAATCCAAAACCTAATGAGTCCTCGCAAAGCGGAAGCCCATGTAGCCGTCCTCGTTGAGCGGATTTTCGCCGCCGCTCCAAATGCCAACCTGCACAATGATAGCAGGACCGTCCCAGGCACCGCCACGAAACCCACGCAACTCTATACCATATAAATCAAAGACCCATTCCCACACATTACCGCTCATGTCATAGAGACCGAGGGCATTGGGGCTTTTGCTTTTTACCGCGGCTGTTGAACTAGATGGAGAATACACCGCTACATCTGACGAATACTCGATATCACCATCACCGTCGATATCTGATCCACCTGTTGTTGCGTCATATTGAGCGTCTGCTCCACTTGCGTAATTGCCGGGATAATATTCTCCGCTATCCAGGGTATTATTGCTATTGGCATCATCTATATATCTTGCCGCAAGCCCCCATTCATCAGAAGTTAGCAGACGAAAACCTGTCGCGCTTGCATCCGGTGTAACTGAGTCACACTGGGTCGCATTTGTATCTTGAGAATCCCTGACAGGTGTTCCGCTATCTTTATATACGCATGTTAAACTTGTTCCATTCTGCGCGTTATAATACTCTGTCAAAGCATTCATCCAGACCATGGCATCCCGCCAGTTTATGGTTGTTACAGGATGTTGACCAGTGTCGCCTGTTCCATCTCCCATCGTTCCGGCGTTCGCGAAATAGTAGATGTTTGCGCCCCTGTCTGTGTGGGTCGCCCAGGTATATACCGCACTCCAGAGGATGTATGTTACCTCGGTCTCGCCGATCAAATAGGCATTTGTTACGGTTGCAGAACCACTGTCATCTGTTCCTGTTGAAAATGTTATTCCACCGGGCACATATACCATTCTAAAGGTTACTGATCCTGCTGTGTAATCGGTTATTTTTCCTGCACCTGTGTCTGTTGTTCCATCGAGATTGCAGGTTAAAAACATTGATAGTGCAAGTAGCAAAGAAAATAGAAGCACTGCGCTTTTACTTAACCTTCTCATATATATCTCCTTCAACATTAAATTTCCTTAACCTAGATCCATATTAAAGAAACAATTCCAAATGAAAACGCCGCCAACAATTGTTCATTATTCATTCTTCACATATCTGTTGGGCTTTTGCTTAAGGACTTCGGTTTCGAATGGAAGCTACGCTGAGAAACATCCTTATATTTATACTGACAAAGATAATGTAAAAATCAGAGCAATATCTAAAATACCTTTCCCTAGAGAAATGACGCGCCGGGTCGGCCTGTGTGTTAATTGTCGCGACAGAAGCGGCCGTTCTACCGAATGGGATTGTATTTATCCAATTCGATTTCCAGGTTTTGTCAGGACAGAGAGTAGTCAGACGCTGGCCCAGAAACTCGAAAAAGCTTACAGTGATTGATCGAAGTGACGCGGCATTATCTATGTAAGTTGGACAACGCGGCAACTGAAATGCTGACCGAAACGCGGCGTCCAAATCACTTTCCCCTAAGACTTTTAAGAATACTATACTAATAATCATAGCACAGATCTATTCCGATCCCAAGATAAGGATAACGTTTGAGCTGAGTAGCCGCGCCGTTTCACAACAACATCCAATATTCTATAATGTCACTATGGTTTAAACCAGCAGACGTCTCGCGGACTACTCCAGCGATTTGTTGTGACAAAGAACATATATTTCGCATATCGCGGAATCCAATCCGTACACCAAAACAAGTTCTCCCGTCCACAAGATCTCATAAAGCCGGCGAGGACCGTTTTTGGGCTACGCCGATATTCGCTGGCGACAGATTCCCCAAAGGCATCTTTGTTACTTGGTTTTGGCATCTGCGATTAAATGTTGATTCCATTCTTTTCATGGGGCGCTTCGTAGCCCTTCTCTTATCTTTCAAAGCCGGAAACAAATTTGTAGGATAATGATCCATGTTCTCGTTCATCATCTGCCCGGTGTATTTTTCTTTTACGGTCCGAGCCGGCTTTCCAAAAATCCATTTCCTCCCAATCAAGGAATGGCAATCAATGTGTTGAGACAATTCATTCCAGTAGGACTGCAGCCATCCCTCGAAGCGTCACAACGTTTGAGCTGAGTAGCCGCGCCGTTTCACAACAACATCCAATATTCTACAATGTCACTATGGTTTAAACCAGCAAACGGTTCGCGGTCAGCTTCATTGACATGTTCTATTAAGCATTTTCGTACTTTATAAACGTCTTTGATCAACCAGCTCTGTATTCCTCCTGAAACCGGAGCAGCCTCGGCGTTACCCGTTGGCGGAAATGTCCACAATGGCGAGGGATATGGGTTGGGGTATTCACAATCGATAGATCTCATGGCTGATAAGGGTGGGTCCAAGGGAGGACGAGGGGGGATTCAGAACAGATAGACAAATACGTGCTGTCGCCCCGTGCGTGGCCAGCGGGGGGTGGACATTTCCATGTGCGCGGGAAATCCCCAAGAATAAACCTGAACTATCATTATTCATTTCGGTCTGATCCCGCCTTCCATAGAGCTACGGCCCCGAGTGAATAGAACATATTATCCCGTTTGTCGCATCATAACCAGGATACGATGCTTCGCAGGCAACATGCGAAGTAGAGACACAATGTTATTTCTTGCTAATTGAAGCGGCACAAGTAATATCCTCGTTGATATTTGTAGCAACCAGATATGCTGGAGGGCTATTTCGCATGCCTGAACACGAAGAAGAGAAATTCGCCTCTTATCTACAGAACATCGCTGGGATCGCAGCAAGATTGATACCCCACTACATGAGATGGGTTTCGGCGTATCGCGGATCGGATGCTTCTGCACAATCAGACCGGCAGACGGCACTTTTGCTCTTCCGAAAGCGCCTCTCCCTGCGCTGCCAAGAGTGGCAGGTGAATCAAGCGTTGCGCGCCGTGAAACACTACTGGTTCTGGCAAGACAGGCATAACCGTCGAGAAGGTACTGGGCAAAACGGCTCATACAAAGCTATGGAGCTCCTTGTCGAGGCCCGGCGCCTGATTCGACTCCAACACAAATCCTTTCGAACAGAACAGACCTATTTGGGTTGGATGCGACGATTTCTCAGCTACACGAAGAAGGATCCACTTTCTGAGATCGGACCATCCGATCTTCGCAACTACCTCAGCTTCCTTGCCGTTGAAAGGCGAGTATCTGCGGCTACTCAACAGCAGGCTTTCAACGCCCTGCTGTTTCTGTACCGCTACCTTCTGAACAAGCAGGTGGACGGTTTGTTCGAGACTATCCGTGCACGCAGACCACAACATCTTCCGGTAGTCCTCACACCAGCAGAAATTCACAGTCTGATCGATCGATTGGAGGAACCGTATAACCTCATGGCCTCGATTATATATGCCGCAGGATTGAGGTTGCGCGAATGCTTGAAGCTGAGGATTCCCGATCTCGACTTCGAGCGACAGCTAATCATCGTCCGTTCCGGCAAAGGGGCAAAAGCCCGTACAACCCTCTTTCCTCCCTGCATTCACGAGCGTATGCACCAGCACCTCAAGAAAGTCCGGCGCCGATTTGACTCGTACCGGCGGGAGAACCTCCCCGGAGTTCCTCTCCCCTTCGGGCTGGAGCGAAAATATCGAAACGCCAGCTTCGAGTGGGCTTGGTACTGGGTTTTTCCCTCAGCCCGCCTGTCCGTCGACCCACGCAGCAGCCGAACCTATCGGTATCACCTGTACCCAACCACCCTTCAGAAACACCTACATCAAGCGGCTAAGAGGCTCGGCATAATGCCGATTATGGCGGATACGGCATAATCGGCACAGCTTTGCCACCCACCTGATCGAGAACGGCTATGATATACGTACAGTTCAGGAATTGCTCGGACATGCCAACGTGCAGACCACGATGATCTACACCCACGTGGCTAAACGGCACAAAGCGGGTGTGATCAGCCCCCTGGAACAGCTTATGGCCGAAGAATAAGCTGCAAATGTAAAGCGTGGAGAAACAGGCCGGTTTTCAATGGATTCGGGGCGAGCGGTGATTGCCCGTGGAGGGATCTGGAAGCCCGTAAACCCAGTTGCCGGTAGCTGCGTTTTTCTCTATTATTGAGAGAGGATCGTACAAAGGGAAATCATGTTGGTACCAGCGGAAGTATGGACAGTGGCCAAAGCCGAACAGGGCAGCGCCGTGCTGATCAAGCCGATCGGCTCGGAGGTAGCGGTTCCAATCTTTATCGGTTCGATGGAAGCCCAGGCCATCTTGATCGGATTAGCCAACCACAAGATGCCGCGCCCCCTTACCCACGATTTGCTGCTTTCCTCCCTGCGCGAGCTGGACGCTAAGATATCCCGTATAGAAATTACCGAGCTCAAGGAAGGGACCTTCTACGCGCGACTCATCCTGAACCGCAACGGCACCGATGTAATCCTGGATTCCCGCCCTTCGGACTGCGTGGCCCTGGCGGTTCGTGCCAAATGCCCGATCTTTATCGATGAAGGTGTGGTGGACGAGGCCGGAATTCCCATTTCCTCGACCGAGGAAAAGCAATCCACAAAATCCATGGAGATCCAATCCCAGATCACCTACCTCGAGAAGGAACTGGAGAAAGCCGTCGAAGAGGAGAACTACGAAGAGGCGGCATTGCTTCGAGATCAAATCAAGGAACTTCAAAACAAAATGTAGGGCCCACGGCATGGAATGCTACGGCATGGAATGCTACGGCATGGAATGCTACGGCATGGAATGCTACGGAAGCCGCTTACGGGCGATCATGGAAATGAACGCCAGGGTTAGGAACACGAGCGGGAGATTCACCAGTACCATCCGAAAGACGGGGAATCCCGATACATCGAAGAAATCAACAGTGAGCACTCCGAAGGTCTCCAGGGTGGAAATCACGATTTCCGCATAACTGACCAGCGTGGCAATGATCACCAGTATCCACGAAGCGTCCCGGGTTTGGGACCAGAGCAGGATCGCGAAGAAAGTGGCGATTGCACCGGTGGCGAGCCTGGAAAGCAGTACGATGAATTCGGTCGGATCCATATCCCTATTTTCCCGGAAATGTACGAAATAGTCCAACCATTTTTCGCAGCTCCCCCTGAGAGATTTCAGCGCCCGGAAGGATGCTTACGAAGGGCGGGAACGGGCTCAGCAGCACATCCTGCTCCAGAAACCTCTCAAAAACCCGAGGATAGATTCCGGTATCAAATTGTGGAAACACATAGATGCCTTTCTGTTTCCAGCCGGGGCAGAGGGACAATAGATCCGGGCGGAACCACTCCGGCGAGGTACGGTGCTTCAGTTCGTGCAGGCACCGCAACATTCCGGCCAGAAGCACTCCCGACAGCGGCCACTGTGGAGGGACATCCGCCGGAGGCTCACGGCGAAAACAAATCACCACCGGGCCCGCGGCCATGCCGAAGGGAAAAATCGGAAGGAGAACTTGGGCTCGCGGCTGGTCTTGAACAAAGGGTCGCCACCGACTCACCTCGCACTCTTTGGGCTGATCGATCAGAGGATCGATCACATCCTCTTCGGCGATGCTGCGTCCCAGATATGCAGACGCGAGCTGCAGCCCCTCCGACGGACAGGAGACGAAGCGAAAATCCACGTAATCCGGAAACATGACACGCAGCATGCGTTGCAATCGGCCGGTGAATACCGTAGGCAGATCCGCAACCAGACCTTTGGAGATCGTGTTTTTCAGCGCCGTGGTCAACCGGCCGGGGCGATGGCCCAGAAGTGAAGTACCCCCATTCTGCCAAAGGTCGAGATATCGCCTGCCGGACACACTGTACAGGTGATATCCTCGGGCCCGGCGCACCACGGGTATCAGCTGTGACAAGGCGCTCATGTCTTCGATCCTCCGGATTGTCCGTTCGGCTTCCTTTTCGCTCGACCAATCAAAAACAGCTGCATTCCGCGGCGTGGACCCACGGATACGAGCTTGAACATCAGCTTGCGGTAGGAGATATGCTCAACGGCTCGCTCCTCCTTCAGGAAGAACAAAAAGGGTACGGCGATCAACATCCGCAAAACACCGGAAAGAGAAAAAACTCCGTAATATTTCGATCCGAACAAGGAGAAATGATGAATAACCACCCCTCCGAGCAGTCCGCCGACAAAGATCGCCAAACCCCGGTAGAAGACCAAATACGAGGTATGACGCGTTACTTTTTCCGGAGGTAGTATATCGTAGGCGAAGTTGAGAACCGAGATATCGAAGCCTGCCCAGGCCAGCCCGCCGATCGCCTGGACGAGGCAGATCCACCAAAACGAACGGTATGGAATCCAGAGCAAGGGAAGCACGGTTATCATCAGGGAGGACAGCACCAAAATCTTTTTATTGCCGTAGTTGTCGGCCAAATCTCCCCACAACGTAAGGGTGGCGAATTTCACCAACACCACCAGAGCGGTGGCGACCATAAAATGCAGGTAGGTAAAGCCCAGATCCTTCAGCATGAACGGGACAAAGAACGGGCCGGCCAAAAAAACCGCGAGATACATGCAGAAGTTGTACACCACGAACCTGCCGTAGTTGGACTGGAACATCTTAGCCGAAAAGCGCAAAAATGATTCCTTATCCCGGGGTGCCTCGTCGTAGGCCACATCGTATTTGAGTGAGAGGAATACCGTGGAGCCGATACTTCCCAGCATCGCAACCGTAAAAATCACGACGAAGCCGAGAAAGGCGCGCACCTTGAAATACTCTAGGATCAAACCGGCGAAAACGATGCCCAGCAGAGCCACGAGATTGGAGATCCGGTTTCGGCGGGCAAAATAAGCACCCCGCTTTTTCTCATTCACCAAATCGCGCATCCAGGAGGTCCAGGCCGGCACGGGAACAAAGTTCAATGCAAAATACAGGCATATGATGCCCAGAAGAATCCAAATCCGCCCGACTCCCATGTAGTAGACCAGGATCAGGGGGACGAAAAGAATCGTACGCAGCGATCCGGCCAGCACGGCCAGGTTCTTGCGGCTACGGAACCAGCGCAGCAGAGAGATGGCATTCAGTTGGATGATCGATGCCACAAACATGGGAATCGTATAGACGATCCCGATCTGGGACAAAGTGGCTTTGAGAAATACCGCGAAAGCCTGGAAGTAGCTCTCGGCTGATCCCAGCATGATGGAAAAAAAGGCCCCGTCCAGCAGCGAGTAGCGCAGGCTTTTGCGAATCTTCGTATCGATCTCAGGATCATGGTGTACTTTGTGCATGTGGCGCCTCTTACGGATCCCTGCTGATCCTTTCCAATTTCGAGTACTTCAGCGTGAAGCGGGCCAGTTTCCCCGAATCGAAACGCACCGCCACCATGGATAACCCCTCCGCCTCCCACTTCCGGTTGATGATTCCGGGTCCGTAATCGTCATGAAACACTCCACATCCCAGCGGAAAGCCGTCATCCATGGTCCCGGCTTCAGCTCCAACCACATGGAGGTGTTCACGGGGGATCTCGCTCAGGAAGCGGGAAGGCTCGCTTGACTGCAGCGATCCATACACCCGCCGCTTCCTGCAGGTGGTCAAATACAACTCCTCCCGTGCGCGCGTAACCCCCACATAGAACAGCCTCCGTTCCTCCTCCAGCTCGATCCCGCCGGTGGGCAGCCCGCCGATAGTGCTGGAATAGTGAGGAAAGATACCATCTTCCAAGCCCGTAATAAATACCCTGTCAAACTCCAAACCCTTTGTGTTGTGGGCGGTGATCAATGTGACTTGGTCGCGAATCAGAAACGGATTTTCCTCCGAAGCCCCCAGGAGAAGGGATTCCAAAAACAGGCTCAAGCCCTCCGGGGTCGCCGGATACTCGGCGGTCGCGTTGATCAGCTCTTCCAGATTACTCACCTTATCCGTTCCATCGTTTTCATCGCGCTCACGATAATAATCGACCAATCCCGAGTGCATGATGAGATGCTCTACCACGCGGCCCAAAGCAGCCTCCCTCGCTTCGGCAAGAATACGGTTCAGAGAATCGAGCACGGACAGAAAACCATCCACCCCCCCGGCCGTTCGTTTCGCCAGATCCGGAAGCGCCCGTGCAGCCGCTTTGAGCAGGTCTCCGTCACCCAGACGCCGCAACAGAATCGTCTCCACGCTTTTCGCTCCGATTCCCCGCCGCGGCTTGGCGATCGCCCGGCGGAAGGCCAGCTCGTTGGCCGGATTGACAAGCAGGGTCAGATAGGCCAGAGCGTCTTTAACCTCCTGCCGTTCGTAGAACCGGACCGTACCTACCACACGGTATGGGATACCCAGGCGGAAAAAAACGCTCTCGAACACCCGCGACTGGAAGTTCATGCGATAGAGAATGGCCGTCTCCGCGTAGCCCCCGTTTTTCAATCGCTCGGCGCAGAACAGAGCCTCGGCTTCGGGATCATCGAGATAGGCGAGCATTACCGGAGCTCCGACGGGCTTGCGTGTGAACAGATTCTTGCCGAGCCGATTTTGATTGTTCTCCACGACGCGGCTGGCCACTTCCAGGATGGTCTGGGTCGAACGATAGTTCTCTTCGAGGCGAATCACCTCGGTCCCGGCAAAGCTGTCGCTGAAGCCCAGGATATTGTCAATCTCCGCACCGCGGAAACTGTAGATCGATTGATCCTCATCACCCACCACGCACAGGTAATTGTGGACATCATGCAGCTGCTGGAGCAGACGGAACTGGGCGGTATTGGAATCCTGATACTCATCCACCAGGATCGCCCGAAAACGGCCGCGCACCTTATGGCGAACTTCATCCCTGCTCTCCAGAAGCTTGACCGTGCGCACCAGCAGATCACCGAAATCCAGACAGCCGCTTTGCTGCAGCCGCTCCTGATACAGTCGGTAGATATTTTCAGCATCCAATCCGGGGACCGGCGTACCGCCCGGCAGCAGGGCCGATTTATCGTCGGGCAGCAGGCAGTGGTCTTTGGCACGGGCGATCCAGGCAGCCAGGGTTTTCAGATGGTGCAGAGCCGGTTTTTCCGTTCCCGCCGCTTCCCGCGCGATTTGCTTCAACAAAGAAAACGAATCCTCATCATCACAAATTGTAAATCCACGGGGAATTCCAATCTCCTGCCCATAGCGGCGCAACAGCCAGGCTCCGAAAGCATGAAACGTCTTGATCATCACCCCCTCACCGGTTGGGGTCAGCGAGCGGACGCGCTCCCGCATTTCATCAGCCGCCTTGTTGGTAAAGGCCACGGCGAGGATGGAGGCTGGATCGATTCCGTGGCTGTCGATCAGATAGGCGATCTTGGTGGTGATCACACGGGTTTTCCCGCTTCCGGCACCGGCCAGGATCAAAAGAGGTGAGCCTGTATGCAGTACCGCCTGGCGCTGCTGGGGATTCAGGGTCTGGAGATAAGGGCGGTCGGGCGTATTATCCGGACGCGGGTCGTTGTCGGGCAAGAGAGGCCTCCAAATCAATTCCCACCCGCCGCTCGATCCGTACGGGATAGATTCTTCCCGGCTCGAGCGTCTCGGCTTTGATCACAACCAAGCCGTCCACCTCCGGTGCCTGGAGATAGGCGCGTCCCAGGTACAGCTTCTCTTCCCGGACCGGCTCCTCAACCAGCACATCGAGGGTACGCCCGACCTGTCGATCCAGGCGTTCCTCGCTGATGCCGATCTGATTTTCTTCCACCCGTTGCTTGCGCCGCTCGGCCACGCTCTTGCGTACGCCGCCACTGTAGTCGAAGGCGGGAGTGCCCTCCTCCTTGGAATAGGCGAACACGCCCACCCAATCCAGGGCCGCGGAACGCTGGAAGGCAAGCACAGCTTCCAGGTCCTGCTCCGTCTCTCCGGGAAATCCTACCAGAAAAGTCGAACGAATCACAGCATCCGGGATCTGATCTCGAATGCCGCGAACAAGCGCGGTATAGCTTTCCGCCGAGCCGCTCCTGCCCATCTTCTCCAGGATTGCGCGGCTGGCGTGCTGAAAGGGAACGTCGAAGTACGGCAGAATGCGCGGATCCGAAGCCACAACCTCGGGCAGCTCCGCCGGAAAATGATCCGGATGAAGGTACAACATGCGCAGCCAGAAAGAGCCTTTCAGCCCGGCAATGGATTTGACCAGATCAACAAGCCCCGTCTTGCCGCGGTCTTTTCCATAGGAGGCCAGATCCTGAGCAACGAGGTTAATCTCCACCGCACCTGTCTCGATCAGCTGCTGAATCTCCTCGAAAATTTCATCGGCCGGCCGGCTTTTCAACTCGCCGCGAATCAGGGGAATGGCGCAGTAGCTGCAGTGATTCGAACACCCCTCGGCGATTTTTACATACACGCTTCCGGGGTAGGAGAGAAAACGTTTGCGGGAAACCGCGACGGAGCCCCTCTGGTCGGCAGCAATCAGACGCCAGAGCGAGGACACATCGTCCAGGCCCACGAAACCATCGATCTCCTGCATCTCCCGCGCCAGCTCCTCTCCATAGCGCTGAACCAGGCATCCCAGCATGATGATTTTCTTGTTCGGGAAACGGGACTTGAACGACAGAGAGGTTTGGATCGATTGGTCCTTGGCGCTGGTTATGAAACCGCAGGTGTTGACGACGATCGTATCAGCAGCTTCCGGCTCCTCAACCCACTGCAGGCCTCTCGCCTCAAGTTCGGCGATCAAGAATTCCGAATCGACTTGGTTTTTAGCACAACCGAGGCTCTCGATGTAGAATGTCATGGGAAACGCTATTCCCGGGCTACGGCTTCCAGTAGGTACTGCCCGCTGCCCTCATCCCGCCGCCAACGGATCTGCTTGGCTGTAACCGCGCCGGGACGCCCCACCTCCAGCTCTCTGCCGCTGACCATCAGGCGAACGACCCCGGCATTGGATATCCACAGTCGCACTTCGTTCTTCGCATCCAGGGAGAAACTTTCCCCCTTGTGGAAAAACCGCTCCTCGCGAATATCGTTGTCCACCAGGTAGCGAAACAGACAGTAGCCGCGAAAGGAAATCGAGACGCGAAACGGTCCCGGGCTTTCGGCGGTGATAATGGGAATCACCTCGGCGGAGGCCGCCCCAGCGACCGCTACGGCGGCCGGTGCGGCTGTCGCGGTATCCTCTGTGGCCGGTTCGGCGCTTGCCTCGGATTGCCCGCCCTCGGCGGTGACGGCGACCTGGGGCGCAATGGCTTTGGTTATCTTGTACAGGCTGATGTTCGCCCTCTTCGTCGATCCGGCGGCATCAAGATCGTTGAGCAGGATGCGCAGATCATTGCGCCCATCGCCGTTCACATCCAGCCGGCGGTCCTGACCCACGGGCATGTCCAGGCTTCCACCCGGGACTTTCACGATCAGGGTGCTGTCCATCTCAACGATGTGCAGGCGGTAGGTATTCCCGTTCAACGGAAAAAGAATAGTGTCATCGAGGCTGAACCAACGCGTCATCGCCTCATCCTCGAAAATCACCTCCTGCTGCTCCGGGATTTCAACCGTCTCCTGGACCGCCTCGGACTGTGAAGCGGCCTCCGCGGTTGGCGCGATCACATACCGGTACAATAGATACCCCCCTGCGCCCAAAACGGCCAGGATGAGCACAAGCAGAAGCAGGAATCTCGGAAAACCGCTGCGCCGATCAGGTTCCAGCAACTCGGTCATGGGAAGGGGTTGTTCCTGGATCTGGATATTCCGGTATAGGGTTACGACCTCTTCCGCATTTAGGGACAGGTACTCGGCGTAGTTCCTCAAAAATCCGATAAGATAGGTTTCTCCCGGTAACTTGGAAAACTCCTCGGTTTCGAGCGCTTCCAGATACTGCTTGGAGATATGCGTGTCCCGGGCTACCTGCTCCAGGGAGAAATTGTGCTGCTCCCGGGCTTCCCTGAGCTTCTGACCTAAAGACTCCATCTATTCTTCCGCCTCAAAGAGAAAATCGTTGTACACATTGGCATAGGGAGGCGAGTCGTACTCGAAACGCGTATCGGGGATATTCTGATTAACCACGATATCAGTCAGATCGAGGACGAACTCCTCGTATCCGATCGTGACCCCCGTAATCCTCCTGATCAGACCGGTTCGACCCACCGCCAATACGACCTGGCGGAATCCCTCGGCGGTGGATCGGCTTTCCAGTTTCAGCTGGCGCACCTGCTCCTCGGAATCCTCCTCCAGAGGAACAAAACCTGGACCGCTGAGGTAGGCGACTCCATAGTTCTTCTTCAACAGATGAAGTCCCTGCTCGGAAGCCATGTTGGCCAGCGCGGCCTGGGAGCGTCTTCTGAGCTTCTGCACCAGGATCACTTCGTACTTCGGGATATAAATCGTCAGCTCCTCCCCGTTGGTAACCAGAACCTGGTCCTCGGGATCGGTGAAATCGATGCGCAGCAGATTGGGATTCTTGTAATACAGAATTCCGCTCATGACCGTTTCGCCCTGCGTGATCGATATGGCGGCCGAATAATCCTGAATTTTCCCGTACCGGGCGGAGACCTCGTCGAAGTAGTTCTCCGCGGTAAGGATCTCCTGGGCGGTAACCATTCCTCCGCCACAGACAAGGAGTAATACTATTATATAGAAAGAAAATAATGGATGTCTCAATCTATTCGCTCGCTCCCATCTTACTGAAACTGCCCCGTTTGTCAAGCTGAAGCTCGGTCGTTCGAAGGGATTACCGTTTATGGTATATTCCCCCCGACCGCCGTCCCGGGATCGGACGGATCACTGCCCGTCTACGTACTGTAGTACCAGGTACTTCAGCGATTCCTCTTTCAGCCGTAGAGGAACCTCGCATTCGGGACATATGAGCCTGCCCTCCCGCACCCACTCGGCGGCGCAGGCGATGCAGTAGATCCGTTTGCAGCGCTCGCACCTCCCGGCCGGTGCTTCCCCGGGAGGTTCGCCCCGGATCGTGAAGGCCGGCTGCGGCGGCAGTTTTTTGGGAACGCGCCACTGTCTGCCGCAACCGGCGCATTCCAAAATCTCTTCGAAGCGCTGCTGAAAACGCTTAACCAGTTCCGGACAACGGGCCGGCGGATTCTCCCACTCCCGAACCTCGGCCAGCAGATTCTGTGCCTCCTGATACCTGTCGGATTCGATATACAGGGACAGCAGATTCAACTTGATCTCCCGGTTGTCTTGCTCCAACCTCAATCCCTCGAGATAGGCGAGTCGGGCGCGCTCGGTTTCCCCGGTTACCACGGCCAGATTGCCGGTCAGGTTGTAAAGCAAGGCGCTTTCCCTCTCCTCCAACAATCTATTCAGAAGCTCCTCGGCCCTCATGATCATATCCAGCTCGATACAGCAGGCGGCGCAGTTCTGCATGTAGTCCCTGTTTTCCGGCATTAACTCCAGGGCTTTTTCATAATCCCTTACCGCCGCCGCGCAGCGATTCAATTCCACCAGGCAATTACCCCGCTGATTGTATAGACCGGCCAGCTGTTCATCGGCTCCCACATGCTTCTCGATCGACGCGGTCAGCAGCTGCAGGGCTTCCTGCCCCCGATCCGTTTTCAGCAGACATACGGCGCAGTTGCGGGAGATGTCCGCCTGTCCCGTTGCAAATTCCACGGCCTTTTGGCAGTAGGGAAGAGCTTCGGCGTAGCGGCTGTCTGCGATCAGCACCTGAGCTTTGAGGTTGTTGATCCAGGGATCGTCGGCATCCAGACTATAAGCTTTTTCCAGGACTTCCCGCGGATCCCCGCCCAGGAGGAATCGGTTTTCCGCCAGACGGAACCAGTACAGGGGATAGTCGGGGTCGAGCTCCGTAGCCTTGACCAGATGATCCTCGGCGATTGAGCGCTGCTTCTTGTCTATCTGCATCAACGCGTACAGGTAGTGAACACCGCTGTCCAAACACCCGCCTTCGATCAACTCGCTAAACAGCCTCTCGGCCTGGTGCTTCTTACCCTCATGAAACAGCATCTTGCCCTCTAACGCCTTGAGTTCCCCGGCCTGTTCTGCATCCGGAGGTACCAATTGGCTCAACCGGGCCAAAACCAGGGAGAGCTCATCGTAGGACTCTTGGCGGAAAAGACACCGCGCCGCATCGAAGTAATGCCCCGAGGCCTCTTCGGTCCTTCCCTGGCGTTCCAGACAACGGGCAACGTTGACCCGGTATACGCCGCTGCCCGGTTCCAGATCCAAAGCTTCCCGGTAGCGCTCTTCGGCTTTGTCCCAATTTCCGAGATTGTACTCGCATCTGCCGGCCAGATTCCGCAGGTGGGAATCCTGCCGGTAGCGATCGAGGATCGAATCGACATAGTCCCTGCAGCGTAAATAGTCCCCGTCGAGAAACAGAATGTCGGCCTTTTGCAGCCGGAGTTGATCATCGTCCGGCAGCAACTCGAGCGCCCGATCCAGACAGGCGAGGCTTTCCGGATACGCCTTGAGCTGTGTATAGGCACGGGCCAGCTCGGCCTGGGCCTCGGCCGAATCGGGAATCTGTCTCACCGCGGCTTTCAGCTGCGCCACCGTCTCGGCATACCTGCCCATATCGGCGAAAGTTCGAGCCAGGGTGATGCGGGAGCCGGGGTCGACCGGTACGTAGCGGTTCCAGCGCAGGTACTCCTGTTCCACGTGCAGGGGGCGTGCATCGATATTCATCCGCTCCAGGTAGAAGACCCCTTCGTCGGCCTGTTCGTAGTTCTGCGCGGCGAATCCCACGAAACCGGTTTTCAAGGTGTCGTCGTTGACCTCGGCCAGCCATTCATCGGCCAGAAAGAAGGAAAACGAACTGTCACGGGCCAGGATTCGCAGCTCACTGGTATCATCCGCGCCCTCGGGGAACGGGGTCCACTCGATCAGGTGAATGGGATTGCCGTTGAACACCACATCGAAGCGGAAACGGTTTTGATTCGAGATGAGAAAATAATAGAAATTATCCTCGTTGTTGTAGCGAAAAACAAAACCCGCGGAGGAATGCCCATTTAGCCGGCCTATCTGCACATTCGCCTGGATGATCAGATCGGTGTACCGGTAGCGGCCGAGCACCCACGCAAAACAGCTCGGCTTGTGGATCTTCAGCTCCAGTCTTGCCTGCCGGATTCTGGCGGAGAAATCCGAGGTGTTTTCTACGGGAAAGTGTTTCTTTTCGAACCAGCGAAAGTCGGTGCGCCACGAATTCTGCAGCAGGCTGCCCGGCTCCGCTGTCTTCTTCTTTCGAAAAAGCAACTTCCTTTCTCCTGTCCTCTAAGATAATCCGGAATCGGGGAGTGGTTCAGGGACTCGTTAGAGCTCGAGCTCTTTCTTTAGAGTTCGAATTTTATCACGAAGCTCCGCGGCCAGCTCGTAGTTCTCTTCCTCCACGGCGCTTTCCAACTCGTGTTTCAATTGATCCAACGGCGACATCTTCTGTTCCAGTACCTGTTTGAGTGTCGAGCGGAGATATTTCAAGGAACGGATCCTCTCGAACTGAAACGCCGGAGTATCGATGCTCGCCATGTTTTCGATCTCATCGATAGCCGATTCCAGGATCTCCCTGGCCGCCGCCTTCAACTGCTGGTGCAGGGAGATCATGGCCTTGGCGATCGCGAACATGCGCAAGATATAGGGACGGTACTGGAGGATTTCGTTCTTGTCCTCATCGCTCTCCGCATACTTCTCGACCAGATCACAGATCTGCAGGTTGTGCTCCGTGTCGCGGACGGTCCTCTCAAAATCCCCGATCTGGAACAGGATCAGGTAGCGATAGTAATAGATGATACCCTCGTTCTGCAGTCTGCGGAACTGTTCCCGGGATACACGGAATTCCCGGTCCGTGCCCTCGGTCTCGATATGCTGCTGGAGCCGTTCCTGCAGAACAGCGAGATAGCACTCCCCGCCGTCCATGGTCTTGCCGTCGGGCCGGCCGTCCAGCTCGTACTGCTCGATTCCCAGCGGCTGCCGTATCTGAAGCACGTCTCTGCCGTCATCCGCTTGAATGATCCTCACCTGGTTGTCGGGATCGAACTCCCAGGATTCGAGGATATCTGTAATATCTCCAGCCATATTCTTTGAGTCTCTCAAACTCAAATATACAGCATAATCGGAGTGGAGGCTACCTTGAGGGTTCCGGCTGATTGACCGCGTGAACGACCTTCCCCTCACTCAGATACTGTCCGACCTGCCTGCCGATCATTTCCGCAACCACCACCTGGGCCTCCGCCGTAGCCGCTCCGATATGCGGCGTGGCGATTACGGCCGGATGGTCGATCAGGGACCGCTCCTCCGGAGGTTCCTTCGCATATACATCGATACCGGCCGCGGCCACCTGTCCCTGCTCCAGGGCTTCGAGCAGGTCGGCTTCCACCACGATTCCGCCC
>Ga0272441_10007909_pt1 | contig 17082 bp, 13 predicted proteins | sample SSMProp6N_FD_193582 | JGI IMG/M metagenome (GOLD analysis project Ga0272441, IMG submission 193582) | Marine sediment archaeal communities from Little Sippewissett salt marsh, Falmouth, MA, United States - SSM-Prop-6N | ecosystem: Environmental > Aquatic > Marine > Wetlands > Sediment ...
TGTCGATGTTCGTAAATCCCGCTTCGATATAAATACCTTCCGTGAGAAGATGATTGCTGTCATCCTGACCCAGCTTCACCGTCGTCCAGTCCTGATCCCACCCGAAGGAGGGAGTCGGGTTCTTATAATCATACTGGTCGTGATACCCCATCTTCATCGAATCGATCTCTGTATAGGTGGCGGCATTCACGTTAAACCATGCATTTGCGACACCGCCCGTCACACTGAAATTGGAAAAACCAGTCGCATAGGTATCGGAGAGCGCCTCATCGCTCATGATTGCCATTTGTGCTGACGCTGCTGCGGGATAGAGCATGCCGATGCAGAGCAGTCCCGCTATTATATACAGACATGTTGTTTTCCTCATAAAGTGCCTCCCTCAAAAGCCCCTTTCCCCTTCTAGGGGCGTTCAATACTACCATAAAAATTTTCCTTTGCAATAGAAATATGCGCGTGTCAGGAGGATGCCGACGCCAGGGCAATCAGGCAGTCGGTGTAAATTCCGGCGGCCCGGCAGACCTGTTCAAAGGATACCGATTCTTCCGGCACATGGGCCTTGTCAATTGTGCCGGGACCGAGGATGACCGGTTTTATCCCCGCTTCCCAGAAGATATTGGCATCGGAATGACTGCGAAAGATCCCGGGATTCCAAGACAATAGATTTTTCTCAAAGGCTTCCTTCAGTGAATCGATCATCGCCCCCCTGTCGGGAATCTCGTACCCGCCATGAACGGTGGTAAATTGTATGGTCATGTCGAGAAGTCCGTGTTTTGCCCGTTCTTGTTCCACCAGTTCCTCAAGATCTATGATGATATCCCCCACGGGCGCCTCGGTGGGGACGTGCGTATCGATCCAGACCTCACACCGGTCGGGAACGACGAAACCCGCGGGATAACTGTAAAGGTCTCTGATATTGTAGATGATATCGTTCCGTTTTCTTTCCATATAGTCGGTAAAGGCAAGCAGCAGTTTCAGCATCGATTCAACGGGACTCTGCCCGCGGTGAGCCAGCGATGCGTGGGCGCGCTTTCCCCGGGTCAGGAACTGAATTTCGAGATATCCGTAATGACTGAGGCAGGGTGCCAGATCCGTCGGTTCACCAATGATGATCCAGGGAAAACGGTATTCCTTCACAAGCTGCTGCGCGCCGTCGCCCTCTTCTTCCTCGCCGACAATCAGGGCAAGCGCCACGGGAAGATGCGGGGCATACCGTTCCCAGGCACAGAGATAGGCTTCCACCATGGCCGCACAACCGCCTTTCATATCCGCCGCGCCGAGCCCCCGGATCTCGTCTTCTTCCATATCGAAACCGTACTGTTCAAAGTCGTATGCCACCACCGTATCGAGGTGTCCGACGAGGGCAAGGTCTATCGAAGGGGCCTTCGGAGGCACCACCAGAAGATTGTACCTGCTGTCATCCACATCCTGGCGGATAACGGGAAGATCCCGCCGTTTCAGGTAATTATAGAGGAAATCAAGCAGTTCTTCCTCCTTGCCCGACGGACTGTAGATATCGATAAGATGACGGAGCAATCGTTTAAGCCGGCCGGGCTGCACCATCGACCCGGAATCAGGCAGGTTTTTTGTTGGAACGCCCATGTTGTGCCCTTGATTTCTGCTGCAATGATGCGAGGTTCATGGAGAGATACAGATGCTCCTCGGGATTTCCAAAGCCCACCCTGTCGAAAAACCGGAGCGCGTCTTCGTTGTCCGCCTCGGTATCGGCCAGGATCATCCTCACACCATATTCCAGCAACCGATCACGCAGTTCATGGAAAAGTTTTGTGGCGATGCCGAAGCGTTGAAAGCCGGGGGCCACCCCGAGCCATGCCATGAGCCCATATTTCCAGGCCGAGCGGCTTTTGGTCACGGTCGTCCCAAGGATAAAGCCTACGACCCTGTCGTCCGCGTCCGCAACAAGACAGAGGTCCGTATCACCCTGAAAAAACGTAATCACTTCATATTCATCCCAGGTACGATAGAGGTTGGGTACCTCGCGAGCCTGGAAAAGCATTTCGCCCATGTGAAATACCGTGGCGATATCATCAATCTCCATTTCCCGGATCTCGATATCGGGTCGATTATCACTCTGTTCTACGTCGTTCTTTTTATTCCGTTTCATATCATTCATTCCTCATCATGACCGGTCCTGATGGGCATTATGGGGCATACCCATCCTTTCCGCCATGTTAATCTGGCCAATATTTAACGTACTATTTTAGCAGATGGTGTCCCCATGGAATACAAAAAAATGACCTGAGTTCAATTAGCAATAGATTTTTTCTTTAATATATATTATTCTTCCAAGTTACAATTTCAAGGATGGTGGGGGTTTTTCATGAGATTCGATATCGCGAAAAGCGGAAGCGGACTGGCATACGAAATACGGAATATCGTGGGAGTGGCGAACAAGTTGATGGAACACGGTGTTGCCGTGACCTGGGAAAATATCGGAGATCCCGTGGTCAAGGGGGAAAAGATTCCCGAATGGATGAAGGACGCCCTTAAGGAAATCATCAACACGGATATCGCCTACGCCTACTCTCCCACAAAAGGCATGGAGGAAACGAGGGAATTCCTGGCGGACAAAGTCAACCAGCGGGGGAAATACAAACTGAACAAAGAGGATATTATCTTCTTCAACGGTCTCGGCGATGCCATTGCCCGCGCCTACAGCGCCATGCGAATCGATGCCCGGATCATCATGCCGGAACCGACGTACTCGACCCATCTGCTGGCCGAAATTCACCATGCGTCCTTTCCGCCGAACACCTACCGGATGAATCCCTATCATAACTGGAAACCCGATGTGGCGGAACTCGAGCGGAAAGTGAAAAGCCATAACACCATCGTCGGCATCCTGGTGATCAACCCCGACAATCCAACGGGGTTTGTCTATCCCGAAAAGACCATGGTCGACATCGTCAGGATTGCCCGAGAGTACGATTTGTTTCTCATCGTCGATGAAACCTACCGGAATATTGTCTACAACGGGAAAACGACCGTGCCGCTCTCCGATATTATCGGAGACGTACCGGGAATATCAATGAAGGGCATCTCCAAGGAGTTTCCCTGGCCCGGATCGCGGTGCGGGTGGATCGAGATATACAATGCCGACAAAGATGAAACCTTCGCACGATATATCAACACGATCTTCATCCAGAAGATGTCGGAAGTCTGCTCGACCACACTTCCCCAGATGGCCATACCCAGGATCATGACGCACCCGGAATATACCACCTACCTCAGCGAGCGGACGCGCCACTATGAAAAGCTCTCCAACATCGCCTTCAACATTCTGAAGGATGTACCCTATATCGTGGTCAACAGATCGAACGGCGCCTTTTACATGACCATCGTTTTCAACGAAGCCGTCCTGAACGGGAAGCAGAAACTCCGGATCGATGAACCCGCCATAAGTGATTATGTTGAAAACATTGTCAGCGGCCACATCGAAAATGACAAGCGCTTTGTCTACTATCTCCTGGCCGCGACGGGGATCTGCGTGGTTCCGCTTACATCTTTTTTCACGGCGCTGCCCGGGTTCAGATTCACCCTTCTTGAAAAGGATGAAGAGAAATTCGAAAAGACCGTGTTTACCATCGCTGAAAAAATCGTCGAGTACATTGAATCGCCGAAAAACGGGTGAGCCGGGTGCACATTCCCGCCGGAATGATTCAGAAGGGGGTTGCTGCACTACGAGCGCACCAGACGCTCCGCGACCCGCACGGCTGCGACGCCGTCCTTTGCATAATGAGCGCCGATAGACCGCGCGAATGATTCGTTAATCACGGCGCCGCCGACCAGAAACTCGCAACCAAGCCCCTGACGCTTCACGCATTCAACGACGTCTTTCATGTTGACCATGGTGGTGGTCATGAGTGCGGACAATCCGATGATATCCGGTTCGAGGCGTCGTGCCTCCGCCGCGATGGTATCGGCGGGCACGTCTTTTCCGAGATCGACCACGTCAAACCCATGATTGCTCAACATGAGCACTACAATATTCTTTCCGATATCGTGGATGTCGCCCTTCACGGTGGCCATGAGGATGCGTCCTTTCTTTCTCTGCGTTCCCTGTGTCTCCTTGAGGAACGGCTCCAGAACATTCATGCCCCGCTTCATCGCTTCGGCGCTCGCGATAAGCTGGGGGAGAAAATATTCTCCCCTGTCATAGCGCTCGCCCACATCGGTAATGGCGGGAATCATCCTCTGATTCACCAGGTCCGTGGCGGCCGTTCCCGCCTGCAACGCCTCCGACACGGCCGACTCGATGCCGCCGCGGTTTCCTTCCAGAATGACCCGGCAGACCAGCTCCGCAGGTGAAAGCGTCTCTTCCTCCCTTTTTTTCGCCTTACCGGTGTCGGCCCCCGCAAATCGCCGGAGATAACGCTCCGCTTCCCGATCCCGTCCACTCAGGAGGGCACTTGCCGCCGCAAGATTCATGACTTCATCATTCTCGGGATTGGCAATCGCCATAGTCAATCCCCGGTCCGCCAGCATGGCAAGAAAGGCGGCATTTATCCACTTCCGCTCCGGGAGCCCGAAGGATACATTCGAAAGGCCCACGACGGTAGCGCTCTTAAAGACGCGGGAGCACCATTCAACCGTTTTCAGTGTTTCCCGCGGTGCTCCGGAATCGGACGACACGGTCATCACAAGACCGTCAACGAGAATATCATCCTTTGTAAATCCCCATGCCCTTGCTTTCGAAAAAACATCCCGGATAATTTCCTGCCGTTCGACGGCCGTCTTCGGCACACCCCGGCCCGTCAGGGGAAGCAGGATAAACATGGCGCCGTATCGCGCGGCAAGGGGAAGCAGTTTTTCCACCTTTTCCCTTTCCCCCGATATGGAATTTATCAACGCCCTCCCCGGATACAACCGCAGCGCCCGCTCGATCGTCTCGATATTCGACGAATCAATAACCAGAGGAAGTGCCGTGCTGACAGAGAGTTCCGCCAACATCCGTTCCATCGTATCCTGCTCGTCGATACCCGGCATCCCGGCATTCACGTCGAGCAGGGCGGCGCCTCTCGATTCCTGTTCCCGGGCCATCTGCTGCACCAGCGTCATCGTCCCGTTCCGCAGTTCCTCCTGAAGCACCTTTTTCCCGGTAGGATTGATACGCTCACCCGCAATGACAAGGGGGGATTCGTCATCGAGCAGGAGCGATCCCCGCGCCGAGCTGAGGGCCCTCAATGATTTTCGCCGGGGCATGATCGGGGCGTAACCCGTCAGCACCTGTTTCAGCACGCGAATATGATCGGGACCGGTGCCGCAGCACCCACCCATCAGATTCACACCCGCTTCGGCATACCGCTCCCCGAAGGACCCGAATTCGGCAGGACTCATGGTAAAGAGAGACTCACCGTTCACCAGTTCCGGAAGACCGGCATTCGGTTTCGCCACCAGAGGAACCGTGGCGAAGGGTTTCATTGCCCGGATACAGGCGATCATCTCTTCGGGACCGGTGGAACAGTTGCATCCCACGGCATCGGCGCCGAGACTCTGAAGCGTTATGAGTGCCGAAAGGGGATCGGTGCCGTTCAACGTCCTGCCGTGTTTTTCATAGGTCATCGTCACGATGGCAAATTTCTCCGACACCTCCTTGACCGCAATGAGTGCGGCACGGGCTTCCTGAATATCCATCATGGTCTCGATGACGAAAAGGTCGACGCCCCCTTCGGCAAGACCCGCCGCCTGTTCCCGGAAGATGGCCACGGCGTCTTCGAATTCCAGGTCGCCGAAGGGTCTCACGAATCTTCCCGTAGGGCCGATATCGCCCGCCACCAGGACCGCCGACCCCGCTGCACGGCGTGCTATCCGCGCAAGGTCTCTATTCATTCCCCCTACGTCGGAAATGCCGTATTGATTCAGCTTGACGGCATTGGCACCGAAGGTCGCCGCATAGATCACATCGGCCCCTGCGTCCCGGTACCGCCCGTGTATGGCCTCAATCACGGGGGCATTTTCACAGCACCACTGTTCGGGAGATATCCCTGTAGGCATGCCGCCCCTTTGAAGTTCCGTTCCCATCGCACCGTCAAGAACGACTATCCCTTTTCTCAGCAGATTCTTGATTCTGCCGTCACGTCCCGCCACTTTATCCTCCCTCTTATCGGATACCGGCAACCGCCGTAACTGTTTTTTCAGGTATCAGCATGTAATAGTCGGTAATGTCAACGCCAAGGTGTGAGAGTTGGAGCAGATCGTAAATCGTCTTCTGCTCGCGGAGCGAGAAATCGCCATATCCTGCCGAAAACCGGCTCTTTTTAAGGCGCTTCCCCTCGCGGATCAGTTCATGATTGAACATGTCACAAAACCAATCGAGCGCAGCGTCAACCATTTCACTCGCCACGGCATCAAAAACGACGCTCCGCGTCATGTCACCCTGTTCCATGCCCCTCTTAATCGATTCGACAATGTCCCGTCCCCCCGTAGCCGCCATGAGAAGGACTTCACCGCACCCCTCCAGGTACGCCGCAAGACGGGCACTCTCGAAGGCATGTCCCGATTCAAGCCTGATACCGGACGTCCCGGACAGGGTCACGTCCATCCTCTTCAGCGCCCCCTGCAGCCGCATCAGGGCACAGGCCGATGCGATGTCTGCCTCCACCTCATCATGCCGCATCCCTTCGGACCATACCATCCCGTTCTTCTTTCCGAGGCGTCGATATATATGATCGTGCGGAACAGGGATTGTGATTGAATGGAAAAACCGTACGGAGCTCATCATATGGTTGCCGCCAATGATCGCAACCCCTCATCGACATCCTTCTCAAAATGAAACCGCATAACCGGTCGACCCTTTTCGACCAGGGCCTGCCGGTCACCCATGACCTGCGCCATCTTCAACACACCAAAGGTGATCGACGACACAGCCGATCCGACCCTGTCGGGAATGGGAACATCAACCAGGTCATCTGCGGTAAACTGGATAAAGAAACCTCCACCGGGCCCGCCTTTATGCAATTGCCCCGTTGAATGGAGGAAGCGGGGACCAAACCCGACAGTTGTTGCGATATGGTACCTGTCACGGATACGTTCCCGCAAATACTGCAATGCAGAACAGGTCTTCTCAGATGGTTTTACGTATACCTGCAGCGCTGCATAGCTTCTTTCACCGGCTTCGGCCAGAAACGCCTGAAGCACCCTGTCCATCGTCCGGGCGTTCGTTCCGAAGACCTTTATTCCTTCAGATGAGAGCATCGGGTCTTCCGGCGGCAACGTGCCCTCTTTCCTGTAATGATCGAGCATCAGCCCGGCACGCACTTTGGCCGCCTCCACGTCGGGCTGATCAAAGGGATTTATTTTCAGGAAATATGCTGCCACCGCCGTCGCCAGTTCCCAGAGAAAAAACTGCCGCCCCAGATCGTAAAGATCCTTCATATAGAGGTAGACGACGGGGTAACCGGCACGTTCCAGGGCATCAAGCTTCACATTCCCGCAGGACCGGTCCCATTCGAGACAGAGGCAGACAAAAAACCGGTCGGGACCGTAGGCCTCCGGCGGCCCGAGAGCCTCCCCGATTACAGGAATGACTCCCTTTGCTTCCTTTCCGGTGCTCTCTGCTATCAATTGTTCGATCCAGGCACCAAAGGGCTCCACGAGCGCCGAGGTCACGAGTGTCATCTTGTCACGCCCCGCCCCCGCGAGCGCCCCCATGATGGTACCGAGCAGAATTCCCGTATCATCGTGAGGCGCCGACCCGCCCATCGTATCCGTTGCCGGCCGCATCTGCAACGCACGGTTCAGCAGGAAGCGGACGTCGGCACCCATGAGAACCGCCGGAACCAGCCCGAAATGCGAAAGGGCGGAATAGCGACCGCCGATATCGGGATCATTCAGATACACGCGGCGGAATCCACAGGTGTCGGCCATCTTCGCAAGAGTGGAATGGGGATCGGTGATGGCGATAAAGTGTTTACCCGCATTCTCCTGCCCGGTTACAGCCGACACCCAGTTATAAAAATAGGTAAAGAATGAGATGGTCTCCACCGTCGTACCGGATTTTGTCGATACGATAAAGAGCGTCTTCGATGGATCGAGCCGGGCGGTATGGTACTGAACGGCCGCAGGGTCGGTACTGTCGAGGATGCTGAGGTCGAGATAGCCCGGACGTACGCCCAGTGTTTTCCTCAGGACTTCAGGCGCCAGGCTCGACCCGCCCATACCGAGCAGCAGCGCCCGGGTATAGCCGTCGCCGGTCACTTCATCCGCCAGGTCCTGCAGTTCATTGAGAAATCCCATCATCGTCCGGGGGCTCGTCAACCAGCCGAGCCGATTCGCTATTTCATCGGGACGGGGTTTCCAGACACTGTGATCTCCCTGGTAAATGCGCTCCACCACATCGTGCTCACGAAGTTCTCTTTGCGCAGCATCAACAATGTGCCGGTAATCTCCGAGACTGATTCGCAAGTCCTTTCGCAACATCGACTTTCACCTTACCGGGCAAGCAGCTCACGTGACACCGCGACAACACGTTCGGCCGTTACCCCGAATTCTTCAAAGAGAACCGATGCCGGTGCACTGGCACCGAATCCATCCATGCCGACGACCGCCCCGTCCAGGCCCACATAGTGTTCCCAACCCAGCGTCGTTCCCGCCTCCACGGCGATGCGAACCTTCACTGATTTCGGGATCACGCTCTCGCGGTAACCTTCTTCCTGACGGTCAAATATTTCCCAGCACGGAAGGGACACCACGCGGACCGGTATCCCGTCATCAGCAAGAGTTTTCCCGGCCTTTAGGGCAACGTGAACCTCCGATCCCGATGCAATGAGGACCACCTCCGGCTCCTGTTCCGAAGACTGCCACAGAACATACCCACCCCTGTGAACCCCGTCGGGGGCGGCATGAAGACCGTCCCTGAGTATCGGAAGATTCTGGCGCGTAAAGACGAGGGCCGTGGGGCTCTTCAGGTTGCGCAGCGCATTGCGCCAGGCTTCAACGGTTTCTCCGGCATCGGCGGGACGTATCACCCTGAGATTCGGAATAATACGCAGGCCCATGAGGTGCTCTACCGGCTGATGCGTCGGGCCATCTTCACCGACACCGATACTGTCATGAGAGAAGACATAGATGACGCGGAGCCCCATGAGTGCGGCCAGGCGGATTGACGGACGCATGTAATCGGAAAAGGTGAAAAAGGTTCCCGTAAACGGAACGATTCCGCCGTGAAGTGCCATGCCGCTGGCGATCGCACCCATGGCGTGTTCACGAACACCATAATGAATATTTCTCCCGCTGTAATCCCACGTTTCACCTACGGCCCCCTGACGGTCGACGTCATCGGAGAGACGGGGTGACTGAAAATCTCCGAAGCCTTTTACCCAGGCCAGCGTAGAAGGATTCAGATCGGCGGTTCCGCCGATCAGTTCGGGAAGATGCTGTGCCAGTACCTGTAATACAGCCTCCGAGGCTTTCCGTGTCGACAGATCCTTTGTTTCATCTGCATAGGAGGGCAGATCGGTGTCCCATCCGTCGGGCAGCACCCCTTCGATCATCCGCACCAGTTCATCGGCGGCACCGGCATGGGTTTTCCTGTAAGCATCGACAAGGTCCGTCCATTCGGACTCCGATGATTCCCCTTTCGCAGCGGCCTGCCGCATATGGGCCGCCACATCATCGGGCACGAAAAAGGCCGGTTCCGGGGGCCATCCCAGATTTGTCTTTGCGGCCTTCACCTCATCGGCACCCAGGGGTGAGCCGTGGCTGGTGTATGTGCCCTGCTTGTGTGGTGAGCCGTATCCGATAACAGTGCGTACACAGATGAGAGAAGGCTTCGATGTTTCCTCCTTCGCCCGCCTGACGGCATCGTCGATCGAGGCAACATCGTTTCCGTCATTCACATGCTGTACGTGCCACCCATAGGACTCAAAGCGCTCCCCCACATTTTCCGTAAAGGAAAGCGACGTGGCACCGGCAAGGGATATCTTGTTGTCATCATAGAACAGGATGAGCTTGCCCAGTCCCAAATGACCCGCGAGAGAACAGGCCTCGGCAGACACACCTTCCATGAGATCGCCGTCCCCGGCAATCACGTAGGTGTGGTGGTCAACGACCTCGTAACCGGGACGATTGAACCGTGCCGCCAGGTATGCCTCCGCGATTGCCATACCGACGGCGTTGCCGACACCCTGACCGAGCGGACCCGTTGTCACTTCCACACCGGGAGTAATACCGAACTCCGGATGTCCCGGCGTCTTGCTTTCCCACTGCCGGAAATCCCTGATATCGTCCAGGGTAAGATCATAGCCCGTCAAATGCAGAAGTGCATAGAGGAGCATCGATCCGTGGCCCGCCGAAAGAACAAAGCGGTCCCGATTGAACCATCGGGGGTTCGTCGGATTGTGACGGAGATGATTCATCCAAAGGGCATAGGCCAGGGGGGCACATCCCATGGGCAACCCGGGATGGCCGGAATTTGCATGCTGCACTGCATCGACAGCAAGAAAACGGATTGTATTGACGGACCTCTCGACGAGGCGCCTTTCATCATTATTCATTATCAACTCCCGAATTTAGTACTGTATTGATAGTTGAGCGGTAGTGTTCCGGCATAGCTGCGACGGCCACCGGAAGCACAGGCGATCCGTTCCTGTCAGCAACCGGGTGCGACACAGCACCGACACGGATACACCCTGTATACTGCAAAATCTCTAATGTGGCCGTATTAAAGCAATTCTCCCTCTATTCTGCAACTGTTTTTATTCTCTCGGCTGGTTTTGACGGCGGTCTCTGTTTTCACCCATCCATCGCTGTTTCGGAAAAAAAAGTCCCGACATCTTTACATCGTAAGCCGATTTGCCTATAATTTTATCTACGCGAATCTTCAGGCTATCCCCGGATCTCCTGTTCCATCGGGAAACCCATCCCCTCTCATGAATGCCGGCCTCTGCATCTTTGCCCAGGGGCACACCATCAGGAAAGGAGACACCATGCACGGAACGAATGAAGGCGGACCGGAACAAAAAAAACAGGGCATCTGGAAGGCGATCGTGTTTCTGGTGGTAATCGTGGGACTGATCGTGCTGTCGCGAATGCTCGGACTGGGAGAAAAACTGGGGGAATTGCGCGGCTGGATCGCAAGCCTCGGCACCCTCGGCCCACTCGTCTTTGTCGGTTTCTATACGCTCGCCGTTATCGCCGCAATACCCGGTTCCGCCATCACCATAGCCGCCGGCGCACTTTTTGGCTCGGTCATGGGAACCGTCTGGGTAAGCATCGGTTCGACGCTGGGGGCGAGTCTGGCCTTTATCATTTCACGATACCTGGCACGAAATGCCGTGGTCGGCTGGCTCTCTTCCAATGAAAAGTTCATGAAGCTTGACAAACTCACGGAAGATCACGGCGCCATCATTGTCGCATTGACGAGGCTTGTCCCCGTCTTCCCCTTCAATCTGCTCAATTACGGATTCGGCCTGACAGGGGTTCCTTTCTGGACCTACGTGTTCTGGTCATGGCTCTGCATGCTGCCGGGAACGGTACTCTATGTGGTGGGTGCCGACGCCCTCGCAAAAGGCATCACCCAGGGGAGAATACCCTGGGTGCTCATGCTCACCCTCCTGATGGTGATTATACTACTGACGCTGATCGTCGGCATTGCGCGAAAGAAACTCCGGAACCGGGAAGGCGGCACCTACGGAGGCGGTAAATCGGCACGGGACCCTTGAAAAAAACAGGACCCAGGACCGGCGTTATGCCCGTCCCCCCTCCCCGGGGGCCCCCTATGTCATCGTAAACGCCCTTTCCCGGAAGAGGGAGACACAGACATCGACCACGTCGGCGTCGTAGGTCACACCCCTGTTCAGGGTAATTTCTTCCAGGGCCTGGTCCATGCCCAGGGAGGGCCGATAGGGACGATGTGAGGCGATGGCTTCCACCACATCAGCCACGGCAAGGATACGCGCCTCCATCAGGATTTCATCGTCACGACGGCCTTTCGAATACCCCGATCCGTCGATCCGCTCATGATGCTGTTCCACGATATCGGCGATGGGCCAGGGAAAATCGATCTCTTTCAATATCTCATACCCCGCGTCGGGATGGGTTTTGATAAGGGCAAACTCCGTCGGCGTCAGACGTCCCGGTTTGCTCAGTATCTCCGCGGGAACGTTGATCTTGCCGATATCGTGAACAATTGCGGCCATTCGCAATCCCTGGATCCGTTCTTCCGACAGCCCCATTTCTTCGGCTATTGCCACGACAAGCTGTGCGACCCGACGCTGGTGACCCGAGGTATAGGAATCCCGGATTTCCACCACCGACGCAAGGGCCTGGATCGTTCCTTCGAGGGTACCGTGAAGCTTGTCATAACTCTGCTTCAGCGCTTCTTCCGATCGTTTCCGGTCGGTGATGTCCCTGACGACACCTCTGAAGCCCACCGGTTTGTCAACGGAATCCCATACCGGCGACACCGAGGCTTCGATGAACCGTCGCTCCCCGCTCTTTCTCAGGATCTCCCAGTCAAAGGCCTGCATCGACTCACCGGTCCGATAGACCCTGTTAAAGACCTCGTAGACCTTTGAGGCGTTTTCTCCGTCCATATACTGACGGTTGTTTATTCCTTTCACTTCTTCACGGCTGTAGCCCATGATCCGGCAGAGCGATTCATTGAAAAATTCAAGATTGCCCTGGTGATCGACCTCGAAATAGCCGTCTTCGATGCTCTCAATGATGGTCCGGTACTTCTCCTCGCTCCTCTTTAGAGCGCGGGCCATCTTGTGCCGGTAGAGCGCCATTTCGATGGTGCTGTGCAATTCCCGTTCTTCGAAGGGTTTCAATATGTATCCGAAGGGTTCGGTGACTTTTGCCCGTGCCAGGGTCTTTTCGTCGGCATAGGCCGTCAGGTAGACAACCGGTATATGCAAGTGCGAATAGATGCGGTCGGCCGCTTCTATTCCATCGACATTTCCCTTGATCACGATGTCCATCAATACGAGATCGGGGGTGAGTTCCTCTGCCACGGCAATCGCTTCTTCACCAGAAGCGGCAAGCCGGGGAACTTTGTATCCCAGGGCCATTAATTTACTTTGAACGTCACGGGCTATTATCGTCTCATCTTCCACTATCAGGATGGTCATTTCCCTCGTCCGCTCCATCATTCCAGATTCCTTTCTTTCCCGCCGCAAAAGCGCCTGTCCTCTGCAATCTCATGAATGCGTGCATCCGGTGTGTGGTATTTCTTATCATCACGGCTCGTCGCCATGTTTATAAAAGATCGGCCCTGCGTGTTCAGATGCCGGGGATAGAATATAGATTTTGAGAAAGGAGAGTATAGGAAAAGCAAAAAACACTGTCAAGACATATTCCCGCCCCAGTGCATGCAAAACGTAAAATTTACGAAATCTTATACCGGGGAGGAATCCGTAAACGGAAATTTCTGCACAGGACGAACGTTTCCGCACCCCGGTTATGTTCCGAAACGGTAATACCGGGCCAACGTTTTCGGCCGGGCACCCAGGTAATAGAGACTTATCAGCAGCCAGTTCCTGAGGGTACAACGGAACAGGCCTTCACGTTCCCACCGGCGCGGCGATGTCTTGACCCGCTGTGCGATGATGTGGATGCGTTCCCGCCGTTTTTTTATCCGCCGCATGATATCGACGTCTTCCATGACCGGAAGGTCCCTGAATCCCTCCAGCGCATCAAAACAGCCCCTCCTGAAAAATTGAGCCTGGTCGCCGTAGGGTGTCCGCGTGACCCTTGATCGTATCGATGCCATCTTTGCGATGATCTTCAACGACAACCGTGGTGAATCCATGCCGAGATCAAAGGCTCCGGCAACCGTGGAATCGGCGGAAAGCGCACTCCTGATATGATGGAATGCCTTTCCCGGAAGGATCGTATCGGCATGGAGAAACAGAAGGACAGTGCCGGCGGCGTGGGCAGCCCCCCGGTTCATCTGTAAAGCCCGCCCTCTTCCGGCAACCAGTCTTTTCACGTCCCTGTCGACTATTGCCGCAATCGTGTCACCTTCCGGACTTCCATCAACAACGATGATCTCCAGGGATTCTCCTTTCCCGAGATTTCTGAGATGATCGATCGTTCCGTTGATTGACGCCGATTCACGGAGGACGGGAATGATGACCGAAAAAGTATACACCATGGTGCACAGTTTCTCCTGACCCTCTTTTTTCAGAAAATCTTCTCCTGCACAAGGTAGTGCATCGTTCGTGAGTCCACCCTGCCGGCACGACTGCTGCGCCTGAAGAAATGCTCCAGGTCATCGGGCCGGTCGATATCCCGTTGCAGGGGCAATCTGAAAACACGGGATTTCCGGCAGGTCAATGCCTCCATCGTCTTCTCATAGACCGTACCGGTGCCCCAGGCAATACCGTCAAAGACGTCAGGGGAAAAGGTCTCTCTTCGAAAACCGATCAGGTAATAGCCGCCGTCGCGGGAAGGACCGATAACGGACTCGTACACGTCAAGGACGGTGAACCCTTTCTCAATGACGTGACGGGGCAGGTCGGGAAGGTCGCTTCCGATGACGAGGACGGAAGCAATCCCCGCCTCGAAACAGTCAATGAATGCCCCTTTCATCCGTTCCCCGAGATCGACGCCTTTTTGAGGCATGTAGACAGGTCCGTCACCGAAGCATGACGCCATCTCCGCCCTCTTTTCCGCAGGGGTAACGGCAATCCTGAAGGAAAAGGGACCACCGTCGAGCATATCGATCAGGTCGTTCACAAAACACCGGTAGAGCAACGCCGTTTTTTCTTCACCCATGCAGGGGATCAGCCGTGATTTCACCTTCCCTGCTTCGGGATACCTTGCAAACATGACGACACACCGGTTTTTATTCATCGGAACACTTCAATAAAGTCGACATATGAAACCGACCCCTCCCCTGTATTATCGGAATCGTTCATGATCGCAATCCCCGCAATCGGTGGCGGCGACGCGCCGAAGGCGATCCTGTAATCACCCCGGATATCGATTTCTTCATCCACCCACTCACCGGCATTTCCGTTTCCCGATTCGAGCACGATCATCCGCGCCCGGGCCGTGTAGGGATTGGCCATGACGGTCCCCACGGGAGCACGGTTCGCCCAGATATAGTTCAGACTGCTGTGAGGCGGATACTCGCCGTAGACGGTTTTTGCCAGACCGAAGGTAAGCCGGTCGGCAATCGAGGCCTCGGCGGGATCATACTGAAACACGATATAGATCCGGATGGGATAATCGTCTCCCGCCTTTTCGGCGGCATTCCCCTTTTCATAGACCTTTTCGATCTTCCAGCGCCATCGAACCCGTGGATAGCGGCCTGCATCGAACCTCTCTTTGTAAAGAATCGCCGACGCCGATGCATCGCTGGCCGCCTGCAAATATGATCCTGAATCATCATGAACGATGGAATATGCGCTGTGCCGGTCGATCTTCGGAAAATGGGAAGCCTCCCATTGCGAAAGATCGTTAAAGTCCTCGCGAAACAGGACATCACCGCCATCAGCGGAGGAAACCGCCACGGCAAGGACAGCCCCAACAAGTAATACACAGAACATATGTCTGATGCCCTTCACCGGTTAATCCTCCTGCAGGAAAACCCGAACAGTCGCCTCCGGGTCCTGCCGCCCGCAGAGAAACCGATGAAGCTTTTCCCGGTAGACAACAGAGTCGTCCCGGTCGAGCTTCCGCGGTCTTTCCAGGGGAATGGAAAGCTGTTCATGAATCGTACCGGGCTCCGTTTCCATGATCACGATCGTGTCGGCAAGAATCAGGGCTTCATCGATATCGTGGGTAATAAAGACAATGGTCTGAGACAATTTCCGCCAAAGCGCCACCAGGAGATTCTGCATCTCCTTCCGTGTCCGGTAGTCGAGGGAGACGAAGGGTTCGTCCATCAGTATGATATCGGGCTGGAGGATAAGCACACGGGCCAGTTCCACCCGCTGTTTCATTCCGCCCGAAATTTCACGGGGCAGGTAGTGTCCGTATTCCCCCAGTCCCACGAGCGAGAGGAAGCGGTCTACTTCCCGGTCAATGTGCCCTCTCTCCTGCCGGCGTCCCTTCAGACCAAAGGCAATATTTTCCCGCACCGTCAACCATGGGAAAAGGGTATCCTCCTGAAAGACCACACACCGGTCGGGACCGGGGCGGCGAATCGGCACCCCGAATACGGAAAGAGAGCCGGAGCTGGGCGGTATGAACCCGGCCAGGATATTGAGCAATGTCGTCTTGCCGCATCCGCTCTGTCCCACGATACAGGTCAATTCCCCCGCCTGAACGGAAAAGCTGATGTTGTGGAGCACCGTTCGGGATCTGCCGTTCACCTCGAAATGTTTTGTCACCTTCACCACGTCGAGGGCAACATTGTCGAAACGTCTCTGCTGCGGCATAATCTTTTCGCCTTACCCTACTGCATTCTTCGTGCGCTTTTAAAAGACAGCTTGAGAAACGCCACCAGGAGACCGTCACTCACCCTGCCTACGACAGCGATTATGATCATCCCCACGATAATCATATCCACCTGTCCCACCATACGGGCATCCATGATGACGGCGCCCAGGCCGTCGGGAACACCCGTCAATTCACCCAGCACCAGGTAAGCCCAGGAGATGCCGAGCCCAAGCCGCAGACCGGTCATGATATGAGGCATGGCGCCGGGAAGCAGGACGGCGTAGCTTCCCCGTATTCGCCCCACGCCCATCATGGCACCGGCGCGCAGGATAAGCGGGTTGATCTGCCGGGCGCCGGCGGCGGCATTGAGGTAGATCGGGAAAAAGGCGGCAAGGGCGACGAGAAAGACCGTTGTTCGTATTCCGATTCCGAACCAGACCATGGCGAGGGGAAGCCAGGTAATACCGGGCACGGCCCGCAGCCCGTTGATAAAGGTGCCGAAGAAGCCGTCAACAGTGGCAACCCGGCCCGACACGATGCCGAGCGGCAGTCCCGCGAGGACGGCAAGGGAAAACCCCAGGGAAACCCGGGTCAGACTGGCTCCTGCATCGGCGAGGAACCGGCCGGCATAGGGGAAGGATCCCGGTTCGAAAAAGATATACCTCCGGGCCGTCTCCAGAACTGCCACCGGGTCGGGCATCAGATACCCGGGGATTATCCCGGTACGGCAGACGA
>Ga0272441_10007910_pt1 | contig 17079 bp, 17 predicted proteins | sample SSMProp6N_FD_193582 | JGI IMG/M metagenome (GOLD analysis project Ga0272441, IMG submission 193582) | Marine sediment archaeal communities from Little Sippewissett salt marsh, Falmouth, MA, United States - SSM-Prop-6N | ecosystem: Environmental > Aquatic > Marine > Wetlands > Sediment ...
GGGTGACGCGGTCGTCGTCCGCCGTCAGGTCGTACTGGCGCACGGACGGCTTGGCGTAGTTGATGGCCCCGACGTCGAGGGTGTTCGGACCCACGTAGAGGTACGCGTCCCCCCGGTTGTCGCTCGAGGCCACGTAGAAGCTCATCACCTCCTGGAGGAACTCCCAGTCGGTCTGGTTCGCTTGGTACCAGTTGCGCAGGTCGGAGGTCTGGCCGACGGTCGGGGCGAGCTGGTAGAGGGCGGCGATCTGCGCCAGCACCGTGGAGGCCGGCATCATGGCGTAGGCCTTCCGCTTCTCCTCGACGCACATCTTGAGCTCAGGGCCTCCGCCCACGATGGACCCGCGGAGCCGGGTCCCCTCGACGCCCCCCTCGGAGGCGTCCACCGTCAGCGGGAGCCACCCCGTCTCGGTCGTCCTGCCGTCCTTCTTCCCCGTGACGTTGACGGTCAGGAGGAGCCCCTTGCCGACCATGAGGTCCGCCCAGAACTCCCAGGACGAGGCCTTGAACCAGAGGCGCCAGGTGGCGTGCCCGTCGAGCAGGGACTCCTTGAAGAGGAAGCGGTCCACGAAGGGCGTCACGTCCTTCGGCCCCGTGTCGTCGAGCAGCAGTATCTTTCCGCTACTGGCCACCGGTGTCCCCCTGAAGCGCCTGCAGGACCCTCTCGAGCTTCGGGATGGTCAGGACGATGCCCGGCACCACGTCGTCGGGAGGGTAGTCGATCCTGTTCACGTGGGCGATGGCCCAGAAGAGGTCCCGCGTCCCCAGGAACTCGTCCGCGAGGAAGTCGAGGGACCCGCGGTCCTTCTCCTCGACGCGGACCTTCCTCTCGTCGCCGTCGAGGGTGATCTCCGGGGGCGTCCACACCCCGAAGAACACCTTGCCGGCGTCCTGGAGGAGGGTCGTCTCCTTGAACGGCGAGTGGTAGGGGAGCTGGAGCTCGTAGTCGGCCATCAGATGAACCTCCCCAGGAAGGCCGTCGGGACTCCCCGGTATCCGTCGACGATGTCGTACCAGTTGGGGTAGAAGCCCGACTCCGGCTGGAAGGTCAGGGCCACGGAGGCGTGGTGTGGCTTCCCCGAGATGACCTCGTAGGGTCCCTTCCACGTCACCGTCCACGCCGTGACCCTGCCCTTCAGGGTCATGAAGAGGCCCCAGACGAAGAGGACGATGGGCGGGTCGGCGGTCTGGCCGCCGTAGCTGGAGAACCCGGAGACCCCGACGGCCTGCCTCTTGCCCAGGTCCGACTTGCCGGCCCGCATGGGGCGCGTCATCGGCCTCGGGAAGGGGAGGGCCTTGAGCCAATCCACCTTCTTGATCATCTGCCCGATGACCTGCCCGGGCGTCCCCACCTCGAGGTAGGACATGCCGGCGTGGAACTCGAGGGTGATGTTGACGGGGTTCCAGTCGCCGCCCTGCCACATGCGCCCGTAGGGCTCCGCGGCGCGCCCGCCCGTCTTGACGTAGTCGGCGTTGTACCCCTCGGTGATGCCCTCGTCCGCCGGGAAGGACTCGAACTGCACGCGCTCGGTGGGCATCTGCTCGAGCACCAGGGCGCACGGGGAGTAGTACTGTCCTACGGCCATTCCCGGCCTCCTATGTCAGGGCGGGTGGGAGAGCGTCCCCCTCCGCCATCTCGCCTATCTTCATGTCGATGCTCGCCAGGAGCATCCGGATGTCCGCGAGCAGCGCCGTGGCGCTCCCGGCGGTCGCCTTGCCGGCCCCCTCCCCGAAGGCGCTCTCGAGCATCTGGGGGATGTACTTCATCATGCCGGCCGGGGTGTCGGGGACGATCCACTCGGGGCCGGCCTCGCCGACCTCCACGAGCTGGCGCTGCAGGATGTAGCCGCCCTCGGCCTTCTTCTCCCACTCCCTGAGCTCGAGCGCCGCCTGCATCGCCGTGACCTGAATCTTGGCCCGCTCGACGGCGCGGCGCTTCTTGTGCTGGGCGATCCACGCCTCGTCCTTGCCTTGCTGCCGGTAGCGGTCGAGCTGGCGCGCGGTTTCCTGGTCGAACTGCGCCTCCTGGAGCCTGACGTTCGACCGCTTCTGAAGGATGCGGATCATCTGCTCCTTCTCGGTCTCGCGCTCCTGGGACTCCTTCCGCATGTCGATGATGAGCCCGATGGCCTCGATGATCTTCCCGATGGCCGTGCCGACGATCTTCACCACGGCCTCGAGGATGGGCTTCACCTCCTCGAGCGCCTCCTTGACCTTGCGCCAGACGCGCGGGAAGACGTCCTCGTTCTCCTCCCACCACTTGGCGATGTCGCCCAGGAACTTCGCTATGGCCTCGATGGTCGGCTCCGAGTTCTCGAGGAGCTTCGTCATCCCCTTCGCCAGCTCCTCGAGAATCTTGACCCCCGCCGGGACCAGGAACTTGGCGAGGACCTGGACGAATATCTCCGTCAGCGGGGGCAGGAGCTTCTCGAGGGCCGGGAGCAGAGACTTGAAGAGCTTGAGCATCGAGGTGAGCAGCGGATTGAGGATGGGGAGCTGCTTCCCGAGCTCGACCATCAGGGTGTCGAACGTGTCCCCCAGGGTGTTGATGATGAGGTCGACGATCTTGTTGAAGACCTCGAAGAACTTGGGGAGGTACGGCTTGATGGTCTTCACGAACTTGACCGCGAACCCCACCAGGCTCATGAACATCTTGATGACCGTCCGGAAGAGGGTCCCCCCGACGGGCTTGAGGAAGTCCCGCACGAACGAGTCGGCGATCTCCTGCACCAGCGGGACGAGCTCGTCGAAGACCCCGACCAGCTCCTCGAAGGAGCCGTCGTCGAAGAACTTGGTGAGCGCGTCCACCCCCTTGAGCAGGATGCCGATGAACGGCTCGATCATCTTCATGAGGTACGGGAGTATCTTCAGGGCGAGCTTGTGGAAGGCCATCGTCAGCGGGGCCAGCGCCGCCTTCAGGGCACCCGCGATGGTGTCCATCGCCGGCTGGAGCGTGTCGCTGATGGCCGAGATTAGCGTCATGAACGGGCGGATGAGCGGGAGGAACGGCCCCAGGATGACGGCGAATCCGCCTATCTTGGCGATCATCTTCAGGGTGGACCCCACCCCGGCCAGGCGGTTCTCCATCTGGAACGCGGACTTCGAGCCTTGGTCCATGCTCGACATCAGGCGGCGGATGGGCTTGAAGACGTAGGAGGCGCCCTTCGCCAGGGCGGCGGCCCCCTGCGCCGCGAGCTCGTAGCCCTGGTGGAGCTTGTGCGCGGCCTCCTGGGCCGTGACGATGAGGTAGGTCTGCTTCTCAATTGAGAAGCCCATGCGGTCGAGGGCGTTGGCGATCCCGCGGCCCCCGAGCCGCGCCAGGTCGGTGAACATCTCCTGGGCGAGCGAGACGACGCCCGTGAACCCCTTGGTGGTCACCTTCACGAAGTTGTCGATGCTCGACTCCGCCTTCGAGATGGCGCCCGTCATGGGCTTCTCGTCCATCTCGTAGATGAAGGCGAACCTCTCCACGTTGTCGGCCGGCATGGGCTACCTACCCTTCCTCTCCGCCTCCCGGCGCTTCGCCTCCTTCTGGGCGATGTACCGGTTCATCCGGATGATGAAGTCCTCCCTCTGCCACGGCGTCATCTCCGCCCACTCCTGGAAGGACCTGGCGCCTTGTTCGGAGTTCATCATTGAGAACCTTTGCCGCCTTAGCGACTCGATGCTGGGTATTCTTGAGACGAAAAAACGACCCGTCTTCGGGCAACCTCACTGAGAACGTCGCGCCGCAGCGGGGGTTGGGGCACGTGAGCTCGATGTTCATGTCGTACCCCGGCTCCTGCGCTGAGATCTCCTCGCGGAGGATGCGCAACGTCTCCCCCGTCGTGGCGTTCTTGACCCAGTCCAGGGCCAGGAACAGGTTCACCTCCTCACCGTTCACGCCCATGATGGACTTGGCGGTGGCGTAGGAGCGCATGAAGTCGCCCTCCATCCCCGCTGCCGCCGCTTTCTTCATGTAGTCCTCCGCGTCCACCATGTCCTGCACCCTGAGGAGCTTGTATTGGATCGTGTCCCCCCAGGGCGGGAGCTCCTGGCTCACGAAGGGCTCGCGGAACTCCCCCTCCTTGATGGTCGGGTCGTCCTCGTAGACCCGGCACGGGAGCTCGTCGAGGTACCGGGTGATGGGCTCGCGGGGAATCTCCCGGCAATGGGGGCACTTCGGCGCGAAGTGCATGTCCGCCCCGTAGGAGAACGCGAAGTAGTGGAACAGGAGGGCGATGAAGTCCGAGAAGAGGAGCTCGTTGAACGGGAGCGTGCCGGTGTTCACGAGGTGCGAGAGCTTCTCCCTCAGCACGGGCATCGCCGCCGCCCCCTCGCCGGCCCCGGCTATCGTCTCCTCGTCGATGCCGCCGATGGCGGTCATCACCACGACCCCGCCGGGGAGCTTGTCCCCGTAGAGCCAGCCCGACGAGGGAAGCGTGTACTCCCTCGTCGGGCGTTTCCTTTGCTGCCAGTCCCTAAGCCTTGACGCCTTTTCCATGGGTCATCTCCTCAACGTACAGCGAAAATCGTTATCGAAAATCGGGGGGCGCCTATGCCCGGCGCCCGATGATGGAGTCCACGGACCACCTGATCTCCATGATCTCCTGCTCGCCGTCGCCGAAGTCCACGTTCATGGCCGGCTTGTTGAGCGGGAAGCACCCGTCGAGGTAGTACGTGCGGCCGTCCGAGTCGTCCTCCCGCAGCAAGATGAGGGTCCCCTGGACCTTGATGTCCTTGGGGAGCCCCATCTGCCCGGTGCGCGGGTCGTAGACGCGCTCGTGCAGCCGCTCGAGGATGTAGCGGGTGCCGGTGTCGTGGTAGTCCCTGAAGTTCGTCGTCATCTCGCCCAGGCCCTCGGGCTTGGTCGGGAAGAACACCGTCCCGTTGAGGTAGGTGATCTCCCCGCGCCCCACCGAGTAGCCGGGGATCGACACGGACTGGAGGGAGAGCATGAGAATCTCCTGCCCTCCCGGGGCCAGCCCGTCGATGTAGAGCTCGAGCATCCCGGCGTTCTTCTTCTGGGGGTTGTACTTCCCCCTCGCCTGGGCGATGTGGTCCGCGTTGTACCTGTAGGTGGGCATCTTGTTTCCTCCAATTCAACTGTCGGTGCCGACAGTGCCTACGAGCCGACCAGCACCTCCTCGAAGCTCACGCCCGTCGGAACGATGATGATGTCGTAGAAGATTTTCTCCGCGGCCTTGGTGATCTGGAGCATCAGCCGCGCCACGCAGGAGTTGTCGTCGATGACCGCCGCCGTGTTGGTCGTCTTGTCGCAGACGAGCTCGGCGTCGTAGAGCCCCCTCTTGGCGATCATCGGCTGCACGATGAGGCGTCCCGTCGCCTCCACCTGCCTCCACAGGATGGGGTCGGCCAGCTCGAACTCGTACCGCATGTTGGCGAGCTCGAGGAGGTTCCCCAGCTTGTTCAGCAGGAGCCTGGCGTTGAGCCGGTCCCGCGCGCCCGCGGTCCTGTCCATGGTCCTCTGGCCGTCGATGAAGATGCCCGCCCCCTCCTTGTACCGGATGGGGTTGACCACGTTCTGCACGACCCCGTCGAAGTCGTACATGAGCGTCCGGTCGGCCCGGTCGGGGGAGTAGCGGACGGTGTTCACGTTCTTGAACTTGCCGCGGTTGAGGCCCGCGACGGGGAACCACCGCTCCTGGTCCCGGTCCGTCTTGGCGAGGAGCTGGGCGAAGTCGCCCTCCGGCCCCTCCCAGACGTCCTGGTCGGAGTACTGGCAGTAGTAGTTGAGGTAGAAGGCCCATCCCCCCGTGTAGTCGGAGTCGACGGTCGAGAGGGGCGGGTAGGGGACCCACGCGTTGGGGCGGGCGATGCCGCCCGTCACGGCCGCGTTGTAGTGGCCGTTTGTGAAGTCCACCGAGTCCTGGGCCAGGTCGATGGACCGGACGCCCGGGAGGTCGTTGTCCATCCCCTCCGGTGTGGTGAAGTCGGGGAAGGAGAAGAGCCAGAGGGCGCGGCGGCCTTCCTCCTCGCAGAGGGAGACGCCGGCGTCGGCGATCTGCCGGTGCCACTGGCCCGGGGCGCCCAGCACGTCCACGGCCACCACGTCGGTGTTCTGGAAGAGGTGGAGGCCGGAGTAGGTGGACCCCGTCTTCGCCCCGATGATGTCCGCGTTGGTGAAGGCCCCGGCCATGCCGAGGTCCTGCTGGGCGGCCACGTCGGGCTCCGTCGAGAGCCCCGAGTCCTCGATGGTGACCAGGTTGGACCCGGTCCCGTCCGTCGCGTTGACGGAGGCCACCAGGTCGGCGAAGTCGTCGAGGAGGTCCCAGGACTCGACGGCCACGCTGCCCGTACCGTCGTTGAACATGACCCGGAACCTGAGCTTCGTCGCGTCCGTCGGGCTCTGGTCGAGGATGGCGTAGAGGCCGTCCGAGATGGTGGCCCTCTCGTTCCCGATGGAGCCCGTCCACTGGCAGGTGACGTGCCCCACGACCTCCTCGCTCACGACGAAGACGGCCTCCCCGTTGTAGGGGGCCGCGCTCCACGTCACCTGGGTGACGCCCGTGGAGAAGTCGATGGGGTTGGCGGCCGCGCCGCCGGCCACGTTCTGGTCCCAGTAGTCGGCGGCCGCTGCGACCGCCTTCGCCATCTGGGTGGTGCCGGCCGCCGGGATGAACTGCGAGCCCGCCTGGAAGGCCAGCGCGCGGTCGCTCTGGCTCCTCAGGGGCGCGTCCTCGATGGTGCCGGAGAAGGCGGTCGTGGTCCCGTCGCCCCACCCCAGGAGCTCGCCGTGCTGGTAGACGGCGTAGATCGCGCCGTTGTTCTGCACGTCCTTGGTCGCCCCGAGGGAGAAGGCCATGGCCCAGGTGCCGCCCTGGTAGTCGAGCCAGTTCAGGCCCTTGTAGTTGTTGCCGGCCGCCGGGTCGGTGTTGTCCATCCGGCCCGCGGACCCCCGCAGGGCGTGGACGTTGAGGCTCTCGGCCGAGTCCACGTAGGAGGCGTCGATGGTCGCGCCGGCCTGGACGTTGCCCGAGAACGTGATGTCCCAGGCGCCCGTGGCGTAGTCGATGGACCCCACCACGTCGACGGCGTTGGGATCGCCGCGCCGCAGGGTGCAGAGGCCCCCGACCCCGTCGTCGTAGACGGTCTCCGGAGTCCCGGGGCCGCCGACGTCGGAGCACACGAAGCGCACCGAGCCGGGGACGATGGGGAGGTTCGCCATCGGGGTGCAGTTGAGGTCGGCCGAGTCGATCTGCGCGGCGCCGCCCGTGGCGTTGGTGCAGACCTGGTCGGCCGCGCGGTAGGTGCCCCCGTTCCCGGCCAGGGCGTTGCCGCCCGCGTCGGAGACCACCATCTCGTAGGCGGCCGTGATGGGGGAGTTCGCCGGGACCTGCACGGGGAACGTGATGTCCCAGGCCCCCGTCCTGTAGTTGAGGGTCCCGACCACCGGGGTGCCCCCGCCGTCCGGAGCCGTCCGCCAGCCCCCGAAGCCGTCGTCGTAGACGGTCTGGGTGCCGCTGACCGTGGGCGCCGTGACGGAGACCCCGCCCGGGACGAGGTAGCCGTCCATCACCTGGCAGTTGGGGTCTGCGGAGTCGTGCTGCGCCGCCGCGATGCCCGAGTCCGTGCAGATGGTGTCCGCCATCGGCACGTGGAACTGCACCCGCATGCAGGAGACGCTCCCGGGGCAAGCCTCGGGGGACGCCAGGGCGCCGGCGTAGGACGCCTGCCCGGAGAGGGTCGCCCCGGCGGTCTCGCTCCTGCCGCGGACCCAGATGCCGTCGATGGTGCCCCCCAGGAGGCCCGTGGGTCCGCCGTTGAGCTGGACGCCCCACTCCCCCGTCCGGTAGTTGATGAAGCCCCTGTGGACGGACCCGGCGTCCCTGAGGAGCCCCACGCCGTTGTAGGCCATTCCGCTGGCGAGGGTGTCGTCCTCGTCGTCGGTGAGCTCCTGGTAGACCGCCGGCCCCGCGCCGCTCTGGACGCGGACCACGAAGGTGCCCGGCTGCACCGGCATCCCGGCGTTCCCGCGGTACTCCGTGAGGCCCGCCTCGGAGGCGCCGATGGTCCGGATGTTGTGGAAGACCCGGCTCCCGGGGACGGCGTCGTTCATGCCGTAGAACCGCTTGCCGGCGATCCCGCCCGTGGACGAGTCCGCGGCGCGGGTCGAGGCGAAGGCCCCGTCGTCGCCGCCGGAGATGGCGAGGGGGACCAGGGCGCCCGTGACGGGGTCCCGGGTCTCGTCCGGGGCGGTCGTGCCGGCCCCGGAGGCCACCGCGACGGTGATGTACGACGAGACGCCGTTGATCTTGGTCGCCACGTCGCCGTTGGTGAGGTTCTGGAAGTACTCGCCCGAGACCGCGCGGCCCTTGTAGTAGACGCGCAGGTTGTACTCGGTCGGGGAGTTCTGGGTGACGCCGATGGTGACGTCCCCGTTCGCCCAGGACCCCGGCGAGGCGGCGCTCACGACGAGGATGAGCTCCCCGTTGCCGTACAGGTTCAGGGACCCGTAGGACAGGAGCGACCCGGCCACGCGGACGTACTTGAGTCGGTTCCCCTGCTGGAGGAACCGGATGCCCGCCCGGGGGCCGTAGTGGCGGTTGACGGGGCGCCCGTGCGCCTCGACGAAGTTCGGCTCCGACAAGAAGTCATTGAGCACCCCGACGTCGCCCTTCGATGCAGGGCCGATGAGCCCCACGATGAGGTCGGAGTCCTGAGGCACGTTGAGGCTCAGCTCCTCCTCTGAGATGTAGAATCCAGGAATGGTCATCGCTATCCCTCCTTAGACCAGGTTGATGGTTACAGTCTCGAGCACGACGGGGGGCTCTTCCCTGTCGTCTTCCACTGTGTAGACGAACTTGTGAACCAGTTTAACCTCGTAGGGGACCCTCGGCAACCAGCCGTAGAGCGTGCCCGAAAAGGTTTTCCGGACTTCCTTCGGCTGGGCGGTTGCGCCCTCGTAGGTGGAGTTGTCTGAGACGCCCTCGTCGGTGAGCCGGCACGTCAGCTTCCCCATGAGCTTGCAGTAGGACGGAGTGGTGAACGGCGCCGCGTAGAGCTTCGGGTCGGCGAAGTTGACGAAGACCGAGGTGTCGTCGGCGTTGAACCAGGACTTGATCTGCCCGACCAAGCTGTTCCCCATGCGCCAGTTGTCCCCGCACCAGACGTCGGCCTGCACGGTGAAGTTCTCCGGGCGCGGGTCCTGGACGGACAGGGCGACCCCCCTCTCCTTGTCCTTGACGATGCCCCGGTGCACGAAGGGCGTGTACCTGGCGGGGTCGAACCCGGCCAGGTCGAGGAAGACGCTCACGAAGGGGTAGGGTATCTTCGCCTTCGCCATCTTCGCCCTGGTGGACCTCGCCTTGGCCCCCGTCTTGGAGGACACCGTCTTCGCCATGTACTCCCTCATCTGCCCGTGGGCGCGGTCCGGCCCCGCGTAGACGACGGGGACCTTCCGCCCGCCCCACCGGAGGCGGCGAAAGAAGCCCAGAATCGCCTCGTTGTAGACCGTTATCATGGCGCACCTCTGTCAGCGCCGACAGTCTCGGGGACGCCGGCGCAGGCCTCGCCCCAGAGCCACTCGATCCCCTCCTCGGAGAGGCATATCAGTTGCGGCATCGTCTCGGACTCGACCACCACCACCTCCCCGTCCTGGTCCACCGTCATGTCGACGGCCTGCCAGGGGAGCTGGCAGCGGGTCACGACGCGGCTCCCGCGCTCCCGCATCTCGCGGAAGAAGGGGAGCTCCCCGTCGCATATCATGTTGAGGCTGAACCTGGGGTCCCCCACGAAGACGCCGTCTCCGAAGGTGCCCCCGAAGGTCGCCCCCCTCGAGTAGTTCCCGTAGCCCCTCGAGGCCCTGGTCGGGAAGCGCGCGTAGCAGCACTTGAACTTGCCGAAGAGGTAGAGCATCCGGACGTCCGCCATCGCCTCCTCTACCTCCATCCACGGGGCGAAGGCATCGTGGGAGACGATGCACTCCTCGACCAGGGTGGCCGGCGCGCTCCGGCACGGCCCGCGGCGCAGGCGTCTGCACGCCTCCGCCTCGTCGACGAGGTCCTGGATCGACAGGGTCTCCCCGCTGATGTCGGCGAAGCGGCCGTCCCCCCTGGCGACGAGGGAGCGGACCCCGACGCCCTGCGAGAGGTGGTTCGGCTTCACGACGAGGGAGTAGCCGGCGTCGACGGACGCCAGGCACATGGCGAGCTCCTCCGGGTCTGCCGTCAGGAGGATGGTCCTGGGGACCCTGCCCTCGAGGGCGGCCATGGCCTTGAAGGCGTGCTTGTCCCAGACGAGCCCGCTCGCCTCCCGGTTGATCCTGGTCAGGCCCTCGAGGTAGGCGGCCACCTGCGCGCGCCTCGCCGTCCCGAACCCGGCGATCCGGGGGTACGGGTCCTTGAGGAACTCCAGCGCCTTGTCCTTGTCGTATCTCATCTCTCTCCGTACAGGAAGCTCACCGCGAAAGTCCTGTCCGTCTGCCTGGCGAACTGCGCCGCCTCCTCCGGCCCCACGGGCTCGCCGCGGAGGAAGAAGGCCGTGTTCGGGAAGACCGAGGACCTGAGCCTGACGGCTGCCTCGTTCTTCTGCTCCCCGACGAACTTGACCACCCGCTCCCCGGCCTTCTCGATGATGGCCTCCCAGAGGCGGCGCCCCCAGCCCTGCCGGCGGGAGTCGAGCCGGACCTCCACATAGGAGACGTACGCCGTGTCGGGGGCGACCTTCGCCCACCTCGCCGCGGCCACCGGCCGGCCGTCCTCGTCGAAGAGGACGGCGTTGGCGACCTGGACGGCCTCCTCCCACGCCTTTTGGTTCTCGTTCTCCATGTCACTCCGGTTTGATCGGTTCGAGCGCGTTGATCTGCGCCTGCAGGCGCTCCTTCGCGGCCGTGTACTCGTCCTTGAGGTCGTCGTAGCCGAGGCCCTCGGCGGCCGCCCTCTTCATCTCGAGCTCCACCATCTGGCGCCGCATCGTCTTCTGCTTCGCCTTCTTCTTCTCCGCGACATCCCCCTGGGAGAGCTCCTTCTTCTCCGCCTTGAGCCTGCGCTCCGGCGGGGGCGCCGGCCGCTTCATGCGCTCCGCTCTGGTTTTCTCCTTTGGCATCTCCGCTCCTTTCCTATGGCATGAACAGGTTCACCCGCACGGTCATCATGTCCATCCAGGCCGACAGGAAGTCGTCCCAGACGCAGAGCTTGGCCGCGAGCATCCCGATGCCGTAGAGGTCGACGATGCTGCCCGGCGGCTTCGTGAACCAAACCTCGTAGGCCCACCACCCGAGGTCCGTGCAGAACTGGAAGTCGTCGTTGACCACTCCGTACGCTCCGCACGAGGTTCCTTTCTTCTTCTTCTTGTCCCCGATCCCTATCTTGAGGAAGAAGGACTCGTCGATGGTGAGGGGCCGCGATGTCACGATGTACACGGGGTCGAAGGGCGTAAACCCTGTCGCGTCGTCGAACATGATGTGCGGCGACATGTGGCAGAGCAGGGACGGCTCGAGGTAACCCCCGCCGCCCCCTCCCGAGGCGTACCGCACCCAGGCCCCCGCGTCCTTGCTGCCGACCCAGGCGCCGTAGTCCGGGGTGGCGGCCGTCACGAAAATGGGGCGCCCCTCCCAGGCGTCGTCCCACGGCCCGGGGAGCGCCGCGAGCATCTCGAACCTGATGTCGTTGATGGGCTGCCCGTTGCCGTCAATCGGTCCCGTCAGTTTCATCCGTCTCTCCTTCTTCCTCGAGCTCGCGCCGTATCACGGCGAGTTGGACGAGGACTTCCTCGTACCTTCTTTCCGTCTCCCTGTACTCGAGGGGCGCCAGCGCCAGCTCGCCCAGGCGGACGAGCAGGGCCTTTCGCTCCTCGAGGAGCTTGTCTCTTTCCTCCCTCAGGTACTCGGCATAGGAGCCCCCGAGGCTCATCTGTCGGCGCCGACAGAGGCCTGCGCCGCCGTCACCTTGGAACTGTGTGGCAATGATAGTGTCTCCTTGGCCGGAATCCTGGCCCGGAACTCCGCCAGCACCTCCTCCGCCTCGCGGTAGGGGAGGACGCCATTGGCCTGCGAGTCCGGCGTGCAACTGACGACCTCGAAGCCCTTCTTCTTGAACAGGGGCATCAGCTCCCCGATGCGCCGAACCGAGTTGTCGTAGAGCCGCTGGTTCCACTTGACCTCGTCCTCGTCGAGCTTCGTCTGCCACGCGTACTGGTGCCCCTCGTCGATGTCGAACTCGCACCCCACGAGGTACGCCTTCCGGAAACCGAGGCGGTACGCCAACTGGAGGGCGATGAAGAACGTGTTCTTCCACCAGCAAAGGTCGCGGTGCCTCTCGAGGAAGTTGCGGACGTTGAACCCGTCCTTCGTCCCGAAGAAGAAGGTGTTCGGCCACTCGCGCCACGGCCTGCCCTCCACCCCGTACTCGCGCCGGCTGATCATGGTGAACTTGGGGATGGTCGGGTCGCAGAGGATGGACCGCGAGTAGCAGTCGGGCTTGTCGCCGCCCACCCACAAGGACGCCGGCACGACCGTGGCCGCGTTGTTGATGGCGACGATGTGGGGGTACGGCCGCTCGAGCAGCTCCGCGAACCCGGAGAGGGACGGCGCCCCTCCCGCGATGAAGCAGGCCTCGTCCTGAAACATGTCATCCAGGTCGAGCGGCAGCCTCAGGTTGTTCTTCGTGAAACGATAAAACACGACCACCTCTATACGTTCAGGTCCCACCAGCCGTAGATTCGCTTGAACCTGCGGTCGGGAATGATCTCCATGGGCGCTCCGAGGTTGAACGGCAGGCCCTCGAGGTTGACGCGCTCGAACTCGCCCGCCTTCAGGACGCGCTTGTCGTTGTCGAGCCCCGGCGTCGACTCCGCGAACAGGTACTTGCCTCGCCCGCGGAAGTTCGTGAGCGCGGCCATGATCATCTCGTTCGTCCAATGGATGAAGACGTCCTTGCAGATGACGAGGTCGCACTCGGGAATCCCCTCCGTGATGACGTCCTTCACCTCGAAGGGGAGGTCGCGCCGCCTGCGGTCCACCACGTCGTAGCCCTGGTACGTGATGCCCGAGAGCTGCAGGGTCTTGACCCAGTTGAAGTCCCCGCACCCCGCGTCGACGATGCTGCGGACCCCGTACTTCCAGAGGAGTTGCTGCAGGGCCTCCCGCATGACGACCGTGTTCCCGAGGCGCGAGCCCTGGCCGCACGGCGTCTCGCCGCCCGAGCTCCACGCTCGGCCGAACATCTTGGTCAGTTCGTCTTTCGTCGGTATGGTCATGGTCCAATTTCCAAAACAAAAGTGTTTCCGACCTGGGAGACGGTCCCCCACTCGGCTAATTGCTCCCGGGTCCACGCGTGACGGTGCGTCTCGTGCTCGTTTCCGAAGACGCCCTTTTGGGGAATCCACTTCGCGGGCGTGCTCAGGATCGCGCACGCGCTCTTGTCCTTGATCCCCGCCAGCAGCCGCCTGCCGTCCTCGAGGGTGAAGTGCTCGAGGACGTCGGCGCAGATGACGAGGTCGTATGGCTCGAGGGCCGGGAGCACCTCGAGGGCGTCCCCGACCATTACGGAGTCGTAGACCTGGTCGTGCACCCCGTTGATGTACTCGGGGAACACCTCCACCGCGTCGATGCGGGTCGTCCAATCTCCCCTGTGAAGGCGCCGCTGGTCGATGTCGGTGTACTCCCGGGCGAGCAGCCCGAACAGGCCGCACCCGCAGCCCACGTCGAGCACCCGCTTCGGCTTGGTCTTGATTATCTTCCAGCCGATTTTCGTCAGCGCGTCCGGATAGGAGATAGGCATTACAGCGGCGCGTCCAAAAGGATGTTCAACAGTTCCCCGTGCAACTCCCGTTGAAGGGTGCAGACGTCTGCGTTCTCGCGCGCCCACGCGCGGCCGGCCTCGCCCATGTCGCGGGCCAGGTCTGGCTTGTCGTAGAGCTCCTCCACGCGGGCCTTGATGAGGTACTCGTCGTCCGGGGCCACCAGGAACCCCGTCTCGCGGTCCTTGATCTGCTCCGCCACTCCGCCCCGGTTCTCCCCGATGACGGGGACGCCGGCCGCGAGCGCCTCCGTCACCCCGCGGCACCAGGTCTCCGGCCCGAAGGTCGGCGCGTTGATGTAGACGAAGAGGCGCATCCTGGACAGGTACCAGGGCACCTTGTGCCACGATGGGATGAGCGACATGAGCCGCCCGTTGGCGCTCGGGTAGTGCTTGTTCGCCCCGGGCATGACGAGCCTGCTCTCGGTTCGCTCGGCGATCTTCAGCAGCAGGAACGGGTACTTCGCCGCGTTCGTCGGGGTCGCTATCTTGCCGAGGCTCCTCTCCGACGACGGCTTGACCTTGGCGAACTTGCTCGTCTGAATGCAGGGAGGGATGACCTTCCACCGCTTGATGTGCCCGCTCTTGATGAGATTGTCGTACCTTCCCTTGAGGTACTGCGACACGAAGATGTGCAGGTCGGTCTTGATGGTCGATCCGACGGAGCTGTGGTGCCAGGAGATCGTCGGCCACTCGCGGAGCCACGCCCAGGGAGACTCCCCCTCCACGTTCCTCCCGCTGATGTTGTGGAGGACGAGCACCGCGGGGTCGATCCCCGAGACGACGGCCCGCGAGCACGGACCGTGCATGACCCTGACGCCGGCGGAGTTGAGCATCTGCATCGCGCCCCGGTCGTCCTGGGGCTTGATGTGCAGCGCCATGTGCACGAACTGCGGGAAGGCCGCCGCGAGGTCCGCGATGAAGGCGGGGACTCCCCCCAGGATCGCGACGTTGTGCACATGTAGCATTACATTCGACACGGTACTACCACTTTGTAATGGAGCAGGTCTCTGCGCCGGTTGAAAAGTCGATGGTCATGCGGGCGAGCTCGGACTGCCGGTGGTACACGTCGGCGTCGTCCGCGTCCACCTGGATCGACGGGTTCAGGGTCCATACCTTGCCCATGCCCGTCACGTCGGGCCGGGTCCACCACTTGCCCTTGCCGCTGGAGGCGCCGTAGCTGGTGTCGGAGACGCCGTACGCGCCGAGGGACGCCATGAGCGCCCCGGTGAAGGCGAAGTCGAACATGCCCTGGCCGCCCGAGGTCGCGCCGTCGACGATGCCCGCCCCCGCCACGTTGATGCCGTAGGTCGCCCGGAGCCCCAGCATCGTGACCACCCTGGCCGCCCACTGCGCCTTGGGCTCATAGTCGGCGGGCGACGTGTAGGCCGTCGTGTTGACCAGGTAGCTCTCCATGAGGTACCAGTCGTTGACGTTCAGGCTCGACTCGACCTCGCCCGAGTTGTAGGTCGAGTTCGGGTAGGAGGGGTCGTTGACCGTCCCGAGGGCGTGGTTCATGTTCCAGCAGTTGGCGAAGGCGACCATGCCCTCGCCGTGGACGTAGTCCACCCGCTCGTTCTGCTGGGCGCGGGTGTTGCCGTAGTCGTACCCGTATACGTCGAGGAAGATGCCGTGCGCGCCCACGGTCTTCCACTGGTCCGTCTTGGTCTCGAAGTTGGTCAGCGTCTCCTGGGTGGAGACGTAGCCGAAGACGAGGCAGGACGGGTTGAGCTGCTTGACCCGGGCCACGATGGCGACCGTGTTGGAGTAGTCGCCGTGGGACGGGTTCTCCAGCCCCGCGCCGAGGACGACGAGCCCGTACCTGGCGAGGTCCTGGGCGACCAGCTCGTTGTTCCAGTAGGCGTTGAAGCCGCTCGGCCATCCGTAGTAGATCATCATATCCTTGGGCCGGGTGTAGAGCCCCTCGAGGACCTGCTGATTGTGCCACCCCAGCTTCGCGTGGATGTTCTCCAGGTTGCCGATGCGGGAGGCGTGGTCCTCGCCCCAACCGCCGGCGCCCAGGATGGGCGTGTGGTCGGGGAGATAAATGGGGTTGTCGCTGTCGTTGAACAGCTCGCGCCGGGCGATGAGGCCCTGCATGAGCTCGGCCTTGGCCGAGATGCCCGTCTTGGCGTCGGTCCAGACGTTCGGACCCTTCTCGTAGTAGCCCAGTTCGTTCGCGGGGTAGTCCCACGGGTCGCCCGTGTGCGCCAAGACCACGCCCGCGAGGGTGGTCTGCTGGCCGCTGTCGAGCGGATTCTCGAAGGTGATGTGGAGGTTGTTCGGGGTCTCGTCCTCGTTCCACTGTATCTTCTCCGCCTCGGGCAGGGCCTCCGCCGTGATCTCGTGCCCGAGCGCGTCGATGTTGACGGGGAAGGCCTTCAGGAAGTCGTAGGTCGTGCTCATCAGGAGACCCTCCATATTTCAAGCCTCGCGCGCCTGATGTAGACGGCGTCGAGTTGGTCGCCGGTTCGGTAGTCGAGGTCGATGTTCAGGACGCCGCTCAGGGAGGCGTGGTAGAACCCGCCAAAGCCGAAGTAGGTGAGCGGGTCGTCTTCGCTCGGGTGAATGACGCTCTCGTGTATGGTGTCCGTGTCGTTGATCTGGACGCGCGCATAGAACTCGTCGGCGACGGAGTCGCCCGCCAGCTCGTAGGAGTAGCCTATCCGGTAGGTGCCGGACGGCAGGCTCCCGGTCGTCAGGCGAACCTTCTGCTGGTAGTCCTCGTCGCCGTCGTGCGACGAGACGCCGTCGCTCGAGTTGTACTGGTACTGGTCTCCGAAGACGGTGCTCCCCGAAGGACCCGTCGGACCCGTCGGACCCGTGTCCCCTTCTCCGGTGGGACCCGTCGGCCCCGTGTCCCCGCCCCCCGTGGGTCCCGTCGGCCCTTGCGCCCCGGCGCACCGAGTGATGGTCAGGCCGCAGGCGTTGGCGTAGGTGAGGATGGAACCGCTGCCGCTCTTCTTCTGGGCTTGGAGCTTGATCTTGTCGCCGGACGAGAGCTCCCGAAGGACCGTGACCGAACAGCTCGTGGTGCCCTGGCTCGCCTGGCGGTTGTACATGGTCCCGCGGGTGCCGCCCATCTCGGCGTAGCCCCCGCCCTGGTCCCAAGCGATGCGGGCCTCGGAGTCGGCTCGTCCCCCTCCGTCCGTGGCGACGTAGTACGAGAGCTCGTACCAACCGTCCGTGTTGATGGTGACTTCGGCGGAGTCGGCTCCGTGGGAGAACGCCGGGTCGTCCACCACCTCCGTGTCGAGGGTGATGTCCGTCCAGCCGCTCGACACGTCGATCCCTCCGGCCGCGTCGTAGGCGCAGAACTTGTCGACGTCGTCGCCGACCTC
>Ga0272441_10007911_pt1 | contig 17078 bp, 14 predicted proteins | sample SSMProp6N_FD_193582 | JGI IMG/M metagenome (GOLD analysis project Ga0272441, IMG submission 193582) | Marine sediment archaeal communities from Little Sippewissett salt marsh, Falmouth, MA, United States - SSM-Prop-6N | ecosystem: Environmental > Aquatic > Marine > Wetlands > Sediment ...
GGCGAGACTGAGGTAGGATTATATGATTTTTATTTTGATAACCCTGTTTGTACAATAACTCTAGGTGAGATATCCTTTAGCTCATCTGGAAGCGCAAATATTAATTTTGATAAACCAGAAGGTAAACTCTCCATCGTTGGAGTTGGAACAGGTTTCACATTACGCGATCTTTTTGTAAATTCAAAGAATTCTGATTTTGAAGCAGAAATACAAGGTAATCTAGATTTACACCTTGCAGATTCAGTATTGGTTGCTCTTTCACAAAGTGAGTTCATTATTGGTTTTGATGGAGAAATTGAATTAAGCAGTGACTGTAATTTTAGAATTAATGATGAAACTGTCACAGTTGGAGGACACTTTAGTCTAGAGAGTGATGGTGATATTTCTTTTACATGGGCTGAAAACGAGCTAGATATAGGTTTAGAAGCGGGATTAGAATTAGAAATAATAGATTTAAACTTCGAAGTGGGCAACCTCTTAGTCAATGCATCCTTAATCGAAATTGAAACATCTGGTAGTTTTGGTATTGAGTGGGATACAGCTGGTTCATTGGTAACACTTAGCGGTGGTGATGGCGTATCCTCAGCTATTTCAGATCTTGAGGTTATTTATGATGCGGAACCTATTGAACTGGTTATCAATGTGTATGGTAGACTGGAAATAAGCGCAGGAGGTTGGATTACATTTGGAGCAGATACATTTGAAGCTGGTTTCTATGGGGTTTTAGACCTTGGAACAGGTGGAGCCTTTTGCGAGTTTGATATAAATGGAGATAATATAAAAGTCGGAGGGAGTTTCGAGCTATCAACTGGGGGAGGAGAAATTGCTTTTATATGGGCAGATAATCAATTTTCACTTGATGTAGCTGGTAACCCCGAATTATCTGTCGATGATTTATATTTTGAAATAGGTCTTGAAGGCGGAGAAACAATCAAGGTCACCTCAGATAATATCGGTGTAGGTGCAGATTGTCAGTTTGGGGTAACTTGGGATACCGCAGAAAATGAAGTAACTATTAACGCAGAAGGTGGTGTGTCATTATCTACAACAAATTTAGAAATAACCTATGGTACTTTGTTAAATATTAAAACCTTTGGAACACTTGAAATCCAAGGAGATGGATGGCTGACATTTGGTGAAGATACATTCAAAGCAGGCTTAGGTTTTGAAGGTTCACTAACTTTATTGGGTGAGGAGGATCCATTTGTAATTTTTGAAATAAATGGTGAAGCTATTGAAGTTGGTGGGGTTTTTACGCTAATAGATGGCGGTGGAGAAATATCGTTTGAATGGATTAATGGTGAATTTAGTCTTTCAGTCTCTGGAGACCCAGAACTAGAGATTCAAGGTTTACACTTTAAGGCTGATATATCTGGTAACGCCCTTCTAATAACCTCACAATTAGTAAACCTAGGTGCTGGAGGCGACATCAGCGTCTTATGGGACACAACCTCAAGTGAAATGACAATTACTAGTGACGCTGGTCTTTCAATTGGTATCGAAGATTTTGCTTTTGACTTCGATTCAGGAGGATTCACCGTTCAAGTAATGGGTTCATTAGAGGTTCAAGCAGGTGGATCTATAACATTATCTCCAGGATTCTTCGAGGCTAGTTTTACAGGTTCATTGAATCTAGGTGGAGTAGGTATGCTAGATGCTGGTGAAGGACAAGGTACATCTAACTCAGGTGGAATTGGTTTTAATGGAGATATAGGAGGAGAGGACTTTGGAACCGGTGTTGAATTTATAATAAATGGAGACTCTCTACACGTTGGCGGTTTATTCCAATTAGAAATAGGTGATGAGGAGGGTACAATTGGCTTCATATGGGATGGTAACGAATTTACATTTGATGTAAACAGCGATGTAACTATGACGGTGGAGGAATTTTATTTTGAAGTAGAAATAGAGGGCGTTGATCGTCAAACTGAAACCCTTAAAATAACAGTGGATGAAATCAGTGTAGGAGCAGATGGAGAATTCAATCTACATTGGGATACTGGAATTAATGAACTAGAAATCAGTAGCGGAGGAGGCGTAACAATACAAATAGAAAATGTAAATTTCACATATGGAACAACTATCGATGCAAGTATAACTGGTTCTCTAGAAATACAAGCCGACGGTTGTGTAACACTTACCCCAGGATCTCTCACAGCAAGTTTTTCAGGAGCTCTTGATTTTGGTACAAGTTGCACATTTAAAATCAATGAGGATTCACTATCAGTTGGCGGACAATTCTCAATTGATGCGGGTAATGGAGAATTAATTTTTACATGGTCAGATATTAATCTTAACCTTGATTTTTCAGGTAGTTCTACTTTGACAGCGACAAATTTCTATTTTGAAGCAAGTGATTTAAAAGTAACAGGTGATCAAGTTGAAATCAATGCAGCCGGAGAATTTGATGTAGATTTGGATACTGCAAACAATCAAGTTACTATAAGTAGTGGAACATCTGGAATTTCATTATATATAGAAAACATAGAAATTATCTACGATCCAACTCTTGAGGTTGAAATCCAGGGTTCACTAGAAATCGAAGCAAATGGACATCTAACCTTTGGAGATGGTGTTTTTGAAGCCGGTTTTTCAGGAACCTTAAATCTAGGTATATCAACCCAGTTTATCATAAATGGAGATGGAATAACTGTTGGAGGAGTGTTTAATTTAATAGGAGGAGATGGCGAGATCTCTTTTTCATGGCTTGATGAAGTATTTAGCCTATCAGTTTCAGGAGGGCCTTCATTAAGCGTAGATGATTTGTATTTCGAGGCCGATATATCAGGTGAAACTTTAATTATTAATTCTGACCTGATTCACATAGCAGCATATGGTGAAATCAATGTAGAATGGGAGACAGCGAATGAAAAGGTTACAGTAAGTGCTGGGGAGTCAGGTATTGATGTGGATATTGATACGATTTATGTGACATATGGTGATTCAATTGATGTCAGTATTAATGGTTTCTTCAGAGTTCAGGCTGGTGGTAGTATCGGTGTTTCACCAGGCAGTATTGAACTAATGTTTTCAGGAACATTACAGCTTGAACCAGATTTGTACTTTGATATAAACGATAATATCTTATATTTCAGCGGGGACTTTGAATTATCCTCTGGTGAAGGAACTGTTTTGATTACTTGGACTGATGATGAGTTAAACTGTGATGTATACGGAGGTTTTTTATTAACAATTTCAGATATGTATTTCGAATTACCAGATAAATTGAAGATTGAATCTGATGATGCAAATTTGGCTTTTGGAACATCTGGTGGATTCACAATTAAAGCAGATAAAACAGTCGAAGAAGTTGAGATCTCTGGGGATGCTACATTTAGCTTTAAAAATCTTAGGTTATTTATCTATGATAATAACTTAGAATTTCAGATATTATATGTTAATAACTTACAACTAATAGGTGGTGGAAGCGCCTATGCAAAAAGTGGAAGTAATGGTAAAATTGAAGTCTCTTTTGATGGAAGTTTAACAATTACAAACCTTAACTTGAATCCTCCTCCTAGTTGGAATTTCAATCTCCAAATAGGCTCAGCGAGTTTAAGTGGTAATGATGTACATCTAAAATTATTCAAAGAAGGAGACGTTGGAAAATTTGAGCTTAACTCTGATGCGTCAGGGCAAATTACAGGGTTTGATGCTGATGTAACAATAGGTTCAACTAGTCTTGAGGTTGATTTAGATAATCTTGAAATTGAAGCTGCTTTTTCAGTTGCTCTTGATGATAGCTTTGATAATATCGCCCTAGATGGTGAAGGAACGGTAATTGTTGAAGGATTTGATGCCGTTTTAGGTAGCCTTGATATCTCTCTCGATGTAGATGCGATTGGTTCAGGTGATATAGATGCAGAATGGACAGAGGATACAATTGATTTATCGTTTGATGCAGATTTTAGTTGGTTGATATCCTTGTCATCCTCGATAATTGGTGATTGGGAGGCAACAGGCGAATTATTAGGTGATGTAGATATATACGCGGATACCAGCTCAGATACAAAATTCGTCGAAATCACAGTCAATGGTCCTGGTTCATTTAATCTGTTACAATTAACTCATGGAGACATAACATTGGATCTTCTAGATTTCGATTTAAATCTATTAGCATATCCAAAGACAATTACTTTTGAATGGCAAAGAAATGATGCCCAACAAACTGGTTATATATTGATTGACAGTGAATTACAGCAATCTACTGAATCAGCAGGGCAATTAGTAAAAATCACAGTTGGAAGTAAATCAATATCCTTTGGATGGCCAAAGATTCAAATTGGAGATTTCAAATTTGATTGGAACATCCCTCTGAAGACTTTGAAAATTAATAACGGAATATCCGGTCTTGGTCCCACGGTTACCTATGGGGACATTGGACAAGACCTCGAAATAGAAGTATCAGCCTTAGATCTTGTCAGCGATTATGCAGAAACAATTAATGTACAATGGTATGAAGATAGCCTGGGAATATCAGGTATTTATCTAGATACAGCTAACACAGAACTTGCACAATTGATTGAAGGAAGTGTCATAAAAAATGATGAAGGATTTAAATTAGCGTTATATGGTCTGAAATGTGATGAATTCTACATAAAGCGAACTTTACCTGATCCAAATAACCCTAACTATGAATGGGGCGGAACTATTCAATTAGCTAACCATTTCACATTTTCCAAATATGACAACGGCGATTGGGAAGACTTTGACGTCCAATGGAATTTCCAGAACCCTCAAAAATGGATAAGATTAGAAAAAGACTACGGCATGAGCTTTACCCTCAATGTTTTAGATGTATATATCTGGGGTTTTGAGATAGATCTAGATGTAAATCTATTACATTTAGACCTTGAATACATAGACATAAAATGGGATATCGGAACTGAGGGTAGAATAGACATTGATACAGGAAATGAATGGGCTGTAAGTGTGGATCTTACAATATGGCATCAATCAACTCAAACAGGTTTGAGAATCACCCAAGGTGGTTTTAAAGCAGATGCCTGGTGGATAGAATGGGACGCTTGGCCGCCTCAAGAATGGAACATAGAAACTGGAGGAACATTAGATATCACAGGCATAGAAATTGAAGTATACAATGATGGAGAATGGGTCCAAATATGGCCCTGGTAAAGCAAAAATTATATCTTAAAAATCCAAATACCTATAATCTAAGAAAGGATAAAATAAATATCATAAAAATACTTACACTGTTTTAAATGAACGCAAAGAAAAAATCAAAAGTATTTCTCCTAGATACTTCTGCTATACTTTCAGGTAAGCAAATTAACTTAGATGATTCAAAGATTATCACAACTCCAAGTATTTCAAATGAAATAACGCCCGGTGGCAAAGATTACCAATATTTTAAGATACTTAAAGAGAGAGGTCTATCAATACATATACCTTCCGAGACTTCAGTTAAAAAAGTAAAAAATATCAGCATTGAAACAGGAGACTCTTACAGATTATCAAAAGCTGATATTGATATAGTTGCTCTTGCTCTAGATATAAAAAAGCAAGGAAATGAAAGTATAATTTTAACAGATGATTATTCAATTCAAAATGTTGCTCATTCTTTAAATATTAAATTTGAGACTATAAGCCAATCTGGAATTACAAGAAAATTTAAATGGATTGGCCGCTGCCAAGGTTGCAGAAAAAAATTCAAAGATAATATAAAGATATGCCCTATATGCGGTGCAAAAATAAAGAGCATCATCTCAGAAGAAAAAACTTTAGAGAAATAAAGGGATGACAAAATGGATATCTCATTTAAAAAAATAAAAAATAAATTTTTACGATTTTGGCGAAGTGATAACGGCAAAATCGCATTAATCCGAGATGTCTTCATAGCACTCATCCTAGTTTTATTATTGTTAACAGCCCTATGGGCATATACAGGTCAATGGCTTGGAGCACCAATGGTAGCCATTGAATCCTCAAGTATGAGACATGATCTTGAACCATTTGGTAGATTTGGTACAATAAACGCAGGTGACATGGTACTCCTAGTAAACGTTGAGAAAAGAAATGAAATAGTAACATTTGCAGAGGCTAGAGCGAACAGAGATCATGATAACTATTTCTATGGAAAATATGGGGATGTCCTCATCTATCGTCCATATGGAGTGGATGATAGAGATCAAATAATCCATAGAGCAATGTGCTGGATTGACTATAACGAGAATGGTACATACACAGTTGAATCATATGGTTTATACAATGTAGAAAGCATCAAAATAAGAGAACTAGGGCTCGATGGATATACACCATCAAACTCAGGCTTCATAACCAAAGGTGACAACAATGAGTACTGTGATCAAAGAAGTGATATATGTAGAGAACCGGTTAAAGTATCATGGATATCTGGAAAAGCAAGAGGAGAACTACCATGGGTTGGAACAATAAACCTGTTTTTCAATGATCTCACTAGTGGAAAAAACACAGTAGGTAACGTCCCCACAGATTGCATAATGTGTCTTGTATTACTCGTATTCATCTTAGTGATGATACCTGTATCTCTTGACTTATATGATTACTATAAATCAAAAAAAGAAGAAGAACCATAATTTTTTTATTGAGTTTTTCTAAATAGATATTTTTTTGTATTCAATTGGATCCTTAACTCCAGCTTCTTTGAAACCTCTTAGTCTCAATATACAAGAATCACATCTACCACAGGCTTTATCCTCTCCAAGGTAGCATGACCAAGTTTTATCAAATGGGACACCAAGTCCCAACCCTTTCTTAATTATATTCGCCTTATTAAGATTAAGAATAGGTGTTTTTATCTTAATGGAATCTCCTTGTACACCTTTTTTTGTTGCAAGATCAGTCATCTCTTGAAAAGCCTCAAAATATTTTGGTCTACAATCCGGATAACCCGAGTAATCTATTGCAGTAGCACCAATAAAAATAGCATCAGCATCTAGTGTTTCAGCAAAGGCTAAACCAATTGATAAAAAAACTGTATTCCTCGCAGGAACATACGTAGAAGGAATGCTCTGACCAATCTCCTCAGCTTTATGATCTCTCTCAGGTTCCAAAGAGGTATCGGTTAATGATGAGCCACCAAACTGAGCTAAATCAATATCAAAAATAACATGTTTTTTTGCTTTTACAGCAAAAGCAATGTCCTTTGCACACCGGATTTCTTTCTCATGTCGTTGTCCATATCTAAAAGATAAGGCATATATTTCATAACCCTGTTTTTTAGCGATAAATGCTGTAACACAAGAATCAAGACCCCCCGATATTAGACAAACTGCTTTTTTCCTCATAAAAAACACACTTTATTTTCAAACTTTTTTAAAAACCCTTGCACCCTGACCATACCCTTCATCAACACCAATCTCAACACTCTCAATTCCTCTGGGTAAAGATATTTTATTCATTACCTCTGCTATTATATAACCGGCTAGGTTCTCCGCTGATGTTGACTTTATAGGTAAAAAAACACAGTCATCAACTGGAAAAACATATTTTTTACCAATCAATGATAATTTAACATTCTCTTCTCCTTTTTCAATTTTCAGAACCTTGCTATCCATTGGTAATAGGATTTTATGATCCAAATGATTTACAATATCTCTAAGGACTTCTTTTAAAACAGAAAAATCCAGGATTATGCCTTTATCATCTAATCCCCCAGTGATTTTAGCATGAACTGCATAAGTATGACCATGTAAACGTCCACATTTCTCATACTCCGGTATTATATGAGCAGATGAAAAACGAATATTGGATCTCCAACCATCAATATTTATACAAGGACTCATAAATTTCACCTCTTTTTCTTCCTATAATCTTTTATAGCTTCCAGAAGTGCATCAGCAGCGAGATTAGAACAATGCAACTTTATAGCAGGTAGACCCCCAAGCTCATTAGCTACATCATCACGTGTAATTTTCAATGCTTCCTTAATTGTTTTACCTTTAACCATCTCAGTAAGAATACTACTTGTGGCTATAGCTGCAGTACACCCAAACGTTTTAAATTTAATATCAACAATCTTTTCATCTTTAACCTTAATATAGATGGCCATTACATCCCCACATTTTGGGTTACCAACCTTTCCAAAACCATCCGCATCCTTAATCTCACCCATGTTACGAGGATTACGAAAATGATCCATAACTTTTTCAGTATAAATATCTGTCATTTTCTATAAACTCCTTTATCTATTCCACAAAGGTGACATATTCCTAAGTTTTTGAACAACACCTGGTAAAACATCAGCTACATATGATACTTCTTCTTCATTACTCATCCTACCAAGTGATAAACGCAATGAACCCTGTGCTTCCTCAGGTTTAACCCCAATAGCAGTTAAAACATGAGATGCCTGTAGTTTTTTAGAAGAACAAGCTGAACCTGTAGCTGTAGCTATACCATTATCATCAAGCATCATATTAAGTGATTCTCCTTCTATTGCTGTGAAACGAAAATGAGCATTATTCACCAATCTTTTCTCAGGATGACCATTAAGATAACTTTCCTCTATCTCACTAAGAATTCTTTTAATTAAAATATCTCTAAGTTTCTTCATATGTCTAGTATCTTTTTCAAATCTTTCCCGTCCTAGCTCACAGGCTTTCCCAAGCCCAACGATACCAGGTGTGTTAAGTGTACTGCTCCTCAGTCCATATTCATGACCACCACCATGTTGAATAGGGTTAATTTTTGTCCTTCTCTTAATATACAACGCTCCACATCCCTTTGGCCCATAGATTTTATGAGAAGAAATAGACAAAAGATCAATATTCAACTTTTTAACATCAATAGGGGTCTTACCTATTGCTTGAACTGCATCAGTATGAAATACAATATCATTTTCACTAGTTATCTTACCAATCTCCGCTATAGGCTCAATTGTTCCAATTTCATTATTTCCAAACATGATTGTAACAAGAAAAGTATTCTTAGAAATCGCATTTTCAAGATCCTCAAGTTTAACAAAACCATATTTGTCAACAGGTAGATATTTAACATTAAAACCCTGTTGTTCTAAATTTTTACATGTTTCAAGAATCGCAGGATGTTCAACAATGGAAGTGATTATATGATAACCTTTGGTCTTTCTCTTATCTTTATTAAGATAAGCAACTCCTTTAACCCCTAAGTTATCTGATTCTGTACCACCAGAAGTAAAAACGATCTCCTCAGGAATCGCGTTTAATAATTTACCTATTCTCTCCCTCGATTCTTCCACCGCGTTAAAAGCATCTATCCCAAAAGAATGTATAGACGCTGCATTACCATAAAACTTATCAAAATATGGTAGCATCTCTTCCAATACTTCTTTATCAACAGGTGTTGTTGCAGCATAATCCATGTAGACTCTTTTCATTTTTTTATTCTCCCCGTTTTATTTCCATCATACGCTGAAGAGGCTTCTTTGCTTCTTGTATTACTTCCTCAGTAAACTCAACCTTTGGCTCTAAATTTTTAAGGCTATTTAAGACTTTTTCCAAAGTAATTTTTTTCATATTAGGACAAATAGCAGATTTAATCGGATAAAACTCTTTATCAGGGTTCTCTTTTTTCAACCTATAACAAAGTTCTTTCTCCGTCCCGATAATAAACTCTTTTGTATCAGAATCCTTAGCATAATTAACCATTCCATTAGTAGAAAAAGCATAATCGGCGATATCTATAATCTCTGGTCTACACTCGGGATGAACCAGGACCTCCGCCTTCGGATGTTTTTCTTTTAAACCTAGTATTTGTTTTTTACGTATCCTATGATGAGTCGGGCATAAACCCGGCCAAATAATAATCTCTTTATCATCTATAGAACGCTGAATATATGCTCCTAGGTTTTTATCAGGAACAAAAATAATCTTTTCAGCGGATAAACTTTTTACCACATTTACACCATTAGCAGAAGTACAACATATATCAGACAAAGTTTTAGTCTCAATAGTTGTGTTGATATAAGCAACAACCTCTGCATCAGGGTGGTCTTTTTTCAATTTTTTAAGACCTGCAGGGTCAACCATACCTGCCATAGGACATTTAGCATTTTTATCAGGAATTATCACATTTTTATCAGGGTTAAGTATCTTAGCTGACTCTGCCATAAAGTCTACACCACAAAAAACAATGTTATCAGCATCGGTATCAATGGCTTTTTTTGCTAAATCTAATGAGTCACCAAGAAAATCAGCAATATCTTGTATCTCTGGAATCTGATAATTATGAACTAATAATATCGCATTATGTTTTTTCTTAAGTTTTTCAATTTTTTTGACTATATCGTTGTTCATATCTATAAAACCCAGTATTTTCTGCCTCCAATATAACAATGTTCAAAATAAATATCTTACTTTTTGTAAAATATTTTTTTTGTTTTGTACATGGGCTTTCGGGTAAACAATTATTATAATTTATATTTTTAGGTTTTCGCTTATAATTAGTTTTTATGCAACAAAATGCAACCAAAAAGTATTAGTTAAACTAAATATTTCAATTTATGAGGATGGGATGAAAAATGGAAAATATATCAGATCCTTATGAGGATAGATGGAGTGACACACCGGTTAATCAATTAATGGATGAAAGACCTTTTCTTGGAATAAAAATTCTATCGGTTTATAATTTAATTTCAGCTATAATAGGGCTAATAGTATTTGTTTTCGTGTTTACACAAACCTCTTTTCCTTCACAATTAGGCTATTATTTATTCTTTGCAGATGAGTCTGTTTCTGTTTTAGCAGGAATTGCATTGATATTTCTTATAGCTGGAATTATACTAACTATATCGCAGTTTTTTACAGCGTATGGCTTATTGAAAGGATTTACTTGGGCTTGGTGGCTTCAATTTGTTATAACAATTTTTATGGGTATATCAGGTTTATTGGGTAGTTATGTACAATTCTTCATTGCAATCATTATTTTGGTTTACATAACTAGACCTAATGTTAAAGCTGTTTTCAATGTTAAGTAGGGTGATAAGATGAAAAAAATAAAGTTGTTATTGATGTCTTTTGGGATTCCACTGATAATTTATGCTCTAACAGTAGCTTTGTTATTCTGGAGAACTGTACCCATGTATACTGGAACTTATCCTGGAGGGCCAACTAAACCGATTCCAACAGAGGTATATTTATTTATAATTGTTATGTTGGTGGTACCTCTAATTTTCGGTTATCTGTTGTATCGAAGTTTTGAGAGAATCTTAAAAGATAAAGAATTAGACAAACCCCTCGAACCTCAATAATGGCTGCTTATTTCTCCATGATGAAAATGAGGCGAACAAAAGATTAAAACCAGATTAGTTGATTCTTACTGTCGGTGAGATGGGATGAGAAAAAAGGGCGATTTTCTTTATATTTTTGGATTACCAGCAATTGTAATAGCAATAATGATGACAGTTTTATTTGTGATAATCCATCTATTTGTACCGGAAAATACCACATATCCTCTTATTAAAGACTCTTACTTTGTTACTATTATGGGGATATTTGGTTATTTTTTCCTTGTTGGTTTAACATTTTTTTTGGATCCATTAAATAAAGGGTTGAAAAAAAGGTACCGTTTCAATAAACCTCAACATGAAGTTCTCACAATATCAATTGCTCTGTCGCTAATAACAACCTTGTTTGGGATTTCTCTAATCCTAATCATATTAATCCCTGAGATAAATAATTATGGAATTTTTTCCGGTGTTTTATTACTTATCTGCTTTGTAGTTTTAACAGCAGTTTTATACAGAGTTCTCTTGCCGATTTATCTAAAGCATCATAAAGATGAGTATCAATAATTGTTGAATAATCACTTGTTGTTTTTGTTATATAAAAACTAATTAAAAACTTAGTCGCAACAAAAAATAAGAAAAAAGAGAGTATGAACTCTATCTATAATATTTCAAAGATTACGCTAACACTTGCTGAAACTGTTAAATCAGAGGGCATTATTGTCGTTGGAGGAGCCATACTTGCCGCATAATCATCTGAATACAGATATTCATTCTTCCAAAGAATACGTGGTTGATAATCATAGTTGCCGACATTAACTGATTTAACATTTCCAAGTTCGTCACCAAGTGCAGAGACGATTATATCTGCTTTAAGTTTTGCATCTTCTGCAGCTTCAGCTAAAAGTTGTAGATTTAACTCATCTCGTTTATCTCGCGATAGTTCAAATTGTATGCTATCAACAAATGCGCCAGCATCAACAGATTTATCAATTACTGATCCTGCCTTATCAAACTCGTCTTTTTTTAATGTTACTTTAATTGTTACTGATGCGGTATATCCTTTGAATACTCTTTTACCATCTTCCCATTCATATGTTGGTTCAATGTTGTAGCTTGTTGTTCCTATATTTTCATCTAGAATTCCTAGATTGCTAAGTGCTTTTAACACTTGATCAATTATTGTTGCAGCTTCATCTCTTGCTTTTACTGCCGATTCAATATCTTTTCCTATTATTTTTAAGAAAATAATTAATTGATTTGGTTCACATTTCATGAACGCACTTCCAGAGATACTGATTGTTCCATGTGGTTTAGGATTTTCTGTTGTTTCGTTTGTTTCATCCAAAGGTTCATTTGTTGCTTCACCAGCGTATGCTGTACTTGGTCTTGTTACTAATGACATACCTGCAAAAGTAGCAGAAATTATAATACATGTCATAAGCGCCGATAACATTTTTAGTTTTTTCATTTTTTATCACCATCCCGTATTTATTGCTGTAAAAGTATTTAAAAACCTGTAAAATGTTCGGGAAAAGCCGAACGAGTAAACTTTTTATGCAACAAAATGATCAAAATAAATATTGCCCTTATATTTATTTGAACAAAACTATTATATCCTTAATAGTAAATACCCTTTACAGGATGGATGAGATATGGATGTAGTATCATTAGTTATTGGATTCTCTATCGGCATAATTGTTTTTGGCCTAGCAATAGAATTAGGTATAAAACGGACATCTAGAGACATACCTGCTTCTAAACATACAAAAAAATGGAGCATTTCAGAAATAGCAAACCCTCGCATAATAGCTGAATACATGGGGGATATAGAACTACCAAAAGATGCCAAAGTAATAGTAAATCGATACAAAGATAAAGGAAACTTCGCAGGAATCAACGTGAAAGAACACGGAGGCATAAAAGGAAACTATATCATAGGAGATGACAGAGCACTAATACTATCCGGCCCATTGAAAAAAGATGAAGTAGGTGTCTGGACAGTAGAAAAAGAAATCGTAGAACAACTCAATAATGAGTTTAATCAGATGTGGGCTGAAAGCTCAAAAATGAGCCTAGAAGAAGAAAAAAAATAAGTCCCCATTTTTTTTAATTTTTTAATACAAGGGTTAAGTAATTAAACACTTTTTTAATTCCATGAACCAATGCTCAACTTAATCGGAGTAATAATAGCATTCATAATTATCATTTTACTCATACGTAAAAAATTCAACTTTGGACTATCACTAATACTAGGATCAGCAATTGTAGGAATTTTCTCATTAGCTGAAGTTGAACCTGTTGAAATACCAAAAGCTGTTAGCAAAGCAATAATCTATGACTTTGATAAACAAGTATTTGATTTTCAAACAATTGAACTAGCTGTACTATTGACACTAATATACATCCTAGCAAAATGCATGCAAGAAACTGGTGCAATACAAAAAATGATCAAAAGCCTTAGATCAATTTTTTACAAAGGAGGAACACTAGGGGTAATACCAGCAGTATATGGACTCATGCCAGTGCCCGGCGGAGCTCTTTTTTCAGCACCATTAATAGAAAAAGAAGGAGAAAAATTCAAATTAAAACAAAATCAAAAAAACTTTCTAAACGTATGGTTCAGGCACATCTGGTTCCCCATATTCCCTGTTTCATCAGCGATGATGCTTATCATAAGCTCAGATTTTGCAAATATCAACATATATGAACTAATAATGGCGAATTTCCCAGCATTTATATCATTCATAATAATAGGACTAGTTTACCTAAAATTTTATGTTAAAAAAACTCCAAAAACCAAATCAACCCCTGAAAAAGAATACAGTGGATTGATATATCTACTACCACCCGTCATACCCATTATTATCTATATAATACTCTTCTCAATCTTCACAATCATTGGAATAGAAAACCTTAAAGATTTTCAACGGAGTATTTTCATAGCCGGTGTAATCCTCAGTATACTCTCTCTTTATTATCTAATCAAAATTGATTGGAAAAAATATGTTGAAACTATTAAGCATTCCTTATCATTTAATCTTGCCTTTGCCATAATTGGGATTATGGTTTTTAGACAAATGATAGAGGCATCTGGCACTGATAAAATAATTGCAGAAATGATCGGTTGTTTGCCATTTCATGCGATTTTTATAGTAATCATGGTCCCACTGATAATGGGATTGCTAACAGGTTATAACCTTGGAGCAATAGCATTATCATATGCTCTCATAGTACCTTTTTTTGAATACACAGGTCTTAACATAATCGGATTTGCAAGCCTAATTTTTATCAGCTCCCTAGTAGGATATCTCATATCACCTATACACCTATGTAACGTTGTAAGCAGTGATTACCTAAAAACAGATACAACACGTATGTACAAAATGTACATACCAGCGGTAACAACACTATTAATCATTCAAACAATCTTTGTAATAATATTCTATAGCTCATAGAGATAAAACTTTTTATAAACTAATGTTTTCCATGGTCGCAATGGAACAGTCAAAACTATTTGAAGAATTGAAAAACCCTTCTACTTATGGATCAAATATAAAATCAGTAGATGTTTTACAAACACATATTTCTTTTGTTGCTTTAACTGGTAAATACGCGTACAAAGTTAAAAAACCAGTAAATTTCGGGTTCCTTGATTTCTCCATTTTAGATAAAAGAAAACATTATTGCGAAGAGGAACTAAGATTAAACAAGAGACTCTGCCCTGATCTCTATCTTGATGTTGTACCCTTTACTACGAAAAACAATCATCTTGAAATCAATGGAGATGGAGAAAGTGTTGAATATGCTGTTAAAATGAAAGAATTTCCACAGCAGAACATTATGACAAAACTCTTAGAAAAAGATGAAATCAATGAAGAAAACATTGAAATCATCTGCGATATTCTAGTTGATTTTTATAAAAAAGATAAACACACTAGTGAAATTGATCAATATGGAATGATCGAGTATATTAAAAAAAATACTGATGAAAACTTTGAACAAACCCTCTCTTGTATCGGTAGTACTATTTCAAAGGATGTTTATAATTTTATTAAAGACACGACAAACAAGTTTTTACAAAACAAAAAAGAAACATTCCAAAACAGAATACAGGATGGCTATATACATGATTGTCATGGCGATCTACACTCTGGTAACATAGTGATCACAGGAAAAGATGTATGTATTTTTGATTGCATAGAATTCAACAAACGCTTTCGATACAGTGATGCTGCCTCAGATATAGGTTTCTTAGCCATGGATCTAGATTACCAAGGGCAGCCATATCTCGCTAGTTATCTCATAGATAAATACATGGAAAAAAGCAAAGATCAGGATATTCTAAAAGTCCTTAATTTCTACAAATGCTACCGAGCATATGTAAGAGGTAAAGTAACTGGTTTCAAACTAGATGACCCAAATATTGATAAAAAAGATAGACAAGACATTATAGACTCTGCAAAAAGATATTTTGACCTTGCACAATACTATGCCAAGCTTTTCTCAAGAGACATCAAAAAAACTAGACCCTTTCTTTTTATTACAAGTGGTATAACAGGTACAGGAAAAACCACCGCTGCTAGGAAAATAATGGTTGATTATAATGCACATATGATTAGCACAGATATGGTTCGTAAAGAACTTGAGGGTATGGATAAATACGAGCGGCATCATGATGAATACAACACAGGTCTATATTCTCCTGAAAAAATGATGCAAACCTACAAAAAAATAATAGAAAAAGCAGAAAAAACACTTAAGAAAAACAAGAATGTAGTTTTGGATGCAACATTTAAAAACAGTGAACTCAGAGACATGGCGAAAAATATATCACAAAAAACAAACAGTGGTTTCTTAATACTAAACTGTAGTTGTCCTGAAAACATCGTGAAAAAATATTTAGAAGAACGAGTCAAAAAGAAATCCATATCGGATGGACGCTGGGAGATCTATTTGAAACAAAAAGATTCCTTCGAGCCACTAACAAATAATGATAACTTTGTTGAAATAGATATATCAAATAAATCATACAATTATCAGATAAATAAATTTAGACAAACATTGGAAAAAACAGATGAGGTTTAGATTTTGAAAATCACAGGTTACACTATAGATTTAGAAAACGCTGTTAAAACCATTACTAAAAAAAAGTATAAACGAGTGGTTTTACAAGTTCCTGAAGGATTAAAAAAAAACATATCTAAATTTGTTGAATTCTTGGAAAATAAGACCAACGCTCAAGTTATTATCTCAGGTGATCCATGTTTCGGAGCCTGTGACCTTGTAAATTATGAGCTCCAAAATATGGATGTAGATTTTGCTATACAAATAGGACATACACCAATGCCAAATATTAAAGATCAACCTATTCCAACTATATTCATCAATGCACAATCAAATCTTGATGTTACTAAAATCGTTGAAAAAACAATACCTCATTTGAAAGGCAAAAAAATAGGTTTAGTTACAACAGCTCAACATATACATACACTGCCAAATGTTGAAAAAATATTAACTGAAAATAAACTAAACCCTATCATTGGTGAAGGTGACGATAGAATCTATTCAAAGGGGCAAATACTAGGATGTAATTTCTCAGCAGCTAAATCCATAAAAGATGAGATCGACTCGTTTTTATTCATTGGTAGCGGTAATTTTCACCCACTTGGTTTAAAACTTATCACAAGTAAACCAGTAACTGTAGCAGACCCTTACACAAATCAGATAAGAGATGAAGAACTAGATGAACTAAAGGACTCGACTCTGAGACAGAGATATGGGGCTATAGCCCGATCAAAAGATGCAAAAATCTTCGGCATTCTAGTTGGTATTAAAGCTGGTCAACAACGTATGAATCTTGCATACAAAATAA
>Ga0272441_10007912_pt1 | contig 17077 bp, 15 predicted proteins | sample SSMProp6N_FD_193582 | JGI IMG/M metagenome (GOLD analysis project Ga0272441, IMG submission 193582) | Marine sediment archaeal communities from Little Sippewissett salt marsh, Falmouth, MA, United States - SSM-Prop-6N | ecosystem: Environmental > Aquatic > Marine > Wetlands > Sediment ...
TGGTTAACCGTTTTTGATTCCATCAAAAACGTTTACCCACCCCTACGGACGTCTATTTTCGTAGTAGAAATTTGGGCTACAGCCCAAATCAGATTATAATAATTCTATTACTCGGACAATACCCTCTGGGCGTATATATCGGCATCCACTCTGCGCATATCCCACCAGGCGATAATGGCACTCCCAACACCGCTGTTGACTGGCTGTGAGTCTTGCTGGTTGCCTTCGGCTGTACATATAGCAGCGCCGCTCTCCACCCACAGAAAGTTGCCGTTCGCGTCAATGCGCTGCGCGTATATATCGCCATATATGTCCCGTTTGTCCCACCAGGTTATAATAACCCCGTCAACGCCGTCACTAACTATATTGGGATTATATTGATCGCCAGACTCATTACAGACTGGCAACTTTGCCCATTCTACATTTCCCAAATAATTCAGTTTTTGAGCATAGATGTCCCAGTTGCCGCCACGCTGATCGTGCCATGTGATAAATGCGCCGCCTGCTCCATCGCTTATGATACTGTAATCATACTGATCTCCTTGAGCGACACAAACAGGGACACCGTTCATCTGCCACTGCATCTCACCTTGAGCATTCACGCGCTGTGCGTATATGTCCCAGCCAGCCGTTACGGGAGGATTTGTCCGGCTAATGATCATGTCTTCCTCATCGTTGCGATGATCCATCCATACGATTATCGCTCCATCGGCGCCATCGGTTACTATGGTCGGATACCACTGACGCTCTGGCATTGCGCATACTGGCGCACCATTTTCCTGCCAGACCATTTTTCCATTGGCGTCTACACGCTGTGCGTATATGTCGCCCTTCCCGTCGCGCCAGTCCTGCCATGCGATTATCGCTCCACCGGCGCCATCGCCTGCCAGAACAGGATATTTCTGATAGCCCTCTTGCCCGGCAACGATAACGCCATCGTGTTCCCACTGGACTTCACCATCAGCGTTGATGCGTTGAGCATAAACATAAGGAGTACCTGATTCGGATCGATAATCATGCCATGTGATGATTGCTCCGCCGGCGTCGTCCGCTATAATGCTGAGTTCCTGTTGGAATTTACGATCTGTGCAGATAGGGACACCTCCCGGCTGCCATTGGATCTCACCATCACCGTTGACGCGCTGAGCGTAAATGTCCATTTCCGAATAGCCAACGCGCTTGTCCCACCATGCGATGATCGCACCCCCTGCGCCATCATACACAAGCCGGGGATGCCACTGCTCGCCTTTTTCCAGACAGATAGCCACCCCGTCTTTTGTCCATCTAACTACACCGCGTGCATCCACTCGTTGAGCATAGATGTCAGAGGAGAGTGAGGATATGTCTTGCCATACGATTATAGCCCCTGATGCTCCGTCGGTAGCGATACGCGGATGCTCCTGGGTTCCATCTGCTATGCAAATAGGGAGATTCACCGCAGGATCATCAGGCCATGCACCGAGTATCTCTGCCGGACTCACCAGCGTGATGATAAATATTGAAATCAACGCCATAGGCCATAGCAGAAGATGAAGAGAGAACCACAGAGGCACAGAGGCACGGAGATACTGGAACATAGGGACAAGGGAAGTGAATATAAAGGGACGTGGTAGTATTCTATGTTGATTAAACAAGGTGTCTATCGCCTCCCCATTTCCTCGATCAATTCAAAGTAGTAAAGGGCATTTTCAATAGGCACATTGTGAGGTATGTGATTGCCCACAGCGAAGAAGAATCCGGGACAGTCACGTCCCAGATCAGCACAACGCTTAACATCCTGGTAAATCTGTTCCCTCGTGCCGAACGTCAGTATACGGGTATCTATGTTGCCGATTATCACCTTCGTCTGGCCATAGCTGGAGACCATCTTCTCCAGATCGGTGAGAGGCTCAAAAATAAACCCATCCGCACCAGCCTCCACCAGATCGTCGATGAATTCGGTAAAATTGCCATCCGAGCAGAAGAGGATGATCTTTCCAGCGTCCTTGAGCACCCGCCAGAGCTTTTTGTAGCGGGGAAAAACGTGGCGGCGATACCATTCGGGATGGAAAACCGCGCCTTGTGTCCATACAATGTCGTCATGACAGATGAAAACCTTGGAACTGGTTCTCGCCCAGGCCTGAAAGTTGGCCATGGAGATGCGGAAAAATCCCTCCAATACATTGTCGAACCGTTCGTAATCTACAGGAGCCGAACTGAGGAACATCTCCCAGCCAAACACCTGTATACATGCAGAAAAGATGGTCTTATAGTATCCGCCTGGGAACACGAGGTTCGGATGCGCCTTCTGTCCTTTTTGATAGTTTTCCTCAAAGAATCGAGCGCGTTCGTCCACATCCGGCAAACCATATTCCTCGACGGGATCGAAGGAGAGCACTTCCTCCGGGTCTTTAAAAGGACAATAGATATTGGTATTAAAATCAGTTCCGCCTTCCTGAAATACCGCGTGTCCCATGTTGGTTATGCGGCCTTTCCATCCAGGCCCGTCGCTAGTATTCCACAGTGTATCATAGTTGGTCTGGACGTAGAACTTCTCCCAGGCTGATCCATCCTCGCGCGGGTCTAAACCAGTGACTCGCTTGACCAGAAGCGGATGAGAACAGTATTCAGTATGCGGTATAGTATCAGGCATCTCAAGATTAAGAGCCTGCCAGCCTCTTTCATAACTCATATTACTCGTCCTTTTCGAAGACAACCACCAATTGCACGAATTATCATGCATACAGACCCATAAACCTATAAGCCCAATTTGTGTAAATCAGTGAAATCAGTGGTTTCTACTTTATGCCATGCTCTAGTTTGTAAGCCGCCCAGTTATCCTTGAGCCACATGAAATCCTTGAACTCTTTCCGAAGTAGAAACGGATTAGTCTCCCGCTCGTGTCCTATGCTGGATGTAGGAGCCACACCATAATCGTGTCCGGGATAGACTTCAATGGCATCATCCAATTTCATAAGCTTGCTGAACAGGCTATTATACTCAATTTCTGCCGCCTCTTCGGTATGTGTTCCACCGATCTTTCCTACGAACAGCGTATCACCAGTTACAAGTTTGTCACCAACCAGTATACATATACTGTCGGAAGTATGACCGGGTGTGTGGACTACCTTCAGTTCCAGATTTCCTATTTCAAGTACATCACCATCCGCGACACGTACATCGGCGTTGCCTGGTGAAGAGGTATACATGACAACCTTCGCACCTGTAGCCTTTTTCAGAAAAGGAATACCACCGGTGTGATCACCATGACCGTGAGTGCCTATTATATATACGATCTTCAGACCGTGTTTCTCAGCAGCCCGGGGAAATACCTCGGGAGCGGATGATGGGTCAATAACAGCAGCTTCCTTTGTTTTCTCATCTCCGATTAGATAGCCGAAATTCCTGTCTCCACCAGCGCGGATTTGCTCAAATATCATATTGATTTTTCCCTCCATTCGTTCATCAGCCGTGGCAAAATTACAGTATCACATATAATGAAGACAACCAGATTTTATCACCCACGAATCTAACCTGTCAACATCAATTTTCTGGCAATAATGCTGCGCTTATGATAATATGATAGAAAACAAAGACCAACGGACTATTGATCAACAACAATGGAGTACCAATATGAAGCTTAGATTAGCTTTATTCGTCATCTTGGTAGCAATTTTGCCATTAACTCAGGCCGTCGCTCAGGATCTTCTGGACATATATGATCAGAAGACTATCTACCTTTACTACGATTTCTCCGGAAGTGGGTATGTCAAAAACGGTCAGGTTATGCCTCTGGGAATCTTCTGCTCCAATCTGGCTGAAGAAGTATCTGGATCTGAGTATGCACTGGCTGAAATGGAGGAGGCGCGCAAGTATAGAATTATGAGCGTAACATCGGGATTTGTGGCTACCGCAGTCCAACTTGTCTCAATAGCTATATATCTATGGGATAGGGATTATGTTAGCAAGCCGGGGTTTCAAATTGCCACAATAGGCATCGGAGGAATTGCCGGAATATTGTCGCTAGGATTCGACCGATCGGCCATGCGGTCAATGAACAGGGCAGTGTGGCTCTATAACCGGGATGTAGTATCAGGCCAGATACGGATACGAATTCGCAAATGAGGTTCTTCGGGAACGGCAGGAGATAGAACGCGGATGACGCTGATTTGGCGGATTCCTGCAGATAAGGGCGGGAAGATCCGTAATCAGTGATCGGTAATCGAATTCTACTAAAAACTGATTACTGATCACTAAATAATAGCCATCTTTAGTTTTGTGTTTCAGTGTCTATCTGGTCAGTTTACTAAAAAAGGGATGAGAATATGATAAGTTTTCTTGACAGCAATTGTGTGATAGGCAGAAGGAGTATAAGGCGGTCTGGGCATCCTGGCGAGGCGGAGACATATTTGCTCCAAGATCTGCTGACCGAGATGGATTACACCGGAATAGGCGACGCGCTGGTGTATCACTCCCTGGCAAAGGAATACGTCCCTATGCTGGGGAACAGAAAGCTCATGGATGAGATCAGCGGGAATGATCGTCTGCATCCCTGCTGGGTGCTAATGCCAAGCAATACAGGCGAGATGCCTCCGCCTGAAGCTTTGGTGGGTGAAATGCAGGAACTTGGTGTGAAGGCGGCCAGGCTTTTCCCATCACAGCACTCATACAGTCTTTCGGATTGGTGCTCTGGGGAACTTCTGAAGGAACTGGAGAAACATAGTATAGTAGTAATCATGGAGATCGACCAGATCGGATGGGACGGATTGCACGGTCTGTGCAGTCGTTATCCTGAACTTCCTTTGATAATCACCAATCTGAGCTATCGGATCAACAGGTACCTGTATCCCCTTATGGAAAAGTTTGAGAACCTATACGTTGAGACATCGGGGTATCATATGCACAAGGGAATAGAATCTTTGTGTCAGAGGTTCGGTGCAGAGCGGCTGATATTCGGTACGCGGATGCCGTATTTCATTCCCGGCCCAGGAGTGTCTATGATAAATTATTCCCTCGTCAATGATGAGCAGAAAGAAAAGATCGCCGGCGGCAATCTGAGGCGATTGTTGGGGTTAGAGAGGGAAGGGCACACACGGAAGTTTGCTCCTACGGAGCCGTATGATTTGAAAGATATGGCGGCTTTGGCCCGCGCGCTGGAGGGCGAGATGGTGATTGATGCCCACTGTCATATGGGGCCTTACTTCAACTTCCATATTCCGGACAACGACGCCGGCGGCATGGTGGAAGTGATGGATCGCCTGGGGATAAATATTGCCTGCACCAGCCCACACGTTGGCATAACGCCGGATTTCAAGATGGGAAATGACATAGCCGCTCAAGCCATGCAGGACTATCCCGGCAGATTTTTCGGGTACATAACCCTCAACGGCAACTATCCTGATGAGATAAAAGAAGAAATAGACAGATGCTACAACATAGGAATGAGAGGATTTAAGATACATCCTTCCCTTCACGGGTACTCGGCCAATGGCGAGAATCTGAAGCCTATGTGGGAATATGCCAACGAGAAGGGCCTGCCGGTTCTGTCGCACGTTTGGGGCGGTGACAGCACATGCTCTCCTGGAATTTTGGGCAAACTGGCGGAGGAGTATCCCAACGTGCCGGTGCTTCTGGGTCATTCAGGTGGCACACCAGGGGGATATAATGAATCCATAAAGGTTGCTAAAAAGCAGGAAAATGTGTTTCTGGAAACGTGCTGCTCCAGCGTGATATACGGATTGATAGAGCGATTCGTTAGGGAAGTCGGCGCTGATAGGGTCGTATTCGGAAGTGATATGCCTTTCGTAAATGCCAACACCCAGATCAGCAAGATCCTGTATGCCAGAATATCGGATGAGGACAAACGGAAAATATTGGGGCTGAATATGGCGGGGATAATAGGCATATGAGCTTGATTTTACTGCATTTCCCTACCATGTTGCGGTCGTTTATGGTATAATAAGGCCATGGACGAATGTTGCGATAATCTTGCCAACCGGTTCGAGGTAAGAAAATGAAGACTAAGTCGAAAACGATGGATATGAAGAATATCAAGGAGCATCTGGACAGTATAGAGCAGGAGGTAGTTCAACTGAGGAAGGTAGCTATCTATAATAGGGCGATTGACAATGACAAGACGCAGAAAGCATGGACTGAACTCATGGCCCTGTCTGGGGAGATCTCGGAACGATGGAAAGGCCACTCCGCAGTTGATGAAGTAAGATCACAGCGGGAAAAGTGATACCAATGTTTATAACGCTTGATAGCTCCGTCATCGTCGCTGCTCTGCGAGAACAGGAAGAGAAACATACTCAGTGTCAGTCATTGCTGGAGAAGGTAAAGGATGCGCAGCATATCGCTGTTCAGCCTTATACTGTTTTGGTTGAGGTGGCTGCGGCAATAAGGAGGAGGACCAACTCTCAGCGTCTATCCAGACGAGTGAAAGAGCTTCTACATAGCATGGACACCGTGAACTTTGTGGAGTTAGAAGGTGTGCGGTCAGACGTAGCGGCGAGGACAGGCTTGAGAGGCATGGACGCTATCGTTGTTCAGATCGCTGAAGAGTTTGGTGCTACATTAATCAGCCTGGACAAAGAGATGATGGATAGGGCAAAATCTGTTGTCAGTATTGGAAGTATCGAGGAATTCTTATAGGCCCATAGGCCTATAAGCTTATGGGCCTATAAGTCCATTTACACTGCCTAGTCAGATTTGGTTTCACCCCACGATGTTACAAGCTTACCCTTCGCTTCGATGCTTGAGGTTTTCTTGGTGGGTACGAATCCTGTGTCATATTCCTCAATGTTTGGGACAGCGGGAAAGCCGCCACTCCCGGTCATAATACCTGTTACTCCTCCCCCAACAGCATAGATCTTCCCGCCTAACGCTACGGCACTTAGACCCGTTCTAGCAGTTGGCATATCGGTCTTACTCGTCCAGGTATCCGTCGCTGGGTCATATTCTTCCACCTTGGAAAAGGGCGGATCTTGAGCGAGCTGACCACCAATGGCGTAAACCTTTCCGCCCACCACACTTGTGGGAAAATACATCCTTCTGGTTGGCATATTAGCTCTCTTCGTCCATTCGTCCGCTGTCGGATCATACTCCTCTACTACAGAAGTATGCGCATCGCCTGTCCAGCCACCGATAGCATATATTTTTCCATTTACCACACTCGTGGACAGTCCGCATCTTGTAGTGGGCATATCTGCTTTCTTAATCCATTCGTCCGTTGTCGGATCATATTCTTCTACAGTGGAAAGCATAGGCAGGAAAGCCTGAACTCTTGTTCCTCCAATAGCATAGATTTTCCCATTTGCTACACTCGTGGACAATACACCCCTTACGGTTGGCATATCCGCTTTCTTAGTCCATTTGTCCGTGGCTGGATTATATTCCTCCACAGTTGAAACAAAAACTCCAATTCTTGTTATACCGCCGATAACATAAATCTTTCCATTGCACTCACTGGCGGAGCAAAACCCCCTTGCTGTTGGCATATCTGATTTCTTCGTCCATGAGTCCGTGATGGGGTTATATTCTTCTACAGTCGCAATATAGACTCCATTTGCTATTTCCCCACCGATAACATAGATCCTTCCATCTACCGCAGCAGCGCACGCCGCTACTCTTGCCGTTGGCATATCGGTTTTCCTTGTCCAAGTGTCACCTTCACCAAGCGCGGCCATAGGAGCGGCCTTTGGTGGTTCCGGGAGCGTAGGAACTCCATCATCACCGTCGCCTTGCTTGCTGGCGATGGCTGGCATCTGAGAAATCCTCAGTATATCCACCGGGATTTCTCCTGCTTTCAGCGCCTTCGCCTCGACGGGAAGCGGCGAACCGGCGGGAATAGCCAATGGGTTAAGTATGCTCAAGTGCGGACTGAGGCTGAGCATCGTGATGATAATCCCTGTTGCGAATGATAGTCCCCAGGGAAGAGCTGTGGCCCGGGGCATGGGCTGGATTCTTATCCGCTTGACGGCTTCCAGGATGCGGAAAGTAAATCCTCCCCGCAATTTCTGTGCTTTAAAAGTTGTAGTCATCATGGCCAGCATCTCCTCTTTCAGTTGTGATCGCGCTCTGCTAAGCCGCTTCAGAATGGTCATAGGAGATGCACCGAGAAATCTGGCGATCTCCCTGTAATTCATGCCGCTGAAATAATAGAGAGTCAACACCTGGCGATACATCTCAGGCAGCGATTCCAGCGCGTCCTGGATCTCTTCATTTAGCGATTCACGGGCCAGGCTGTTACGGTAAGAATCTATTGAGATGACTTCCAGTAGCTCAGGGTCTTTATCTTCCATGAATTGACCGTCAGGGCGTCTGGAGCGCGCCCGGATCCACGTTTTGCAGAGGTTGGAGGTTATGGAATAGAGCCATGCGAGAAAACTGTCAAACCGCTTCAATGTGCGCAGTTTCTGATAGGCTTTGATAAATACCTCCTGCGTCACGTCCTCAGCGTCGTGGAAATTGAGGAGTTTGGCATAGGCGAACCCGTAGATGCTCTCCTTATACTTATCCACGAGGAAGCCAAAGGCCTCCGGCTCGCCGTTGAGGCACTTGTAGATTATGTGACCATCTTCCGTTCGCATTCTGCTGGCTCCTGAAGTGTTTTGGTTTCGACCCTCACTTATTAAGATGCCGCGAATGATGGGAATATGACAAAAGCGGGAAAGTTTTTCACGATGATAGCATATAGGTGTGAGCTAGTGAAGCAGAAAATCGGGATCATGGGATTTAGTGATTTATTGACAAGTAACCTGTTAAGTTGTCAATACTTTATAGAAATTCTCAACGTCATGATTCAGAATGCAGAAATCATGGTATCTGAGCGACTGAATGGAAGTAAGGGATACAGGTTTTCTCAGACAACAGGCTCTATGCAAGGTGATCGAGATGCGGAAGTATCTCCCCAGACAATCTGCCAAGATTTATGAACCAAATACATCATAGTCTGGCAATGGCAGATTCCTGAATTGAGAATTCCTAGTCAGCACATATTGACATTGACATAGGGACAAAAACCTGATAGAATCGTGAAGAAAGGCTTCTTGTGTTATTCTAAAGAGGAGGAAGAGAGAATGGGCGGACGTGTTTTTCTGTTTTCCGGTTTTGTAATGGTGATGTTCTGTACTATCTGTATGGGGGGTAGTTTCTCGGACGATTTCAGCGACGGTGATATGGAAGGATGGGTCGTGGTGGATGATCCGGATAACCTGATGAGTGACGCTGCGCCTTCTTCGTGGGAAGTAAAAGGCGGGCCTATTAACGGCCAGGCTGTTTATCAAGGCTCCAATCGCTGGGGTGATCCCACAGACCAGATCTCCCTGGGAACATATCTCATCTACGACCAGGCCGAATGGAATGACTTTATATTTGAATTCGACACAGTGGCCAACGACAATGACGGCCTGGGTTTCGTTTGGCGATGGCAGGATAGACTAAACCATTACAGGTGTATGATGGTTATAGATCCGGGTAGTCGCGGCCCATTCAGACGGATCGAGAAACGTCTGGGCGAAGATGGCGATGATTTCCCGTACTACGATTTCCTCGCTACGTCGCTGGAGTCTTACACCCAGGGCGTTCCGATGCATATGAAAGTGGAAGTCGTGGGTACCAAGATGACCGTCTTCATAGACGATGAGGAGGTACTCACTGCTGATGATGACACCTATGACGTGGGTAAAATCGGGTTCGCCCTTTACGCAGAACAGGCGTACTTTGACAATGTGGAGGTGACTGAAATAGCCCGCGCGGTGGAACCTGGCGGAAAATCAGCCGCAAGCTGGGGTCATATTAAGTCTGGATATGTTCGGTGAAATCTCCACTGATTCCAGAAAGGGGTTGTTAATATTGAGGATTATACCAGTTTTCATATCAGCTTTCTTATTGTCTATCTTTGGCGTTGTGATAGCTTTTGCCGTTGATGTGGATATTTCTATAGACGGTGAATTCGACGATTGGGCGACGGTGAAAGGATACCCTGATGATGAAGGTGACACCTTTGGCGGCCCCGAAGATTCTACTATGGATATTCTAAGCTATCAGATAGCCAATGATGATGAATTCCTGTATGTTACGGTTACGACCAAAGCGGATATTTCCGAAGGAAAAACCTCCCGAGGAGCATACCAGACAATTGTCGACTCAGACAATGACTATAACACTGGGATACAGAGCGATACTGAAGCCCCCTATCCACCGCATGATCAGCCTATGGGCGTGGATCGGTACGTCAGCGTTGAGACAGATACGGGACGATTGGAAGGAATAGGGATGTCAGGTTTCACAGAGGAAGCCAAGGAGATCGGCGGCCCTGGAGAATACGATCCACCAAACACCGTCTGTAATGTGGAAGTGGTGGGGAATCGGTACGAGTTTAGCGCGGATCTGGATAGCCTGGGAATAGAACTGGAATCGAGCATCAGGATTGCCATACTCCATTACTCGGCAGCAGGTACAGTGGATTGGACTATGCCGGCCATAACTTACCTTGTGACGCTGGAAAACATGGGAAAAGTGGATGTTCGCGGAAAACTAAGCACGGTATGGGGAGCGATAAAGCAGTAGAAAGCCATTATCCTAAACGATCACCGAGTCCTAAACGGTGATCGTTTAGGTTTGACCAGTTTTCATAAACCTGATGAAACAGGTAGTAACAGTATTCCCGTAGTGTCATCCTCCGCGGCGACATCCTGGCAGGACGGAGCCTGCCGCTACAGTTTTCACGGAAGGCAGCTTAATTGGTAATGTCCCCGTAGCGTCGCCCTCCGCGGCGACATTCTGGGTGCTATTCAGGAGAAATCATGGTGACAGGTATTTTCATTACAACACTAATTTTAGGAATCGCGTCTGGAAGTGAACTCGATGGCGGGGCTCTTGCCGGAAACCGCTACCGCGTGATCATATCATCGGATATCGGAGGTAGTGACGAGGACGATATTCAGTCCATGATCCACTATTTTGTCTATTCTGATCTGTTTGATACCGAAGGCATCATTTCTTCGCCGCCTTATAAAGGCCGAAAGGCGGATATTCTCAAGGTGATCGACAAATATGAGGAAGATTACCAGAAACTGAAAAAATACTCGGACAAGTACCCCACTCCGGATTATCTTCGCTCTATAACAAAACAGGGGGAAACAGAAGTAGCACCGGTAGAAGGTTACCGCAGCCCAACGGAAGGATCGAAGTGGATCATTGAGTGCGCCAAACGGGACGATCCCCGGCCCCTGTATGTGCTTGTATGGGGATCAATTACTGATGTCGCTCAGGCACTGCACGATGATCCCAGTATCAAAGAAAAAATTCGGGTACATTACATTGCAAGCTGGAACAGAACACAAGACCCGTATTCCTTCAAATACGTTGATGAAAACCATCAGGACACCTGGCTTATCCGTGATGAAACCACTTTCAGGGGTTGGTACATGGGTGGCAAGAGGGATGGTGATCTTGGGAACAAGACCTTTGTCGATGAAAATATCAAGGATCATGGCGCTTTGGGAGATTATTTCGTCTCTTTGCATTATGAACATTTCAAGATGGGAGATACACCTACAGTATCATATCTTTTGCGCGGAACTCCGGAGGATCCCACAAAAGACAGTTGGGGCGGGCGATTTATACGCGTGAAGGATCGTCCCAACTGGTGGACGGATGACCCCGATCCGGTTTTCAAAGAAGAGGATAAACCCGGAGCGAAAACTGTGAATAAATGGCGTGAAGATTACCTGCGGAGCTTTCAGGAACGTATGGACAGATGCAGATAGTGTATAAGAGCAAGCTCTCTGGTAGGATCTTCGGGATTCCATGACAAATTTCAGAGGATTCAAAGTGAAAATCTCTGTATTCTTTTGCTGGTTTCTTACATTCGCTCTGTTCTCGATCATCAACGCTTATGCAGGCATCGAGGAAGGCCTGGTTATCTACTTCTCCTTCGACGAGATTGATGACGTAGTGGTGGTAAACGGAGCAAATGAAAACATAAACGGCATTCTCGAAGGAGAATCGGAGCAGGTTGCCGGATACCAGAATATGGGAATAGCCCTGAATCCTGATGCTGACGAAGGAACGCCGGGCGATGGCTTTATCAGAGTTCAAAATAATCCTGAAGTTAACGTGGGTGAGCAGTTCACTATAGCCGTATGGGCCAAAGGCTCCAATTTCGGGGCTTACCGCACGCTGATGTCGAATACCGATAGCAGCGGCTATGCCTTGACTGTTGAGAATGGCAAACCAGCATCCTGGGTTCACATAAACGGAGATTATCTGCAAGCTGCTGGAAGGACAGACCTGAAAACGGATACGTGGTATCATCTGGCACTGACATTTGACGGTACAGACGCCGTCGTCTATCTTGACGGTGCGGAGGATGCGAAGGCCACAAAGAAGGGAGGGGTAACCCCAAGTACCTCCGATTTTTTCATCGGCGCGGAGCCGTCAGGCCAGGCCATCGACAATTCGTATCCAGCATGGCATGGCATATTGGACGACTTTTATTTTTATAACCGAGCACTTTCAAAAGATGAGATTGGTTTGCTAATCAAGAAGGCATCGGCAGTGGAACCGGGCAGCAAACTGGCTACCAGATGGGGAGGATTAAGAAATTGAGGATGTCGTTATGTCGCGTCGGAATACCTGGCGCGGTGTTCGTCTGTGCTGTCGTACTGAGTATTGTAAGTATTGCTCAAGCCCAGATAGTGCTTGACTTCGAGAGTGGCAGTCTTGACGACTGGGAAGTTATCTCGGATGTGAGCCTTGGAGATGCCGGGCCACCCTCCTGGGAGATTCGGAATAGTCAGTTAGGGCTGGATGGTAAAGCCCTTTTCCAGGGATCGAACATATGGGGCGATACCAGCGATAGTTGTCTCATGGGAACCTTTATCATCTACACGGGCGAGAAATTTACTAACTTCATCCTCGATGTGGACGTTGTTGCCGCGGATAATGATGGTATGGGACTTGTCTGGGCATATGAGGATACTGACAAACACTACCGTGCCATAATGATCAACGACATATGGCCTGATCCGAATCCCCTTGATGGGATTGGCGGGCCTTTCATGAAAATCGCCAAGAGGATCAGCAATGCTAGTCCCTGGTACGAACTACTGGAAGTAGTGAAGGGTGGTTATGTGCCATACAGCGAAGGCACCAAGCTCCATTGGACGCTTGAGGTGGTTAACGGGGATTTTACCTTTACACGCGAGGACGGTCTCAGCATATCTGCAGAGGATGCGGAGTATAAGACTGGTTATGTGGGAATCCAACTCTACGCACAACAGCTAGAGATCGATAACCTCACCATCGCTCCGGGTGCTGCTGTCCGTCCGGGGTGTAAGATGGCAGCGATGTGGGGAGCTATTAAGAAGCGCCCTTAGAATTTGTGGAGGGGGGATGTCAAAACTGTTGTCAGATTGAGTAAGCAAAATGCCAATCGAGTATATTTAGATTAGATACAAGTCTAGGGAGGACGAAGATGATATATCGAACCGTTATCGCATGTGTTACTATACTGTTTGTTGTGGGCCTCGCTCAGGCTCAGGTAGTCCTCAATTTCGAGGATGGTAGCCTCAACGATTGGGAGGTTGTTGAAGACGTGGATCTTGGGGATACAGGTCCCGCTTCCTGGGAGATCCGTGACAGCCAACTGGGACTTGATGGCAAGGTGCTCTATCAAGGATCAAATATCTGGGGTAACTCCGGAGATAACTGCCTGATGGGAACCTTCATCATTTTCAAGGGCCAGAAGTTCACTGACTTCACCATAGAGATGGACATTGCTGCCGCAGATAATGACGGTATGGGCTTTGTCTGGGCATACGAAGGCACCGACAGACATTATCGAGCCATTATGATCAACGATGTATGGCCCGCGCCGGCCAACGACGGATACGATGGCCCCTTCATGAAGATCGCCAAACGCATTAGCGACGAGGATCCCTGGTACGAACTGCTTGAAGTAGTGAAGGACGATTACGTCCCATACGCTGAGGGAGCGAAACTTCATTGGACGCTTGAGGTGAACAACGGTAATTTCACGTTCACCCGTGAAGACGGCCTCAGCATCAGTGCTTCAGATAGTTCATATGTAAGTGGTTATATAGGAATCCAGCTTTATGCGCAGCAGGCCGAGTTTGATAACCTTACCATTACTCCTGTTGGCGGCGCTGCTGTTAAGCCAGAACACAAAGCAGCAACCGTGTGGGGAAAAGTAAAATCCTCTCTGTAAAGTAAGCTAACGATACAAAACACAAGAGCGCAGCTCCATGCTGCGCTTCTTGTTTATTGCTCTGGGGAGAAATCAAGCCAAACCCACAATGTCTATTCGAGCTTTACTGATTGCTCTCCTTCTCATACCCATCAATTCCCTATGGTTGATGACTGCGTCTCTCTGGGGAGCCGGGTATCCCACAACCGTATCCCTCTTTTTCAATGTCATATTCTACCTCTTCATATTGGTTCTCCTCAACCAACTGATAAAGCGTGTATCCTCCCGGTGGGTTCTATCTAAAAGAGAATTGCTCCTGATATACACAATGCTTGCAGTAGCCTCGGCTTTGAACGGTCTTGATATGCTACAGCACATCGGGGCGATGGTAGCAGGCCCTCACTTCCTGGCTACCCCGGAGAACGAATGGGGAGAGCTTTTCCTGAGATATATCCCGTCATGGCTCATAGTCTCGGATAAGCCTGTGCTTGAGAGATACGCTCAAGGGGAATCATCCATTTATCTGATGGACAATCTCAAGCCCTGGTTAGCCCCGATCCTTTCATGGACAGCTTTCACAGTATCCCTGGTGCTTGTCATGCTGGGATTGACGCTCATCCTGAGTTCCAGGTGGGTTTCTGAGGAGAAACTCAGCTATCCCATAATCCAGCTACCTCTTCAGATGGTTGAAAGCGGGTTTCTGAGGAATAGAGTTATGTGGGTAGGATTTGGCATCAGCATCTTCGTCGGTATACTCAACGGACTGCATTTTTTCATACCCGCTTTTCCATCAATGGGAAAGCCCATAGACGTGGGCAGGTATTTCACCGAGAAACCATTGAACGCCATAGGCTGGCTTCCCATCGCCGTCCATCCCTTCGCCGTGGGTCTTGGGTTCTTTATGCCGGTGGAGCTTTCCTTCTCATGCTGGTTTTTCTACTTTTTCTGGAAGTTTGAGAAGGTTCTGACGGCCATACTGGGACTTCAGATACAGGGATTCCCGTTCATAGATGAACAGACTACCGGAGCATATATCGGGCTTGCTTTGACCGCCTTATGGGTAGCTCGCAAGCAAATATTCAAGGCGTTTAGATTAGGGAAGTCAAAGGTTAATCAGCTTGCCGCTGCCAGTATGCTTTTAGGGATGTCGGGGATAGCTCTGTTCTGTCTTAGGGCTGGTATGGGCCTTAAGGCCATACTTGTGTTTTTCGCAGGATATTTCCTTATTTCCATATCTATAGGCAGGATAAGAGCGGAGCTAGGGTCTCCTGTTCATGACCTGCACTTCTCCGGGCCGGGCAGGATGATGGTCTCGCTTCTGGGAACGCATAGGTTCAGCAACTCTGATCTGACAATCACCTCGCTATTCTGGTATTTCAACCGCGCTTATCGGAGTCATCCCATGCCTTGTATTCTTGAAGGGATGAAATTGGAGGAAAAGACAGGCGGATCGTCCTCCAGGGTAGCAGTATTCGTGGCCCTTGCAGCGGTCATAGGAACGCTTTCTGGTTTCTGGGCGCATTTGCAGGCAGTATATCGTCACGGCGGATGGAGTAAACTATGGCCTGCCTATGAGACCTTCAACAGACTCTCTCGTTGGCTAACGGCCCCGGTAGGTGGAAATCTATCCTACGTGTCAGCTTTTTCCTTTGGCTCTCTGTTGGTTATCGCCCTTTCCATCTTCCGAACGCAGTTCATCTGGTTTCCGCTGCATCCGGTCGGTTTAGTCGTTTCCAGCAGTTGGGGCATGAACCCGTTCTGGTTCTCCATATTTCTAAGCTGGGCTGTAAAGTTCACAATCCTGAGATATGGGGGATTAAGGCTTTACCGGAAAGGCATTCCGCTGTTTCTGGGCTTTATCCTGGGGGAATTTATGGCTGACAGTGGGATATGTATCATCGGAACCTTGCTGAAAGTGCGAACCTATATATGGTACGGCTAGAGCGTTGAAAACCGGATTGGTATGTTTCCGTAGCATCACCCTCTGCCTCTATTGGTATTACCACCAGAAACTATATGTGAGCACGCCGGATATTCGATCTATTATATCCCACATCCCACCCATGACAAACTCTCCCAGGATTAAGCCTAGAAAGAAGGGCACGGCTCGCCGATATGCGTATAGGCCCCCGCTTTTAAGAATCACTCTCTTGATCAGCCAACTCAGAAATATGGAAAACCAGAAATAGGACATAGTCCAGGCGCTGGCAATAGGAAATCCAATGGGATGAAGGGGCCACCAGAGAAATCGGAGCCTGAGAAACATAAACACCAGCGTAAAAACCAAACCTGTGGCGATGAAGAACAGCGCGGTATAGTCCGTCTCTGTAGGGTTATTTAACCAGTAGGTCAGAAGCGTGGTAGCGTCTCCGGAGACCCATGATGAGACAGCGCCGTTAATCCTGAAATCCACGTCCAGCGACCGCCAGAACGCTGAGAATATGCCGACAAATGTCGCTAATAGCATGGCGAAGACAAGCCTTTTATTATTCAGTCCTGCCTTTTCTGCGAGTTTGAGACCTTCCAGTTGATGGGGCATCGGATGACTTCTATAGATCCGGTTGTAGAAAAGGAAAATGGAGAATATACCCAAATTCCTTCCACGAAGCCTGCGCGTGCCAAAGAGCTGGATCATCATCTCATTTGGACCGCCATAGAGGAGTTCGTGGACAGGTGGACCAACCTCCGCGCGAAGGCGAGTAGTCGTCAATGAGACAATAAAATAATAAATCATAAAATAGGGTATTACAACCCAGATAGACATCCCTGCTTCGTATGTGAAAAAGATCAAAAATGCCAGCCCTAGGAGTATCCCCAGGAAAGCCCAGCGATATGGCATCGGCTCGCCAATGTCGTCTTTTCCAGCGCCAAAGGCTTGCTTTA
>Ga0272441_10007913_pt1 | contig 17076 bp, 17 predicted proteins | sample SSMProp6N_FD_193582 | JGI IMG/M metagenome (GOLD analysis project Ga0272441, IMG submission 193582) | Marine sediment archaeal communities from Little Sippewissett salt marsh, Falmouth, MA, United States - SSM-Prop-6N | ecosystem: Environmental > Aquatic > Marine > Wetlands > Sediment ...
GCATGCCCGTGGCCGGGTCGATGAGGACCCCGTTGGCATTGAGGGCAAAGGATCCGTCGCGGGTGTAGTAACTTCCGGATCCGTCGCTCAACACGAAGAAGCCGTTGCCCTGGATCGCGAAGTCCGAGGCAACCCCCGTGGTAAACAGGGACCCTTGGTCGTGCAACACGTCAATGCTTGCGATGCCGACGCCCAGCCCCACCTGGTACGGGTTCTGCCCGCCGAAACTCCCGACCGGCGGCGTGCCTCCCCGCAGGGTCTGCGAAAACAGGTCCTGAAACAAGACGCGCGACGCGCGATACCCCGTGGTATTGACGTTGGCGATGTTGTTGGCGACCACGTCCAGACGACGCTGGTGCGCCAGCAAGCCCGTGACCCCCGTGAACATTGCAGTACTACTCATTTGATCCTCTCCTTGTCATTGCGCCGGGTCGTCAGCGACTCCGGGGCTCAACCAGAAATCACTCAATCAGTCAATCACTCAATGGCTCAATGCCAAGTACTCCCGCCATCGACATCAGCGTGCCATCCACCGTCAGGTAGACCACGCTGCCGTTCAGTTGGACGCACTCGACCGTACCCTCGATAGTCTCGCCCTCCAAATCGATACCCGTGACCTGCCGCCCCAGCAGGGCGCCGGCCGAGATGAAATTCAACTGGTCGACGTTGCCGCTCAGTCGCACGAAACTCTCGTTCAGATTATTCATCTGTTCGAGCGACGAGAACTGGGCCAACTGGGCCAGCATCTCCGTGTTGTCGGTTGGATCCAGGGGATCCTGGTTTTGCATCTCGAGCACGAGCAACTGCAGGAAGGCATCCTTGTCAAGCTCGCTGGTTACTTCGCGAGTCGCCTCGCCGGCCGCTTCTGCCTTCTGCACATAGGCGGCGGCTTTTGTCGCAATGCCGTTTGCCCGCTGCGCCACGGACGCCAGCCGCTGGGCGGCCTCGGCCCTTTCCACCGGCGTAATGCTGAGCACCCCGGTGGCGTTTGCGCGAAACCCAACTAGTGCGTTCATATCGTTTGCTCTCCTCTCTAGACCAACACGTCTAAGGAACCGTCGTGGTCAGACGTCACTCGCGTTTCTGTTATGGGCTCGCCCTCCGCAGCGTCGCGGCCCGAGCGAAGCGCCGTGGTGCGTCCCGGTGCGTTTTCGAAGGCGTGCGTTGCGCTGTCCTGGGAATGGCCCCAGGCATCCTGGGCCGCCATATCCGGCAAGACCTCCACGCGCGTCACCTCGATGTTGTTCCTGACCAACGACTCCCTCAGACCCGGAATGCGTCCGTCCAGGGCGTCGCGGACCGCAGGATTGTCAGACATGAGGCGCACGTTGACGGCGTCGTCCGCAGAGCTTACCTCGATCCGTAACTCACCCAGCGATTCGGGAACAAGCCGGATCGTCACGGTCCTCTGCCCGCGGGTCACCAGGTAGTGCACGCTCCTCACGGTGATCTCTTCCAACCCGGCTATGGCGGGGAGCCTGCCCCCCACAGTGCCCGGCTCCGAGACCAAGAGTTCTCTCGGAACGTCGCCCGTCGCCTGGGGTAATGTAGGCGACGGGTGTACCTCGCTGGGGTTCTGCGCCGCCTCCGCGGCACCGGCCCCCGTTCCCCGTGGCGCAAGCCCTCGGCCGGGTTCCTCGCCCCGCGCTTCACGCACGCCGAATCCGGAGGCCCGCAGCCACGCGGCCAGATCATCAGTGTTTACCTCAATCGAAACGCCTTCCAGCGCCGACGCAGGGCCTTCTGACGCGCCCGCGGCGGCAGCGGTGACCCGGTAATGGGCCTCGCTGGCAATCTGAGGTTGCAGGTTGCCTCCACGGTGCGCGTCTCCGAGCACCGCACTCGGCACCAATTCCACGCCCGCGGCTGGGTTGGATTCCGCGGTCGACGCCGCTGCTACCACGTAGGAAGCCTGACTCGACACGCCGTCCCCGGCGCTGCCGGGACCAAGGGCGGCGGTCTCGACCCAGCCACCTGCGGCCAGCCCGACAGCTTCTTCACCGGCCTCGGGATTGGCCAGCAGCATTGCGGCTGGTTCGGACGCCTGTGCCGCTTGTCCGGTGCAGGCCATCAGCGCGGGCAACAGAACCACGCCGGGGCATGCCTCGTTCGGCGGCGGCCGCGGTACCCCATGGGCCGGGCCGCCCTCTGTCGCCTCTGCGGTCGGCGCCGGGCATTGAGCAGCATCCTCTTCTTCGCAACACGTTTCTTCCGCCGAAGCGGTCTCTGGAGTCTCTACGCGCGTGGACTCGCCGTCGACTCCTTGAGGGGCCGTCGGACCTCCCACTCCGTGCAGATCGAGAACCGACGCGAACGTGGGCCCTGTCTCGACCCGGCCGCACTGGGCACTGGCTTCGCCGCAGGCGTCGGGCTGCGACGGGAGTATTTCCACGGGATTCACTTGCACCGCGCTCACCTCCTTTCGATAGGGCGCTGCATCCGCATGCAGTATCGCCGGCAATCCACGGGGCCCGCCCGTGGGTGTTTGGGTTCAATTCCTTGGGGATGGACAGATTGGTGGTTCAACAGGGACTCGCCCCGCACCGCGCTCGAGGCTCGGCTGGCGGCGTCTTGCGGCGAGGGAATCCGAGGCACGCCTCGACAGGCCGTGCCTGAACTGGAGAGCAGCAGGGGTACTTCATTGCAGCCAAGACCGCGTCGACGGCGGCAGTTTGGGGGGAGTCACAAGACCCGCTCTTGAATGGCCCGCAGGACGATCGCGGCTTTCTCCGGATCCATCGAGTCGAGGATCTTGCCACGTTCCTTGTCTTTCACGAGGCGCAGGACATTGGCGGCATCCTCGGGCGGCCACTCCTTGAGGGTGTCTGCGGCATTCTGCGGCTTCATCTCCGCCAGGGACTTGGCGACCTCCTCAAGCCGCGCCTTCTTGTCGACGTCGGCCGCTTGGAGGGCTTGGGTTATCTGCGCTTGAACGGTCTTCAGTTCCGCGCGCAGCTTATCGAGGTCCGCCTGCATCATCTTGAGGCGCTCTTCGTCCTCTTTGAGTTTGGCTTCGCGCTTGGCCAATCCATCTTCGCGCTGCCGCAGTGCGCGCACCAGCGGGGTCACGTCATCCGGCGCTTCTTCCTCGACGATCGCCTCAGGCGCCCCGCGGCCTGAAAGCTTAGCCAGGCCCTCTTTCGAAAAATTGCCCGTGGCGATGACGGGCACCAGCACCGCGGCCAGAAAACACACGATCCCCAAGCCGACAAGTCCGATGATTCTCATGGCGATTGATTGCCTCGACCGCGCCCGCGTGCGAAGGCCGCATAGTTAGTCGCGACCTCGTCACTGAGCGTCTGTTCTTGCTTCACCCTATGCGCCGCATAGGCGCGCTCCAATCGTTCCTTGAGCTTCTCAATGATGCGGCGGCGCTTCATCGCTTCGTCCAATTCCTCGCGCCGGCGCTCGGCAACACCGCGGAACGCGTGAATGGATGCGTCTTTCTCATCAATACGCCGGGCCAGGTGACGCTCATATTGATAATACAAGCGAACCTGATCCGGATTAAACCGGTCGCGCGCGTGAACGCCCGCCGCGGCCAGGGCCTGGCGTTGTCGTTCAGCGAGTTCTGCGCGTTCCCGTTCGGCGGCGCGTACGTCGCGCAGCGCCACGGCCAAGGCTTGGGCGCGCAGGTCTTCCTGACGCTGGCGAACCCGCAACAACGTATCATAGTGGGATGGATCTACTCGTGCCACGAACGCGCTGTCCTCAATCGTGTCCCTGCCGGTGCGTCTTTAGGCCCGGAGGGCCTCGGCCATCATTGCATTGATCTGGTCGTAGGGGCTGGCCTCAAAAAGCCCCTGCTGAAGAAATTTCCGTAGGCGCGGTATAAGCCGCAGGGCTTCGTCAATCTCCGGATTGCTCCCTTCCACGTAGGCCCCGATGTTGACCAGATCCTCGGCGTCGCGATACGTGGCCAGGATCTGTCTGATCCGCTGTGCAAGGGCCTGATGCTCCTCATCCGTAACGTCGATCATCACACGGCTGATGCTTTCCAACACGTCCACGGCCGGGTAGTGACCCCGCGAGGCCAAGTCTCTCGAAAGCGCCACATGACCGTCGAGCACACTTCGTGACGCATCGCCGACTGGGTCGTTCAAGTCGTCCGCCTCGACCAATACCGCGTACATGCCCGTGATGCTCCCGGCGGCCGTCGTGCCCACCCGCTCAACCAGCTTGGGCAGCAGGGCGTACACGGAAGGCGGGTAGCCTTTGGTGGTCGGGGGCTCGCCGACCGCAAGCCCGACCTCGCGTTGCGCCATCGCAAACCGCGTCAGCGAATCCATCATCAGCATGACGTCGGAGCCCTGCGCGCGAAACCATTCCGCGAGCGCGGTGGCCAGATACGCCCCTTTCAAACGCACCAGCGCCGGGGCGTCGGAGGCGCCCACCACCACCACCGAACGCGCGAGTCCCTCATCCCGGAGGTCGACCTCGATGAAGTCCCGCACCTCCCGGCCTCGTTCGCCAACCAGCGCAATCACGTTGACGTCGGCATTCGTGTTCCGCGCGATCATGCCCAGCAGCTTGCTCTTGCCGACGCCGCTCCCAGACATGATGCCGACGCGTTGCCCCTTGCCGCAGGTGATGCAGGCGTCAATCGCCCGAATCCCTGTTGCAATTGGCTCGACGATCCGCTCCCGTTCCAGGGGCTGCGGGGCGCGCGCGATCAGGGGGACTTCCGCCTCGCCCTCGGGGACAGGGCCGCCATCCAGCGGCTGGCCCATGCTGTCCACAACGCGCCCGAGGAGGTCCGGTCCGACCCGGACTTTTTGGGGCTCGTACGTGGGGATGAGGAGGCTGCCCGGCCCGATCCCGCGCATGGGGCCGAGCGGCATGAGGAGAATGCGGTCGCCACGGAATCCGACCACCTCGACCGGAATGCGGTCCCTGCTATGGCGGGGTTGCACGTAGCAGAGGTCGCCGATGCACATCGGGGGCCCCGTGGCCTCAATCGTAAGACCCACCACGTCTACGATGCGCCCGTACGTGACAATGGGGTCCTTGGTGCGCACCCGCTCACTGTATGCTCGAAGGTCGAGATGGGCCACAGGTCTATTCCGGCCGCCGGTCCAGCGGCGCCGCGTCCAATACGCTGAGGATTTCTTCAAGCTGGGATTCGAGCCGCGCGTCTATGTGCACAAGCTCGGATTCGACGATGCAGCCGCCGGGCGAAACAGCAGGGTCGGCCAGCACCTGGATTTCTCGAACGCCGTCGAATTCCTCGATCAACGCCGCCTTTTGGGCCCGCAGCGCCTCGAGGTCCCGCGCGTTGACGTGGACCACCAGCCGCTCGCGATCCGTGAGATGCTCGAGCGCCCGCCGGGCCACCGTTTGGATCAGTTCCGGGTCCATGCGCGATTCCCGGCCCAGAATGCGCCCCGCAATCTTCGCAACCAATTCAACAACTTGAGGTCCAAGCGAGTCCAGCAATGCCTCATGGGCCTCCTTGATGGCAGCGGCGGACTTGTTCAACGCATCCGCAGACTGCCCTACGGATTCCTGGAATTTGGCCATTCCGGCTTCCATCCCGCGCCGCAACCCTTCCGTGTAAGCCTCCCGGATCTTCTCCTCGGCCTCTGCACGCGCCTCCTCGAGGATCGCATTGCGGGCACGGAGCGGATCCGCGTCATGCTGATCCGTAACGCACTGTTCGAGTACGGCCCGCTCGTAGTCACTGATAGAGCGCGGCGTATCCTCGAAAACTTTGAAGATCTTCTTCACGCGAACCCCTGCTCGCCACCTATCCAATCAGAGTCTGTGAGAGAATGTGGCACAGCCGCCCCCGGCTGTGCGCTTCAATGCACCACGTGTTTATTCCCATAGTCTTGCACAGCCGGGGGCGGCTGTGCCACACGCGGCGCGTCAGACCACGATTTCGTCCTCACCACCGCCGCCGCGACCCTCAATAATCAACTCGCCGGCCTCCTCGAGGCGACGGATGACGCTCACGAGCTTCTGTTGCGCCTCCTCGACGTTGCGCAAGCGGACCGGCCCCATGAATTCGATTTCCTCTTTGATCATCTCACGGGCGCGCTCAGACATGTTGTTGAAGATCTTCTCGGCCACTTCCTCGTTCGAGGTCTTCAGCGCGAGGGCGAGATCCTTGGATTCAATCTCGCGCAGGGCCTTCTGGATTCCGCCGTCTTCCACGTAGATGAGGTCGTCAAACGTGAACATCAGGCGCGCGACCTCGTCGGCAAGCTCGGGATCGCGTTCCTCGAGGTCAGCCATGATCGTTTTCTCGGTGTTCCGCTCCGCCCGATTAAGGATCTCGGCGACGTCCTTCACGCCGCCGGCAAAGGTGAAGCCCTGGCTGAATACCGCCGCCATTTTGCGCTCGAGGACCCGTTCCACCTCGCGCACGATCTCGGGCGGCGTCCGATCCATCGTCGCAATCCGCATCACGACGTCCGCCTGGATCTCCCTGGGCAGCGCCGAAAGCACGACCGCGGCCGTCTGCGGCTGGAGGTGGGCCAGGATGAGCGAGATGGTCTGCGGGTGTTCGTCCTGAATGAAGCTGCAGATCTGCGAAGGATCGGCCCGCTTGAGAAACTCGAACGGCACTTCCTGCAGGCTGCTCTGCAGCTTGGTCAAGACCTCGAGGGCACGCTCCGTGCCGAAGGCCGACTCGAGGAGATTGCGCGCGTACTCGATGCCCCCTTGGGCGACGTACCGCTTGGCCATCGCCATCTGGTAGAACTCATCGATGATGGAAACCCGGACGTCCGCGTCAATGGTGCCCAGGCTGGAAAGGTCCAGCGTCAGGGCCTCGATCTCGTCATCCGATAACGTGGACAGTACCCGGCTCGCCACGCTCGGGCCTAAACAGGCCAGCAGGATCGCCGCTTTTCGACGACCCGTGACCTCGGTTGTTTCAGGCGCTTGATGAAGCGTCGGCCTACTCCTCGTCTTCTGCGAACCATGACCGCAGCAAGGCGGCCACCGTCTCGGGTTCCTCCTGCGCCATACGCGCCACCTCCGTCGCGAGCTCCTCGCGGCGCAGGTCTTCCGCACTCGCCTCCGGCAGGCCCCGCTTCACTTCTGTTTCCTCCTCCTCGGGCACACTCACCACCAAGCCCCGCAAGAGCCGCCGCACCCACAGGAACAACAGAACGATGAGCAGGACCTTTCCGCCATTCAGTACGTATTGTATCACCATATCGCGTGTCTTTGCGCGCTCGATTTCCTGGAATACGCCCCGGGCCTGGGTGAGCCCTGCGATTTCAAAGGGATGGTCGTATACCGTCACTTCGGTGGGCGTCTCTCCTTCGCCAACGGCCGCAACAATATAGGCCTCATACTTGGTCATGTCCTCCTGCGACAACGGGACATACTCGGATATCTCGTTGCCCTCCTCGTCCGTTCGTGTCGCGGTCGTGCCTTCGACCATCGCACTGACAATATAGCGTTTGACCTTGCCGGGCTCCCGAATCGTCTCCGTGGTGGTGCTGCTCGGCTGGAAATTCTCGATGGTTTCTTCGGTTTCTTCGACGTTCTGTGTGCTCCCCGGGGCGGCTTCGGCTTCGGGAATGTTGGCCACGGCGCCCGGCGCGCCCTGGGGAAGCCGCTCGGTGCTCGTCGTGGAAGCCGTGTTCGTGTAGGAGCTAATGGGCGTGCCCTCTTCGGATTTCGTGACCGTTTCCGTCTGGGAATCGAAGTCCACCACGGCGCTGACCTTCACGATGGCACGCAGGCCCAGTTGCTCAAAGTCGTCCAAAACACGTTGTTCCCGCTGCCGTTCGAGTTTCGCGATGTAGTCGAGCTTGGAACTGGCAATCCCCACGAACTCGCTGGTCGGCGGCATGTGGAGGGGGACCCCGTCCGTGGTGGTCAGGGTGATATTATCCACACTGAGGCTGGCCCCTCCGAAACTGCTGATCGTGTGAAGAACGGCGTTGACCTCCTGCTCGGTCAACGTACGGTTCGTATCGAGGGTGACGGAGGCTTCGGAAGGCTGCTGCTCAGACGTGAATAACGCCTCCTTGGCTTCTCGGATGAAGACAAGCGACCGGCTCACGAAGTTGAATGAATTGAGTTGCCGCTGGAGTTCGCCCTGAACGGCCCGCATGTAATTCACGTCCTGCAGCCACTGACTGGTCATGAGGTCTTGTTGGTTGAAAATCTCGAAGCCCGGCACCCGGCCCTGCGACGTGGGCAGGCCCTTGCTGCTCACCGCCATCCGCATGTCGCTCAGGCGCGTATGAGGAACGAGAACGGTCTGCCCCCCGTCCATGATCTTGTACAGGACGCCCTCTTCGCGCAGGATATCGACTATCTGGGCCGTTTCCTGGGCGTCCAGACCCTCGTACAAGCGGACGTACTCGACCTTGCTGCCCCACAGCACAATCCCCACCACAGCGGCGACCGTGACCAAGGAAGCGAGCACAAGGTTGACGCGGGCGCTGAGCGAAAGCCGTTGCCACGCCTGCGCAATGCCATTTAGAAGTTGGCGAAGGAATTCCACCGGCTGCACCTCGCTTCAAAGGGGACGCACATGCGCACGGCCATGCCACCGGCGCCTTCATGCCCGGCGGCAATACAAACACCCTGCGCGTTCCGTAGACCCATGCGAGTCTCCCCGCTCACCTCCGTGACCCTGCGCCTCGACAAGGTTGCCAGTATAAGGGGCGAGAGATCCGGCGCCCCGCTGCGCCACGCCTCCCGGTAATGACAGAAAACCGGCCGGATTTGGGGGCCGCCATCTTGGAAACCAGCCTTCTGGGGCGTTCAACTATCATCTCCGCGCTGAAGCTGGCCGGCGCCACACGGGCATGCCCGCCATGCCGTAAACGAAAGGGACTCACGTCCGGCACCCCCCCGGCCCAAGAAGTGGGGGCGGCCGTTCCCTGCTGCACGCCGCTGCCTGCCGGCGCAAACCGGCATTGCACGGCAGCGGCTGCGAGCTGACGGAAAACACTCACAGAGACTCCCTTTTCACGCTTCCACGGGGCGCAACGCCCCTTCACCGGACAGGGGCTCTATCAAGGCCCCGCGGCCCGGCGACTATAGCTGCATCCGCATGATCTCCTCGTACGCGGCCACAATCTTGTTGCGCACGAGCATCATGGTCTGAAAGGCCACATCTGCCTTTTCCACCGCGACCATCGTCTCGGTGACGTCGCTGATCTCTCCGGCGACGAGTTTCTTGATCGTCGTGTCGGCCTCGTTCTGAAGCCGCTGAACCTCGCCGACGGCCTCGGTCAGCATGTCTTTGAAAGACGCACCCGACGGCGGCGCAGCGGGCCTGGCAGGCCGAAGCTGTTTCGGGTCGACCTGCGTCGGCTGCAGTCCGATACCGGGTGGTTTGACAGGATTAACCATCGGGCTCGTGTGTCCTTCTCAAACTCATTTCTGGATGATCTCGAGGGCCTTTTGGCTCATCCTCTTGTCCGAAACCAGCACCGCGATATTCGCGTCGTAGGCGCGTTGTGCGGACACGAGGTCGACCATCTCGACGGCCAGCCGTATGTTTGGATACTGGACGTATCCCGCGGCGTTTGCATCCGGGTGGTTCGGGTCGTACACGGTCCGGAACGGCGACGGGTCCGACACCACCTTGACAACGCGCACCCCTAACTTCTCGGGGTTCGATTGCGACCGCCTTATCTGCTCGCCTCGAAATACAGCCATCTGCCGCCGAAAGGCCCCGCCTTCCGGCGTGCGGGTCGTCTCTGCATTCGCGATGTTGTTGGCGATCACATTCATCCGGGTGCGCTGGGCCTTCAAGCCGCTCACCGCAATCTCTCTTGCCGAGATTTCCCGAATCATATCGCCAATCCCTAACGCAACATAGACAACATGTTCTTGACTTCGTCGAAATGCTTGACCACCAGACTACCATATATTGTGTACCGCCCGGTATTCCGGTCAAGTTTTGCCATCTGGTCCTCGATATCGACTTTATTATAGTCATTCTTTGACAAAAATGCAAGACCTTCGAATTTCGGGCGTTCGAGCCTTAAATCGATATGACGGGGCTGCGTTCTGCGGAGTGAAACGCGCCCGCGCCCTTCGATAGCAGCCTTCAGGGTAGCCTGAAAATCAAGCTCCACCGGATTGTAATGGGGAGTCTCTGCGTTTGCGATGTTGTTGGCAAGGATACGATGGTTTTCCCGGGCAACCTTCATAGCCTCGACCAGCAACCGCGTGGCATCCACTCCCGCAAATGGCGCCAACCTATCCCTCCTTTCCTATGCGTGTTTTCCGTCGCACAGGAATGAGCAAACGGCATGCCATGTCCGCTATCAGCCCTAATCCCTTGTTAATCATAAACATACCGATTCTGGCCGGGACTTCCCTGCATGGGACGCAAGAAAGGATTTGCCTTTCACAGGATCTTTCTTCCTAGCGGGCTTGGGACCACAATCCCGGCGTGTTAAGGCACTCTTCGAGAGGCATTATACACAATTTATTGTGGAATACAACAGAAAAATCCGGGCGTTATACAATATATTGCGTGCTTTGTGCTCAAGTTCCGATCCCCATGCGCCCACCCATAGTGTCAATCACGCTCTTCAAGGGCCTCGATGAGTTGCTGCGCGTCCAGGTTTGACGGCCAACGGTAAAGACACGCGCGCGTCCACTGCAAGGCGGCCTCGTTGTCGCCGCGTTTTGCCGCGAGCAAGCCAAGCGCAAGATACAGGTCACCCGTATCGAGCCCCTTGAGCGCGCGCTCGAACTCGCGATAGGCCTCGGCTTCGAAGCCCGCTTCGGCCAGCGCAATGGCATACTCCATTCGGCCGGAGGCATTGGGCCACGGGTGGTCCACCGCCCGTTCGTACAAGCCTAAACACGGTTCGCCCGCCAGGTGGGCGTCTTCTGCGGCCTGAAAGCGGTGGCTGGGCAGGACCACGGCCCAGAGCAAGAAGCCCCCAACGACGACAACCGCTGCGGGCAGAAGGTAAGCGGGCACGCGGGCCTCTGACCGTGCGCCATGCTTCCCTGCAAGCAATGCGGCAGCCAGCAGCAGTCCGGCGAGGGCATGGGCCGCACACTCAAGGGGACCGTTGAAGAGTGAGAAGACTATCAGGGCTGCCAGGCCTCCCCATTCAGGGCCTCTGGTGCGACAGAGCCGCGCAAACAGCCACAGCCAACACAGCAGGCCGAGCGCGCCGGACTCGGCCAGTGCCTGAAGGGGCTCGGAATGCGGATGGTCCACGCGAATCTCATACGAGAATCGTCCTGTGCCGCTCGACGTCTGGAGGGCCTCGCCCAGGTAGCGCGGGCTCCAATAGGCGTAGTTCCCCAGCCCGACGCCCAGTACGGGTGCGTCCCGCCACATGCGCACTGCGCCGTCCCAGAACCACAGCCGCGCCCATACGCCTTCGTCGTCATCGCGAAGGCTGTCGGTGATTCGCCGGGTCGTCGGCGCAGGCGCCACGCTGATTGTTGCGACCGAGAGGGCGACGACCACGGCGGCCAAGACGGCAACGCGGCGCCGATTCATGCCGCCATAGGTCAACCCCACGACGACACCGACTGCCGCGGCCAGCCACGCGGACCGGCAACCGGATACCAGAAGCCCCGGGATCACGACGGCGAGTCCGGCCAGCAGGAGCCAGCGGGTGCGCGAAGCGGACAAGAATCGGTGAACGAGTATCGGCGCGCCCAAGGCAAGATACCCGCCGTAGAGGTCCTGGTTCCCGAAAACGGAGTACACCCGTTGTGCATACCCCTCGAAGACGGGGAAAAAAAACGGACACAGGTTTGCGTACTGGATCAGCCCCAGGGCCGCCACAAGCACGGCCGTCCCTGCCAGGGCGTCCGACACGCGCTCGCGCCAGGTTTCCTGCGTCAACACGTCATAAGACAGCCCGGCAAAGAGCAGCAGCAACGCCGACCGCGCTGCGGACGTGAGCGTATCCGCAGGCACCGCGGCCGGGAAGAGCAGAACGCGGAAGAGCAGCGCGCAGGCGATGAGCGCCCAGAGCGGCACGAAGGCCGCGCTCCCCGTCCAGGGCAGGCGTCGCCGGAAGATCACCGTCGCGCCCACCGCACACGCCCCGCCGAACAGGGCCATGTCCTTGACGTGCAGAAACGACGTGAAACGGAACGAGTACGCCGCCGCAGTGACGAGCACCGTCACACAGATGAGTGCGCCGCGCCACTGGTCCACCTTGGTGAAATTCGCTCGCTCCGTAGCAGTAGTCTGCACGCCTATACCCCGTCCCAATGCTTGCTCGAATCACCACGATTCATCGGCTCAGTCGGCCCTCCTCCACGGACAGTGCCCTCTCAGAATGCAGCTATCGCACGCCGGATTGCGCGAGTGGCAAACGCGCCGGCCATGCGCAATAAGGTTCAGATGCAGCGCATGACACCGGCCTTTGGCGATAAACGGCGGCAAATACGCGTGGGCCTGCTCCGGCGACATGCTGCCGGGCAGTATCCCCAATCGCTTCAACACCCGCGCGATGTGCGTATCTACCGGAAACGCGTCTCTGCCCAGCGCGAAGAGCAACACGCAGCGCGCGGTCTTCGGCCCTACGCCGTCAAACCCCAGCAACACCTGCTCCGCCTTGTCGTTCGAGAGACCACGCAGCGCGTCAAGGTTGAGCGGGCCCTGGTCTGCAATGGCGCGAAGGATGCGCTGGATGCGGTGGCTCTTGACCTGCGCAAGCCCGCCCGGACGAAGCGCCGCGGCCAAGTCCTCTCCCGGGGCGTTCATGACGTCTTCCCACGTGGGAAACGCTTCACGCATCGCCGTGTAAGCTGCGCTGCTGTTCTTGTCATTCGTGTTTTGCGACAAGATCGTTTCGATGAGCACCTCAAGCGGGTCGCGGCGTCTGCGCCGCGGCCGCCCATACGCCCGCTCAACGAGACGGTCCACGGTTTCGAGTTTCTTCCGGACGGGTTCGTTCATTCAGTCCTGTGCACAATCCTACGGGGATCAATGTCAACAGGCCACGATACACTCGATGCAATTCCCCCATCAACCCAACGCTGGATTCAAGGTCTAAGTGCACCAGCGTAAGAGCCTGACCAGGAGGCGGTTGCGTCGCAGCACCTCATCTTGCGTGGCGTATCTCCGTGAATGGGTGAGAGATACGCCACGCAAGATGAGGTGCTGAGGCGGGAAAGGTTGTTGCACTTAGAAATTGAATCCGGGTCGTTCCCACGGTCCCCCGTGGGAACGAATACGGACGGGCAATGGAGTACAATGTCTGCATTCGCATGAAGGAGGGTAGAAATATGGAAACAGGAGACGAGGTTAAGATGGAGATTCCATATCGTGAACAGATCGTGCTGGCACCGGAAGAGCAAATGTTGGTTGGGCGTATCAGTTTCGATGAAGCGATGAACATTCCGAGAGAAGCTGTGCGAGATTCGTCTGAGGCGGCGGCAGAGCTGACGAAATCCCTCCTTGCTCGAAAGGTAGTTCCCGAAATTCGAGTTCGGTACTTTACCGACCCAGAACTCAACATTGGAGGCCATGGAAAGTCCCGAAAACAGATCTTTGAAGGGAACGGAACTCGCGGCGATGCAATTTTCAGACACCGCCACCTCCTGAAGTACCTCAAGTACTTCATTTATGGACCACAACTTCCGTCGGAAACCATACAAAGGTTCCGACAGGTGCTTATTGACGATAGAGGGACAAGCGGGATGGTTTTGAGTCAATTACAGAAGGTTGCGCGGGACGAAGCGCGTCGCTTGGGGTTGCAGAAGAGGGTGCAATTGGCCGAAGAATTCTTCAAACTCGCGCTCGAGAGCGAGGTTGATACGAATGTGGCCCGATACGTGCGCGATGCAGTTCGCCAAGCAAGGTAAATGATGTACGATATGCTGGCCTACCGTTCAAGAAGGCCCCGAAGAAACAACACGCCAGGGATGATCAACTGGACTTGGCGGAACAGGAAGAGTAGCGGCACGGTAGGCGGGGAATGATTCCGCGCTAATTACTCGATCCGCCTTGATCGCAAGGAGGACGTGGGAACGAGGTGCGCGTAATTTGATTCATTCCGTGCTAGTCGGTAATCATGCGCTCGGATATGGATAAGCCAACACTATATATGGAAACGACGATCCCGAGCTTCTTGCTGTCGGAACCGTCGCGCGATGTCGTGGCAAGCGGCAGACAGGAGATCACGCGTGCCTGGTGGCGGCGCGATCACGCACGCTTCGCCGTGTTCGTCTCGGAAACAGTCCTTGACGAGGCCAAACGCGGAGACCCGGCCGCCGCAAAGAAACGCATGGAGTTTCTCGGCCAGTTCCCTCTGCTTTCGGGCACGTCTGAAGTCCTGGAATTGACGGAACTGTATCTTCGGAAGCGTATCGTGCCCGCCAAGATGCCTGACGACGCGGTGCATTTGGCGTTCGCGAGTGTGTACCGGATAAAGTTCCTATGCACGTGGAATTTCAAACACCTGGCAAACGCTTTTGTGCTGCATCGCTTACGAAACTTGAACGAGAAACACGGGTTGTTCACTCCGCAGGTATGCACGCCTGAGGAACTATTGGGAGAGTAGAGAATGCACAGCGATCCGATTTTGCGCGAGGTCCACCGCATGAAAGACGAGTCCGCGCGAGAGATGGACTACGACATTCACAAGATATTTCAGCGCATGCGAGAGAACGAGAGGAAACACCCGGAGCGCATGGCAGGGATCGCGCCTCAGCCCGTTCCGCGTGCCAAGCGCCGGATTGGCAATCCGTAAGGCCGCGAAATGACAATCTTGAGCGTGTAGCTGTGAGATGCAAGGAAGAATAGACGTAAGTGTTCATGTACATATTCATCATTGTTCTCAGTGCGCACGTAACCTGAAGAGCCCAATTCACCACGGATTGACTCACCGCATGGCCTTCACCGCGCCGCATCACGTACGAGCAGTTTCTGGCCGCACCCTTAGTCCCGACGGTCTTCCGTGGGATTGCAGACATACATGCGAACCCCACGCGTTCCCACGGGGGACCGTGGAAACGAGGTGCGATGGCGTGTCGCATTCGCGGGGGGACCTCTAGGCGCGCCGCATCCATGGCCCGGATGATAGCACGGAGCCGATGCGCCGGAAAATGATCTTGCTTCGCCGTCCGGTTGGTGGTAAAATATGAATGTTCGAGGTTTGGCAGGGGTTTAAGCGGCTAGAGGAGGAATTGGAAATGGGTGACGTGGATCTGGACGGACTGTATGACGTTATCGTCGACGCAATCACCGATATCCCGGTGATAGGCTGGCTGCTGAAAGACGTCTTTGACTGGCTTTGGAGTCTGTTCCTGGGCCTGATGGACTTGGGGATGCTTGAATAAGCCTGCGCGTACGGCCATTATTGTTTGACGAACTCCCCGGAACATGCTGCTCCGGGGAGCGTCTTTTGTATAGGCGGGTTCTCTGACACGACGGCCACTCTGGTGAGAAGGGGCTGTGCAATGTGTGAGCTGTTGTTGGGTGTGAGGGCTGCATTGGTGGCAGGTATGCTGGCCTGCGCGGCGACTGGGGAGGAGGAGGCGCGCGATTTCACGTGTTTTCAGACGGGCTCGGGGTATATGCCGGAGATTGATATTGGTGCGGACGTGGCCATCGTATACGGGGTCAACGCGAGTTTTCCGGAGCGCGTCGCAGGCTGGCGGAACCGCGGGTATGGGGTCGGCATGATGACGGGGATCGCGTGGGGCGGGTACGACGCCTATTTCGGGTCGGGGGAGGCATTCAAGAAAGAGGAAATCCAGACCCGGAAGAACGGGACCCTCTTCATGCACGGCCAGAGCACGACGGTTGGTTACAACGTGCCGACGGAGGGCTACGTCGCTTATCTCAAGAACCACGTGGTGCAGGCGGTGGACGCCGGGGTCCGGGCGGTGTACCTCGAGGAACCGGAGTACTGGGCTCAGACCGGCTGGAGTGCCGCTTTCAAGCGGGCCTGGGAGCAATTCTATGGTGAGCCGTGGGCGGCGCCGGATTCGAGCGTGGATGCGCAGTACCGGGCGAGCAAGTTGAAATACGAACTGTACTTCAAGGCGCTCAAGGAGGTTTTTGCCCAGGTGGACGCACGCGGCCGGGACAAGGGCCTCGCGGTCGAGTGTCATGTGCCCACGCACAGCCTGATCAACTATGCGCATTGGGGGATTGTGAGCCCGGAGTCGCACTTGATCGATATCCCGGAGCTTGACGGGTATATCGCGCAGGTTTGGACCGGCACGGCGCGAACGCCCAACGTGTACCGCGGCGTGAGGAAGGAACGGACGTTTGAGACGGCGTTTCTCGAGTACGGCCAGATGCTCGGGATGGTGCGCCCTACCGGCAAGAAGGTGTGGTTCCTGGCCGACCCGATTGAGGACAATCCAAATCACAGTTGGAGCGACTACAAGGCCAACTACGAATGCACCGTGGTCGCCTCCTTGATGTGGCCGGAAGTGCACCGCTATGAAGTGATGCCGTGGCCGCGGCGGATCTTCAAGGGCGCGTATCCCAAGGTCGACCTCGACACCAAGTCGGGCGAGCGCGAGGGGATTCCGTCGGCCTATGCGACCGAGGTCCTCACGATCATAAACGCCCTCAACGACATGGATCAGCCGGACGTCGCCTACGAAACGGGATCGCGCGGCATTGGCGTGATCGTCTCGGATACGCTGATGTTTCAGCGGGCGGCCCCGGAGCCGAGCGACAGGGCCTTGGGGTCCTTCTACGGCTTGGCGTTGCCCTTGGTGAAGCACGGCATTCCCGTGGAGATCGTGCAGCTTGAGAACGTGCTGCACGCCAAATGCCTCGAGCGGTGTCGCGTGTTGCTCCTGACCTACGAGGGCCAGAAGCCCTTGAAAGGGGCGTACCATGAGGCCTTGGCGGACTGGGTGCGGCGCGGCGGCTGTCTGATCTATGTCGGCGATGGCTCCGACCCTTATCACGGTGTTCGGGAATGGTGGAACGGCCAAGGTGAGACCAAGGTCAAAGCGTTTGAGGACCTGTTCGAACGTCTCGGGGTCACCGAGGAAGCACGGCGGCAGCCGCAGCAGGTGGGGCAGGGGTACGTGCGGGTGGTTGTTGAGCGGCCGCGGGACCTGCAACGCGACGCGGCCGGCGCCGACAAGGTGGTTGCCGGGGTGCGCGAGGTGTTGCGGTGTTTGGGAGGAGAGCTT
>Ga0272441_10007914_pt1 | contig 17075 bp, 14 predicted proteins | sample SSMProp6N_FD_193582 | JGI IMG/M metagenome (GOLD analysis project Ga0272441, IMG submission 193582) | Marine sediment archaeal communities from Little Sippewissett salt marsh, Falmouth, MA, United States - SSM-Prop-6N | ecosystem: Environmental > Aquatic > Marine > Wetlands > Sediment ...
GATCCAGCCAAAATCGCTGGCGATAAGGTAGGACGGCAGCATTAGAACCTGAGGCGGTATCATCAGGGTGCCCAGAACAAGATAAAAAGCCAGATCCTTGCCGTAGAAATCCAGGCGGGCAAATGCAAAAGCGCCGAGGAAGGAGACGGTCACTTCCAGCAGCACACCCAGTACAGTGACGATGGTTGAATTAAGGACATAGCGGCTGAAGGATCCGGTGCGTACCACTTCAATATAGTTCTCGGGATGCCACTCGCGCGGCAAAAACCGCATCTCAGCCGTAAAGATTTCACTGGCCGGCTTGAATGAGGTCAGCACCATCCACAAATACGGGAACAGAATAAGCAGAACAAACGCACCCAGGAAAAGGTACAGCAGGATGTCGTTCTTCCATGCTCCTTTTGATGTATGTCTGGAACTCATAGCAAGCCCTTTTTACTGATAAAAAACTTTGCGTTCACCAAGGCTTGTCTGTATAAACGCCACAGCCAGAACAAGCATAAAAACGATCCAGGAGGCAGCGCTTGCCAATCCTGCGTCGAAGTAACGGAAACCCTGTTGATAGATGAAATACAGCAGCACGTTCGTGCTTCCCAACGGACGGCCGCGTGTCATGATAGCAACCACACCGAAAACCCTGAATGAATTGATCATCAACATGAATAAAACAAAGAACAAAACCGGACTCAACAGCGGCAGTGTTATCGAGAAGAAAAGACGCAGCCTTCCTGCGCCATCAACCTCGGCTGCCTCATAATAAGTCCCGGGTATATTTCGCAGCCCTGCGATAAGGAGCAGCGTGTTGAATCCCATCGACTGCCAGGCGCCCATGATTGCGAGCGCCGGGATCGCCAGTGCAGGATCATTCAACCACTGCGGCAGATCAGCGACAGCCACTCCGAGCGCTGCCAGAGCCTCATTCAGCGGGCCGATCTGCGGATTGTAGATCAGCGACCACACTACGGAGAGAACTGCAATGGAGGTTACAGAGGGAATAAAATACAACGACTGGAAGAAGCCCTGCAGGAACCGGATGCGGTTCAAACCCAGCGCAAGCAGCAGCGAAAGCAGCAGGGTAAGCGGGATATAGATCAAACCGTATTCAACTGTTCGCCACAAGGATGGCCAGAAATCACTTTCTATATTCAACAGTCTGCTGTAATTCTCCAAACCGACAAAAACCTGGTCCGGGCTGATCAAATCCCATTCAAAAAAACTCAACCGGAATACATACAGCGCAGGGTAATAAGTAAAAAGCAGCAGGATAATGAGCGCCGGTGCAAGCAGGCCGAACGCAACAAGCGTACGGTTCAGCTTGCGCCTCCGGACGCGTTTTTGCTGCTCGGAAACGGCAGGTGCGTTCACTGCAATACTTTCAGTCATCGAGCACGACTTTTCTCAAGAACAGATAACATTTTTTCATAGAGACCGTCATAAAGATTCAGAAATTTTCCCATTAAACCCGGTCCGAGATACGGATCATCACCATGGCAGTCACTTCCGGATGTGGCCAGAAGGTTATACCTCGAGGCAAGTTCCTCGTAGAAATTCGTTTCTGATTCCGAATGAACCGGTGTGCGGGTCTCAATTCCATCGAGACCCCAATCCACATACAGCCGTATTTTTTCTTCATCATGCCAGCCGAAACCCAGTTCTCTCATGATTGTATCTTCCTGCCCGCCCGGGTGTGCCAACACGGCAATCCCGCCCGCCTGATGGACCAGGTCAATCGCTTTGCCTACAGGCCATGGTGCGAGATCGGCATAACGCAGATTGAGGTTTTCCAACTCCTCAAGAAAATCCGGCAACAAGGTCTCCGGCGCTTCAGAATACAATCCCCGGGCCAGCCTGCGGACAAGCTGCATGGAGTAGAAGGTGTGCAGTGAAGATGCCTCCAGATCCTTCAGTTCAAACGAAGCCCCTTTCTCTTGAAAAGCAGAAAGAAGCCTTAATGTAATGTCTCGGTCGACTTCCTGGAATCGAGTAATATGTTCCTGCAGTTTTTTATTAGCAGGATCGACAAAGTAACCCAACAGGTGGACTACCTTGCCCTTGTGTGAGAGAGAAAGCTCAATGCCCGGTACATAGGGAATGTCACCGCATTCTGCCACGGCGCGCGATACCTGCCCGGTGGAAATAAAGTCGTGATCTGTGATCGTTGCCGCCTCGAATTTCAGATCCCTGACGAGCTGAATCCTCTCCTCAATTGTAATATTCCCATCAGAACAATCTGTATGGCAGTGAGCATCAAACATAGTTAGCCCCGGAAGAAAAGTTAAATACCGGGAGAGGAAATCCTCTCCCGATATTCATTCCAAATTACTCTGCTACTCTGACATCAATTCTACAATGGACTGGTTAGCCTCGGGCAGTGCCTCTTCAGCGCTGCTGGCTCCCAGCAATACCGCCTCGATAGCATCCATAATGTACTGATTGGCCTGCAGCGTTTGTGTACCGAATTGTGTTGGTGGAACGACGTTATCAATGGCATCCACCGCAGCCTGGTAGTTGTCGAACCCGGAAATAAAATCTCCCATGGTGTCCAGCGAGGAACTGCGGGTCGGCAGGTAACCTGAATTCATGGCCCATTCGGCATTGGCTTCAGGACTTGTCATGTACATGACCAGCTTTGCAGACGCAGCCCGTTCTGCATCGGTGTTTCCAAACACATACAGGGAATTGCCGCCGGCTGGAATCTGTGCGGTATTCCCTTCTGCAGCCGGCCATGGCATAGCCAGAATCGTCGGTGCGATATCCGCATAGATCAATGTTCCGTAGCTTGATACAGCAAACATGGCAACCTGCTGAGCCCCAAAACTCTGGAGGGTTTCATAGAAATCCGCATTATAGAGAATGGACCCATCCGCCACGCCTGCTCCCCAATCATTCAGAGCTGCAACGGCAATATCAGAATCCAGCTGAGGTTCACCGTCTGCCAGGAAAGTCCCGCCGTTTGAGCGGACGGTGGTTTCGAAGATCCAGGGATCATCGAGCGCGAACGCAGCGCCGTTTATACCCAGCTCGGTATTGATCGTCCGGGCTGCCTCCAGAAAATCTTCCCATGTTGTCGGAGGATTGGCAGGATCAAGGCCTGCCTGCTCGAACAGGTCGCTGTGATAGAACACTTCAGCTACCGAAAGTGCAAGCGGGATACCATAAGTCTCACCATCGAAAGTTGTTACAGCTGTAAGCGATGGGAAAAAATCACCCAGATAGGCTTCCGCCTCATCACCAAGAAGTACATTGTATGAGGCCGCAAGCCCGCTGCTGACGATATACTCATCAAAACCAAAACCGATGCTTGCCACACCCGGCAAGTTCTCGCCGGCGGCAGCACGCTGCAGCGCCTCTATGATGGCTGTATAAGACTCAAAAGACTGCCCGCTGACTACGATGTCCGGATTCTCGGCGTTGAAAGACTCAATCTTCCCAGCCAGAAAATCCCCTGTCCAGGAACCTTCTCCGTAGGGGTACCAGAACGTAATTTCAACAGGCTCTGCAGGAGCCACCTCGACTTCTTCAACCTCGTCTTCTGCAGAGGCATCTTCAACTGTATCTGATTCTGGTTCCTCAACCGGCGCCGGTTCTTCTGCTTCTTGCGTCGGGGGAGCACATGCAGCAACCAGTGCTGTTATTACGAACATCATAAAAATGATGCGCAGGGTTTTTTTCATGATCTTCTCTCCTTGAAGTATTTCATTACAGAGCAATCTGCTTTGTACTAGTTCCTTTCAATCATGTCCACTTTGAATTTCTTTATTCCCGCACGCCCTCCTTTCAATTCATATTCCCTGGTTAAATTGTATGGCACTATTCCTATTTGAGTGAATGATGTATCCTACCTATTCAGAGAATACAGCTATTTATGAGTGAAGTCAATCAAAATATTACAAAATTCGTCACTTTTTTCTGTTATTATTGTGTTAAACATTCTTAATGCGTCATTTCGGCTGAAAGGATATGCGGGAATGCCAAAAAATCTGATCCCCGTCCAGCGACGGCAGCAAATCCTGGAATATCTCCAGAAAAACCGGACTGTCCGTTCTGCAGTCCTCAGGGACATGTTTGATTCTTCTGAAGCCACAATCCGGCGAGATCTTGAGTGGCTCGAAAAACACGGCTGCGTGGAACGCACACACGGAGGGGCAATTCTGGTCCAACGCATGCAGCATGAGGCGCTGTACAGCGCAAGTGCCAGAGAATACCCCGAGGAAAAGAGACGAATCGGAAAACTGGCCGCATCTCTTGTCGAAAACGGCGAAACCATATTCCTCAACAACGGCACAACAACCACTGAAGTAATGCTTGCCCTGCAGATGCGCCAGGATTTAGACCAGCTTACCATTTTCACCAACAATGTCAGCGCCGCTGTCACTGCCCGGGAAGCACCTTTTGAGATTGTACTTGTCGGTGGAAGTTTCCGTCCGAGATCCAACTCCCTCGTTGGACGGTTTGCTGCGGATGTGCTTCGCCAGGTTTTCGCCCACAGGGTCATTCTGGGTGCAGATGGAGTAGGGCTGAAGCATGGCTGTACCTCCCCTATCAGCCAGGAAGCGGAGATTGGACAATTGATGATCGAACGCTGCCTTGGCCCTACAATGATTGTGATCGACCACAGCAAATGGGGGGTCATCGCACCTTACCAGGTGGCAACGATAGATCAGATTGATATCCTCGTTACCGACTCAGAGCTTCCGGATGATTCCCACAAAGGCCTAGAAAACCTTGATATCGAACTGCTGATCGCCGAACAAGGCCCGCCCGGGCTATCCTGACACAGAGAAGAACGCTTTACTCCTGTCCTGCAGTTACCCTCTCTGGGATTTACCACGGTGAGGTAGTGTCGCTTCTCACCTGCTCATGTGTAACAAAACGCCCTTCTGTACGTTTAATAATATGAGCGGCTCAGTCCGCGCCCCCAGGAAGTTGCACCTGCTTTTCTAATCAGCCGGGGGCTATATAGATTTCAACAAGAGGGGGATATAAAAATGGAAAAGAAAGAGCCATTTCATATTGAAAAAGATTCCGGGCAGGAGGATATCTCTCGCAGCAGCTCCCTTGAAGTACTCCTCCACAACGCTCTTGAAGAGGAAAGCGCATACCGGTCAGACCTGGACAGGCTGCAATTCCTCCTGCGCGCCTGGTATTACGGTCGGAACACCTTGCTTAAAGTATGCCTGGAAGGCCAGTTCGCTGTGTTGGAAAATCTGCACAGCAGGTCTTTTCCATTATCCGGTGAACCCAATCCGGGCCTGAAGGAAAGTCATCCTCAAACAGTAAAAGTGGGGGAATTTTCAAACCGCAAGGAAATCAAGATACCGCCTGACCATCAGGTCAAGGCCGAATGACTTCAGCGCCCGCTGGCGTGCACCAATCCGGAAAGCCTGCTGGTTTTGCAGTATCTCAAGCGCAGCCGAAACCAGCGCGTTTACATCCGGTTTCTGCAGAAGCCATGGGTCGCTCCCATAGTCCGCCAGGCGGCCGGCAGAGCCCTGCACCAATTCCGGAAGTGCGCCTGTATTGAACGCAGCCACGGGCAAGCCGCATGCCAGGGCCTCGATCACACTGTTTGGGCAAGCCGGGTTGATATCCGAAGAATAAAGGAGATGCGCTGATCGATCCAGTGCAGGAATATACTCGGGAGAAACAGGGCCAAGCCACTCCACGGGAATCCCGAACTGGCCCCAACGATTTCGTACTTGCTCGGATGCGGCTCCGGCAATCTGCAGTTCGACCGGCAGGTTATGCTGCTGAAGAAGAGCCTGCACCATTTGAAAAGCTGCTTCCAGGCCAATTTCGTAACCGCCCCCCAGGTTTCCCTCCACCACGAGAATCCGGTGCTTTGCCTGCGGACGGTTCTGGCTGCCTTCCGGCGAATAACGGTCGAGCGGTACCGCATTATGAATCACAACTGACGGAGCCGGTGTTGGCCCATATATCCGCTCCCACCAACCCTGCGCAAAGGCGCTCTGATAAATAACACCTGAAGCAAAACGCCCTCGAATAGTACGAAGAAGCATGTTCGACATTTCAGCCTTGAGAAAATGTTTCAATCCTGTACGTGTACGGCGATGGATCCAATTCATACCGTTCAGGCGCTGGTAGATCGGAATTCCCTGCTTCCTCACTTCCCGCAGTGCGCTCAGCTGGCGTGTCCCCCCGATAACCAGCACAGCATCGAAAGGTTTGTCATTCAGGCTGTAACAAACTCCGATATTACGCTCTTTCAGCCCTGCTTCCAGCCGGCGTTGAAAGGCTGCCGGCCCGGCGAAACCACCCAGCCGGGTTACAAGAGAAATCCGTTTGATCGGTTTGTTTTTCATTCAGTATTCCATCAAGGCACGTGTGATTCGTTCAGCAGCATGTCCATCCCCGAACGGATTGACTGCCTTCGCCATGGCTTCATAGGCTTCAGGTTCCTCGAGCAGCCTCCGTGTTTCCCCAATGATCGTCACCGGGTCCGACCCTACCAGTCGGGCTGTTCCTGCCTTGACTGCTTCCGGTCGTTCCGTCTTTTCCCGGAGGACCAGCACAGGCTTCCCCAGTGCAGGCGCTTCTTCCTGGAGGCCTCCGGAATCCGTAAGAATCAAGCTGCTGCGCTTCATCAGGTGGACCATGGACAGGTAATCCAGCGGGTCTGTGAGAACGATGTTGGGGACTGATCCCAGCGCTTCATACGCCGGTCCCCGGACGTTCGGGTTCAAATGGACCGGGTAGACCAGCGTCAGGGTGTCCGGATAAGCCTCGGCAATCTGGCGCAGTGCTTCGAGGATATCCTGCAGCGGCCTGCCGAAATTCTCCCGCCTGTGCGCCGTAACCAGAACGATCCGCCTCTCCGGTTCCAGATCTGCCAGCGGGCCGTCCTTGAAATCAAACGGGCGGGAGGCAATCTCCTGGAGGGCGTCGATTACGGTATTACCTGTAACCAGAATCTTTTCTTCAGGAACATTTTCCTGCAGCAGGTTATTTCGGGACCACTCAGTGGGAGCGAAGTGTAAATCAGCCACAGCACCAGCGATGCGCCGGTTGATTTCCTCAGGAAATGGCTGCCATTTATCTCCCGTTCGCAGCCCGGCTTCCACATGCCCCACTTTGATTCGACGATAGTATGCAGCAATGCCGGCCGCCATCACCGTTGTTGTATCTCCCTGAACCAGGACCCAGTCCGGTTGTACCTGCTCCAGGACCGGATCGAGATCTTTAAATACCACTGCCGTCAGTCCTGCAAGGGTCTGGTTCGGTTTCATCAGGTCGAGGTCATAATCAGGCTGGATGGAAAAGAGTTCCAGCACCTGGTCGAGCATTTCGCGGTGCTGAGCGGTGACACAGACCTGTGAGTGAACACCTTCTGCCTGCTGGAGGCACGACACTACGGGTGCCATTTTTACAGCTTCCGGCCGGGTGCCGAAGATAGAAAGCACTCGAAGCGGTTCAGCCATTGCCTTTCCCTTTCCCCAATGTAAGAAGCTTGAAACCAGCCTTTTCCCATCTGTCATCCCACACGCCGCGTGTGTCCAGTACGATTTTTCCAGTCATTTGCCCGGCTGCCTGGTCCGGTTCCAAACTCCTGAATTGTTCATGATCTACCAGGAGGACAAGGGCATCTGCTTCAGCAAGCGCTTCTTCCAGACTGGCGGCTGCCTCCGCTCCGGGAATGGCAGCGTCGGGTTTGAACGGCTCATACGTCTTCACTTTTGCGTCGGCTTCGACCAGCAGTTCCACAAAATGGATGGCCGGGCTTTCACGCAGGTCATCCACATCCGGTTTATACGCCAACCCGAGCGCAGCAACCTTCTTTCCGGCGAGGCTGCCGAGCTCCTTTTCCAGCAGCCCGGCAGCAAAGGCCGGCTGTGAATCATTGATGTCGCGCGCCTGGCGGATCAGCGGCGTCCGGTCAGGAGCAGCTTCTACCAGGAACCAGGGATCGACGCTGATGCAGTGGCCGCCGACGCCAGGCCCGGCTTTGAGAACCTCGACCCGCGGGTGGAGATTTGCCAGCTGCCGTGCCTCCCAGAAGTTGATGCCGAATTTATGTGCCAGACGTGCGAATTCGTTGGCTGCTGCGATATTGATATCGCGATAGGTGTTTTCCATTAACTTCACCATTTCAGCCGTTGTAGCATCTGTCAGCAGGATTTCACCTCGTGCGAAGGTCCCGTACAGTTCGGCACCCGCCTCTGCAGAAGCCCTGTCTATACCGCCGATCACGCGCGCGTTCTCGATCAACTCCTGCAGGATCTGGCCGGGCAGGACACGCTCAGCTGAATAAACCAGGAAAAAATCTTCTCCCGCTTTCAGACCGCTGCGTTCCAGGATCGGCCGTACAAGGTCAACGGTAGTACGCGGCGGCGAAGTCGATTCAAGCACAACGAGGTTTCCGAATTCCAGAAAGGGTATGATCGCCTCAGCGGCTGAGACGACTGCACGCATATCCGCCGTCTTGTCCTCCTGGATCGGAGTAGGGACAGCGATGATAAATGCATCCGCCTTTTCCGGCGTATCACTCACCTGCAGTGTCCCGGATCGAAACGCCGCCTGGACCAGCGTACGCAGCCCCGGCTCATGGATATGGATATCGCCGCTGCGAAGGATACCCACTACTTTCTGATTGATATCGACGCCGGTTACCTGTACGCCGTGCGTTGCGAATGTACTGGCGGTAGGAAGCCCGATATATCCCAGCCCAAGCACACAAATTTTCTCGAATTTCACACAAACCTCCCGGTGTAGATTCCGCTCCCTATTATCCCACAAACCCTGTGCGGCGTGAAAATCACCTTCCACGTACTGCACGGTTCCTGGATCGGAAAAGGCTCACATCCCTTGAGTACAGGTAAAATTAAATAGAGGGAATCAATAACCAAAGATACCGGGAGGAGACCAATGCGCATTGCCATGGGATATGATGAACAAACCCATCTGATAGATACGATCAGGAAAGACCTGGAAAAGCGGGGATTCGAAGTTCTCGTTTTTGCCCCCATGCAGGATGAAAAGACTGCCTGGCCGCGGGTTGCCCGTGAAGCAGCGGAAGCAGTCGCTTTTGACAAAGCCGATGAAGGCATCCTCCTGTGCTGGACCGGAACCGGAGTAAGCATGGCTGCCAACAAGGTCCCCGGCATCAGGGCTGCCCTGTGTGAGGATGCTGAAACTGCCCGCGGCGCCCGTCTGTGGAACAATGCCAATGTGCTTTGCATTTCCATCCGGCGCACTTCTGAAACCATGGCTGCAGAAATACTTGATAAATGGTTCGACACCTCCTACAAACCAAACGAGGTGGACGACGCCTGCCTGGCTATGATAGAGGGCCTCGAGGCAGCCTATCGCCACAACTGAACAGTTCTTGCCTGAACCGCAAACTGACAGAACGGGTATTTCAATTGGAACGGAAGTGACAAATGCTGGTTATTTCAGACGATCCAATCAGAGTACAATAGGGTCGCTGATCGATTTATTCACGCGAACCGTGTGTGCTTTCTGTTCCAGCAGCACGGTTTCGAACATTCAATTTAAGGAGCAAGCATGAAAGAGAAGATTAAATATCTGCGACAGCTGGCGGGCGAGGTAAGCGATCTGGACCACACAGCCGCCGTCCTCGGATGGGACCAGCAGGTCAATATGCCCGAAAACGGCGCTGAAGCCCGGTCCATGCAGCTGGCTACACTCGCCGGCCTGGCCCACGGGAAATTTGTCGGTGAGGATATGGGCAAAGCCCTTGAAGACCTGAAACCTTTCCTGAAGGATCTCGATCAGGACTCTGATGAATATTGCCTGGTAACAAGAATGTCTGAGGAATACGAGAAACAGAAAAAAGTCCCCACAGCCTTTGTGGCGGAATTTTCAAGGGTCACCACCATGGCCCAGCAGGCCTGGGAAAAAGCCAAATCCAAATCCGATTTCAGCAAGTTCCAACCCCATCTGGAAAAGATCATCGAGCTGCGCCGGGAGTACGCCGGCTTTTTTGCACCCTATGACCATGTGTATGATCCGCTCCTGGACGATTTCGAACCAGGAATGAAAACGGACGATGTCCGCAAGGTATTTGAAGAGATCAAACCGCAGCAGGTTGCGCTGCTGCAGGAAATTGTGGACAAGGGCCCGGTCATCGATGATTCGCTGCTGTACCTGCACTATGATGAAGACAAGCAGTGGGAATTCGGCGTGGATGTGATCAAGAAATTCGGCTTCGATTTCACCAGCGGACGGCAGGACCGTTCAGTACACCCGTTCACCACCGAATTCGGACACGGCGATGTGCGTATCACCACCCACTTCGACACTGAATTCCTCGGCATGGCATTATTCGGAACCATGCACGAAGCCGGCCACGCCATGTATGAACAGGGTGTGAGCAAGTCGCTCAGCCGGACAATGCTGCATCACGGCGCCTCTCTGGCCGTACACGAATCACAGTCCCGCATGTGGGAGAATCTGGTCGGCAGGAGCATGCCGTTCTGGAAAGCATTCTACCCGCGGCTGCAGGAGCTTTTTCCGGAAAATCTGGGTAATGTTGACCTCAACCAATTCTATAAAGCCGTCAACAAGGTTGAGCCTTCCCTGATTCGCATTTTCGCCGATGAAATGACCTACAACCTGCACATCATGCTGCGCTTCGATCTGGAGCTTGCCATGATGGAAGGGGAACTCGAGGCGGCAGACCTGCCGGAAGCCTGGAACAACAAGATGCAGGAATACCTGGGAATTACACCTCCGAACGATGCCAAAGGTGTGCTGCAGGATGTTCACTGGTCCGGCGGCATGATTGGCTACTTCACTACGTACGCGCTGGGGAACCTCATTGCTTCCATGCTGTGGGAGAAGATCCTGGAGGATATCCCCGATCTGCAATCGAACTTTGAAAAGGCGGACTTTTCGCCGCTGCTGACATGGCTTCGCGAGAATGTGCACCAGCACGGTTCCAAGTACAAGCCGATGGAACTGGTGAAGAAGGTAACCGGCCAGGCACTGACACCCGAACCCTACATGCGCTACCTGCGCAGCAAGTTCGGCGAGATCTACGGTCTGTAAATTCAGCCCTCACGACAACCCGGGGCGGGCCATCGTGCCCGCCCTTTTCTGTTCTGTCATCCCAGGCTTCAGCGAGGGACCACTGAATCGTCCCTGCCGACGCCAGGAAGCTCTGGCATCCTGGCGCAAGGGTGACACGGCAGAACAGGACCTCCTGAATTCAGTCATCCCGGGTTTAAACGGCGGTTACTGAATCGGATACAACAGAACGCCATTCGCGGGGGAGCGGGCGGATTGCGTCCGGGCATGAAATAGCCCCCACGAGTCCCCCCAATCATGGGGGGACAGACAGGGGGGAAAACAGATGGGGGACAGCAGTCTGGACCATCATGTTTATCAATTTCCAGATGAATCAAAGTAAAACATCGATGAGATACTATCTGCCGGATGCATAGTCGATATTGCTGATTCTCGGGCAGCAGGACCTGCTGCTGCGAGGCTCAGGCAAACCACCGCAATTCGGCATGAAATGCCGCGTCCCTCGCTTTTCCCAAAGCCTCTGTCACTCAAGTCATCTGTATCAGTGTAATCAGTGATTCAGCTTATCCGGCAGCGTTACCTGCTTGGCAGGTAACGTATTCAGCGTTTCTATATTAGAATTACCCCTGAGGAGATTTCATGTATTTCGGAATTACGCTGCCCTCCTACGGCCAGGAGGTCGATCCTTCAGCCATTCTCGATACTGCACAGGCTGCGGAAGCCTTCGGCTACCATTCGGTCTGGACCACAGACCACATCCTGCTGCCTGAAATGGATTCAACCCGTTTTCGATCGCTGTATGAATCGATCACCACACTCGCATTTATCGCGGGTCAGACGGATCGTATCCGCCTCGGAATCTCCAGCCTGGTGCTTCCGATGCGCGACCCGATCCTTGCCGCCAAACAGCTGGCGGCACTGGATGTGCTCAGCGGCGGCCGTGCCATGCTCTGTGTCAGCGTTGGCTGGAGCAAAGGGGAATATAAAAATCTTGGGCATGATTTCCACACCCGCGGCGCACGCCTGGATGAAGCGATCGATGTAATGCGCCTGCTGTGGAATTCATCGGGGGACCCTGTTTCTTTCAATGGAACCTTCTACAACTTTCCAAGCAGCATTTTTGACCCGGTACCGCTGCAGCCTTGCGGACCGGAGCTGTGGGTAGGCGGGAATTCGCAGGCAGCGAGAAAACGCGCTGCTCGCAAGGATGCTGTGTGGCACCCCAGCAGCCTCCACCTCGACGCTTTTCAGGCTGGTGCTGCAGCGTATCATGCCCTGATAAAAAAAGGAGCCCCAGCCGGCATCGCACCGCGTCTGCGGGTAACATTCGGCAGGCAGGATCCGGAAGCCCACCTCTCCGGAAGCCCTGCAGAAATTGGCGCCCGTCTTGAACAGTATCATCAGGCAGGCATGACTGGAGCCGTACTGAGTTTCAATGCCGCCAGCCAGGAAGAGCGCCGGGGCTTTATGAAAGAATTTATGGAAACCACAGCACCAGAACTCCGCGGAGCCTGACCTTGAAACGATTCGCTCCTGTCCTCATTCTGCTTCTTTTGAGTTCCTGCACCCGCACCTTAAGTTCGGATGCATCTCAGACACTGCCCACTGAGACACAATCACATCAGGTATTTACACCAACCGTAACACCCACTGCCACAGACACGCCCACACCCGGCCCTCGTACAGACAGCACCAGGGCCGTTGTGATACAGGAAAACACGCCCCCTCCGACATCCACACCGATCACACTTCCGCGCGCTCTGCCCGATGCACATACGACAATTTCCCAACCCGGGCCTGGATCCTTTCTTACCAGCCCGTTCCGGGTCGTCGGACGCGGCGGCCCTACATGGAACAACAGGGTTGTTATCGATCTGGTAGGAGAAGACGGGCGCCTGGTTTCCAGAACACCCGCGTACCTCAACGCCCTTCCGGGGTATGTCGGGCCTTTTGCCGCAGAAGTTGAGTTTGAAATCGAGTCGGTTTCAGAACAGGCCAGGGTGGAGGTATACACACACAGCCGCCGTGACGGCAAGGTGTACCGGATGGCCTCAGTAGACGTATTCCTGTTGAGCGAAGGCCGTTCCCTGATTCATGTCGGCATGGAAGGCCCCGAAAAGCTGGCGATCTTTTCACCCCGCACCGATGATGTGGTTTCTGGCGGGACGGTCCAGGTGAGCGGCGAAGGCTGGGTCGACTCCGACCTTCCTCTCATCATAGAAGTGCAGAACAGGCTTGGCGAAACCATCGGGACCGGCTCAACACAAATAGTTTCCTCCGAGCCAGGACAGGTCGGTGTCTTCTCTGCCGAAGTCCCTTACACGATCGATCTGAACCAGGCCGGAAGGATCCTTGTGTACGAACAGAGCCCTGACGTGCCGGGCTTTTTGCACATCAGCGGCGTGGATGTCTGGATCAGGCCTTGATCCGAAAACCCTCTTTCCTTTTACACATTTGCTAACAACCCCTGGAATTTCGATAATATTTTCTTTCGTCTGTCAATCAGATCCAGGAATAGATCTGGTTTGGAACGCACTGTATTTCCACAATCCGATCAATCGACTTCCAGCAAGCGCATTTTATTATGGAGAGGCCCATGGCTGTGCAGCAGAACACCATGGACTGTCTTACTCATTATCAGGATGGCTGTGATCATCGTTGACTGAAAATTCCTGTTTTTACCGGTCGCTTCGCGGGACAGAAATCTCAAGATCTGTCAACGGATAGGAAGAACAAGGGTGGATCCAGCCGTATTTCTTGTCGGCAGCGCGTCGTCCGTCCCTTTCTGGATGAACGTATACTTCTCCGGAAACAAGCCGCGAGTGGCACCAGCCGCACTCACCAGACCGGCAGCTTGAAGGCGGCGCCAGTCCGGCTCTCTCCATGGCTACAAGCAGGGACTCTCCTGCTGCAGCTGTAATATCGGCAGTAACACCGCCAATATGTACTTTAAGGTTAAAGGTTTGCCCGACAACTTCCCGTGGATAACCCGGGGCCTGTTCAATATGTACAGTGCTCCCGTATACCTCACTCCTGATCCGTCTCTGCGGCAGATTCAGCTGCGCCAGCTCCTTGAATACAAAATCATACATGGCCTGCGGACCACAGATAAAGAAAGTGCTGTTTTCCACATCCGCTGTTTTGCGGATCAAATCGGCAGTTATAAAACCCTGTTCGAACCCCTCTGCGTTTTCCCCACTGCTTAGAACATGCACTGTACGGATTTTTTCAGGAGCTTCATTTTCCAGGCCAGAAAGAATGTCGCAGAATACTATGTCCTCCCGGCTGACACTTCCGTAGAGAAGGAGGAGCGAGGCATCCATACTTCCCAAGACTATTTCTTTTGCCATCGAACAGAAAGGCGCTATCCCGGAACCGCCGGCAAGCCCGACGAGTTTGCGGCCGTCCCGCAGCGGCTCGTGGTAAAAAAGGCCGGTCGGTTCAGAACTCACAATCCTGGTTCCGGCGCTCCAGTTTTCCCAGATCCGGGGTGTCAGGAAGCCATCCTCGTTTTTCCTGATGGTGATTTCATAATATCCATCCGCCCCGGCGGCCTCAAAAGGCGCGGAGGAGATGGAGTAGGGACGGGTGATGGTGCTCCCATCCAATTCAAGTTTCAGGCTCAGATACTGGCCGGCCCTGAAAGGGGCGAGGCTGGACGTACCGGATACGGAATCCGCAGTGAGTCTGAATGTACGTGTTGTCGGTGTTTCCTGGCGAACCTGGCTCACAACCAGGTTCTGCCGGGTCGGATGGAGCTGCTTTGCAGTCTGGTTTATGGGTGCAGCGCCCCGGGAGAGAACTGGAGCACTGGCGAAACGCTTTTGGCGTTCAGGAACCAATCGCCTGAAAGCCAATAAATCCCTTATACGTCCTTTCACTTTTATCTTCATGAGCGCAAACCTCCTTCTTCGCGGATGTCACGCAGGGTCAGCAGCGCTGCAATCTGTCCTGAGAGATAGCTGCTGCTGTAGCCATGACAGCGAAAGGCAGATCCGCCGCAGAATTGCAGCCCCTGAACATGCTGGTCTTCATCCATCATCATCATACGCGGCAGGAGGGAATCCCACGGCTCCGGTTCATACCCGTAGATTATGCCGTTATGGGCGCCTGTGTAGCGGGCAAAAGTCTGTGGTGTGGCAACTGCAAATTCCTCGATATGCTCCCTGAGCCGGGTGCCTGTCGCCTCTTCAAGATCACGGATCAGCCCTTCAGCGATCCTGTTTTTGGTGCTCACATATTGATCTGGAGGAATATTCCAGGTTTCCGGCTGGAAGAGTGATGTGATCGTAACGATGGAGGTTCCCGGCGGTGAGCAGTCGGGTACAGCGTTGTTGATGCAGACCACAGCCTGCATTTTGGGTGTATCCAGAGTGCTGAAGGATTCGTAGCCTGCTGTTGTATCCATGCTTCGGTATACAAAGTAGCTGTATTCCTTCAATCCCAGTTCATCCGGCGGTGCATCCAGCCCCATGTAGACCACAAAGGCGCTTACACCATCGACTCTTGCATTGCACTCCTGAAGCGCTTCCGGCGGAACCTCCTTTGCGGGATCGAAAAGATGGTTGTAGACCAGTGTCGGTGAGACATTGGCGATCACATGATTGGTCCTGATTTGGTCCCCTCTAGAGGTGACCACACCTTCAACATGCCCATCTCTGACAAGGATCTTCTCCACCTGTGTGTTGTACAGTACGCTGCCGCCCAGCTCCCGTAGCCTTGCATCCAGAGCGAGAGAAATCTCATGCGAGGTATGGCGCGGAATGACCGCTCCATACAGAAGGAATTTATACAGCATGGCTCCATAGATAGTGAAGCTGGCCCGGCTGGTGGGAGGACCAAGATAGGACCACTGTGCGTGCAGGATATGACGGGCCCGTTCGGGGACATTGAGGGCATCAGCAACCTCATCAACCGTATAAGGGGCAGTATTCAAAAGGCTGGCGTATTTGGTGAGCAGGAGTTTTTTGTCCGGCTGGCCGCGTGATTTACCGACGTAGGCAATACCCTCGAGCAGTTCCCTGCACAGGTTCAGATACCTGGTTACCGGCTCCCTGCTGCCCGGCACTTCACGCTCAAGGGCTTCGATGAATGCATCCACGCCGTAGGGCATCGTGACGTCGAGTTCCTGTTCCGGGTCGGTAATAATCAACCGAAAACCCTCAGGCACTTCAGCCCAGTCCAGGAACACACCGAGTTCATCTTCAAAAAATTCGCGCACACTGCCCCTGTTTGAAGAAGGCCCGATATCGGCGATCTGGTGCAGAGATGCTTCAAATTCGAACCGCCCGCGCCGGAAGCTGGTTGCAAAACCGCCCGGCAGGTTGTGCTGTTCCAGCAGAAGCACCTCCTTTCCCATTGCAGCCATTTTGACCGCTGCTGTCAGGCCGCCGTTTCCTGCTCCGATAACAACGGTTTCAACTTCTCGCTTGATCAGCTGGTTCACTGCTTCTGTCATAGTCTTCTCCTTGAAAAGCCCCCCGTGGAAAGGCAGTAATAGTAGGAAGGTGCCAGGCGACTGTGCCAGTTCAGGTCGTGATTGTGCAGCAGGCCTCCGCTCCGGCAGCTTTATATAATTAAACCCAAAATGCTTCGCTGCGGTACTGCCCAACATGCGCTGGGGACCAGGTGGACACTACCACCAATTGGCTGTAAGGGCGAACACATGTGTTCGCCCAGTGCCTGTAAGGCTATAGACTGAGCACTCATTCATTTTCATTCTATACTCATTGCAGCATACCGGCTATCTGGGTCGACACGTGGGTCGACCACTACGGTATTAATGACACAACCCACGTACGTTCGAGCCCGGATGGTATATCCATTGTCCACCCAGCGCGTGAAGAATGGTCGATACTCCTGGGCGTACGGTGTGGGCCCATGTGTCCACACTACCAACGGATTGCCAAAGTCTCAGCTCGCGCTGCGGGGTCGACATCGTATCTACACGCTGGGTCGACCCCTACGGTGTATTGGGTGCTTCCGGCCTTTCCTTTAGCCTTGTATAAAGCAGGACTGTATTGTTGTCCCGCGGGAAGGATCCTTCACATGCTGTATAAAGTTCCCCC
>Ga0272441_10007915_pt1 | contig 17075 bp, 18 predicted proteins | sample SSMProp6N_FD_193582 | JGI IMG/M metagenome (GOLD analysis project Ga0272441, IMG submission 193582) | Marine sediment archaeal communities from Little Sippewissett salt marsh, Falmouth, MA, United States - SSM-Prop-6N | ecosystem: Environmental > Aquatic > Marine > Wetlands > Sediment ...
TGGTAAAGAAACAATAATCCAAAGGAGAAAAAATGATGGCAGACATTATCGATTTCAAGATTTACGGCGATGATTTGCAGCTCGTGGAAATCGAACTCGACCCCAATGAGGGGGTCCGAGCCGAAGCCGGCACCATGACCTACATGGAGCCCGGCATTGAAATGCAGACCGGGACTGGAGGGGGAGTCTTCAAAGGTCTGAAGCGCGCGATCACCGGCGAGAGTTTTTTCATTACCACCTTCCTGAACACCGGCAGCGGGAAATCACACGCCGCATTCGCTGCGCCTTATCCGGGCAAGATTATCCCCATCGAACTGGGTGAGTTCGGCGGATCCATCATCTGCCAGAAGGACTCCTTCCTCTGCGCCGCATCCGGGATTGAGATTGAAATCGCGTTCACCAAGCGGATCGGTGCGGGCATTTTTGGCGGAGAGGGCTTCATCCTTCAGCGGCTTGAGGGTGATGGACGCGCCTTCGTGCATGCCGGGGGAACCATCGTGGAGAAGAACCTCGCGGCCGGAGAGCACCTGCGTGTGGACACCGGCTGTCTGGTCGCCTTCGACACCAGTGTGGATTACGACATTAAGTTCGTGGGCGGGTTCACGAACGCCCTCTTCGGCGGGGAAGGCCTTTTCCTGGCCCATCTCACGGGCCCCGGAAAGGTCTACCTGCAAAGCCTCCCGTTCTCTCGGCTTGCGGATCGTGTGCTGGCAGCGGCAAAGTACCAGAAGACCGGTGAAACCAAGGGCGCAGCCGGCCTGGGGGGCGAGATCCTCGGCAACATCCTTAGCGGAAATTAGAACCTCTTGGGAGGGGTGCCGCGTGCATCCCTCCCCCTTCCCCTCATTCCTCCCAACACCCAAATGTCTTGACAACCACCATGTGAATCCGCTATGCTACTAACGCTTTCCAAAACGTTTTGGCAACCTCGGCTTCGAGAGGGGAAATCGAGCCAATGCCTGTCACCATCCGCGATGTCGCAAAGCGACTGAATGTATCTGTGACAACCGTGTCGCGCGCGCTGGCCGGCTATGACGATGTCGCCAAGGAGACACGCGCCCGGGTCATCCAGACCGCCGAAGAGATGGGCTATACCCCCAGCCATGCCGCCCGCCAGCTCCGCCGAAAACGAACCGATACACTCGGCCTCATCTTTCCTACCCTTGGACATCGTTTCTCCGACCCCTTCTTCGGCGAGTTCCTGGCCGGCGTCGGAGATGTCGCCAGCCAGCATAAATATGACCTGCTCGTTTCTGTTGCCGCGCCCGGCGAAGAGGAACGCAACGCCTACCAGCGCTGGGTGCAATCGCGCCGCGTGGACGGCTTCATCCTTGTCCGTATCCGCAGACAGGACTGGCGTATTCAGTACCTGAGCGAAGAGCAGTTCCCCTTCATGTCCTTTGGCCGCAGCCAGACCATGGACGGCGCACCGCACATCGGTGTCGATGGCAAAGCCGGAATGCTCCAACTCACGCGACATCTCCTCGAATTGGGACACAAGCGCATCGCCTTCATCGGCGCGCCGGAGGAACTCACGCTCTCCCGCGACCGATTCCAGGGGTACCTCACTGCCCTCAAAGAAGCCGGGCTTGAAACCGATCCTGCGCTCATCGTCGAAGCCCAGCTCACCCGCAGCACAGGTCATCGTGCCGCACTGGATTTGCTGCGCCGCGAGCACCCCCCCACTGCCATCATTGGCATCAACGATCTCACGGCTCTCGGCGCTTTGCGGGCGGCGAAGGAATGCAACTTAAGGGTTGGCTTCGACATCGCCATCGCGGGCTTTGATGGCACCGAAGCGGGCAAGCATGCCACACCTGCCCTCACCACCGTATCCCAACCGGTCTACACCATCGGCTCTGACGCATGCACCAACCTCATCGCACAAATCAATAACGGTCATCTCGAACCCGTTCAGCAGCTCGTCCAGCCGCAACTCATCATCCGGCAGTCAACCCGGCCGGCTGATGGAGAAGCAACCAACGAGGAGGGGACAGTCGACTCATCACAGGCTCTCTGATCGCTGGACACCTCCGCCAATGCGGAGGACCAAGGTGAGAGGTCCAGCCGTCATTCCAGAAAGAAAGGGGTGGTTCGCGGAACAATCTGGGAAGGAAAACCGGAGCTTTACCTTACGGAGAGACACATTCTCAGGAGGAGATGTAGCATGAAGCGCATGTCAAAAATCCTCCCCATCGTCTTGCTGCTGAGCATCATTCTCGCAGCATGCGGGGGGACAGCTGAACCTGAAGTTGTAGAAATCGAGGTCACCCGCGTGGTGACAGAGACCGAATTCGTCGAAGCTGAACCGACCGACAAGACCGTGGTCGAATTCTGGACAACCGACAACGAACCGGAGCGCCTGGACGTCTACGAGGCCATCGCAGAAATGTACATGGCCGAAAATCCTGACGTGGAAGTCCGCATTGTACCCATCGATGAAGCCAGCCTCTCCCAGCGCATCGCTACCGCGCAGGCTGCCAACCGCCTGCCGGACATCGTGCGCATGGGCATTGAGCGTGTTTCCGCCTTCGCAGCGGATGGCATCCTCGATGAAGCTGCTGCTGAAGCCGTCATCGCAACAATTGGCGAGGATGATTTCCGCGCCGGCCCGCTGGCGATGGTAACCAACCCTTCCACAGGCATGTACTCCGCCATCCCCTATGACGGCTGGATCCAGGCCATCTGGTACCGCACGGATATGTTCGAAGAAGCAGGTGTAAGCGCCCCCATCTCATGGGACGATCTTGACGCAGCCTGCGATGCCCTGCCGGGCACCGGCAATTTACTCTACGCACTGTCGCTGGGAACCGATCCCGGCCAGAACTACCCCCACCAGGTGTTCGAGCAGTTCGCCATGTCCAATGACGCATGGCCGTTCGATGCCGAGGGCAATGTCACCATGAATACGCCCGAGATGATTGAGGCGCTGGCGTTCTACACCAACCTGCAGCGCTGCGCGCTCCCCGGCCCGCAATATTGGCGCGGCGCGCGCGAGGCCTACCAGCTCGATCAAGCCGGCATGCTGTTTTACAGCACGTACATCATGGACGACCTCGTCGAAGGCTCCGGCCTCGAGGGGGGCGGACAGGTTGATATCCCGATCGAGAATCTACCTCTCGTGACGGGCTTCGCGCCTGAGCTGGCCGGACCCAATGGCTCAGCATCCTACGGGCAGCTGGTCACGCTGGGAATCATGAACGGCGCTGATGAAGTCGCTCAGGATGTGGTGGTCTACTTCATGACCGGACAGAACTACCTGGACGTTCTCGCATTGGCCCCCTTCGGGAAAGTGCCTGTGCTCAAGAGTGCTGTCGACGGCTGGGGTGAGCTGAGCCCCTTCTTCGCGAATTACTCCGAAGAGACACTCGCACAAATCGCCAATGGCTTTGAGACCATGTCCCGCTGGCTGTTCCGACCGGACTACGACGCCGCACAGCGCGCGGTCATCGGCGATATCGAAGGCCGCAACCTGATCCCACAGGTGATCAGCAACATCGCCCTTGAAGGGACAATGACACCGGAGACGGCGGCTGAATTCCTGCAGGAGCAGGTCGAGCAACTCTACGCAGATCGGCTTGCTGAATAAGCCGATAGCTCCATGTCCAGGGGATGGGAAACCATCCCCTGGTTGATCTCACACAGCCTGCACACCTTCCCATCAGGAAAGGGGGCTGCTATGACAGCCATCAACACTACGGGAAAAGCCACGGGCTGGAAATCGCTTCAGGCTCGCGAAGCCCGTCTCGCGTGGGCACTCATTCTCCCCACGGCGCTGATTGTCTTCGGTCTGGTCATTTTTCCGGCGATCTTCAGCATCTGGATTAGTTTTCATGATGTCGGTCTCAGCAATCTGAACGACGTCTTTAACGCCAACTTCACCGGCCTTGAGAACTACCGCAATGTGTTCAACGACTTCGCCTTTAAATTCCAGGGAATGCAAAGTTGGGGCGCTGCTGTCACCAGCGTGGTGTACTCATTCGCCTCCACAATCTTGACTCTCATCATCGGCCTTATTGCGGCGCTCTTGCTCAACCGCCCCTTCAAAGGGCGCGGCTTGACGCGCGCCATCTTCCTCTTTCCTTATGTGGCACCCATGGTCAGCGTAGCCTTCGTGTGGCGCTGGATCCTCGACCCCCGTCCGTCCGGCGTGCTCAACGACATCCTGCTCAAACTCGGCTTGATCGAACTGCCTAAAGCCTACCTTGCAACGCGCGGCCTGGCCTTGCTGCTCGTCATCCTCATTCAGGCATGGCGCTACTTTCCCTTTGCCATGCTGATGATCCTCGCACGGCTGCAAGCCATCGACGAAACACTCTACGAGGCGGCCCAGGTCGATGGTGCCAACACATGGCAGAAATTCACCAACATCACCATCCCCGAACTACGTTACGTACTGGGTTCGGTTTTCCTATTACGCTTGATGTGGACCTTCAACAAGTTCGATGACATCTTCCTGCTAACGGGTGGCGGGTTTGGGACCAAGGTTCTACCCGTTCTTACGTACGAATTCAGCTTTCGACTGTTCGACTTCGGGCGGGGATCCGCGACGGCCATGATCCTGCTCCTCACCCTGGTCGTGTTCATGGTGATCTACATCCGGGTCGTGATGTGGTCAGACGATGAAGAGTAGGAGGGGTGTCATGACTGCATCGAATGCAGCCCGAAGACCTGAGAAAGCGACTATCATCGATCGTCTGGCGCGATGGTTGACCTGGCCTCGCTTCATCTTCAGTCTGGTCTTAATTTTCTTTCTGACCAGCATCCTGTTTCCGTTTTACTGGATGGCCAGCTCCTCGTTTAAGACAAACGCCGAAATCGGACAGCGAGAGCCCGTGTATATCCCCGGCGGCCTGCGCCTGGACGCATACCGTACCCTGATGGACCCTGAAAGCCCGATCGGGCGCTTCGGCAAGAACATCGTTAACAGCATCCGCATCGCCATCCCCACCTCCATCATCGCCGTGATCCTCTCCACGCTCGGCGCCTATGCCGTTGCGCGGCTGAAGTTCAAAGGGAAGAACGCGCTGCTGAATGGGATCCTGATTGTCTACCTCTTCCCGGGCGTGCTCCTCATCATCCCGCTGTTTGCCATGCTTTCGCAGATCGGCGCTCAGCTTGGATTCGATGTACAGGATAATCTCGGGGTCCTGGTGGTGACATACCTTGCGCAAACGCTGCCGGTGGCGCTGTATATGCTCGCAAACTATTTCCGCACGATCCCTCATGAAATCGAGCAAGCCGCCTTGATCGACGGATGCAGCCGGCTGGAGGTCATCTGGCGCATCACTCTTCCGCTCGCCATCCCGGCGCTGGTGTCCGTCGCCATCTACACCTTCATGATTGCGTGGAACGAGTTCTTGTACGCGTTCGTATTCCTCAACAGCCGCGATCTCTTCACAATGCCAATAAAAATCAACACCATTTATAACAACCCTTCTCCGCAACCGAATGTCGTGATGGCAGCGTCGACGATCATGACGGTACCTGTGATGATCCTCTTTCTCGCGCTGGAACGTTTTCTTGCGGAAGGGCTCGTTGCCGGGGGTGTGAAAGGCTGAGCAGGACGTTGTCGATCTGATACAATTGGGCTTCGTGCGTATGGCATTACTACAAACGGTAGAACGCGAACTTCTCGATCACCTCCGCTTCATCTACGGTGATGACTGCGCAGAGGACATCCTCGCGGACCTCGAAAAGGTCCTCGAGCGTTTTGCAGACCTCACACGCCCGGCGCATGCCACTGCGCTTAATCAAGGCGACTCGATCCTCATCACCTATGCGGACCAGATCCGGCATCCCGATGAAAAACCGCTGGCGACCTTGCATGCCTTCCTGAAAGCCCACCTCACCGGCCTTGTCAGCGGCGTCCACATCCTGCCCTTTTTCCCCTATTCCTCCGATGATGGCTTCTCCATCATCGATTACCGCCGTGTCAATCCACAACATGGCGACTGGTCCGACATCGAGCGCATTGCCGGTGACTTTCGGTTGATGGTCGATGCCGTCGTCAACCACATTTCCCGCAAAAGCAGCTGGTTCCAGCGCTTCTTGAAGAACGAAGCCCCCTACACAGACTTCTTCACGGTTGTCGATCCAGATATCGACCTATCCGAAGTTGTGCGGCCGCGCGACCTCCCCTTGCTGACCGAAGTAAAGACAACGCAAGGTGCCCGGCATGTTTGGACCACGTTCAGCGAAGATCAGATCGACCTGAATTACAGCCATCCGGCGGTGCTGCTGGAGATCATTGACCTGCTGCTCACCTACATCCAGCACGGCGCGCAGCTCATCCGTCTGGATGCGATTGCCTTCATCTGGAAGGAAATCGGCACCAGCTGCATTCACCATCCCCGAACTCACCGTATTATCCAGCTCATCCGCACCATCCTGGACACGCTCACCCCCTGGGTACACATGATCACGGAGACCAACGTCCCTCACGACGAGAACATCTCCTATTTTGGAAACGGGTGGAACGAAGCGCATTTGGTCTATCAATTCGCGCTTCCCCCCCTCGTCCTTCACACCCTCCTCGCTGGCGATGCCCGCCCACTGTCGGAATGGGCGGCCACGCTGCAGCCGCCGTCTTCGGGGACGACGTATTTCAACTTCCTCGCTTCCCACGACGGCATTGGTCTGCGTCCGGCCAGAGGACTGCTTGAACCGGGACAGATTGCTGCCCTGGAAGAACAATGCATTGCGCGTGGCGGTGGTGTGTCCTATCGCGCGCTGGGAGACGGCAAGAAGGATCCCTACGAGCTCAATATCACGTACTTTGACGCGCTCGCCTTCAACGGGGAGGAGGATGGCAATCAGACATGGATTAACCGTTTCCTTGCCTCCCAGGCCATCATGCTCTCGCTCGCCGGTATCCCCGGTATTTACTTCCACAGCCTGGTCGGGTCTCGTAACCACCAGGCCGGTGTCGAACGCACGGGAAGGTTGCGTTCCATCAACCGACAGCACCTGAACGCGAAAGCTCTGAACGAAGGCCTTTCTCAACCTGATTCACGCGTCGCGCGCGTTTTTGAGGGCTATGCACGCCTCTTACAGGCTCGAGCCCAACAGCCCGCCTTCCATCCCCAAAGCGCACAACTTGTCCTGCATGTGACACCAGCCGTCTTCGCCCTGCTCCGGCAAAGCCGCGATGGGCAGCAGATGCTCTGCCTGCATGAAGTAGCTGGTCAACACCATCAGAATGCCATTTCTATCTCCAGCTTATCTTCCTCGAAGGGCATCGACGTTCTCCATCAAGAGAAAGTTGCCCTGAACGCGATCCGGCTCCTTCCGTATCAGGTACGCTGGATTCGCCTGGATACAACCCCATGAATGCCGTTTATCGCTCCCCAGAGGACAATCATGATGAACGATGACCCCCGTCGCATTGGCTTTGTGTCCACCCGCTTCGCAGGAACCGATGGCGTCTCGCTGGAAACCGAGAAATGGGCTGCCATCCTCACTGACCTGGGTCACGCTTGCTTCTATTTCGCCGGCGAACTCGATCGCCCGGAGGACGCCAGCTACATCTTGCCTGAGGCCCATTTCCAACATCCCCTCATCCTGGGCCTCAATGAAGACCTCTTCAACGATCAAATTCGTAAATCCAGCACGACCGGGACCATCCAGAAGTTACGCTACCACATCAAGCAGCACCTGTACGCCTTCCAGAAGAAGTTCGACATAAATCTTCTTTTGGTTGAAAACGCGCTCGCCATTCCCATGAATATCCCTCTCGCATTAGCGTTGACGGAATTCATCGCAGAAACGCGCATACCCACCATTGCCCATCACCACGACTTTTCCTGGGAGCGCAAGCGTTTTTCCGTCAATGCGGCACAGGACTATCTACATGCATCCTTCCCGCCTACACTACCCTCCATCCAGCATGTCGTCATCAATTCCTTCGCCGCACGGCAGCTTGCGCTCCGCACCGGCGCCAACTCCACCCTTATTCCCAACGTCATGGACTTTGACAACGAACCGCTGCCCCCCGACGACTATGCTGATGATCTGCGGGCTTCCCTGAATATCCAAGCCAATCAGACCTTCATCCTGCAGCCCACTCGCATTGTGCCGCGCAAGCGGATCGAGCACGCGATTGAATTAACTCGCCGCCTCAACGACCACAGCATCCTCGTCATCAGTCACCAGTCAGGCGACGAGGGCTCCGCCTATGAGGATTACCTGCGCAGTTACGCCGATATCCTCTCCACCCGCGTCATCTTTGGCTCTGAGATCATCGATCACCAGCGGGGGACACGACACGGTGGGGAAAAAAGCTACTCCCTCAGAGATGCCTATCAGAAAGCCGATCTTGTCACCTACCCCTCCACCGTGGAGGGCTTCGGGAATGCCTTTCTCGAAACCATCTATTACCGCCGCCCCATCGTGATGAGCAATTACGAAATCTTTAAAACCGATATCCAGCCCAAAGGCTTCAAAGTCATTGGTTTCGATGATTTCATCGACGATGACACCGTCGAGCTCGCACAAAAAGTGATTGAGGATGCCTCCTTCACAGAAGACATGACCGATCATAATTACGAACTCGGGCGACGCTTCTTCTCGTACCGGGTACTGGAGCAAGCGCTTGTCGGGCTCATCAACCGCAGCCGGGACTTCGCCGGATAAGCGAAGCATCCTCGCAACCATCTTCATCTCCCCCGGAGAACGCCGCCTGCGATCGGGCTGGCGCATCCTGCTGCACTCCCTTCTGCTTTCCCTTCTATCCCTGCCGCTGGAACTGACTCTATTATTCTTCTCTCCCTCCTTTGGCCCAATGCCGATTGATTTCCTCAGTCCATTGCCCTCCTTGCTGGGGATCACCGCCGCAACCTTCATCGCCCGTCGCGTGGTTGACCGTCGCTCCTTCCAGTCATTGGGTCTTTGCCTTCAGCGTGAAACCATCTCCGACCTGCTTGTCGGGATCGGTCTGAGCGGCGCAATGATGGGTTTGATCCTGCTTCTGGAAATCCTGTTTGGCTGGGTAAGCATCACCGGAACAGCCTTCGATCGGCTCCCAACCGCATCCATTCTGAGGCTTACTGCTGAGGCACTCTGGCTCTACCTCTGCGTCGGCTTCTACGAGGAACTCCTCAGCCGCGGCTATCACCTTCAGAATCTCCAGGAGGGCATGCATATTGTGCCTGCTGTGCTGATCTCCTCGTTGGTCTTCGGCATTTTGCATCTCGGAAACCCCAGCGCATCATTCATCTCCAGCGCAGGCATCGTCCTTGCCGGTCTCTTCCTGGCCTACCCATATCTGCGCACAGGTCAACTCTGGCTTTCCATCGGCTTGCATATCGGCTGGAATTTCTTTGAAGGCACTGTCTTCGGTTTCCCCGTGAGCGGATTGGGCGGTTTCCATCTTCTGGAACAGACCAACAGCGGTCCGCTGTTGTGGACAGGTGGGGCTTTCGGCCCGGAGGCAGGCCTCATTCTGCTTCCAGCATTGCTGATCGGCACCGCCGCCATCCACCACTACACACGCTTCCACCACATCTCCTGATTTGTTCACGTCTTTCAATCCGCAGGACTTAAGTCCTGGATTCCTGTCTTGACCCTTGACTTGCGCAGAACTTTTGTTCTATACTCTCTCCACAATAGCACATTTGTTCGCATGGGAGGTGCCGCATGTCTACGTACACATCCAGTAAACGCATAACCCCAACCGCACGCTTTATTCACGTTCGAAAAGTGCTTGATCAACTCGGCTTCTTCAAAGAAGGTGCAGCCTATGCGGCTATCAGCATCGCCGCGCTGGCCGCATTCGAACTGTTCAACTTCAGCACCACGGAGTTCGCCCTGACCGATGTCCTGGGTGAGCTGCGGTTCCTTGGTCTGCGCTGGTCAACGATCCTCGCGCTTGCCTTCAGCGGAATGGACTTCGCCGGTATCGCCCGTCTCTTCTCGCCAGGTGAAAATCGCACGCAATTTCTAGGACGATGGTATTTACTAGGCGCATGGGCCCTCGCCGCCACCATGAATGCCCTGCTCACCTGGTGGGCGGTTTCCCTTGCTCTCCTCAACCACCAGGGCCTTGGAAACGAAATTCTCGGTCGTGATTCCCTGCTCGTCGGTGTGCCGGTCTTCGTGGCCATCCTGGTCTGGCTCATCCGTGTGCTGCTGATTGGTTCCTTTACGCTGGCAGGACGCCGCATCACACGACCCGCAGTCCTGCAGCGACGGCGCGCGGATTCTCCATCGCGTCACTCCTCCCGTGATGATGCTCAACGTCGGCCTATCCGGCCCGCGCCCAAACCCATCCCATCGCGCCAGGCTGTGCATGCAGCTGACAGGCAGCACTGATGGATAACGCTCCTGGCGGTTTGCCGGCGTCGTGCTCAAACGATCCGCACGGCGCTGGCAGCCCTTGCTCTGCGGGTCTTGTTGTGATCGTTATGCCGATAGTGCTTTCCTTCCTCCTTACCGTGTCAGGCCTACTCTTCTGGCACCATGTCAGTGGACCGCTCATGGAGGGCTTGAACGCCGCAGGCGCGCCATCACGCTCCCCGTCAAATGTAGGCGAAGCTCAACCTCAGCCCGTCTTGGCAGATGTCTTCACACCCGAAGTTCTCTTCTGGCGCAGCAATATCCTGGCCTGGTCTGCACAGTATGGTCTTGACCCCAATCTTGTTGCGACGGTAATGCAAATTGAATCCTGCGGGCATCCCGACATTGCATCCCCTGCCGGGGCAATGGGACTATTCCAGGTGATGCCCTTCCACTTCGCGCCGGATGAAGACCCCCTCGATCCGGAAACCAACGCCCGTCGCGGGTTAGCCTATCTCACGCGAAGTGTGGATCTATCCGGGGGCAGGCCTGATCTGGCGCTGGCGGGATACAACGGTGGTCATGGGCAAATCGACCGGCCGCCCTCTCATTGGCCGGATGAAACCCGTCGATATGTAGCATGGGGCTTTGGTATTCTAGGAGACATTGCAGATGGACACACTGAGAGCGATGTCTTGCAAGCCTGGCTAGATGCGGGTGGCGATCATCTCTGTCTTCACGCCCGGGAAACGCTTGCACGGCTGGATGAAGGAGGCTAACGATCTAGTGGTTTCGTGGCATCCATCGCACGAGGCAAGCGCACGGAGAATGTGCTTCCCTCGCCTACTCTGGAGCTCACGTCAATCGTCCCTCCATGCAGACGAGTAATCCAATAGGCAATGGAAAGCCCCAGACCTGCGCCACCACCCTCCCGGCTTCTGCGTGAAGGATCTGCACGGTAAAAGCGATCGAAAATGCGTGAAAGGTCCTCCTCTGCGATACCACCGCCGGTATCCTGCACAGCCAGGATGGCTTCGTGTCCTTCACAGGTCAGGCTGAGGGTGATTGAGCCACCCGGCGGCGTGTATTGAATCGCGTTCGCCACAAGATTGAGCAGCACTTGTTTTATTCGATCGCGATCGCCCTCCATCAAGGCCTGGTCTTCAGCCCCGAGTCGGACCTGGACCTCCTCATGGGCAAGGACTTTCGCTTGCTGGAACACTTCCAACAACAGGGTGTCGAGCTCAAAAAGATCCTTAACGAGAGGAAGTCGTCCCGTCTCAGCTTGGGCGAGTAGAAGCAGATCCTGCACCAGACGAGTCATGCGGTTGGTCTCTGATGTGATAGCTTCTATTGAGGAAGCATCGAGGGCATTCATTCTGCGCATGAGATCTACATTCCCACGAATGGTTGTCAGAGGCGTCCGTAATTCATGAGAGACATCTGCCAGGAATCTGCGCTGCGCTTCGAAGAGCGCTTCCAATCGTTCGAGTGTTTCATTGAACGCCAGGATAAGTTGCCCCACTTCACTCTGTGGGGGAGCAAGCAGTGGAATGCGTCTGGAGAGATCATCCGCCCGGGTAATCTGTACAGCCGTTCGTGTGACCTGATCAATAGGTTTAAGCGCTGTCTTCGCCCCGAAATATCCCACGACTGCAGCTATGAGGATACCGATCCCGCTGCCGCTAAGTAGCAGGATGGCCATGGCAGAACGCGCCCGGTCCACCACCTCAAGGCTGCTGGCGAGCTGTAAGTATCCCGCCACCTGATTGACGCCTGCGACACCGACGGGGACGGTAAGCACACGCAGGCGTGCCCCATCCAGGAAGATGGTAGAGAAGATGCGTTCCTCGCTGGTCAACATGGTTTCATCGAAGGGCTCTTCAATGCCCGTAAGGTTTGTAGCCACAAGTGTCGGGGCACCTTCATCACTCAGCCCCCACACCTGTACATAGACGTTGCCGGTCAGTTGTATGCGCGGGGGTGTCACGGTGCGCATGTCCTGCTGGCTTGCCGTGAGGATATCCGCAGAGGTCTGGTCGAGATTGGCTTCGATTTGAGCGACCAGGCTGTAGGAGAGGAGACCATATACCGCGGTGCTGAACAGGAGCAGTACTCCAGCTAGCACAGCCGTATACCAGGCTGTCAGCCGCGCCCTGAGGCTCATTCGGCTTCTCTCAGGACATAGCCGACACCGCGAACGGTATGCAGAAGACGGGGTTGTCCTTCGGATTCGGTTTTCTGGCGCAGATACCGCACATACACTTCAATGATGTTGCTCTCCCCACCGAAATCGTATCCCCACACTCTGTCGAAGATGATATCCCGCGTGAGAACCTGCCTGGGATTATTTAAGAACAGCTCGAGCAGTTCATATTCTTTTGCTGTAAGATCAATGGCGATGTCGCCGCGAAAAGCCTGATGGGTGCCAGTATCCAACTTCAAATCAGAGAAGGTAAGGATTTCTGCACCTTGGGGTTGAGCGCGTCGCAGCAGGGCGCGAATACGCGCAAGCAACTCATCGAAATCGAAAGGTTTGACCAGATAATCGTCTGCGCCTGCGTCAAGACCCTCGACGCGGTCGGCAACAGCATCCTTGGCAGTCAACATGAGAATCGGCACATCGCTGGCTGCGCGCAGCCGCTGACAAACCTCAAGGCCGTCCAATCCTGGAAGCATCCAGTCAAGAACAACCAGATCCGGTATTGATTCGCGGGCGATGTCCAGGCCCTGCTTTCCATCAAGCGCGGTTTCCACCTGGTAGCCCTCAAAGGTAAGACCGCGGCGAATGAATTCCAGGATCTTCTCTTCGTCTTCGATGACCAAAATTGTGGTGCGCATGCTTCCACCTATCTGATCGTGTCTCTACCTACATAGTTTAAAGCGCAGGAGCCGCCCCGGCAAGGGCGGCTCCATGGTTGACTTCCGTACTTTCTTAGCCAAGTTCAACAGTGGCGCCTGCGGCTTCCAGCTTGGACTTCGCATCCTGTGCGGCATCCTTGCTTGCTGCCTCAAGAACCTTCGCGTCAGCTGTTTCTGCGAGCTCCTTAGCGTCCTTCAGCCCCAACTGCGTAATCTGGCGGACGGCCTTGATGACATCAATCTTCTTCGGTCCAACGTCCTTGATGATGACATCAAACTCTGTCTTCTCTTCAGCAGGTTCCGCAGCTCCGGCTCCCGCTACAGCAGCAACAGCCACGGGTGCTGCTGCAGAGACGCCCCATTTTTCTTCAAGCATGGTGGTGAGCTCTGCCGCCTCGATGACGGTCAGTTCACTCAGCATATCAACAATCTTTTCCAGGTCTGCCATTTCATACGCTCCTTATGCGTGAATAGTCTTTCTGACCGCCTCAGGCGGCTGCTCCGTCTTTCTCTGCATAGGCATTGAAGACGTTGACCAACTGTCGAGCTGATGCTGCGATCGTCCCGGCCACCTTGGTTGCCGGAGTCTGAATCAGCGAAAGCAGTTGGGACTGTACGATTTCCAATGGTGGTAGCTCGGATAATTGCTTGACCTTCGCCTGATCATAGAGGATGCCTTCCACCATGGCGTACTTCACCTTGAAGGTATCGACTTCCTTTGCGAGGTCCATCAGCGCTTTTGCCAATGCAGAAACATCACCGGAAGTAAAACCAATCGCCGTTGTTCCTTCGAGGGCATCCACGGGGAAAGAGAGTTCCTTCTCCTCAAACGCAATCTTCGCAAGCGTGTTCTTGACGACGTGGAACTCTCCGTCAATTTCCCTGATTTTTGCACGCAGTTCCTCAAGTTGCTTGACCGTGAGGGCTGAGTAGGTGGTCAGCACCATGTCATGATTCCGGTCAATCATCTCCTTGTAGGCTGCAACCAAATTCTGCTTACGTTCTTTTGTAAGAGCCAAGTTCGCTCACCTCCTCCCAAGATAAAGTCTTTGCCGACAGCGTACGCCTGGCAAAGACTCATTGGGTTCATGTCATGTGTCTTTCACCTGGGCAGGAGATTAAGCCGCACAGCGGCGCCCGCTTTCTTCGGCGAAAAGGTGTTCAATTGTAGATGCAGCGCAAATTGTACCAGCTTTTTCTTATTCTGATAATGCCATCATCGCAGGCACATCCACACGAATGCCTGGTCCCATTGTGCTCGTCAAGACGATGCGTCGTACGTAGGCGCCCTTGGAAGCAGCGGGACGAGCTTTCTTCACCGCCTCGACGAGAGCAAGCATGTTCTCATACAGCTTGTCGAGTTCGAAAGACGCCTTGCCAATCGGTACATGCAAATTGGAGGTCTTGTCCACTCGGAATTCAACACGACCAGCCTTGAGCTCATTGATCACCCGCGGAAGGTCATCCTCCTGGACGACGGTGCCGGCTTTGGGGTTGGGCATCAAGCCACGCGGACCGAGAATTTTCCCCAGCCGCCCAACGGTGCTCATCATATTCGGTGTCGCGACGGTTGCATCAAACTCCATCCAACCATCTCTGATTTTTGTCACGGTTTCTTCATCCGAAATGAAGTCAGCGCCTGCCTCGAGGGCAGCACGCGCCGCATCGCCCTCGGCAAATACGAGCACCCGGACAGTCTTCCCCAGCCCATTTGGCAGCATCACGGTGTCCCGCACCTGCTGGTCGGCATGTCGCGGGTCTACACCAAGCCGGAAATGCATTTCGATGGTTGCATCAAAAGTTGTAAAGGAGGTTTCCTGCGCAAGTTGCAGGGCTTCCTTTGGCGCGTAGAGTTTCTCGCGATCAAATTTCTCCAACGCCGCCATATACTTCTTGCCATGTTTCGCCATTTCGCTTACTCCTTGTGGTGCTGACGGACCTGCTCTGGCAGATCCTCCCACGTTGATTCAGTCTTCAACCAGAATGCCCATGTTGCGGGCAGTGCCCTCGATCTGACGCATCGCACCTTCAATATCGACGGCGTTGAGATCCTTCATCTTGATTTCAGCGATCTCCCTGACCTGGTCGCGGGTGACTTTACCGACTTTTTCACGGTTCGGTTCAGCAGAACCCTTCTCCACACCGGCCGCTTTACGCAGCAGCACAGCAGCGGGAGGCGTCTTCAAGATGAACTTGAAGGAGCCGTCCGAGTAGATGCTGATCTCGGCGGGGATGATGTCCCCGGCTCGGCTCGACGTGCGCGCATTGTATTCCTTGCAAAAGGCCATCAAGTTAATGCCATGCGGCGCGAGTGCCGGTCCGATTGGCGGAGCAGGGTTGGCCTTCCCGGCCTCGATTTGAAGCCGGACAACAGCTTTCAGTTTCTTTGCCACGGGTTCACTCCTTCGGTGGTAGTAGCGGGCGAACGGCTTCGCCCTCCCACGCAGACGCTTTACGTCTGTCGTTACGCTTTTTCAACCTGCAGGAAATCCAACTCCACAGGCGTCTCTCGTCCAAAAAACGAGACCATGACGCGCACCTTGGCGCGCTCCATATCTATGTCATCGACGGTGCCGATAAAATCGTTGAACGGTCCATCAATAATGCGGACCTTCTGACCGGTCTTATACGTGACCTTGATCCGCGGGGCCTCGGCTTCCATGCGCTTCACAATGGATGCGACTTCTTCGGGTCTCAGCGGGGTTGGGTCATTGCCCATTCCGACAAATCCGGTGACTCCAGGCGTGTTTCGGACGACGTACCATGATTCTTCCGTCATCACCATCTGGACCAGGATGTAGCCGGGGAAGACACGTCGCTCAACGGTGCGGCGCTTGCCTTCTTTGACTTCGATTTCTTCTTCTGTTGGCACCACAACATCAAAGATTTTATCTTTCATGTTCATGGTGTCAATGCGTTGCTCAAGATTGTAGCGAACCTTGTTCTCGTAACCGGAATAGCAATGAACGACATACCACTGCCGATCATCCTCAGGCACCTCAGATTCGGAGGAGTCGTTGGTGGAGATTCCCTCGTCCTCAGTAACGTCCTCACTGACAGCTGCTGCGGCATCATCCTCAGTTTCCACTGTGGTGTCCTTCGCATCTTCCAGCTCTGGGGACTCGGAAGCATCCTCCGCACCGATCTCTGCGGCGGCCCCCTCAACCTCGCTTTCGGGTTGAAGCTCTTCCGGGTTTTCCATCTCAAGGTCACTCATCTTGTCCGTCCCATTATCCGGCGGCGATGATCCAACCCATGATTCGTGTGAACACGAAGTCCAGCACACCGAGCAAGGCGCTCATAAAGAACACGACGACCAGCACGAGTATCGTGAGTCGAATTGCCTCCTCACGACTGGGCCAGTTCACCTTGCGCAGCTCCGCGATGGTTTCGCGGAAATAGCGGGTGATTGGATTTTGTTTCTTCTTTGGGGCGACTGCTTTCTTCGCCACGATCCTTCTCCTGATGTTGTCCGTCTGGCTATCGCCAGCGGTCCTGAATACGACAGGCAGGCCAGGCAGGACTCGAACCCGCAACCCTCGGTTTTGGAGACCGATGCTCTTCCAAATTGAGCTACTGGCCTGAGTGGGGCATTAAGCCCCTACTTGGTCTCGCGATGCATCGTATGCTTCCTGCATCGCGGGCAGTATTTCTTCATCTCGAGTCGACCGGGATCATTGCGCCGGTTCTTTTCCGTCGTATAGTTACGCTCCTGGCATTCCGTGCACTCAAGCGTGACAACGGGTCGTACATCCTTCTTTGCCATAAGATATTCGTGAGCTGTCTCTTAAGGGACAGTCCACTTCCTCCACTACTCCAGAATTTCCGTAATCACGCCGGCGCCGACCGTCAGGCCGCCTTCACGGATCGCAAACTGCGATCCCTTCTCCAGCGCAACCGGCGTGATCAGCTCCACCGTCAGGTTCACGCTGTCGCCA
>Ga0272441_10007916_pt1 | contig 17072 bp, 11 predicted proteins | sample SSMProp6N_FD_193582 | JGI IMG/M metagenome (GOLD analysis project Ga0272441, IMG submission 193582) | Marine sediment archaeal communities from Little Sippewissett salt marsh, Falmouth, MA, United States - SSM-Prop-6N | ecosystem: Environmental > Aquatic > Marine > Wetlands > Sediment ...
CGGGAAATGTTCACGAATTGAATAAAATCGAAGATAGAGACCATTTCGAGTGTGCCGCTCAAGTCGTCTGACGGTGCCGGCGCCAGTAATGCGTCCCGCACCGCCGACGAGGCCTGTCTCCTCCGTCGCGGTGGCCTGCGGCGCCGGCCACGGAACGACGGCAGCCGCAACCAGGAACGGCGTGGCCGCGGCTGTGCCAGACGTACCGGCTTGGACCGGACAACGTTCGGCACTCGGTCGCGGTCGTATTCATGGATGTCCCGCATAAGGAGCGACGCGAGCTCCGGTGGTATGGCGCCGGTCTCTGCCTCAAAATGCCCCTTCGCAAAGACGAACGTGCCGTATTCTTCCCGCAACAGTGCCTGTACCGCATGGGGCCCGTGGGTCCTGCGGCAGGTCGCAGAGAGGATCGTGCCGCCGCGAAAAACTGCGGTCGCGCGAGGCGAACCCGTATCCTCAACAGTCAACCGGCCGGTTTGCCTGGTCGCGGTCAGCGCCTGGATCAGAGCAACGCTCGATATCGATTGCAGCGACCCCGTGATCCTGCCCGGCTGCGACCTGAGCGGATCCGGGCAGGATGGAACACGCCTGTTGGGCGGTCGTTGGCTGTCTTTGCCCGCTGACGCGCCAGGCCTTGTCGCGCTGCTTTCGCACGGCAATTGGCTGGTCGACGCCTCTATGAGATCACCATCCAGCTCGGGACCGGGCTCGAACTCGCCTTTCTCGAAACGGAAATCGCCCTCCCTTTGCCGTAACATGGCACGAACAGCCTCGACCCCACGCAACGCGCCGCAGGCCGCGCAGACAATCTCGCCACGGCGCAGAAGTGCCGTCGCGACAAGCCCTGCTCGGGGCCCGTCAGCAAAGCTCAAGCGACGCCGACGAGCACGCGACCGATCGGTGGCAGATGACGCCGCGCTCTCTTCAAGACTGAGCCGGCCGCTCTGACGGGTATAGTGCAGGAACTCGAGCACATCGAAGATCGCGATTGTCTCGAGCGAACCGCACAGATCGTCCGACCGAAGCGGCAAAAGGGCCTCTTCTTCTGATTCATCGTCCGCTTCTTCTTCTGATTCGTCGCCCGGTTCGAGCAGCGTACGCGTGGACTGGGGAGTCAGGAGAACACCGTCCGGCTCGAACTCGCCGACGCGAAAGACGAACATGCCGGCGTCCCGCCCCAGCACGAAGCGGAGCGCGACCACGCTGTCTTCAACTCCCCCGGCGCGAATCGATGCGAGGGCGCCGTCGCGAAAGACCAGCGTCGCGAACGTGTCTGTCCTGTCACCCAAGACAAGCCGACCGCTGCGATGCTGCTCGTGAAGCGAGGCGATGAGCTCTCGAACCGGCGTCTCCGCCAGCAAACCGATCGTCGAGTCCGGCTCCTTCACTGGCCCACGGCCTCCATGTGTAGTCTGCATAACCCCCACGGAAAGGTATGATACTCCGTGTCAATGCAGAGGGTCAAGAGACTACGAAGTGTAGGATTGGCCTGGGCCTCAGCGATCCCTGCGCGATACCCGGTATTTCCGCAGCAGATGGTCGGGATACCAGGACTTCTTCGCGCGGCGCAGACCGGGCACCCCCAGATCCTGCTCGCGGTTGATCCATGTGTAGCCCGCGCCCGCGTGCCGCACGAATTCCTGCGCGATCACCTGGTAGCTGCCCGCTAACGCGTTGTCCGCCTTCTCCACGCGCACCGCCAGCGTGTCCGCGTTCAAACGCTCGCCGACCGCGAACGCAAGAATCCGCTCGCCCTCAAGCAACGCGCCACCCGTGAACGGGAGCCGGTCCCAGTTCTCGAGCAGAAGCACAGTCGTTTCCACCTCGCGCTGCAGACCCTCGAGCTGCTTGTTCGGGTGCGTCTCGAGCCAGCCCCGCGAAAATGCCGCGCATTCGCGCGCCAACCCACTGTCCAGCTCCCGGTAGACCGCGTCGGGACAGGCCGCCCGGAACTTCGCGATGTGCTGGCGCTTCTGCCGGAAACGCTTGCCTGCCAGGTTCAGCATCGACTCCGCACGATACACGTAGTCCGCGCGGCCACGCTCCTCCTTGATTGCCAGCCCCGCACGCCCCTCGCAGGCCGTGGCCGGCCCGGCCGGCACCCGTGCAAACGACAGCGTGCCCTCCGCCGCGTGCGCATCCAGAACCGACTGCATCGTCTGCGCCGCCGCTTGCTCGTCCACGAGCAGCGGCGGGAAAAGCGTCGTCCGCCCCGTCTTCGGCGAGCTCATCACGATCAACAAAGCCCCGCCATGCCGCGAAAGCCGGCACCGGATATAACGCCGCCACAGCCAAAGATACGAAAAACTCAACTCGCTGATCCGCGGCTGCACCTTCGCGCACACCGCCGTCAGAAAAGGCTGATGCTCGCTCTCCAACGCTACCGCCTCCGGATACTCCGGCAGCGATGCCAGGCCCGCCGCGATCAACGCGTCGACCGCCCCGCCCTTGCCCGCCGGGATGCCCAACAAATTGCCGCACTGCTCGCACATGCGCCACCACAAACCCGCCAGACAAACCTCCGTCCGGCCCGCCAAACACTGCCCGACCCCGCAGTCTCGAACGTCACCTGCCATGTGTCACATCCCCTGCCGCCTGCCGCCCCGCGGCAGGCGCCTGCCCTCCGCGATCGCGCACCGCTCACCGCTGCGAGACACACGCACCGCCCACACACCGGTCGGCCAGCGCACAGCGCGCCTTACACCCGTCCGCGCGCGCTTGCTCCGCCGGTGACGGGTTCGGTTCCCGCCACGTGTTCCCGTCCCACGTCCGCAACACCATGTGCTCGTCCTCACGGCCGACCACGTAGGATTGCGAGATCGGAACCTTCCCGTACGGCGTGTCCAAAATGTATTTCGGGACCGCCAATCCCGAGGTGTAGCCCTGCAGCTTGCTCAAAATCTCGATGCCGCGCTCGATCGGTGTCCGGAAATGGCGCGTGCCGCTCAAAACCTGGCACTGGTAGAAGTAGTACGGCCGTACCCGAATCCGCATCAGATCCCGGCACAGCCGTTTCATCGTCTCCGCGTCGTCGTTGATCCCCTTCAGCAACACCGACTGGTTGCCCAATGGGATGCCCGCGGCCGCGAGCCGCGCACACGCCGCCTCCGCCTCCGGCGTGATCTCGCGCGGATGATTGAACTGCGTGTTCAAGTACAGCGGATGATATTTCTCCAGCATCTTGCACAAGTCCGGCGTGATCCGTTGCGGCAATGTGCACGGCGTGCGGCTGCCGAGCCGGATCACCTCGACCGACGGAATCGCGCGAATCCGCGCGATGATGTTCTCTACACGCTCGTCCGGCATCAGCAGCGGATCGCCTCCCGTCAACAGCACGTCCCGGATCTCAGGATTCTCTCGAATCCACTGGATGCCCGCCTCGATCTTCGCATCCGAAAAATCAACGTCCGGCTTGCCGACCATCGTCTCCTTGCGCAGACAATGACGGCAATACATCGCACAACGGTTCCCGATACAGAACGCGACACGGTCCGGATACACCCGAATCACAAGATCCACCGGCTGGTTCGCGCCTTCCTCGAGCGGATCGTCCATGCCGACCTCGTCGCGCAGCTCCTCCGCCGACGGAATCGCCTGCATCCGGATCGGACAACGCGGATTCCCGCGCTCCATCAAACTCGCGTAGTACGGGGTCGTCCCCCACAAAAAACTGCCCTTCGTCGCTCGAATCCCCTCCTTCTCCGAATCCGTCAAATCAACGTATTCCGAAAGCCCCCCGATCGTGTCGATCCGGTTGGCCAGCTGCCAGCGCCAGTCGTCCCAATCTTTCATCGAACCGTCCCTCCGCGTGAACATTAGCCTCTCAAAAAAAATCGTCCTGTCACAATCGTCCTCCAGAATCTGCCCCGATCATCCCGCCCGGCCGTGCTTGCGCTCCTCGCCGCGCTCCGAACGTTTCGCTGCCCGGCGAAAGGCCAGCTCGATGATCCGCCCAATCAAGTCCGCGTGCGACAAACCCGCCGCCTCTGCCTGACGCGTGAATACACTGTAAAACGGCGACAGACCCGGCAAAGGATTGATCTCCAGAAAACCCGGTTCACCCGCGGCATCCAAACGAAAATCCACGCGCGCAAAATCACGGCAGCGCAACGCGCGATACGACGTCTCCGCTTGCTCCCGCAACCGGTCCGCCAAGTCCGATTGCAGGTCGGCCGGACAAATCAACTCCTTGCTGTGCACGCGCTTCTCGTCCGACCCGTACAGACCGCTCGCCGTGCGAATCTCGACCACCGGCAGAGCGCGCAGCTCGCCGTTGCCCAGCAACCCCACGCAATACTCGCGGCCCGGCAGATACTCCTCCACAAGACAACCCTGCCCGTACGTCCCCGTGATCCATGCCACACGCGCCGTCAAATCCTCCGCGTTGTGCACCAGCGATTCCCGCGAAATCCCCATGCTCGAGCCCTCCGCGTTCGGCTTCACAAATACCGGAAACCGCAGGCCCGCGTCCCCCACGCCCGCCACACTGTCCACCAGACGAAACGCCGGGGTCGGCACGCCGTGCGCGGACACCAACGTCTTCGTCAACGCCTTGTCCAGACTCACCGCCAGCGTCAAGGCGTCCGAGCCAGTGTACGTAATCCCAAAATGCTCGCACCACGACGGGACCAATGACTCCCGACCCGGTCCGCGGACACCTTCCGAAATGTTGAAAACCAGATCCGGCCCCAGCCGCGAAATCGATTCCGGAAAATCCGCGCTCAACGCCAACCCACTCGCCGCGTACCCGCAGGCCCGAATCGAACCCAGCAACGCCTCCACCGTGCGCGCATCCTCGTATTCCAGCCCGAAGTCCGGTGGTAACCACGACGGTATTTCCAACGGCCGCTCGTCGTATACCAATACAACCTTGCTCTGTCTCCCCGCCGTCATAGACTGGCTCTGCCTCAACTTACCTCTCCGGCCGCAACAGCAGGCCGCTCCAATTCAATGCCCGGTCCCCCGCTCCCTGTCCGCCAAACACGACAAACCCTCGCGCAACTCCTCAAAACTCTCCGGCACTCGCCAATAGTACGCGTTCGAACACGTCTTCTGACAACGAACCAAACCCGCCTGCTTCAAAATCTTCAGGTGCCGCGACATGTTCGGCTGCGAGCCGCCCAGCACTTCCACCAACTGGCACACGTTCTTCATCTTCTCACACGACGGACTCGGCGGCAGCATCGCCAATATCCGCAAACGCATCGCGTCCCCCAACGCTTTGAAGATCAGCGCCTGTTCATCGCCCCCAAGAACTGTCCTTTGGGTATTCATTTATTTATCTATTTGGATATTTGCATTCGGGAATGGGGTTGTCAAGCGGCGAACCGGAAAAAATTTGACTTGCCGCGCACGATCCGCAGACTGGTCTGCATGCAATACGGGACATTGGGCAAGACGGGACTGCGCGTCTCGCGGCTGGGCTTCGGGGCGATGCGGCTGCCGATGTCGGGCGAGCGGGTGGACCGTGCGGCGGCGATTCCGCTGCTGCACCGTGCGTTTGAGCTTGGCGTAAACTACATCGACACGGCGGTGAACTACTGCAAAGGCGACAGCCAACGGGTGGTCGGCGAGGCGGTAAAGAGCTGGCCCGGCGAAATCATCGTATCGACGAAGAACCACTACTACGGGCCGGTCGAGAAGGAGTGGCGCCGGCACCTGGAAGAGAGTCTGGAACGGCTTCAGCTCGAGAGCATCGACGTATACAACACGCACGGCCTGATGGGCGACCGTCTGGACGAAGCGGTCCGGCCCCGCATCATCAAGTGGCTACGAGCAGCCCGAGACGAAGGTCTGATCAAACACATCGGCACGTCATTCCACGACAACGCGGCGCTGCTGCGACGGGTCATAGATTCGGATCTGTACGAATGCGTGACCGTGCAGTACAACCTGCTCGACCGCAAGCTGGAGCAGGCGATCGCCTACGCGTGCGAAAAGGATGTGGGCGTAGTCATCATGGGCCCGATCGGTGGGGGCCGGCTCGCGGCACCGAACGAGATCCTGTCCAAGCTCCTGCCGGACGTGACACACATGCCCGAACTGGCGCTGCGCTTCGTGCTGTCGAACCCGCACGTCTCGATCGCGCTCAGCGGCATGAACACGCGCGAGCAGGTCGAAGAGAACACCGCCGTGGCCTCGGAAGCCAAGGCACTGAGCGAGGCCGAGCTCAAAGCGATCAGCGGCCACATGGCCCGGCTCAAGCGTATGGCCGACTCCTACTGCACGGGCTGCGGCTATTGCATGCCCTGCCCGCAGGAGGTGAACATCCCAGGCGTGTTCGGGCTGTACAACACGGCCAAGGTCTACGGCTTGCTCGAACAGGCCCGGCGCAAGTATGCGCAATGGCGCGAGAAAGCGCCCGCGCACGGCATGCAGGCCGACGCCTGCATCGAATGCGGCAAATGCGAGGAGCTCTGCCCGCAGGACATCGAGATCCGCGAGCAGCTCAAGGAAGCCCACCACCTGCTCGCACCCGAGGAGGAAGAGTGAATGGAGGATGGAGGATAGTGGCGCGTCCTGATTTCCGTGTCACGTCCTGATTTCCAGTTGACACTTCTCGCCGTCCATCCTCTGAGCAAAGTTGCGCACTTCCGACTTCCGACTTCCGACTTCCGACTTCTCCCCTACTCCCCGCCCACGCAGCACAGGTGCTTCATGCCCCGCACATACATGCGCTTGCCGGCGAAGAGCGGAGAGGCCCTGAAATCCTCGAGCTTGTTCCGCGCCACCTCCTCGTATTGCCGGCCCGGCCTGAACACCGCCGTTTCGCCCGTCGAGGCCGCATACAGCAGGCGCCCGGCCAGCGTGATGCTCGGATACGCGCGTTTGCCGGCCAGCGTCAACTGGCGCGTGTAGAAGATCGCGCCGGTACGCGCGTCGAGCGCGCTCAGGTAGAAGCGGAACCTGCTGGACATCGCATAGACGATCCCGTCGTGATAGACAGGGGACTGGTAGTAGCGCTGCTTGGCCGGCCGGACTTTCGGCCGGGCCCGCCAGAGCAGTTTGGGTTTCTCGCTGCCGTCCGCCTTGGCCGGGAACCGCACCGCCACGATCTGGTTGCCTTCCACGAAGTAGCCGACCCCATCGTGCACGATCGGCGACGCCGAGTCCGGATGCCGGATCAGCTCTTCGCACAGCGCGACCCCGTCGCGCACACGGACCAGCCCGCAACGCGGGGTGACCGCCACGTCGACCCCGTCGATCCGCGTGTGCACGGGCGAGCCCCAGCTGAACTCGGATTCATGCGTCCAGACCGGCTCGCCCGTCGCGGTGTCCAGCGCGATCAACTTCAGGATATGCACCAGCAGCCTGTCGCCGACCAGCAGCGGCGAAGCGCTGTGCCCCCATTTGTGGTCCTTGATTTCGACGACACGCGCCCATTTCATGGTGCCTGCCAGGTCGAAACAAGCGGCCGCGCCCGTACCGAACAGAACATACACATGCGTGCCGTCACTGGTCGGGGTCGGCGTCGCATAACCCGTGGTCGGGCCCGTGCGCGGCAAGGTGTAGGTGCTCAGCGACTTGAGCCGGTCCTTCAGCTCGGCAAGCTCGGCCCTCATGCTCTCGATTTCTTGCTTCAAGCCCGGTTGCCTGGGCCGTGCCTTCAGCCGGTTCTCCGCGCGCCGCCGGCGCCGGTCCAAATCCGATATGCGGCGGTTCAACTCCTCGCCTTTCTCCGCCTGCTCGCTTGCCCGTTCCGCCTCTTCAGGCGGCAAGGCCTCGAGAAAGTCAACCGTCCGTTCCCACAGGATCGTCCCGTCCCTGGCCGAAACGCACAGCAGTTTCGACGGCTCCGAGCACACGAAAATCCGGTTCCCCACCAGAATCGTGGATGCGTTCGACCAATTCGGCATCGGCGTCTGCCACACGATATTCGTGCCCAGCCCCCAGCGGACCGGTGGATCGGCCGCCGGATACCGGCCTGTCCCGTCCCCTCGCCAGCCGACCGTTTCCGCACCGGCCGGCGCCACGACAACACACAACACAAGCACTGCCAATGACGCCTTCGTACGCATCGACCACTCCCTCAATCCGAAATCAGCAACTCGCTTGTCCGTACAACAACGGTTACATCCGCTTCGTGAGGTCACATCCTGCTTTCCGGTTGACATCTCTTCCAACGCGTCGATCACGATCGTCGCACCTGCTGAGCCGGCCGCGTATGCAGCGCGACCCGCGTGCCATCGGCATTGGACCGGATCGCGCCGAGCAAGATCTCGATCACATGGCGCGCACACCAGATGTTCGACAGCGCCGGCTGCCCGCCGGCACGGATATGCGCGAGCCATTCCACATGCTGGTTCGGCACAGCCGCCACCTCCGGATGCGCCTTGATCGGCGGCGCGTTCTCCCTGTCCGCGGAGCCCGGCCGCAGATGGTCCAGCCCATGCCCGTCCGTGCCCGGATGCCAGAGCTTGCCCGCCGTGCCGTGCACCCGGATCAGGGAGGTCCGGGCCGGATCGCACCAGCCGGTCTCCGCCGTGGCCAGCGCGCCGTTCTCGAACTCGATGATCAGCGTCGCCGTGTCCTCCAAGCCCGTCGGCTTGTCCACCGTCGTCAACCGCGCCGTGACCGAGACCGCCCTGCCCAGCACCGCCACGAGCTGCGCGACCGCGTACACGCCCATGTCGAACAGCGCACCGACACTGGCCTGGCTCGCGTCGAAAAACCACAGGTCGTCCTTCCGCCGTGGCTCCTCGAAACTGTCCGCCACCTCCGCATAGTAGACCTCCGGTCCGCCGTGACTGTGGCGCGCAGCAGCACCGCTCACCTTCCCGATCGCGCCCGCCGCCACCAGCTCGCGCATTTTCTGGACCGTCGCCGAAAAGCTCGGCCGGCAATACACCGCCTGGTCCGGCCGCGCCTCGCATTCCGCGACCAACGCGTCCGCCTCGTCCATCGTCGCACAGAGCGGCTTCTGCATGAACAGATGCTTGCCCGCACGCAGCGCCTTCAGGCCCGCCTCCGCATGCAGCGGGTGCGGCAGCCCCACAATCACCGCCTGTACCGCGTCGTCCGACAACAGATCGTCCCAACTCGTCACATACCGCGGGATCCCATGCCGGTCAGCCAGCAGCTTGAGCCGCCGCTCCTTGCGGCCCGCAATGTTCACAACGCGCAACCCGTCCACCTTCGCGATCTCCGGCAGATGGCTCAACGCCGCAATCCCGCCCGCGCCGATGATTCCAACGCCTATGTCGTCCATGGTTCCTTCTCCTCAACACCTGCACCGCAAACCCACGCGCAGTAGCGCAATCCGTCTTCGCCCGTGTGGGTCCGTGTCTGTGCGTGCTTGTCCGTATCACGCCGGGCTTGCGCTCGCCAACGTCATTGAAGGCAGCAGCCGCGCCCTTCGTAGCCCGTAGGGCGAAGCAGGGTCGAACTGCCGCACTCCAAAGGTCTTCTCACAGCCCGCCGAACAAGCGCTCCTCCAACTGCTCCGTCAGTTTCCCGCCGTACTCGCACAACTCGAACGCTTCGGCATACTTGACCGCGCCGCCGCGCTCCGCGCCGTAGCGTGCAACCAGCTTCTCGCGACACAGCTGCGCCGTCCGCGCATCGCGCGGTGTCCGCCGCTCGAACAGCCATTTCTTGCGCGCCGCTTCACCGTCCGGCACCTCGTCCAGTACGCCCTCGCTGTACGGCAGCCACTCGTACATCTGGCTCGTATGCCGGTGCAGCATTTCGATCTTCGTCTGCGCCACATCGTCGATCCCGATCACAATGTCTGCCGCGTGCGGGTACGGTTTCTGGAATGTGTCCCACACATACATCACCGTCGGATTCTTCCGCAGCGCAGGGATCTCCGGACAGTTGTTCGGGACCGTCACCACATAGCTCGAGTCCTGCACGAGCTGCGAGGTGTAACGATGGTCCGGATGATAGTCGTTCGGGCGGTGCGTCAGGATCAGGTCCGGACCGAACTCACGAATCAAGCGAATAAACATCGACCGGTAAATCAGGTTCGGCTCGAGCTGACCGTTCGCAATCGGCAACACCCGGCTCTGCACACCGATCAGCTCGGCCGAGGCCGCCGCCTCCGCGATCCGACGCTTCGTCAACGAAACACCCCCGATCTCATGGTGCCCCGTCTGCCCGTTCGTCGCACTCACGAAACAAACCGTGTGGCCGTTCGCCCGCCACAACGCCGCCGTGCCCCCACAGCGCACCTCGCAGTCGTCCGGATGCGCGCCGATCACCAATATCTTCGCCGGCTCCATGCTCACAAGCCTATCTCCCAAGCGAAAAACTCGTCGTAAACCTCGTCCCGCCGTCGAAATCCGGGCTATGGCGGGCAGCCGTAAACCTTGTCGAGAAGCCCGTCTCTGACCTCGTCGTAAGCTTTGTCGCAAGCGTTGTCGGCTGTCAAGATCATCCGCCACGCTTGACAGGCCCCGTACCCGTACAGTAAGTCCCTGCAGAAGATTTTCGACATGCCGAACCCGTAAGCTCTCGACAACTCAATCAGGAACTTGACCCGGAACCTGATCGAATCGCGAGGTGCAACGTTGGCTGGAAACTCAACGCCGCGCAAAACGCAGCTCGCCAAGAAACTCTCGCTCGGGGCCGGTAGCACCATACTCTTTTTCGCGCTCGCCGAACTCGTGCTCCGGCTCGCCGGATTCGAGGGCGATGCCGCCACCTACTACCTGCAATTCCACGTGCCCGAAATACGATCCGCCGGCTACGAACGGGATCCGGCCAGGTTCTGGAAACTCAAGCCCGGCTTCCATGGCCAGGTCAGCGACAACTACCCCTGGCAGGTCTCGGTCAATGCGCACGGCATGCGCGGACCCGACGTCCCAATCGAGAAGCCGACGAACACGTTCCGCATCCTCTCGATCGGCGACTCCTCGGCGTTCGGCTGGGGCGTGCCGCCCGAGCAGACCTATGCCGGCGCCCTGGAACGAATCCTCAACGAAAATGCCGGGTCCGTCCGCTGCCAGGTCCTGAACGCCGGTGTGCCCGGCTACTCCTCCTACCAGGGCCTGCAGTACCTGCGCCGCGAGCTGCTCGCATACAAACCCGATCTCGTGCTCGTCTATTTCGGTCTGAACGATCTGACCGGCGCCCGCTATTATGCCGACAAAGACCAGCGGTTCCTGGCCGGGCCCAAAACACGCAGTCCGTTCGCCCTGCTCTACCGGCTCCGTATCTACCGGTTGCTCGCGCAATGCGTGAGCCGATTCTCACGCAAGAAACGGTTCGATGCCTATTTCGCCGCCACCGACCATTTCCGGGTCGCGCCGAAGGACTACATCGCGAACCTGAACGCCATGAAAAAGCTCGGCACCGAACACGGGTTCAAGGTCTACTTCATCACCCCCGTCTGGCACGACACAGAAAAAGGCGTGCTTTACAATCGCCCCTACTGGCTGCCGGCAGGCAAGAACATATGGACCGGCATCACGCCCACAATCGACACCTACGGCCATCTCAAGAAAATGGAAAACCAGGCGGCGAAACTCTACCAGGACGTCGCGCACCCCACCGCATGGGGCCACGAGATCATCGCAAAAACCATCTACCGCACACTCAAACGCGAAGGGGTTCTGCCCGAATGACAACCAAGATGCCACGACGTCTTTCTCTAAACCAAAGCCGGCCGCGCGCTCCGGCGCGGCCGGCTTTGCGGCGGCGCGCCACGCATTTCGTGCCCGAAGGGCTGAGAAAAAAGGGCGGTCAGTCTGCCCCAGATGCGGGCGCGCCGTGGGTGCCGCTGCACTCGTGTGCGCGACACCCGCGGGAAGCCCGCCTGGCCCCGACCAGAGGGAGGGGCCAGGCTTGCAGATGGGGTAGAATGGCCGTCCTTTTTTCTCAAGAAATGCGCGGCGCATCCTTGATGTACGCGCCCAGACACACGCCCCGACACCCGACCTGCACCCGATGAAGACGACACAACAACTGCTCGCCGCCTTCACCGCCCCCGCCGCCCGGCGCTGGGCCGTGCCGCTCGCGCTCGCGCTGCTCTTCGGCGGGCTGTCCGCCTACAAGATCCGGCGCGTCACCAGCCTGCCCTACTACGAGCCCGACAAGCCCAGCTGCTTCTACTGGACCGAAGCGGCGTTCCACTACCGGCACGCCCGCATGATCGCCGAGGGCGACGGCGTGCCCGCGCGCGACCCGCTCATCCAATACCCGACCGGAATCCGCACCTTCCACCATTTCACCGTCTTTATGGAGTACCCCGCCGCTTGGTGCTACCGGCTCCTGCGCCGGTTCGCGGATCTGTCGTTCCATGCCTTTCTCGTCCGGTTCACCGCCGCCTGGACAAGCGTCGCGATCCTGCTCTTCTTCCTCATGGCGCGCCAGACCGGGTTTGCGCCCGGCCCCAGCCTGCTGCTCACCGCCCTGTTCGCCGTCACACCCTACAGCTTCGGCCGGGTCGTGATCGGGACCTACCTGCGCGAGCATTGGGCGCTCCCGTTCGTCATGCTCCAGATGGGCGCCACACTCGCGCTGCTGCGGCAATGGCGCTGGCGTACCGCGCTCGCCGCCGCGGCCGGTAGCTTTGTCGCGCTCGGCTCCTGGCACATGAGCCGGTCCGTGCTGCTGGTCGAGGCCGTCGCGCTCACCGCGCTCTGGCTCTGGACCGCGAACCCGGCCGTCGTCCGCGCGATGGGCGCGTGGGCCGCCGGCGCCGCGCTCGCCGGGCTCGTGTTCCCGGTCCTCCGCACGAACGCGCTCCTGATCGACCCACTCATGCTGCTCGCCTACGCCATGCTCGGCGCCGCCGCGCTCGAACGGCGCCCCGTGCGCCACGGCAAGGCCTGGATCCGACTGCCCCTCACGTTCGGCCTGCTTGCCTGCCTTCTGCTCATTGTCCGACTGCTCCGGCCGGACGCGACCTTCGCGCACGTGCGCGACCTGATCCTCGCGAAACTCCTGAACTTCGGCGTCAAGCCGGCCGACCCCGCCGCGCTCTCTTACGAGGCGCGCTCCATGTGGGTCTCCTCCTTCATGTCGCCCGGCCCCCGCATGATCGGGCTCATGCTCCAATGCTCGCTCCCGCTCGGCGCCGTCGGACTCGGCGCCCGGCTGCTCGCCTGGCGCAGCCGGCCCTTGTCCCCAACCGAACGGCTCGCCGTTGCGCTGACCGGCATGTACTTCCTGCTCTTCCTCCTGATCGTGCGGCTCGCGTTCTTTGCCGGCCTGTTCCTCACAATCTGCGCCGGGTTCCTGATCCAGCCGCCGTTCCGATACCGGCGCCTTGCCGGCGCGGTCGTTGCCGCCGCCATCCTCACGCAAGGCGCCTGGCTGCCGCGGCTCGGGATCGCCAAGGAACAGAAAATGCTCGAACAGCGCAAGATGCTCGTGGAATGGGTCAAGAAGAACACACCGTCCGACGCCGGCTTCCTGGCCACCGTCGGCATGGGCTCCACGCTCTCGACCTACGCAAATCGACCGATCATCCTGCACTCCAAATACGAAAACCTCGATGTGCGCCGCCGCGTGCGCGGCCTGCTCGACACGCTGTACGGCACGCCCGAGTCATTCCTCGAATACTGCCGCCGCTACAAGGTCCGCTATTTCATCTACGAAACCGCTATGCTCACCGATCATACGCTCTATTCCGACCGCTACACCGCGAACGCCATGAAGCTGCCCCGCACAGCCACCGCCTACCGCTGCCATTTCGCGCCCGATACGCTGCCCGGCCTGCAGCTCGTCTATCAACATTCCTACTTCCGCGTGTTCCGCGTCCTGCCGCCCGGCGAGAAACCCGCACCCGTCCCGCTCAGGTTCCACCCCATCTACCACGAACCGCTGCTCGGCCAGGCGCCGGACGCAAAGGATCTCGACGACGACGCGCTCGACGCACTCTACAAAAACATCGTCGCCGCGCAAGACGCCTACGAACAGGCCAAGCAACTCCTGAAGGCCGGCGATCCGGCCGCCGCCGAGACCGCGCTGCAGCGCAGCCTGCAGGCCTGCCGGCTCTACACACCCGCCCTGCTTGAACTGGCCAGACTCAACGCCGAACGCGGCGACCGCCGCAACGCCGGCCGGCTCGTCGATCGCGTGCTCGCGATCGACCCGCACAACCCGAAAGCACTCCTGTTCCGCGGCAACCTGCGCTCCGCCGCCGGCGATTTCGCCGGCGCCGCGCAAGCCTACGAGCAAGTCCTCGCACGACAACCCGACTACGCCTCCGCACTTCGTAATCTCGGTGTCATCTATTGCCAGAATCTCAAGAACCAAGGGCGCGGCGCACCCTACATCCAACGCTATCTCGAACTCGAACCCAACGACCCGCAACGCGAAGCCCTCGAACACATGGCCGGCTTGCCACCACAATGACACACCGCCATACCATAGCTCCCATTCTTCCCATACTCTGCATTCCGGGCCCGAAAGGACTGTTGTATGACACGGAAATTCGACTCGCTCCGCAAAGACTACCTTGCCCGTAAACAAGCCGGGACCCGGCTCTGCAAGCGCGGCTCAAAACAAGTTGCCAAAGAAAATACCGTTGCGCTCCTCAACGCGGTCATCCGCAAAGGCGATCGCGTGTGCCAGGAAGGGAACAACCAGAAACAAGCCGACTTCCTGGCAAACGCGCTCTTGCACGTGGACCGGCGCCGGGTCCGCGATCTGCACATGGTCCAATCCTCGATCGTGCTCGACGCGCATACCGAGCTGTTCAGACGCGGCATCGCACGCAAGCTCGATTTCGCCTACGCCGGGCCCCAGGCCCGGCCGCTGTATGACCTGGTCGTCGCGCGCAAGCTGCAGATCGGTGCGATCCACACGTACCTCGAATTGTACGGCCGGTATTTCATGGATCTCGTGCCACGCGTCAGCCTCGTCGCCGCCGAAGCCTGTGACAAGCACGGCAACCTCTATACCGGCCACAACACCGAGGACACGCCCGTCATCTGTGAGGCCACGCGCTTCAAACAAGGCATCGTCGTTGCGCAGGTCAAGAAGGTCATGGCGCGGCTGCCGCGCGTCGATATCCCCGGCGACTGGGTCGACTTCACCATCGCGACCGGCAAAGACCCCTTCATAAAGCCGCTCTTCACGCGTGACCCGGCCAAGATCACCGACAAGCAAGTGCTCATGGCCATGATGGCGCTCAAGGGAATATACAAGCCGTACGCTGTCCGAAGCCTCAATCACGGGGTCGGCTATGCCACCGCTGCCGTCGAACTGATCCTGCCGACATACGGAAAACGGCTCGGGCTCAAAGGGAAATGTTGCACGCACTGGGCGCTGAACCCGCACCCTACCCTTATCCCCGCCATTGAGGCCGGGTTCGTCGAACACGTCTACTCGTTCGGCGGCGAGCCCGGCACGGACGACTATGTCCGGGCACGCAGCGATATCTTTGCCGTCGGGCCCGACGGGAACATGCGTTCCAACCGCTGCAACGCGCATGTCGCCGGCCTCTACGCCGTCGATATGTTCGTCGGCGCCACCCTGCAGATCGACCGGTTCGGAAACAGCTCAACAGCCGTCAAGGGCATGATCGCCGGGTTCGGCGGCGCACCGAACCTGGGCTCCACTCCCCCCGGCCGGCGCAACCAGACGCCCGCCTGTCGCATGGCCGGCCGCGAACAGGACGGTTTGCTGCAGGGCCGCAAACTCGTCGTACAGATCACACCCACCGTCAGCGAAAAGAAGGGGATCCCCGTCTTTGTCAACCAGCTCGACGCGCAGCAGATGCATCAGGACGGCCTGTTCAGTCTGCCGCCCGTCATGATTCCCGGTAACCAGCTCACGCATATCGTGACCGAGCAGGGAATCGCATATCTCGACAAATGCCCCGACAGCGTGACACGAACACAAGCCGTCGCCGCCGTCGCAGGCAATACCGAGCTCGCGCGAACCGTCAATGCCGGCACACGCGCCAAACTGAGAAAAGCGGGCATTGTCAGAACACCCGCCGAGCTCGGGATCGACCCGAAACAGGCCAATCGGGCGCTGCTCGCCGCACGCTCACTCCAGGACCTGGTCCGCATCTCCGGCGGGCTCTACCGCATCCCGCCCGGATTGTGACCTATGACACTATTTGTCATAGGTCCTCGTTTATACTGGCCGCTAACAAGATGAACCCCGCTCACAGTTATGCCGACGGCCGCGCGTACCGGCCGCCACGTTCGCGGTTCGAACCGCCGGCCGGACCCGCCGCCGCGCAGGCAACCGCGCTCGCTATCGATCTGAACCAGTACACCCCCGACTGGCCCGCGTTCTGGCGCGCCGTGCAACGGCAACTCACCGGCCACCGCTTTCGTCGGTCCACCCTCACCGTCTACCGCCAGGTCCTACGCGCGTTCCGAACCTTCCTCGACCGGCGCCACCGCCGTCCCTCTCACCCCGGACTCGCCACTCGCGAAGACGCGCGCTGTTTCTTCGCCCAACTCGCCGACCAGCACGCGTCCTGGTCCTGGCTCGCCGCCAATATCTGCGTGCTGCGCACCGCGTTCGACAAGCTCGGCGGCCGCGCGCTCACCGCGCGGATCCGTACCCCAAAACGCCGACGCAGGCTCGGCGATATCCTCGCGCCCGACGAAGCCAACCAAATGATCCACGCCGCACGAACCGTGCGCGACCGGCTGCTCATCACGCTCATGTACGGGTGCGGACTCAAAATCGGCGAAACCTGCCGCCTGCGCTGGCGCGAGATCGATACCGAACAACGCGAACTGAAGATCCGCTTCCACGGCGACACCCAAACCCGTACGCTCCCCATCCCCCAAGCCCTGCTGCCCGTGCTCCGCGCAGGCGTCCGGCAATGCGAGCCCAACGCCTTTGTCTTCCCCGGCGCAAAGCCCGACACGCACCTGACCGCACGCACCGTCGAACGCATCGTCAAACGCGCCGCGCGCGATGCAGAAATCCTCAAAGACGTCTCCTGCACAACACTGCGCGACAGCTATGCCGTCGCACGACTCCGTGCCGGCTGCGACATCCGCGAACTCCAAGAGACGCTCGGACACAAAAAGATCGAGTCCACACTCCGCTACCAGGCCTATCTCCCGCCCGCCGGCTACGTCAGCCCCATCGATCTGCCCGAGATGTCCGCCGCCGCCGAGACCACGGACCGGGTTGAAGAGCAGGACGCT
>Ga0272441_10007917_pt1 | contig 17071 bp, 14 predicted proteins | sample SSMProp6N_FD_193582 | JGI IMG/M metagenome (GOLD analysis project Ga0272441, IMG submission 193582) | Marine sediment archaeal communities from Little Sippewissett salt marsh, Falmouth, MA, United States - SSM-Prop-6N | ecosystem: Environmental > Aquatic > Marine > Wetlands > Sediment ...
ACCTATTGCTGACCCCAATGGCCCCTATGCCATCAATGAGGGAGAATCCCTACCTCTTGATGCCAATGGCTCCTATGACCCCAATGGCTACATCGTAACTTATCAATGGGACCTTGATAATGATGGACTATATGATGATGCCACAGGCAACAACCCCACGATACCCTGGGTAACACTCCAAACACTCGGTATCGATGATGACGGCACCTACCCCATCAATTTAAAAGTAACTGATAATGAAAGCGGAACCGACACTGCCTCAACAAGTGTCACTGTTACCAATACACCCCCCAGCATAGAGGGAACAGCAAACCAGACAGGCGATGAAGGAACCGAGATACTTTTCACCGCGGGAACCGTCACCGATCCAGGCAATGAAATATTTCAATACCGCTGGGACTGGGAAAATGATGGCACATGGGACACTTCCTTCGCCGCTTCCCCCACCATGGGACACACATGGGATGATAACCCAGGGGGAGAGGTAAAGGTCGAGGTTTATGATGGAGACGGCGGGTATGACACCGATATTTGTTATGCCATTGTGAACAATATCCCTCCAACATCACCCACCAACCTAGACTTTACCCCAGTACCTTTCCATACAAATGATACCCTCACCGCAACCGCATCCAACGCAACCGATGCCCCCGGTGACATATCAACTCTTACCTATTGGTATTATTTCTATGATATCGACAATGATACACTCATACAGGATTGGTCCCCCATAAACAATATTATTATAACAGCAGATCTCAATAATCATGTCATCCTGGTAAAAAGCCGAGCTCATGACAAAGACGGTGCCAACTCCACCCCTTATGAGGAAACCATTGGAGGATGCCCCTGCCTGAAAGGTGACTGCAACAAAAATTGCACTATCGACATTTTTGATTTTGATGCCTTCGCCCAGGCATGGGGATCAACAAACTATTCAAATCCCTATAACCAATGTTGTGATTTTGACAATGACGGGGATGTAGATATTTTCGATTTTGATGGTTTCGCCCAGGCATGGGGACAAACCTATTGCGACTGTTCCCCCTGTACCGCACCACCCTGGCAAGAATGGACATAATAACCCCCCACTGGGACAAAAAAGATAAATCCATTCAACAAAGGACAAGATATCACTAGGTATATCACCAGGTTTATGATAAAACTTAAAAGAACATACTGGATTAATTCAGCAAGTGATCCATGACACAAAAGAAGATGATAACTGGCAAAGGACATGCCGGATTCATAGACATACTCATGATAGGAATCCTTATATCCATGGCTGCAAACCCCATCCAAGGGCTACAGCAACCCATTATCCATACACTATGTGGATACGTCAGCTATGCAGAAGGAAACAAAACCGCCGTAGATGGATTCGTCTCCGCTACAAATACCGATACCGGTGAAACCCTGGAAAACATCACCCGGGTAATAGATGCCGGCAATAACAAAGGAGGCTATTACCAGTTCACTCTCCCCGGATACAATAAACCTGTGTGGGATGAGGGTAGCAATGTCCGAATAGATATCATTCAACCCACAGGGGAAAATAGTGGATGGCAGGGATCAGGAGAAATAACCTTATCATTTGACGAACCACATTACCAGCTCCTCAACATCACAATTTTCCCAAAACAGCCCCATGATGATACCCCTCCGGAAACCCTGCTTATCAATGCCCCAACAGGAATAATAGGATACAATGATGCCTCCTTTCTATGGACGGGTAGTGATGACACCACTGGAAAAGAATATTTAGTGTATCAATATAGATTGCAAGGCTATGACCAGTCATGGTCGCCATGGACCAAAACCACCCACAAAACATATCACAATCTGCCCCAGGGAACATATACTTTCAATGTGGCGGCACGTGACCAAGAGGGAAATATCGATCCTCTGCCAGCCACCAGTGCATTCACTATCAATATGACAAGTAATGAACGCATCCCTCCCCACATTGACATCATCTACCCACAAAGCGGTGAAACAATCAAAGACACCACAATCTCTATTCGCTGGAATGCCACAGATAACCTGGATACTAATCTTACCTATGCCATCTCGATTTACTACAGTCTAGACACTGGGAAAACATGGAACCCCGTGGCACGTTTTCTCAATAACACAGGCCTATATAACTGGGAAACAGACGGAAAGATCCTAGGCCAGTGCCTCATAAAACTGGTGGTACACGATTCAGCGGGAAACACGGGCAATGACACACTGGACTCTTTTTTCACACTCTCCCTGGACAAAGAAACACCGGGAATAACCCTCCCCCTATTTGTTGCCCTAGTACTGGTAGTAATGTATATCAAAAAATGGGCACAGAAATAATGGCTTTCCAGATACGCAAATATGGACGTATACCAAAAAAAAATGTGAAGCATACAATATATCCGCTTTTATGTGTTTCTGCCAGGGGCAAACCAGCATTATCAATCTAGGTTTATTACTCAATAGTATATTAAATATAGTATATTATTAATAGTAAAATATTTTTATGGTTTAAATGTGTTGCAGAGGCACATACTTTGTTTGAGTAATCAGGTCTATATTTCTTAGGAGTGTTTATTGTGTCCAGTTGTTTGCAAGAATGATGATATCTTGAATGTTGATGGTTCCATCCCAGTTAAGGTCTTCAGGCATCCACCCGGGAGTACCGGTTTCTCCCCATCTCCTAGCAAGTATAACCAAATCCAGGATATTTACACGACCATCCCCCGTAAGGTCATACAGGGTGCCTTTTTCAATGATAAGTGTCCCATTGGTAATCACTAGAGGGACAGACTTCCCTGCCGGATCATCCGCACGGGCATCTATGATTGATAACGTGGCCATGCCTGGGAAATATTTTGCGGCCATATTCACGATAAGAAAGATTCCCGGATCTGCCACAGTATCATTTAGGGTTGTTGCATATATCTGGGCGAGTGTGCCATTAGGGTTATCAGTAGTTCCCTTGTTGAAAGAATGGGTTATTCCCTGAAACAAATCCCCTTCCTGTACATCCTTTATGGTGAGAAATGAGGGATTAAAGGATATACCCAAGTGTATTCCTGCCAATGGCCTCCCAGGGGTTATAGCAACAGATAGGGAAAATGAGTCACCTGCTTGTACGATTTGTGGCAAAAGAGTTGCATTTATATAGGTATAGGTAACCGGAAGGGTAAGGGGATAAAGATAGATTGTGCCGGTCCAACTATCCTCATGCTGATTACGTTTATCGAATAAGTCTAAGGTAACAGTGAACCATCCTTCGGGGCCATCTCCATAAAGATAGAGAGATCTTGCCTCAGGGGTGGCCCCCGGGGTTGTCCATGAGATCTGTGCATCGTCATCCGTACCTCCCTCCGGGTCAAGAAGGGTACCCTGAACAGATATTTTCGTGCTTTCACCCATTGTGCCAGCATCCATGAGAACATGAACAGCATCATTATACCCATCGTAATTACTATCAAAGCCAGATAAAATGACAGATAGGAAATATTCATCATAGTCTGGTTCACCTATGGTGAAAAAGCCCAGATTGATTTCGACATCAGGAATTTTGTCATAACTCCATGAATAAAGCTCCCCCGCGAGTCTGAGCAGGTGCAGCGATCCAGGTGTTCCCCCGATAACCAAAAAGTTGATGGTGAGAAAAACCCCTTGGGAGGAACTTAATGATTGGGTTGTAACTACTGTATAATGTATGTTTCCTGCACCATCATCACCACTCCCCGGTTTGACGAGGATAGATGACCCCAAGAGAGGACCCAGGGTAATATTTTTAACTTGGAGGATAGTGGGAGTGTAGGAAAGGTCTATTGCTACACCGCGGATTCTATACTCCATGGCATCAACATATATTTGTATCTGAAATGTTTCCCCGAGAGGCACTTCTTGAGATGAAGGTTGTACGCTTATGTGGGGAAAAAATGGGGTTTGTGCTTCAAGCGGTATGGATAGTGAAAAGGAACTGATAAGTAAAGTTAGGATTATTCCTATTGTGAAATTATAGGCCTTTTTTTGCACGTTATCCTCCCCGGACAGAGGATATATTTGCATTATTGTTTATATAGTTTTTTAAATATTTTCCTGGAAGAAAATGTAATAAAATATGGGTTTTATGTGCAAATGTATTCAGTGGCAATGAATCTCTGGGTATATGGACAAAAAGATCTTATGGGTACGACCCCAGTTGCAGGGGCTGGGGGGAACAGTAAACATTTTAGTACCATCAAGAAAAAAAATGAACGAAGAGAAAAAAAGTATTTAGATATTGAATATCCATATGGTTTGTTCACCAGCATTATTTGTATTTCCTGCTTTATCCACGGCTTTGGCGGTAATCACGTGCCGATGCCTCACGAGGGATGATTCATCATAGATGTAGCTGAAGGGTGCCGTGGTGATATCGATTCTTGTTCCATAGTCAATGATGTATTGAACTTTTTGGATACCTGAGGTTTGATCACTTACAAAAACTTCCAGGGTGATTTTTCCAAGTATCCGTGTCTGAAAGGGAAGTCTGATGATTTCCCTATCAAAGATGTACAGTTTTTGTGTATTTGGTTTAGTTATTTGGATGGTGGGCGGGGTTGTGTCAATCTTGACTTCAGCGAGATGGATGATTTCTTGGTTACCTGCATTATCAATGGAGTAGTATTCTACCATATGCCTGCCATCATCTTGGAGAAACACAGGATTTGTATAGTTTTCCCAGGTGCCGTTATTGATCCGGTACCAGGTTGTGTTGGTCCATGATATGGAATCATTCCGTATGAATGTGATGGTGACACTCCGAGTATACCAGTCATTGTCACCGTTTGGGCTGTTGGGTGTAAGGGTATAGTTGGTCAGGGGATTGGTCTTATCTATCTTGAGAGCGCGAGAGTGGTTTGTTTCTCTGTTGCCGGCGATATCATGGGAGTAGTAGATGAGGAGATGAACACCTTCATCTGGAAGGGTGATGGGAGTGGTGTAGGTTTCCCAGTCAGTGGTATCCAGCTTATAGTATGTGTCCTTGATTCCCGAGGTGTTGTCTGTTCCTGTGAGCGTAATTGTGATTGTACTTGTCCACCAGTTATTGTTTCCTTCTGTCCCAGAGAGTGTAGGGATCGTTGTGGGGGGTGTATTGTCAATGGTGAGAGTGATGGTGTGGCTGTTTGAATAGTTGCTGCCGTCATAGCTTCGTGCGGAGACAGTGCTTGCGTTGTCTGGATGGACACGGGTGTCCCAGGTATAATTCCATGTCTCGGTCCCGACTGCGGTGATCCATGACCCGTCATTGATACGTATTTCGATTTTTTGGATCATGCCGTCTATGTCTGATGCTGTTCCTGTGATGATAACGGTTCCGCTGACAAAGGTGCCATCGAGGGGGCGAGTTATATCGACCACGGGAGGGACATTTATGTGGGGATTAAGATTGGTAACGGTGACCGTGATGGATGCTTGGGTATAGTTGTGTCCATCATGGGCTTGTACAGTGATAGTGTGTTCACCATTGGAGGCCAGGGAGGTATTCCAGTGATAGCTCCAACTGATATAGGGCGGGGCAGCCAAGGTAGCCACGGGTTCCCAGTCCCCCTGGTCTATTTTTAGTGTGATGTTTAAGGGGTCGTTATCAATGTCATGGGCAGAACCCATAACAGTAGTGACATTATTCACTGTGTCCCCCTCAGAGGGGTAGGTAATATTTATTATGGGGGGAGTGTTCTGGAGGGTATTGTCTACTGTGACTTCTATATAGGCGACATTTGAGTAATTGGTACCGTCATTGCTCCTGGCAGAAATTCTATGGATTCCATTGATTTCATCAGTGGTATCCCATTGATAGGTCCATGTGGTTGTTCCCGTGGCAGTGATCCAGGGACCCCGATCAATACTGACCTCCACTTGATACACCTGGCCATCACTATCGTTTGCGGTTCCAGTAATCACGATAATGCCCGCCACTGTGTCATTTGCCAGCGGGGATGTAATGGACACTGTAGGAAGGATATTAAGGAGAGCATTGCCGGGAGTTGCTGGGTTACTAATCCACGGGGGAAGAAAATTATTTACCCAGTTAGATATAGAATACCCAGGTATCTCTGTTTGTGTGTTTATGGAAAGGAGGGCAGGGCTAGCAGAGGTAACAAACAAGATTGAGGGTGAAGAAAGGAGAAATATACAAAAACCCAAGAGGATAACATATCTTTTTTTTATCATGCCTACTACTCATTAATGGAGTGTCTCTTTTTAAGTATATGTACACCTTTATTTTTAGCGAGAGTATCAAAAAAAAAAGGAAAGAACTATTATGGTTTAATCTTTCCTGTCAAGAACTAGTATCCATGGTAGATATATGGTAACGATAATAAGTGTCGTTTCTCAATAGAGAGGAAAGGTATCAAGGGATGCACCTACAAAGTAGGTTGTAATGTTTTGTGTTTTAGGGATTAAACATGGCGGCACCAAAGGGATCGCCACGTATTTGGTTAAATGTTTCAGGAATGGCAGGATATCTCCCATCTTATCAATTAAGATTCTATTTCTTTAAACTAGCCTCTTAAAGATTCTTTAGGGTACACTATTTTGAAAGGAATGCCTTGTTTGCAGTAGAGAGGATAAAGCATCCTGCTTAATGTATGATGGTAAGCAGGCAATTTTTAGGGCCATGGTTCCCAGGGTGGAGTACACTCATTGCAATCACAGTATACGGTGCCAATAACTTTGTTCATTCTATACTCATCCTCCAGGTCAATATCACCATCATCATCAAAGTCACAGCATTCTTTGTAATCAATATCCGGATAGCACGAACCTAATGCATCCTTGAAGATAGTTAGATCATCACTGTCTACATCACCATCACAATCATAATCACCCTTACGGCAATGACAGGTTGTATGTTCAGCAGGAGAAGGATTACATGCACTCCAGGAAGCATTGCATTTCTTACAATCGCAATAAGCAATTTCCCAATGTTGAGTAAGGTAATCTAAATCGAGAATTCCGATTACACCATCACCATCACAATCCATACATTCCCGATATCGAGGATCTCCGCAATCCCTGCAAGAACCCCAAGCTTGCATGAGAGCATCAAGATCAAAGATATCTATTCTACAGTCACAGTTTGAGTCACCATATATGCAGTTACAGCAGCTAGTATCGTTATCAGTCACATTATCCCCACCAGTCACATTATCCCCACCAGTCACATTATCCCCACCAGTAACATCACTCTCAACAGTCACATCCACACACTGATAGCCCCCGTTAGAAATTAATTCAAGTGATGAATCATACATTTCGCATTCAAAACAGAAATCATATATACCCCTCGATACGGAATCGAAATATAGAACAAACACTGTACCATTTATGGGGGAAGGAGAATTACCTATCTCTAACAAACGGCTGACGGTATAGCTAAAAAATCCCTCACCATTCCCGCCATCCGCCAAAAACACCTTCATAGAGTTACCCAGAAGATCCGCATACTCACTATGCAGCAACTGGAAGGATATCGGATACCAAAGCCTGATACCAACCGACCGCACAGGAACATCATGAGAGTCAAGAAACACATGAAGACAAATTGATTGACCTGCCGAAAACAGTCTTGGCTCAATATCAATCCCAGGCGTACCGCCTGAAACATTAACCGGTGTATCATCCGTTGCATTACTGGAAATCTCATTTGATTGATCATCTGGTAAATCATTGGGTTCATCGCCAGGTGCAACCACATTAATATTTGTACAGTGGAGAGGCGTATCATTATTGTAAGAATCTCTTCGATCATAGATATGGTTTTCAAGACATATCTGATATACCCCTAGGGGAGCAGTAGAGCTAACAGCAAAAGTTATAGTGACAAAGTTGCCGCGCACAGGACTAAGAGGATTACCACATCCGCGACCGAAGGTACAGTCGATGCATCCTGCACCATTATCGCCACCATGTTGGTATACTTTTGTGCCTAGAAGATTCTCATAGGTCAAATTATTGAAAATTATGTCTGGATGTGGATACGTCATTTTGAACCATATTGCCCTAAGTGAAATGTCACAAGAGTCAACAAACACGGATAGGCAAAACGATTCTCCCGGGTTTGTGGTGATTGTTCGTGGCTGAAGATGAACCACTGGCTGACACCGAGCAGATACAGACAAAGTGGATAGAGGGGTGCTGAGTATAGCCAAAGAGATTATTAGAGCACCTATTATAACATATTTACATTTCTTTAAATTCTTTCCTTTTTGCATCTGTTATCACTCCCTGTATTGTGATGAAACAGCGATATTTACACTATATTATATCTTTTTCTATTTAATCTGAAGAGAAGGCGGGAATGTTTGTAAAACCCGTATGGAAATACAATAAAAAAGGTAAGGGGATATGGGATAGAACGATTGTTTCTTGTGTCCTAGCGTATCACTAGGATATTTTTATTTTGTTCATTAGATGGAGGTGCAGTTAGCTTGTGTATATGGATTAAGAGACAGGGAAAGTAATAGCTATTGCTTTATCCTTCTCCCTGCCAGACACTGCTCTCCGTTGTAAAGATGAAAAGCCCCGTGCCCCTCTCGACCGTGAAGTTATCATGGGGTGTCCCTACCACATGGGTTGTGAAAGTCTGCTTTTCAGCATCAAACATGGTGACAACAGTGGTACCGGTGATGTTTTGGCCCAGTGATTCAGCCGTTGTGGCATCTGCATGTGGCCAACCGACTAGATTCCAGCCTTCTAGGATATCTACTGAAAAGCTATGTATGGGACTTCCAGAGGGCAGGAAGGTCTGGTTTTCTGTTAAATAGATGAAATAGCCTATTCCTTTTTCGATACCAAAATTATCATGGGGTGTATTTACCACATGTGTGGTAAAATTTTGGGTAACAGCATCAAAGTGTGTCACCACCGTACAATTAGGGATGGCTTGCCCCAGGGATTCCGCAGTAAAGCCAATTTCCAGGGGCAAGGTGATAAGGTTCCATCCTTTTTTAAGGGAGAACTCATGGGTTATGATACCAGGATCCACGGTTACATGAATAACCGGACTATACCACCATGTCTGTCCCTGAATGACTTCCAATCCATCAGTACCGTTTATCTCTTCATAATAGGAGCCATTCACCCGTTCTTTTACCAATCGAAGATAGGAATGATTTGTGCCATACTCGCTAGGGGCAAGTGTTTCTTTATAGATTTGATCAACTTGTGCCTTGACTACAAAATAATATTCACCGGGTTCTGTAAGAGTGATATTTTCAGTATAAATAACAGGGCTGGTTGTACCATCGGAAGCATTGTCCCATCCTGTTCCCCCAGCATACATACCTGCATAAGCATCATAATCCGTTGAATTATGTGCAGGGTTGCCTACAGGATCTGGATCGGTGCCCCATTGAACCAGTGTATGATCAACCACAAGGCATCCATTAACCTGCCATTTCAGGGTGACATCTTCCCCTGCAGTAACGACAGTATCAGTGGGTGTTGTTTCAGGGAGAAGCCAGATATATGGTTGGGCAATATCTGTTTGATGTAAGATAAAGCGACGAACCTCCATACCATATCCGGGAGTCGTATCATTACCCATGTCGTATTCTGGCACATTTTTAGTATAAGACATCTCTGGGGAATACCAGAGGATACCCGCTCCGGGATAATTTCCAAAAGTTTCATCCTGAACATACTGGTCCTCTGCAGGATTACGAATAACATCTGCTCCATATGCCCAGGGGGATATCCCTCCATAGACAGCATACCATATAATTTCCCATATTGTACCTATGTTATCCTCATCAAGGTAGCCATCACCTGCAAGATTACCCATATAGGAACCTAGCCGTAATCCATTTACGTCAAAAAAATAGAAATCAGGGGGAGCATGACCATAGGTTTCACCACTAATGGGACTGGTACCCGAGATTCCTGAGTGTGGCTCTGCCCAGGGGTACAAAAGCATCCGGGCACCACCATGGAAATCACATCCAGATCGTATAGTGTGATTGTCCACAAATCGGCGAAGTGTTTCTCCATTGACACTCCCCCAGATCCCCCCCGTGGGACTCCCGGGACCATCGTGATCTGCTTCCCTATTTAAGTCCCAGCCATTGCCATCGTATCTTTGAGGACCGTGATCAAATCCATAGGGGTTATGAGAAACTTCAAAATAAATTTCCCTATTGTTCAATAACCATTCTAGCCAGTCTCTTTGAGGATTATCATAGCCAGGATCAAATGTATGCCTCATGAACCAGTCCAAAAACCAATACATTCCAATGGTTCCCGCGGTCTCATCTCCATGGGGGCTGCCAAGGAAAAGAACCTCAGGCTTATGTAACCCGAGACTTTCATTGGTTATTCTTACATAGTAATCATCATATCCCCCAGTAATAACCCCAGTGCCATAGAGATCGTTCGCTTTAAACACTTTAATATAGTTAGAATAATTTGTTTCTAATGCCTGGTACCAGGAGACAAGCTGGCTGTAACTTGAGGGTTTATTGTACCAATCATCATCAAATGAAGGATTCCCCAAAATATCCCCGGTGTCTTGGATACCATGGGGTGACAATTTCTGGGCAGAGGCAGTAAAAAATGTATTTCCAAGAAGACTAACCATAAAAAGGGCTGTAACCAATAGCCCCATATTTTTCCTGTTTATCATGTTATCCCTGTGAAATGATATGGTACGGAATTATTTAATGTTACCTACATAAGAACTTTTAGCTCATAAACAAGTAATAAGAAAATAGAGAAATAAAGGGACTTTTAGACAGAAAAATGATTTTATCTGGCAAGCCGTATGGTATTGCCATCCTGCTGAATGAAACCTTCCTTTTCCAGTTGAATAATAAGGGGGAGAAGGCGATCTGGAGGACTCTGTGCCTGGTGACATAAATGGTGAAGAGTGACTGTAGCCTCTTTTAGGAGTATCCGGAGGATAAGCCCTCGAAGTTCCCTGTCCGAGTTTTTAAATGGAGACTGTTTTGCATAGCGGGCACTTTTCCGGCTTGGGTTATCCTGAGTTTTTTTTATCATCACCCCATAGTCCATGAGAGCATAATACCATTGGCGAGGATTACAGATATCTAATGTGTCCCTAATTAGAGGGCGGAGATCTTGATCCCGGACCTTCTGCTGACTGTCACAAAAGAAATAGATATAGACACTTTGGATGTTTGTTTCAAGAAGAATGGTAGGCTGGTTGAATGCAAAGGCACAGATGGCGGCAGCGGTATAGGACCCTATCCCAGGGAGGGTCTGGAGTATTTTTTCATCCTGGGGAAAAACACCATGGAAATCAGTGGTGATGATGTCAGCAATTTTTTTTAGAAAAAGAGCACGCCGGTTGTATCCCAAGCCCTGCCAGTGGGCAAGGATACTGGGAAGGGACGCATTTGTAAGGGCGGATAAGTCAGGGTAAAACGTGATAAACTCGTCATATTTTTTTAGGACACGTTGAGTGCTCGTTTGCTGCAACATAATTTCTGAAACCAGTATATGGTAGGGGTTGTGTGTCTTTCTCCAAGGAAACGTTCGTCCATGATGATGATAGTAGGCATAGATGGTTTTTTGGAAGAGAGCAATAAGGGATGGTGTCAGGCACCCTTTACGGCATGCCTCTTTAACCTTTGCTGAAGAATAACTTTGGTTGGGAGTTAGGTGTCGAGAGAACATATTTTTTTGGCGTTACCCACAAGGGATAACTCAAGCTATCTCTTTAAGTTTGACGGTATGAAGAAGATCACGTCGGCTGATGATCCCTTGTACATGATTATTCTCTGCTACAACCAGGCAGCCGATACCGTGTGTGGCCATGATCTTGAAAGCATCGACAGCTTCACGGTCAGGTGCGATAGTGATCACCGGGGTGGTCATGACATCCTTGATGTGGAGGGATGCAAAATTTTTTTTGTGCCCATGAACATCATTGAAGGTAACAATCCCCAGCAGTCGGGTATTGTCTGTGACTGGGTATCCCATATGTTTGTGAATCATTATAAAATCAGAGAAACTGTCAAGGGACATATCCGGTGGAACCGTGATCACCGGAGTTGACATAATTTCTTTTACCTTGATTCCTTCCAGAGCAAGAGAAATCTCCAGGGTTTTTTCCTCCTGGGAAGCACCCATATAAATAAAGATAGCAACCAGAGTCAACCAGAGATTCATGAAGAGACCAATAATAGCCATGATGACAGCAATGATTTTCCCCAGGTTAACAGCTGTCTTCGTGGCTGTCCTATAATCCATTTTCATGGCAAGAGCAGCTCTAAAAACCCGTCCACCATCCAAGGGGAAAGCGGGAATGAGATTGAAAACACCAATAAGAATGTTATAAAAGGAAAGAGTGCCCAAGGCAATAGAAAAAAGGCGGAGAAATAAAACATCATCACTAGAGGAGGTGATAAATGAAAGAATAAAAAAGAATGCACCCAGGGTAATACTGATCAGTGGCCCTGCAAGAGTTATTTTAAGTTCAAGCGAGGGGCTATGCGGCATGTCATCAAGCTGTGAAACACCCCCAAAAATGAACAGGGTGATACCTCGAACCTGTTGACCCATCCGCAGGGCAATATGTGAATGAGCAAGCTCATGAAGAAGGACACAGAGAAAAAAAAGAAGGGAGACGATAAGACCCAAAATAATTCTTCCTATCAAGGGTATGGCTTCATTACCAAATCCTAGGGTAAATTCCCAAATGGCGATATGAATGGTGGAAAAAAACCAGGAAAAGAGAGCCAGGATTACAAGAAATGTGAAGTGTACCCGTATAGGTATTCCTAAGATTTTCCCCAGGGTAAATGATGTTTTCATACCTTATCTTTCTACAGTATGGAACGCCTTATATATTTTATCTACATTTTTCCATTACAAAAATTTTTTTAGGGTGTAGAACCAGGATAGCAGGATTCATAAAAGTATAGTTGCTAATATGGGATAGCCAAGTATTGGATAACTCAGAAAGAAAGATTGGCAAAATCAATCTGTTTTTTTGATAGAATCCCTTATGACAATCCTCCAATGAACAATAGCGGATACCAGAAGAAAATAGATGAATAAATCATTTTATAAACCACTATAGTATGTAACATTTTAAAGGAAAGCATAAAACCATGGGAAAAATAAGAATTTTGTGTGTATTACTCTGCCTCATAGCAGGTATTTGCAACAGTGGATGCCTGGAAACCGGCAATGACCATGAAAAAATAATGTCATTTAAAGAACTCGCAGATGACTACGTTGTTAATAAAAATAATAACACAAAGGAAATCATCCAAGATTTCCAGTCATTGGATGATAACGACACCATCATTATTGAAGACAGCATCAACAATATTAGCTATAATCAAGTAGGAAATTACACCTTGATTGAATTCAGCTCCAGTCCCGGTGAAAGCCTTACTATTACAGGTGATATCACCCATGACTTTGGCCCCGGAGACACAATCGAGATAACATTAACTATCGGGACCGATGTTTTCATGGAAGAAAATCCCTATACCGGGGAGATGTGGACCTATGACATGGAAGTGATGATGGAAGCCTGGGATAATGAAACCCATGAATACGGGCCCTTTCCCCAACAGTATTTTCATCATGTAAACCCCACTGACAAAACAGTCATCATGACCTTTGAAGAATTTGCCAATGACCTGGCCTCTGACTATAACAATCAGACAAAAACCGCCACGTACTGGTTTCAGTCAGTAAATGATGGTGATACCGTTATTGTTCACGATACCATCCATAATATCTCATACAGTGAATCAGAAGGCTACACAAGTATAGAATTCAACTCACTTTTAGAAAGAAGCTTTGCCATACAGGGAGATATCACCCATGACTTTGCCCCTGGAGACATCATAGAAATAAAGATGCATATCATATTCCTTACGTTTACCCAACGCAACACAAACACCAATGAGGACTGGACCGTCAAGATGGAAACCATGAAAGAAGGATGGGATACGGAAAACCATGAATATATCCCTGTCCCCCAGAAATATGTCACCCATGTGACCGGAAATAACGGTGGAGCCATTACAATGACTTTTAATGAATTCATGAATGGTTACAGCCAAAATATTAATAACCAATCACGAATAATCACTATGTATTTCCAGAATCTAAACCCAGGAGATACCCTGATTCTTCAGGACACCATAAACACCATAACCTACAATGAAACATGGGAATATACAAGTGTCATATTTACGTCATATACAGAGAGCGATTTCCCCATTGAAGGAGACATCACAGATGAATTTACACCAGGAGACAGGGTTGAAATCAAGGTACATGTCATCAGTGTATCATTCACTCAGCAGCATCCCTCTACTGGAGAAACATGGACATTTAACCTAGAGGCGCTAGAGGAAGAATGGGATGATACCGCTAAGACATTTATGCCCTTCCCGGCAGACTGTATACATCATGCCTAGAATGGATGATACATGAAATTGAGATAAAAAATAAAAAAAATACTCATCCATATTCAATGAGACTCTCAATCCTTGCCGCATTGCCCCCACCCATTCATACATTTTTTTTGTACCTTCCCCATTTCTAAGCACCCTGTAAATGAATACTCCGCCCTCCATTGTTTTTTTATCAGTGATGCAATTTTGAGAGAGGATATCTGGCACTTCGTCGGACAACATTACATTTTATCTTTACTTTGGATTCCATACTTCCATAATAGTTACAGAGCCTTGATCAATCATTCCCAAAAAATCACTTTTTGAAACATCTTTTGGGAACAAAAAATAGAGACAAAATGAATCTAAAAAAAATAGTGAAAAAAAAAGGGCAAGGATTATTTGACCTTGACCTTCCGGGGTTTAGGTCCTGGTTGTGGTTTACTCTTTGGCAATGATACCTGTAAGATACCATCCTTAAACTCGGCATCTACATCGTCTACTCGCACTTCCTCGGGGAACTCCAATGCTCTATAGAAACTCATGCACCGACGCTCCCTTCGCAACCAGTTCTTGTCGGTATCTTCACTGTTTTCCTGATGCTCCGCTGATATTTCAATGGTTCCAGGATCAACTTCTATGTTGACTTCATCCTTGAGGACACCTGGCATTTCAACAGTCATTTCATACCTATCACCCCGATCGATTACATCCAGTGGCGGCGTCCGCCTCTCGACCAGTGGGACATCATATTCTCTGTGGTGTCTCCAGGGCCACAACAAGTCATCAAAGCCCGATCTGAACTCATCAAACATCCGGTCAACTTCTGACAACAGATTGCCCCCATTAAATAATACAGGTTTTCTTTCCTCATCCGCAGGACGCACGGATATCTTAGTTCTTTTTTCTTTTCTTTTTACCATTTGCTATCACCTCAGTGAATACCAATTCATTATTTATGATTGCTTAAAGCAATCAAAAAGATAATATAATTAATATTTATAAACTTTATGGATTTTAATTTTTTTAAGCTAACAAAAAATATGTATTATTGGAAATTTTTATATAATATTTTATATATGTGTGATATGGGCATATGGCACAAAAAGTACAAGTGAAAAAAATTCAGGCACCGGCACCAGGAAATTTGGATACGGATATCGATTTCATCTGTAAGTCGTTTGGATACTTCAGCCAACGGGACAAACAGGATACCGCAGGAAAAATCTTTCGTTTGCTAGTGAAGGAAGCCAGTGGGAAATCACCCGGTTTACGCAGTGAAGATATTGCTCTTCATTTGGATGTGACCCGTGGGGCAATCATTCATCACATGAATAATTTTCTTTCTGCAGGCCTAGTTGTAAAAGAAAGAAATATGTATCGGCTTCGTTGCCAGAGCTTGCAAAGATGCATTGAGGAGGTAAAAGAGGACATGGAGAGGATTTTTAAGAGGATGATGCAGATAGCAAATGAAGTTGATGAACGATTGGGCAATTACTATCGCTAAAAACAGATTCTTTTTTTTAAATAAAGCCAACAATGCCATGTGAAAAAGAGAGGATACAGTCATGGAGACATTTGGGAAAATAACAAAAAAAAAAAATAAAAAAATGCCTGATTTACCAACTGTACGTGATACAGAGAACCAATAACACCCAGGAAATTGATCCCGGGGAAGCTGTTATCTTTCGTAACGGATTCAAATGTGAATACCCACACACCCTAGGGATCATTTCCTCGAGTGAGCCATACAGATCTTGCAGGGTTGTCTAATACATAGTGACAAGAAAGACTTACTGGGAAGGATGCAAGGTGTAAACACTAAAAGGATGGGGGGAGAAGGCGAGGTATGTCGATGCCCAAGAATATGAGGGATACCCAATCTCGTCCTTTCCCCACAGTTATGAGAAGGGTTGTATCGGGTTTATAATATGTTTCTAACAATCATCGAAATATGTAGGACATGTATCGAGACATGATTCTCCCTTATTCCATGGTGAGCAGGTTTACCTGCTATCCAGCCATGCTTCATGGACCATTATATCCATAGACAAAAAAAAAGAATCGGCTATGACGATTACTGGATTCAACTCTCAGGCGGTATGTAATGGGTTATATATTGTGGCGGCACAGGGATAGAGGTGTTGTTGCTTGCATCCCAGTATTCCTTAAAGGTTTCCCGTTCTATGGTCACCAGTCGGTCAGTAGTGTCCAGTGTACTAAATATTACTTTGATAACATGAAGACGTATTTCTACAATATCCCCTATCCTAAATGAGTCTGTGATATTCCCCTGGATGGGAAAGAAATTATCCAACCCTGTGGAACTGTTAAACTCTATATAGGTGGCATTTTCATCAGCCCGATAGGTAAGATTATATATTTGATCCCGAAGGATGAACAGATCCCCATCTTTAAGTGACGTTAAATTCTCTATTCGATAGGAGGATTCCCAATTATATGTGCTTTTATAGTCATCGATTAACTCCCCAAAGGTCATCACAACGGGTGTCTCAGATTCATTTTCCACACATCCACAGTGAACAAACACGAGCAGTAGAAAACATATCAGGGCAAGAGAAAATTTTACGTGCGTCATAGTCCACCTCTTTTTTCCTTTAATGTTTATGCATATTTAAATACATTTATTCCCT
>Ga0272441_10007918_pt1 | contig 17071 bp, 12 predicted proteins | sample SSMProp6N_FD_193582 | JGI IMG/M metagenome (GOLD analysis project Ga0272441, IMG submission 193582) | Marine sediment archaeal communities from Little Sippewissett salt marsh, Falmouth, MA, United States - SSM-Prop-6N | ecosystem: Environmental > Aquatic > Marine > Wetlands > Sediment ...
CGACAGGATAAAAACAAGGACGACAGGAGTGAGTAAATGGATAAAAATGTAAGAATATTCCTTTTTCCTGAATATTTGAGGTAATGCTATTAAAAAGAGAATAATAGCCAGAAAAGTGGAAATATAGAAAGCCCATTTTGGTGCACCATATCCAATTATGAAATTCTTTATTGTGATAATGATGTCTTTAATTCCGGGTTGTAAAATCCAGAATTTCGAGAATTTCTGGAAAGCGAAAGTTTTTTTGAGGAAGAAATATAACCAGGGTGAGTAAAGGAGAAGGATGAGGAAGTTGAATGAAATAACTTTAAAAAACCTGTCTTTGTGAATCCTTATAAAGATGAGAAAGAAAAGGAAATTTGCGAATAGAGAGAAGATAGCGAAATAATGGGTATAAATAGAAAGAGCTCCAAATATTGCGAACATAAACCAGTCGGATTTTCTATTATCGTTAAGGGCTTTGTAATAAAAGATAGCACAAAGCAAAAATAGCAATGGCAGGAGTGTATATCCTCTTAACTCCTGTGAATAATAAATGTGTAAAGGTGAGGTTGCAAGAAAAACTGTTGCAAAAAGAGCGGTTTTAAAATCCGTGAATCTTTTCGAAAAGAAGAAAAGCAATGGTATCAGCAGGATGCCTATTATTGCAGGAAGCAATCTTAGGGCGAACTCCGATTTACCTATTGGCAACCATGGATTAAGGATTAAAAAAAATAGTGGTGCATCGGTGCCTAATTGCCTGTGAATGGTACCGATATGTTTTGCGAGGATAATGCTGCTTGCTTCATCGTACCAGAAACTGTTATTTCCGAGGTTGTAAATCCTGAGAAAAGATCCGATCAGGATGATGAGGATCAGGATTAAAATCTGTTTTTTTTCAAGGATTTGTATTGTTCTCATTATTCTGATTCAATTTTTCATTTTCTTTTAACATTTCAAAAAGTTTTTCAACCTGGAAGCTGGTTGTTTTGAATGGGCTATTAATATCAACGACAAATTTCTCGCCATTTAAAATTGTGAGAGAATCCCAGTTAGCTTCACCCTTAATGCCATGTTTGCTGACAAAATGGATGAACTCTGATCTCAATTTTGCCCTTGTATTGACTGGTGGTTTTGTTTTTGCAAGGATGACTTTTCTTTTTAATTTTTTGTCGAGTATCTTTTTCACAATACCTTTTTTCTCCAGGAAGTAGAAAATACCTTTGTCCTGTCGAATGTCGTGGAAACGGATATCCCTTTCGATCACTTTGTAATGAATATCAAGCATTTTATAATAATCATTCAAATTGAGGTTGGATTCCTTTATATACATTAAGAAGTGATTGAATTCGATATCTACCATGTTTTCCCTGAGAAATGATGTAATGTCAAAAGAAGGATTTTTATCTTTCATGGCAAAAATTCTATTTTCCAGATTTCTTTTCTTTATATTGTTGATTATGAAACTCCAAGAAGAAAGATCTTCATAGGTCAAACCTTCTTTTTTAAGTAATCTGTCTATAAGCATTTTCTTGGTAGCCCAATCCAGCATTGTATGCAGTGAAGCGGGATTCTCCCTTATATCGAGTAAAATTTTCTCCCATAGCTTCATAACCATCATTTCTACTTTTGAAAATCTGACTTTCCCTGAATTAAAATATCTTTTAGCAGATTCAAGATATTGGAATTGTATATCCAGGGCTGTAGAAAATTTGCCATTTTTCATAGGAATTTTCATCGAGAACGTCAGGTCATGAGAAATCTGCTTCATGACGGAGACGGGATTGTCTATCAAATTATCGAAGTCGATGAAAAGATCTTCAATCATACGAAGAACTATACAAGTGGTTCCTATCTTGAGAAAGGTAGGGATATCACCCATGTTCGAGTCACCGATAATCAGGTGCAGACGCCTGTAATTCTTGCTGTCCCCGAGGGTTTCATCGCGAGAATTTATGATTCCCCTGTTTGATGTGGTTGTGGATGATATTTCAGAGTTTATGTAATCAGCGCGTTGAGAGATTTGATACTGGAGTTGATCACCCGATAAAATTTTCCCCGATCCTGCGAATATCATTCTAGTTACGAGGAAAGGTATTAAATTATCTGTCATGAACCTGAAATATTTCTCTTCATCCTGTCCTTTTATTTTTCTGGAAACCATATAGTTTTCATGACACCCATATGTATTTCCATTAATATCCACGTTATTTTTACTGACAAATATGTCACCATGAAATCCCTGTTCTTTTAACTTTCTTTGTGTGATCATGATTAAATCTTCCAGGAGGCTTTCACCAGCCCTGTCATAAACCAGAATATCCAGGGCATTTTTACATTCAGGAGTGGCATATTCTGGATGAAATCCTGTATCCATGTAAAAACGGGAACCATTACTCATGAACATCATAGGTTTGTTGATCAATGGAACTTCGGGTATATAATCATCACCAAATAGATCAATAAAACGTACCCTGTAATCGGGATCACTATAAAGTTTTTCGAACTCTCTTTTCTCTAATATTCCAGAAATTATATCGAATAACTCCCTTTCTGTTAGAACTATTTTGGTTTGTTCTGATTTGGGATCCGGATAATATTTTATAGCGTACTCGGTTTCCAATCCTGCTATTCTGGATTTCAAAATCTTACCCCTTGTTTATTTTATAATTAAACTGTTTAAACAATTTTCCAGAAATGTTAAAATCAATTTTCGTTATTATAGATTATATCAGAAATATCGAACATGCTGAACTTTAAGAACATTATCCATGGCAGGTTGATAGATTGAAGACATATTTTCCTGAAGAGGAAATGATTGATAAGGCTTATGATGGTAAATTGATGAAGCGCCTTTTGGGTTATTTGTTTCCCTATAAGGTTTTCATTTTGATCAGTATTATTCTTTTAATTATTATCTCCAGTTTAGAGTTAGTTCTCCCCATAATTGTCAAAAATGCGATTGACGGTCCAATTGCTGCAGGAGAGGAAAAAGGTCTAACGGCAATTTTTTCATTATTCATAGGAGCAGTTACAGGTATATTCATTTTAAGCTATGCACAGACCTATGTATTGAACCTTTTGGGTCAAAAAGCGATGTACGATCTCAGGATGGAGATATTCAAGAAATTTCAGACTTTATCTTTTTCGTTTTTCGATAAGAATCCAGTAGGAAGGCTTATTACGAGAATTACCAGTGATGTAGATGCATTAAACCAGCTTTTCACTCAGGGCGTTATCGCAATATTCAGTGATTTTTTCATCCTTTTAGGAATCATGATTATTTTACTTTTGATGAACTGGCAGCTTGCTCTAGTCGTTTTTATGGTAATTCCACCTTTATTTATTGTAGTTAACAGGTTTAAGATAAAAGCAAGGAGAGGTTTCAGGATACTCAGGATCAAACTTGCCCGATTGAATGCATATTTACAGGAGAACATTTCCGGAATGCATATTGTTCAACTTTTTAACCGCCAAAAGCGTAATTATGAAATTTTCAAAAATATAAATGGGGAATTCAAAGATGTATCCTTGAGTGTAATTTTTTACATAGCTGTATTTCTTCCTTTAATCGATTTATTGATTGCTATGACTTTAGCTCTCATAATATGGTATGGTGGAAAGAAATACATCTCGGGTGTAATAACGATAGGTTCACTTGTAGCATTTATACAATACACCCAGATATTCTTCAGACCTTTAAGAGATCTCAGCGAGAAATATAATATCCTCCAGGCGGCTATGGCCTCATCTGAGAGGATATTCAAGCTTCTGGATTGCAATGAAATAATTCCAGATTCGTCACCTCGAAATGCTTTAAAGGAAAGTATAAAAGGAGATATTGAATTCAAGTCTGTCTGGTTTGCATATGAGAAAGATAATTATGTTTTGAAAGATATTTCTTTTAGAGTCAAGGAAGGTGAGAAGGTTGCAATTGTCGGTGCAACGGGTGCAGGAAAGACAACCATATCAAACCTTGTTTGCAGGTTTTATGATATTCAGAAGGGTAATATACTCATAGATGGAAGGGATATCAAGCATTATTGCAAGGAAGATCTCCGGAGTAACATAGCCATTATTTTGCAGGATCCTTTTCTATTTTCCGGAGATATCATGAAGAACCTTGTTTTGAACAACGACAACATATCTATGCAGAGGGTTGAAGAGGTTGCAAGGTTTGTAAATGTCCATGAATTTATCAGTGGACTTTCAAATGGCTATTATGAGGAGATCAAGGAAAGGGGCAGCAATTTATCATTAGGGCAAAAACAGCTTATTGCTTTTGCCCGAGCTATTTTATACGAACCAAGAATAATAATTCTTGATGAGGCGACGTCGAGTGTTGACACAGAAACGGAGATATTGATTCAGGATGCTTTGAGGAAGCTGCTTTCCAGCATGACCTCGATAGTAATAGCCCACCGGCTGTCAACTATCAAGTATGTGGACAGGATTATCGTTATGAACAAGGGCAGGATAGTAGAAGAGGGGACTCATGAAACTTTGTTGAAGTTGAATGGTTATTATTCAAAGCTTTACCAGCTTCAATTCAAGGAGCAGGAGAAGTTATTTCAAGGTCTCAAATCGAGTTCGTAAATAATAAAGCTGCCAATTCTGTCGATATTCTTGTAATTCTGGTTAATAAATTTTGATAAAATGTATTGTTGTGTTTCAAATTTTCTTTCCTGCAAACCATCATCAGTCTGATTGCTGTTGAATATAATCAATTTAGGTGGATTTTTCTTGAAGTTTTCTATGATTTGAATCTGTTCAGCTTCGCCTTTCAATCTTCCGGGTATATATAAATCATGATAAGTTGGATTTTTTCGATCTGCCAGGAAATAAAAGAGAGGGATATCCGGCAAAGCAACTATACTATGTATATTGTCGGTATTGGAATTAATTCTATTTATGCATTTTTCAATTGCATTTCCTAGATTTTTATCGACGTAGAAAGATGCTCTGTATGATGCCAGTATTTTCTTATCCCCGAATCTGGCGAGTAAATTACCGGGATATGATTTACCCCCAGCAATAAATATTGTGATTGAGTATATTGTAAATAAGCTAAAAATCAGGAAATAACATGTGAATTTGGTGAACTTTTTAAGATCAGAATATTCCAAATCGATGGTTATGCTGTCCAACAAAAAGCCTATCAATAGATATACTGGTGCTGATGATTGTAAAAGATGGGAAAGATCAGACCGCCATATGATCTGATGGTTAGCTAATAGACCAAATATCACGACAGTCAAAAAAGGAATTTTATCTTCAAAACCTTTAATATCCTTGATGAGGAGAAGGATGGTAACCAGGTAAACCACAAATGGTATAAAAAAAATCAATTTCAGGGAAAGTTGAGAGATTGCAACAAGTTGGGGATTTCGAAATAAGTTTTGGTTGGTTACCGTAGCGAATGGCAGTGAAGTAGCTTTTACTTCGTTGAAACCGGCGTTCAATAAAAGATCGATCATCTGAGGGGCAGCATTCATGAAATAAAATGGAGAAATGGGAAGCAATCCTGCAACGATAATAGAGCCAATCAATATGGAGAATAAAATATAAGTCTTCCGAGATCCTCTTTTTGTAGTCAATTTGTATAACATGTGGGATAAAATCATTATTAAAGAGATGAATGCGAGATCCTGGCGAAATAGAATGGTCAATCCTATTAAAGATGATACCAGGGTAAAACGGATGTAGTTTTGTTTTTTTATGTAAGCTATAAGTGCAAGAATGTTCAAAGAAGTAAAAAATGGGTAGAAGCATTTATGCCATGGACCCGGGGCGATAAATATTAAAAATGATGGAATTAATGAGTAGATGCGACTGATGCCTAACAATCGAGATGCCTTAAACAATATGATTGAGGTTGAGAGGAGAATAATGGCTTCCAGGATTCGGAGAAAAAGGCCATTGATACCGAAGATTTTAAAGATAGCAGCAACCAGATAATATCTTCCGGGTGGATATGGTGTATAGAAATCTCTGTAAGGGACTTCACCGTTCAGGACTCTTAATGAGGAGTTTAACAGATAACCTTCATCAAGGAGATTTATTCCATAATCTAAAAAGGCAGAATAATACAATGCACCGAAAACAAAGAGCAATGCAAGGCAAATTATCTCATTTGAGAATTTTATATTATTTTTTAACTTCAAATGCTTTCTTGATGTTTATTTTTCACCTAAAACTCTCAGGACTATTGCATTTGTGACACTAATTCCAGATTTTGAACAGGGATCCAGGATCAAAGCCTGGAAGGTTATAGTAAGAGGAGTGTTAAATCCAGAGGGAGCATCAATTATAGTTGATGGAGCGGGTCGGGATTCGAATAAGGGTGTGCCAAGGATATCATCGAAACCCAAGTTATTAGCCACGACAATAGCATCTCCTCCTATGGGAGGGATCGAGAAGCAGAAAGAACCTATGTCAGAAGGTAAAATTGCGATTTTATCTATACTGCTGCAATCATCGAATTTGGCATAAACCACAAAAAGGACTTCTTCTTTAACGTAGGATGGATTTGTAATCTCCAGTTTGAATGGTTCACCAGTTAAAACTGCCAGTTCCCTTTCTTCATTACCGATTGTGCCGTTAATTGTAAGGATATTCTCTATTCTTTCAAATTCTAAACCAACATTCCCGTATCTTGGAGGTATATATTCGGGTAATATAAACATTTTTCTCAGTGATAATCGGTCTGAATCCGGTTTAAACCTATCCGGTTTAAAATCTAGTGTGAAAGAGAATTTTTCGAATTCATTATCAATAATTTCTTCACTTATAACAGAAAGCGGGTGTATTTGAGAATCGTAATCGGAATTTTCAGGCATCAGGAACTCGAACATGAACGGCATTTTATAAATTGGATAATCCAATGAATTCATTTGTGTTTGATGGAAAATGACTTCGACAGCATATTTTTTTTCATCAATTTTTTTTGAAAACCATCCTAAATTGTATTCAGGGTGACCTTTATCATAAATCCATTGTTCAAAGAACCATCCGAGATCCTGTTTTGAAACATCTTCACAGATTTCGATGAAGTCTTTTATGGTTGAATTGGAATATGCAAATTCTCTCGCATACCTTTTCATAATAAACCAAAAGTTTTCATCACCAATGACATTTCTCAGCATATGAAGAACAAGGGCACCTTTTTGGTAGACGGTAGCACCCCACATGAAATCGGGAGCATAAATAGGGAAATCTTCATATTCCAGGTTGTAGAAATATTCTATCTTGAAATCTTCTAACCTCGAGTGAAAGGCTAATTTGCCCATGCTATATTCAGTATAAAGGGCATCAAAATAAGTAGCAAAACCCTCATTGAGCCATATCTCCTTCCAGTCGGTGAGAGTAACCAGATCTCCCCACCACTGATGGGCTAATTCGTGGGCATACAACCAGTTAAAGACCTTATAGCCTGTAACAAGGTGAGATCCTATTGTTGTTATAGTCTGGTTCTCCATGCCCCCGGATATTTCTGTAACAGCCATTCCGTATTTTTCGAAGGGATATGGATATATATTCTCGGAATAGAAATAGATCATATCGGGTATATCACTGAATTCAAATGATGCAATATCCTTCATTTGAGGATAAACAAAATATTGCAGTTCCATATCCCCGTAGTAATCGGTAAAAGTATAATAATCAGAAATTGCAATGCATATGAGATATGTTGAAACAGGATCATTCGAAAGCCAGTGATATACAACCTGATTATTTTCCTCATCTGGTATTATATCGATCAAAAGTCCGTTTGAAGCGACATTCATATTTTCCGGAACCCTGGTAATCGTTTCTGATGTCGCTTTGTCCCATGGGACTGCCTTGCATGGAAACCAATACCTCGACCATGAATGATCAGTCCATTGTCTCGGTTCAGTATTGGAGTAGATCGAGTATTTAGTGAAATAAAATCCCATTTCCGGTTCACCTTCATAGGAAATTTCAACCTGGAACTCATCATTTTCCGACATTGTTTCATCAGTTGTAATTGTTATAAATTGAGAGTCGTATTGATATATTGCATCGAAACCATCGAGTTTTACGGAAATGACGTTAAGACCTTCAAAGTCAAGCCTGAAATTTGACAAATTATTACCTGTGCATCTGATAAAAATAGTTGTTTTACCGACGATGACCTTGCTCAAAGGATAAACATTTGTTTCAATTCTATAATGCAAAACATCAATTGGACCATAATCGTTGTAATCCTCAAAATTATCAGATCCTAATATTGGATTAAAGAATTCGTAATTATCTTTATTTTGATTTTTCAAACCAAATGGAAAGGTTTTAGAAAACAAACTATTTTCACAATTTAAAAAGATGATTAAAAAGACAGATGTTATTAAGATAATTTTTCTTTTCATATAACGCTTCCTTTAATTATTAGTAAACTCTTTTAAATAATAGTGATTTATGACATTTTTGTCAATTGGCATTCTTGACAATATAATCGAAATAGTTATAATCTCTAAGAATATATACATTATTATTTTGAGATTAAGAGAATGAAAAATTATTCGATTCCTGATAGGCACAAGCAGATTTTAAAGCTTATTGTTGAAGATTATATTTCATGTTCTGAACCGGTTGGTTCCCGTAAATTGTCAAAAATATCCCAGCTAAATTTGAGTTCAGCGACCATCCGTAATTCCATGGCAGATCTGGAAGATATCGGTTTGCTAACACAACCACATACATCAGCAGGAAGAATACCAACAGATAAAGGTTATAAATATTATATTAATTTTTTGATGAATCCGAGGAAATTGACAAATAGTCAAAAGAAAACAATTATCAAGGAATATTCAAATGTCGGTCCAAATGTTGACAATCTCATTGAAAATACATCCCGTATACTTGCTTCATTTAGCAATCAGGTCGGATTGATTTCCATACCCGAACTCAACAACATAAAATTAAAGCAGATCAGCTTTATCAAGATTACATCGAAAAGGTATCTGGTAATAATTGTCTCTTATTCCGGTCTGGTTAATAACCGAATTGTCGAGTTGTCATATGAGCTGACCCAGGATGAACTTAATTCTATGGCAAATTATCTTAATGATAAGTTTTCTAAACTTACCCTGCTCGAAATACAGCACAAATTATTCTCTCTCATCCAGGAAGATAAGGATAACTATTTTATCCTTTGCAACCAGGCTTTAGAGATAGGCAAAAAAGCATTTGGAACAGATTATCCCGGAAATTTATATTTCGATGGTACCACAAATATAATTGAACAACCCGAATTTTCTAATTTTGACAAGATGAAATCTCTACTTGTTGCTTTAAATGATAAAGTAAAACTCCTTGAAATAGTTAACCGATGTTTTGGTGAGGATGGTTTGCAGGTACACATTGGTTCTGAAATAATTCCAAGCGAGTTGAAAGATTGCAGCATTGTCACCTGTACATATAAGTTCAGGGGAGATATCCTTGGTGTTCTCGGAATTCTCGGACCTACGCGTATGAATTACAAAGAACTACTCCCTTTTGTCGATTATACAGCGGATCTCGTTTCGAAATATCTTTCTAAGGAAAACTCCACGACAGTTATTTAACCTTTTTTCTGAGTAAAAGTTATTTCAGCAATTCATTTGATTCCTTTTTAAGAAGGAAACTTCCTTATGAATAAAAAATTGAAATGGTGTTTACAAATAATTGTTGCAATTATAGGTATAATATCCATATATTTTGTATTAAAACCTTACAGGGCGAGTCAATATTTAAAGAAGGGTCAGGAATTTATAGAACAAAAGAAGATCGACGAAGCTCTTGAAGTTCTTGAAAAAGCTGAGAAACTTGATCCTGTAAATCCCAGAATTCATTACCATTTAGGTCAGATATTCGGACTCAAGGGATATTTTGAAATTGGAGATAAGACCGGAAAGCTACCACTTCAAGCTAAATATTACCTAAAAAAAAGTCTTGAAGAGTTTTTAGAAGCTGAAAGAACATTACACGATATTCAAATTCAGTATAATCTCGGAGTAACTCATGAATTACTGGGTAATTTTCAGCAAGCATTCGATTCATTTGATAGAGCTTACAAGTATAATCCGACTTACGAAAATATCGCCGAGAAGCTGAGTGAAAGTTCAGAGAAGCTCGGAAAAGAAGAAAACCTGGATTATGCGGTAAAAATTAATCCTGAGAACTATTCTGCTTATTTGAAGCTGGGTCGACTTTATTTTTCTTCACACAGGTATTATCAGGCGAAAGAGAATTATCTGAAAATTCGGGGAAATTGCAACTGGAATATGGTTTTACAACACATCGACAAGGGAAATTTTGAATCAGAAGGTCGGAGATACGATGAAATTGTTTATTTTTTATTAACTATAGAGCAGGGTCGTTTTGACGTGTCTTTCGACCTGTTTAAAAAGTACCTTAAATCCTCTGGAATTAATCTATTACTTCCATATATTCAAAATAATGAAACTTCAGCGCAAAAAATGGAGTTAATTGGAACAACCTGGAAAGATGTTATACCAATTGATTTTCATGAATTTCTTTGTTGTTTGAATATGAGTCAAATGGTGGATTTTTTGGAAGAATTCGGATATTCGACCTATTTCCCTCAACAGGAAATTGGCTCGACAGGAATAAAGGTACCGGGGGATATAGTGGTTGAATCTTCGACCGAACGGGGTAATTATTTTTCATCGATTAGGATTAATGGGTTGGAACTTTCTTATAACGGGAGAGGTTTCAATGGAGCAATAGTCGATGTAGAAACAGGAAAGTTGAAAATCCGTGGAACATTTGATACATATCGAAATCCTGAAGAGGCAGTCAAGCTAAATGGATTTATAGAAAATGCTGAAGATGGTGATATTGTAATCCTTTCAGTAAAAGACGAAGGTGCACGGATGCTAAGGGAATCAATCAAGACAACATTCAGAACTATTGGTGCTCATCCTCTGATCGATAGAAGTAAAATGCATAATAGTTATATTTTAATTGGAGTTAAGGGGGCTGAGCCGGGAACCTCTGTGGAATTCATATCAAAAAATCCGATTAAAAGATCAGTTTTAATGGGCAGTAAAATAAAAAACCCACAAGAATATCTACTGAAAGAGAATATAGATAAACATGCCATATATATTTCCGGATTAAAACAGGATTCGAAAGTCTTTTTTAAATCACCTTTATTATAATGTCCAGAAATGTGATGCTCATTTAAATCACCATTCACTTTTTCGAGAAATTCCGTGTTCTACTGGTTTAAATTATCAGCTTTTAAAAAGTGTACATTTTCCGTTATTCTAATCTATTTTTCTCTAATATTTTGTAGTGGTGAATTATTTTCTCAGGAGTTGATATCAGATCAAGAAATGGAAATAATAGACAATTCACTACTGAAGATATTGATGACCAGAAAAGATGCAGAATTTGCTAAAATCTATACTGAAGATTCATCCATCTTACCTGTTGTGGGTGAGATACTTTCGAGTCCATTCCAAGCTCCAGATTTTGCCCGAGAAATTTTCGGGATATTAGAATCATCTGAAGATCCAACCGCATTTCTTAAATACTGTCCTGATATTATGAATTTAAATAAAGAATTATTATTTAATCCGGAAATAGTTGATAAACCAGATAGTAACCTGGATTCTTTATATCAGATGGAGGATTTACCCGAGCAGCTTAAAATAGCTTTAATAAAGCTTTTATCATCTGTTGATAATGCATATTCAATGATCGATGAATGTTATAAAAATTTAGATGAACAGGACAGGTTATTTATCAATAGAAAAGTCGATGATTTTTTTAATCCACACATTGAATTAGAAGCAGATGAAGAAGATATTGCACGAGAAATTGACGAGTTGTTATATTTATCGAAAAGAATTGATCTTTTTAATATTATATCCACATCATGCATTATCATCGATGCGCTGGTTGATTTTGAAAATATGATTTTAAATAATTCCGATCTTAAGGATCTGATTTTGGACAGGAGGATTATTTCAAGAGATAAGGGAAAATTTCTTTTGAGTGGATCAAATAATGATGATCATAATGATTATTTTTCCTTAATCATTGATTTTGGGGGAGATGATAATTATGAATTCTGTGAAAGTGGATCAAGAAAAGACATCCTCGTGATACTGGATCTTTCTGGAAACGATTATTATTATAATGAATCACCCAATGCAGATGTTTGTATCATTATAGATTCCAAAGGTGATGATATTTATGATGGGAAAGGTTTCTGTTTGGGTTCAGGGGTATTTGGAGTCGGGGTGCTCTGGGATAAGGATGGGAATGATATCTACATTTCTGATTATGCCTCTCAGGGGTTTGCCGCAGGTGGTCTGGGTATGTTATTGGATGATAATGGTAATGATTACTATCTTGCTTCGACATTGAGTCAGGGAGCATCTGTTTTAGCAGGACTGGGTGTAATTCATGATCGCAGGGGTGATGATACATATAGAGCGGGTGATAGATATCCTGATGAAATTCGAAATTCAGAATATTACCTGAGCATGTCCCAGGGTTTTGCAATGGGTTTGAGACCATTTGTTTCGGGAGGTTTAGGGATTATGCTTGACGGATATGGTTCGGATAAATATTTTGGCGGTGTTTTTGGGCAAGGGGCAGGTTACTGGCATTCAGCAGGACTTTTATGGGATAACTCGGGAGATGATTATTATTCATCAAGGCAATATTCTCAGGGCTGCGGGATTCATTCGGGTGCGGGTATGCTCATTGACATAGCTGGTAATGATAGATACGATTCCCATTCCCAGGCGCAGGGATGTGGTTATGATCATTCGGTTGGAATTTTGATAGAAAAATCTGGAGATGATTCATATTTGGGTGACTGGCATGTTCAGGGAGCGGGTGCTCATAACTCGTTTGCTTTATTTCTTGATTCGTCCGGTAAAGATAAATATGTCTGCAATGAAGTTGGAGTATCCAGGGGTTTTGCAGATATGTATCGGGATCACGGGGGAATAGGTTTATTTATCGATATTGGCGGCATTGATCTATTCATCCCTGAGAAACCTTCCACAGAGAAATATTGGTCAGTCAATCAATATAGCTGCGGATATGACGGGGAGTAAATTAATCCCTGGGAATTTCCAGCATACGGTCTAATGATCTTTTTGCCTTGATACGGATCTCCTCCGGTATCTTGATTAGATGAACATTATTTTCAAGAGCATTAACGACCGAATCAAGAGAAGTCTTTTTCATATTTGGACAGACGAGGCTTTCGGAAGCAATATAGAAATTTTTGTCTGGATTTTCCTTGTTCAAAGAATAGATTAGACCCATTTCGGTTCCGATTATGAATGATTTGCAATCGGATTTTTTTGCATATGTGAGCATACCTGATGTGCTCAAAACCTTGTCAGCAAGCTGGATAATATCACTGGGACATTCAGGATGAACCAGGATTTCAGCTTCAGGATATTTTTTGATTTTTCTTTCTATTTCGCTTTTTCTCAACCTGTGATGTGTGGGGCAAAAACCTGGATAGAAGATAACGTTTGGATGATTTGCTTTTTCAGCGGCGTATTTTGCAAGATGCATATCGGGGATCATGAGCACCTTTTTATTTGGATCAAGTGATTTCAAGACCTGGATTGCATTTGCAGATGTACAGCATATGTCACTTTCAGCTTTAACTTCTGCAGTCGTATTGACATAACAGACCACATTGACGTCCTTACCAATTTTATCTTTTTCATGTCTTAATTCTTCCCCTGTAATCATGTCAGCCATGGGGCAGCCAGCTTCGAGTTCAGGAAGCAGGACGGTCTTATCCGGAGATAGAATGAAAGCGCTTTCAGCCATGAAATGGACACCGCAAAATACGATGACATCACATTGGATATCAGCAGCAATACGGCTTAAACCGAGGGAATCGCCTCTGTAATCGGCAATGTCCTGAATTTCAGGGAGCTGATAATTATGTGAGAGAATTATTGCATTTCTTTTTTCTTTTAGAAATTGAATTTTATCGATTTTAGCTTTAATTTCTTTATTCATCTTTAATTATTGAATTATAAATTCCGTAAAATAAACATTGACAACATTAACAAGGGGTTTGAGGATAAGATTAATTCGTGTTTTGATCTGATTTTTCAATAGTACTTTGCCTTTAGCAGGAGATAATTCTTCAATGGTTTTAGAAGATAACAAGATCAATATATCATCCCTGATCCTTGGTATCATCTTTTTCAGATGTTCAACATTGCTTTTTTCTGATAATTCCAGGGATATAGTGATTTTCAGGTATCTAATCTCGCTGGTACTGCCAATATTTACATAGAAAGTTTCCAGGTTCTGGTATTGGGTATTTTCTTCTGATAGATTTTCACTTACTTCATCACTCTCATCAGAAGAGAGTTCCTGTCCAGCACTTGTGGTTTCAGTTTTATTCATAGTTTTGAAAAGATAAAATCCTCCAAAAGCAAGCAATCCCCCAACAATGATAACTGCTACAATAATTATAATTAACTTAAGAGGGGATTTTTTACCATTACCTTTTGGTTCTTCCTGTTCTATTTTTTCTTCTTCTGCTAATTCAGCCATTTACTTCAATACCTCCCGGTATCTTTCATTAGTGAAGATACCATATAATAAAATTTTTGTCCATTTAAAGGATTTGATTTTACAACGTAAAAATCCGTTTACTCTATAACTTTCAGATTTATTCAGTAAGTTCCCTTACATAGAGATTAAGCTGTGTTATAGGGGAATCCACGACAATTTCTACTCTTCTATTCTTCTTTCTGTTTTCCGGTGTAGTATTTGGATAAATGGGACGTGTTTCACCATAGGCGACGGTAGAGAATTTTTTTGGATTGAATTTTTTTTCTATCAAATACTTGACTACGCTATTTGCTCGAGCAGCAGAGAGAGCCCAGTTTGAAGAATATTTTCCACCATTGATCGGTATGTTATCTGTAAAACCTTGAACCTCTATATGATTCACTCCAGATTTCAATAATAGTATGATTTTGTCAAGAAATAATGATGCAGATTCTTTAATATCTGCGGAACCGGAGTCAAAGATTAAATCGTTATCGATTGAGATAATATATCCACTTTCTTTTGCCATTATATTCATTCCATTATAATTTGTCAGTTCCAGTATCATTTCTTTTAAATTTTTAAAATATTCAGGAGTTAAGAGATCCTGGTTCAAGAAACTTGTGTCATTTTCCTTTTTTGCCTGTACGCTAATTTCAGATAAACTTCCTAATTCCAGGACACCCAACGAACCTTTAAGTGAATTCAGGACTTTTTTAAGTTTTTCCTGATCAAGTGAGGACATGCTGATTAAAAGGACAAAAAATGCGAGAAGCAGGGTCATCATGTCAGAGAATGTCAACATCCACTTCAAATGATCCTTTTTTGTCTCTTCTTTTTTTAAAGCCATTTTTCCTTTCCTCATCGGAATTAAAATATACAATTATTTCAACTCTTCTGTTCATTTGGTCATCATAATTCATTACCAGGTTTGTCAATGGTTTGTAGATCGAATGTCCAACAGATTTCAATCTTTCAGGTTCAATGCCATTTTTTTCTAAAAATTCAGTTACTTTAACAGCTCTTTCAATGGAAAGATCCCATCCAGAAGAATATTCACTAGTATTTATTTCAGAGCTTTCAGAGTGCCCCTCAATGCTAATTTGGTTGTCAACCTTTTTTAGATGGGGAATAAACTTATCCAGAATAGGATATGCGGATTCTAACATTTGTGAACTTCCAGAAGGAAAGAGTATTGCACCCGGGAATGTTATTTTTAGTATGGAATTGATTTTATCAATTTTAATTCTTTTTATTTCCATTGATCTGAACAGATCCATGACAGAATCGAAGAAGGAGTCGAGGGTGAATTCACTTTTCATCAAATCGAGTTGTGAAATTATTATATCTTCTTGATCCATTTCTCCCGGTTTAAATCCACCGGACATGATACCAAAGCTACCTCTTAACGAGCCTATGGCATCCCTGACAGCGTCCATATCCCTGACAGCAAAAGAATTAAGCATGACAAAGAATGCGACAAGAATAATAGTTAATGAAGTATAAAGCATGAGCCATGGTGCAACACCCCCACTATTATCTTCTTTTTTCTTTGGTTTCATTTTTTTTAATCGAAGGATGAAACGCGCTGGGCAGGAGGAACAAAATTATTCAGTTTCAACTCTACGACCCTTGGATTATCTCCTGATTGTATTGATAATATCCCTGCAATGATAAGTTCTTTTTGTAAAAGTTCCTCTTCGGATCGGAGTTTCAATTTTCCTGCCATTGGCAAGCAAACCAGGTTTGCAATTAAAGCGCCGTAAAAAGTTGTAATCAATGCAACAGCCATTGCAGGTCCGATTGAACTTGGATCATTCATAGACTGAAGCATCATGATAAGTCCTATCAGGGTGCCTATCATCCCCAAAGCAGGGGAGAAGGTACCCATTGTTTCCATGATTCCATATCCGATTTTATGCCTTTGAGCGACATAGTCCATCTCTGTACCCATAATCTGGTTGATGAGTTCTGGCTCGGTACCGTCGATAGCAAGTTGCAAGCCTTTCTTAAGAAAGTCATCATCAACCTCTTCGATAGTTGTTTCTAAGGATAATACACCTTCGACTCTTGCTTTTCTTGCTGCTTCAACGATAATTGGGATCAATTCCGAAGCATTATTAAGTTTTTGGGTGAAAGCCTGGCTAATGACTTTCATAACGCCAAGTAATTCTTTAAGAGGGTAGTTGATCAGTGTCGCTCCAAAAGTACCTCCCACAACGATCAAGAATGATGGAATATCTATGAAAAATACAATCGAACCGGAGGTCATTATAGCACCAATAACCAAACCGAAAGCTGCAATAATACCTATGATAGTCGCTTTATCCAAAGTTAATTCACCTCCGCAATTTTTTTCCCAACAGTTTTTTTGTTCTAAGCGTCATAAAATATCTCGTTACTCCCTGATATGATGAATTTTCTATATTTAATGATTTTTTCAACAACCTGACTAGCTCTTTCTTTGACTATATGTCTTTTTCTGTTTGTCAAAGTGATTATTGTGTCGGGTGCT
>Ga0272441_10007919_pt1 | contig 17065 bp, 10 predicted proteins | sample SSMProp6N_FD_193582 | JGI IMG/M metagenome (GOLD analysis project Ga0272441, IMG submission 193582) | Marine sediment archaeal communities from Little Sippewissett salt marsh, Falmouth, MA, United States - SSM-Prop-6N | ecosystem: Environmental > Aquatic > Marine > Wetlands > Sediment ...
GATCGATATTGCCGGCCATGCCCGTGCTCGCAAAACCCAGCACCAGGACACAAGCAATCCAAGGAATCAATCTTCGACACATAATAGTCCTCCTTAGCAAAACATCATTCTTCAGTAGAGCGGGTTTGAGCCCACGGATTTAAACAAGGCAGGGCGCTCGCCCCGGCAAACACCAAGCCAGGGACCGAGAGCCCTACCTTACCAAGAAAACGACTAAGGTAAATCACTTTAACAGCGGTCAAAGCCAACTGTTGATCTGAGTCTTTTCCTCAGATACCGTCCGGCTATCGTCGATGATGTCAATCCAGTCGTTCCTCATGCCACAGAGGCGCCGGTACAAAACCAGAGGCAGACGGAAATCACAGACCCGCGATCTCGTCCTGAGACAGCGCCCGCGTGTACATGCGGAATTCGTCCATCAGCCCGGTAAAGGGTCTTGCGTCATCAATCGTCAATCCGACGCGAGCACCCATGTCCCAATCTCCGGCGATATCCGCAGGCTCTGCCACGTCCATCTCTTGAATCAATTCGCCGTTGACGTACAGCGCCGCCTTGGCGGACGCTTTGTCGTACGTCCCTGCAAAATGCAGCCATTCGCCCCACGTCATCGTCCCGGCACGGATCTGGAAGATGGTCGTCCCGCCATACGAGCGGAGCAGCCATCGGATGTCGCCGCTACTCTTGGGCTCGGGGTGAATCAGCCAGGTACTGTCCGATGCTCTGGCGCTGAATATCTCGTGGTCTCCACCGGTGTTCTCACAGTTGATCCAGGCGGCGAGCGTCATAGCGGACGTTGGAATATCTTCAGCGGCGACACTTGGGCCATCCAGATCGAGGTACGAGCCGGTTGCGAATTTGCCCGCTCCGGCGAGGATCCCCTCGGCCGCTGCTGAGACGTCGCCCATGACGATTCCGTCATGACCTTTGCCGGATTGGTCCGCGACGATATCGCTCACCTCGTCAAAGGTGTAGTGGATGGATAGAGACGGATCGGCGTCAGCCGGCTCGGCAGGTAACATATACTCGACCGCGTTGAGGAACATCTGTTCGCCGTCCGGATACAGGTCATACAGAGCCGCCGCTTGTCCACCGGTTACGCCGGAAGGCTCGCGACTACCGGTCAGGAAGACCAACCGGGGACCGCCCAGCACGTCATCCGGGCTCCCGCTGGAATTCTGCATGATAGCTCCGGCCGGATACTCGGCAATCACCATACCGCCCACAGGGCCTGTGTCCGCTGATACTTCTGCGATCGTGGCCAGGAGCATCCCGTCATCATCGATGTTATTGTCGTTGATCGAGATACCCCGCGAGATAATATTCGGATCGGTGGGAAGCGGGACCGCACCCTCGGCATACAGATTGTCCATAACGCCATCGGTCAATGCGATTCCCGCAAAGATCGGATGGGCCGGGTCGGTGACCGCCAGCCTGACGTCTCCGGTGGTGTCCACCATTGTTCCGCCGTCCGTAAAGCCCATGCGGCTGGAACGCAGCGTGTAACCATTCAGGTTAATCGTGGGAGCCGTGACGCTGTTCCACAAGGAGGCGCCGCTGCCGCTGTAATGTCCGCTGGATGCGGTACGACTAATAATCACCAGATCCATGGTATTGAGGAATTCCACATCGGGCGTCTGCGAGGTGACAACGCGCACCACGTCGTAGCCCTGGGCCTTCAGCAGGTCGGTATATCCAATATCCGGCGCCAGGGTGAAGCCGACAGCGGCAGCATCCGCATGGGGCTCGTCGTCGGCGGCGTGGTAGGAGACCCAGGCAATCGTGGGAGCCGGTTCGGGCACCAGTTCGGACGAGAGAATCATATGCCCAAATCCGAGACTCTGATCATGAGCTCCAAGGCCTGTCCAGGACATCTGAAGTTCTGTATCACCCTCGTCGATGTCGGTGTCGTCAATACAGGGGTGGAATCCAATAATGTTGCCTGCTGAAAAGTCCAATGACTCCATCTGTCCGTATTCGATGGAGGCTTCGCAGATGTATCCATCAGCCGTTACGGAGGAGGCCACCTGTAGGTAATCAGGCACGTTCTGACCAGGACCATGCATGTTGCACCAGTTCCATGTCTGATTGCTGGCGTTAAAGCCGTACTGGTAATGTATGGTTGGATTTGTCCAGGGATGCTCTGCCACTGCGTCTGTCGTAGCGAAAAGTACTTCGACACAGTCAGAATTCCAGATACTTCCGTCGGTTTTATTCATGGCTATCTTTTCGTCTTTCACCACCACCGCCATGTAGATGTTCACGTCATCCCATAGCATATAGAACTCAGCGCTGCAATCCTCAGGACCGGTCCAGTTATCCTGTCCGGAATTCAGTTGCTCTACCGTGTCAAGAACGACCGGGGTCATCGCTTCGAGATTCCAGTCGCTCAGATCTCCGTCAATGGCGTCAGGAGTACCCCTGAGACACTCTGTCACCAGCTCTTCACCGGTGAGGGGGTGTAATGGAGGTGGGTCCGCAATCGCTAAACTCACACAGAACAAAGTGAACATTCCCACCCAAAGGCATTTCTTAGCTAACATTTCTTTTCCTCCTAACTTAATGGAAAATTGATATGAAATTTTGCCTTGGCCACACGCCGAAGCACATCTTTCAACTGTCCGCCTCGCAAGCTCGAGACGGACCTTTAACTTCCCAAACATACTACAACCATCCCATTTTGTCTCTTGCCACACAGGACAGTTTATCTCGTTTATCGCATGAACACGTCACAAATACAACTTCATTTCGTTCCAAAAATTCGTCATTTTGTGCAGCGGATCATCTTAACTACTTTATAGAATGATATTTACGATATTGCAAAGGACTCATCCCCTTGGCCTGTTTAAAGTATCGGGCCAGGTTTTTCATATCCGAACAGCCGAGTGAAGAGGCAATTTGGGAAATGGAGAGCTTCGTGCTGACCAGAAGACGCGCCAAATGTTCCACGCGGACGCGCTTGATTTCTTCATGCACCGGCCGGCCCAAAATCCTGGAAAAGCGCTCGTATAAGCTCCGGCGGGATATCGGGACGACCTGGAGCACGTCGTTGACCTGAATGGCTTCTCTTCTGGCGTGTCGATAGATAAAATTCAGGGCCTCGGCGACGTAGGGATCGTCAATCGTAAGAATGTCGGTGGACTGTCGCGTCACAATGTAGCTTGGCGGCACGTCAATCCTTCGATCCGATACTTTCTCCCCATTCATTAACCTGTCCAGTGTCGCCGCGGCCTCGTAACCCGCCTTTTCCGCGCTGAGCGCAACGCTCGACAAGGGCGGCGACGCCAGATCACAGACCAGGTCGTCATCACCCAGGCCAAGAATAGCCACTTGTTCGGGCACGTTCAGATTCGCTATCTTGCAGGCTTCGAGAACGTCCTGACTTCTATCGTCGTTGCAGGCCATCAGGGCAACAGGTTTGGGCAACCCTTTGAGCCAGTCCACCAGGATCGCAAGCTCGGCTTCCCATGAATGCGGCGACCGCGATTTCCGTTGTTCATATTCGTATTGGTGCATTTGAAAGCCGGCCCGACCGACTCTCTCGGTGAAACTCTTGCCGCGCTCGCGAGACCAATAATACTTATCCCCGAAACCGCAATAGGCAAATTGTTTGAAGCCGCGATGAAGAAGATACTCGGCGGCCATCGCCCCAATCGCCGCGTCGTCCGTGACAATATTAGGCAAGCCCGGGAAAAGTTCTCGATACGGCGAAACGACCGCGGGAAGACCTGCGGAAAGAATTCTGCTGGTTTGTTCCTGCTCCCGTTGTTCGCGCAGGATCACACCCTCGACGCCCTGTTTCAACAGCCGCTCGAGCGTCGCTTCTTTGCCGCCGGACCCCCAGTAGAAAGGGGCTTGTCTGTAGAAAATCCAAGGGCCGTGGGCACGAGAATACTTTGCGATGCCGCGCAGAATAGACCGCCCGTACTTCCTCGAGGTCTCCATCATTAACAAGACTTTGCGTTTTTCCTGCATGACGAAAGGGATACTCGATGTTTGATGCTCGATACTCGACGAGAATCCAGTATCAAGAATCCTCCATCTACCTCAAATCAATCTTCAAACTGACCGGCAGTCCTTTCTCCGGGGCGATCCACAAATTGCGAACGACATACGACAACTCTGCTTTTTCCGCAGCCTCATTCACTTCTGTTTTCAGGACGGTTGTCGTATTGGCCGGCAGCATTATCGTACCGGGTCCCAGCTTGCCGACTCGCTCCATATCCATATCTATATCGACATGATTTCGAATTTCGACCCAGATTGTCCCTCTGGATTGATGGTAGGGCTTTCTGATTTCGATGGATTCTTTGAAGAGGGCATCAAGATACTTTCTTCGGCCGATCAATCGATTCTCGTACCAGACGGCGGTTCTGCCTTCAACGAGCGCTTCTTTCAGCGCCTCTGCACTTTTTTCCCGTACGAAGACGAGGGTCATCGTCCGATGGTCTCCGGGAGACGTTTCGACCCTAAGGAGCGGCTGATGGACGTCCGAGTTGCCCATCATCGTCAGATTCTTCTCGATAGCCCATTCGTGGGCTTCGGGATAATAGGAATTACCGTTGGCGACCTCGATCCCACGCATCCATTTGTTCTCATACAGCGTCGTGTGAATGTCAAACCATCCTTTGTGCTGGGGTTTCCAGCCGGGATGGTTCCAGAAGATAAACGCCCCCTGTTGGTCGGCGGCCTTCATCGCATCGGTGAGTTTCTTGGTGTCCACAGGATTGACATCTTTGAGGAAGACCGCATTGAAATGTCCGGGCGGCGTATCCCGTGTAATCTCCGTACCCCGGATGAGCAAAATACCCTTCTCGCGGGCGCTGCGAAGAGCGATCTCGTACGGTCGATTATGATTCGTCGGTATATCCTTCTTGTGCGGCTGATACTCGATATGGTCCGTGATCGAAATCACGTCCAGTCCTTCTCTCCAGGCCTCATCCACGCGCACCGTCGGCCATACCAAACCATCGGAAAAAACCGTGTGCATATGAAAGTCGCACTTCAACGTCTTATAGCCGAGAATATCCGGAAAGTTGATTTCCCGCCGTGATTGACCGACCGCCACCGCGACAATGAGTAATTGAACAACAAGCATGAACAACAAAGCTTTTCGGGTGATTTTCATGTGAATGACTCCTTTAAATTTGTGTTTACGATTTTCGATCCATGATTGTTTCAGATTTATACTCATTTATCAATCGAAAATCTTGAAGGACTTTACCGACTACTCGCTTTGGGCGGATCGCCCGTGTACCATCTGAGCGGCACATCATCCCCGTTTGTTTCTTCCAGCGGCGTAACGTGCCCGTCCAGCCAGAGAATATTGGTCCGCCCGCCCGTCTTGTAACGGTCGGGATAGCGTATGTTGTGCCTGAAAATCTGCCGATACGTAAATGAACGGCTCCCTCCTTCGCGATAGCTGGTCAGGTTCATCGCACCGGGCGTATCATTGTTATGAAGGCAATCGCTCGTACTGCCGTCCGGCCTCGGTTCGGCGTGGTCGCAACAATAGATAAATTCCGAAAGACGGTAGATCGTTTCGGTGTTTCGACCCCGGGCTCGAATGTGATGGTTCAAACCAAACGCCGCATGCTGAATCACATCGGCCGGATCGGGATATTGACTGTACGAGTAGATCAATCCCTCGGCGGGACGCTGCAGGCTCGGGCAGCCGAAGATTTTCGTCTCTTTCAAATAATCCCTGTAGAACGTTCCCCAATACGTCCCTCCGCCGGAGCCAGCTTGCCGCGGTGTTCCGTTCGGATTATCCCAGAGAAACCCGTTGGAACTTCCCGTATCGGGAATCTTGCGTTCATTGTCATCCAGATACATCGCCAGGGCCAATCCCACATTCTTCAGGTTCGACCGGCAGACCGTCTCACGCGCCACCTCTTTGACTTTTCGCATCGCGGGCATCATGATACCCAACAACACGGCGATAATGGCAATCACCACCAGCAACTCGATCAAGGTGAATCCGCTAACTTTATGATTTTGTCGATTCTTTTTGTCATTATCCATAGTTCTATCTCTCAAAACCGGGGCCTACACCGAAGTAACTGGTATAGGCCCCGAGTTCATGTCCCCATGTGCAACATTCTTTCTGCATGTCCTGCTAATTACTCATAACTGATATGTAATAACGGCGCATCGTCGCCCGGCCCGGCCTCGGCACAGCGAATGCCCAGGGAGGGATTATCCGGATCGTCCTGGAAGATCAGTACGATTGAGCCGCCGGCCCAGTCGTCCTGATTGACGATTTCCTGAATGATCGGGACGAGACTCGGCGTCGTCTGGTCGGGACCCTGGTCGCCCACGTTCACCCAATCCGGCACGCTCCACTGCACCTTCTCGGTCGTTTTGCGCCGGGTGGAAACGATCGAAGCAGCGGAAAATCCAAGGGCATCTGTGCTTAATTCACCGTCGATGATCAGATTGACCGGCTCGGTGCCGCCCTTGGTCTCATCGACCTGGAACCTGACCCACGCCTCGGTGATCGTCACGCCCCTGGGTACGGGAATACCTGTAAAACGCAAACCGATGATTTGCGGATTCCCCTGATTCTCGTCTTCATAAGCCAGTTCGAGATCGCTGCTGGTGATGTCCATACCGCCCGTGGAGACGGCCTCCTCAACATCATCCATATCATCCGTGATCCGCCATTCCGAGATGGACTCAGGAGCCGCGGCATCCAGCCGGATATCGTCGAAGAACAATCTACCGGTGGCGCCGGTATCGTCAACTCCGAGGGCCAGCGTTGAGATCATCTGAACATTCCCACTCAAGCTCGCCAGGTCAAGACTCCAGGATTGCCAGCCTTCGATCGCAATGTTGCCGGCGTCACCATCGTAAGGGATTTTAACATCGTTGATTTTCACATACAACTGACCCGTATTGCCCGCCTTGCCGAAGAACCAGAGCACCAGCGTATTGACGCCGTGACTGGCCCAATCCACTGCCGGATCTAACGAAAGTTCGGTTTGCGAAAACGTGGCGCTGCCGGTATTGCTATAGAGAAACGGCATCGCCTTTCCACCGCCATGGACGGTAGCCTGCTCGGTATAAGGAGGCATTAAATAACCCACCTGAGAACCGTTGCTCGAATCCTCGAAACCATCCAGCCACGTCATATAAATTTCTTCGCCTTCCAGGTCGGCGTAACCTTCGAAGTCATCCACAACGACGTGATCTTTTGTCGTAAAGCTCCAGACATTGCTTTCCCATGTCGTCGGCGTCTCGACCTCATTGACCTCATCGACCTTCCAGTAATAGCTCGTATCCACCTGGACGGCCATCGGGCTGTAGCTCGCATCGTCGACGGTGACTACATCAGCCGATCCGTCCATCACCGCCTGCTCGTCGGTGCCCAGGTACACATCGTGCGCGACGGCTTCTCTTCCCGCCCGCCAGTTCAGAACGACATCCACATCCACGTCGGTCGTCCCGGCAGCCGGAGAAGGTTCACTCGCATTCACAGGGATATAAAAGAAACGAATCTCGCTAAGACTATATTGCGATAGAAGACCGCCCCAGTTGCTCACCGCACTGAACCTGACATACTTGGCCGGGGCGCCGGCAAAATCAACCGTCGTGTCATTGGCATATCCGTCCGTGCCGGGGGCCTGAGTAAATTCAGGCACATTGGCCAAACCCGTCCAATCGACGCCATCGGTCGAATACTCCACGCTCACTTCTTTGAGCCCGAGTCCGAACGAACTCTCAACAACCTGGTTGGAATTCCAAACCCACATCTCGTGGAGTTTATATACCTTGTCGAATTCATACTGAATCCAGGCTCCGCCTTCTTCGATATCACTAAGCCACATGTCCGCCGGATCGGTCGAATGCAGATCGTTTTCATCCAGACCCGAGCCGTTGATAGTATTTTCAGGGCCAAAATCAGCCTGGGACGAACTGGAAGCGGTTGCCTTGATAACCTCTGCGTTCATCGGATAAGAGAAATACTCCGTTGTGAAACTCCAGACCCGACCTTCATTGAATGCGGGATCCGTTGATTCGTTGTTCTGGCGGACGCGCCAATAGTAGGTCGTGCCGTATTCGAGCCGTCCGGGATCGTAGGTGGTCGCCGACTGGGTCACACCACTGATACCATCGTTGGCATCGTCGAAGTTTTCGCTGAAGTAAACCGTTTGCCCATCGACTAAAGCTGCGAAGGGACCGGCGTTCCAGCTCAGATCCGCATCGATCGACACATCCATCTGCCCATCCGACGGGATCGGTCCGCCGGCGCTGCCCAGAGACCACTCGATATGCAACAGGGGCGCCAAGTCACCCGAGCCGCCGGTTTCGACGGTCCGATGGCCCAGGGAAGAATTATCCGGATCGTTACTGACGATCAGCACCAGGTCCGCGCCGCTGTACCAATTGACCAGGTTGACGATTTCCTCAATCACCGGGGAGATATCGGAGGTTTGATGTTTTCCACCCACGGCAGGGAAATGCTCCGGATGCCATGAGGCTTTTGCATGGGTCCGGGCTCTGTTGTCAACATCATAACCCGTGCTGCCGAAATTCGCTGGGTTGGCTTTCAACTCACCGTCGATAATGAGATTAACGGGCAGGTCAACTTCGACTTCATCCGCGGTGAACTCAATGTACGCCCTATCAATGGAAGCGCCCATCGGAACAATCACGTTCGAAAAACGCAAACCGATGACTTGCACGCCGCCGTCATAGGGCAATTCCAAGTCGCTGCTACCCGAATACATTCCTCGTCCGAGCTGGTCTTCCACCGCATCCGACGAGCTTTCAATTTGACCTTCCCATATATCGCCCAGGACGACATTGGCGCCGGCTAAAGCGAATACGAGGGAGAAGCAAATAAGACATGATAATTTTGTAAACATAGTCATTCTCCTAAAAAAAAACACCGGTCAATCTTTGTTGGGTTTCAATCACACTTGTTCTAACACTTCATCCGATTCAGGGGATGAATCCGAACCTCGCAGTCGAAACGTGAGAATACACTCATTTCATATATCAAAGCAGAAACAATACTTTTGAAAAGGGTTTGCATGAAAGCCCTCCGATATAGTAGGATAGAGGTGAATCGGACAAAGGGAAAATCCTCTATGTCCGGTCTTCCGGTGAGCCGGCGGATCACTTACCAGGTTAAACGCCGGCTTACCTCTTTTCCTTATATCATGACAGCTTTTAACGACCCATCTATTTTGAAAATAGATGAGCACCGTCCTCATCTTTGATGTGTTGTCAGCTTATCCACGTATTCCCTATCTCATACAGAAGATTCGTATCGTTTATTAAAACACCTCCTTTCATCAATCTGTGCAACGGTAGCCCCCGAATGTTTTCTTTACGCTTCCTCAAGGGCAACGTTGCGTTTTCTTTCTCGTTGAATTTTAACACCCCATTGTCTTGGACTGGCAAATAACTTCCATCCTCGGCTTTTATCGCATTCTTTCGGGGATACCTCACGGCCTCGCCCATCATACGACTCCTTTTGATGGTGTCCTGACATCTTTATTACCAGCCTGACTACTCGTTTCCGTACCAGTCATGGTTATAATATGGAAATTTGTTAGATGTTTATTAGGCTATTATGTATTTCTCGTAAAACTCACATTTCAGACATTTCGAGTCTGTAAATCATTATTTTCAAATGATCCTTTGATCTTTTTTTCAGTAGAAACTAATATATGTGCTGATCGTTGTTGGTTGTTCGTTGTTAGCAACCAGAAACCAGCAACCGGAAACATCATGAGGTTAGTTGTCATGCTTAATCAGAAATGGATATTCAAAATCGTCTTTTTTCTGTTTTCTATCTTCTGTCTTCCGACTTCTGTATCCCACGGTGCCGGACTCCAAACGCCCGATAAATCCGTGGTCCTCATCAGAAGCGCCAGACAGGATTTCAATTATGTGACCGGCTGGAAAAGAGACCATGTGTCCCGAAGCTCGGGATCGGGATTGATTATCGCCGGCAATAAGATTCTGACCAATGCGCACAACGTGAGCAACTGCCCATACGTCGAACTGGCCAAGGAAAACCTCGCCAAAAGCTTCCCGGCCAGGATCCTCTATGTCGGGCATGATTGCGATCTGGCCGTGCTCACCGTCGATGATGCGAGCTTTTTCGAAGGCACCGCGGCGCTCGAGTTGGCCGGGATCCCACAGGTCAACACCACCGTATCGACCTATGGTTTTCCCGTGGGCGGAGATCGTATCTCCGTGACGGAAGGCGTCGTCTCGCGGATCGAGACGGATACGTACTCCCACACCGCCGCCGGGCGACACCTCGTCATCCAAACCGACGCGGCGATTAATCCGGGCAATAGCGGCGGACCGGTCGTCCAGGACGGCCGCGTCGTCGGCGTTGCCTTCCAGGGCATCCGGGAAGCGGATAACATCGGCTACCTCATTCCCACCACCGTCATCCAGCACTTCTTAAAGGACATCGAAGACGGAACATACGACGGCTTCGGAGCAATGGGCACATTGTTCTATCCCGGATTGCATAATACGAGCTACAGGGACTACCTGAAAGTCCCACCTGACGAGGACGGGGTTGTTGTTCTCGCCACACTGATGCACTCTTCGATCGAATCGATTTTGCAGGCCGGTGATGTGATCACCCGAATCGGCGATTACAATGTCGATAACGACGGGATGATCCAGATACACGGCTTGCGACTGCCCCTCTCGGAAGCGGTCGATTCGAAGCAGATTGGCGAGACCGTACAACTGACATTTTATCGCCGGGGCGCGCAGATGACCGCGGCGGCCACCATCGCTATGAATAAACCGATTTTCGACCGCGAACGTCAATTCGACCGCCCGCCGCCGTATGTGTGCTTTGCCGGCCTGGTCTTTACCCCCGCCAGCCGAAACCTGCTTGAAATCTGGGGACCGAAGTGGCCCGAGAAAATCCCCTTCACTCTGCGCTACCTGTATACGCACTCGATGCAGCTCAATACCAGCCGGCAGCGACGGGAATATGTTGTCCTCTCGGCGATCATGTCTGACGAGGTCAATGCCTACGCTCAGGATTTTAGAAACCGTGTCGTCGAGAGTATCAACGACATCGAGATCAACAGTCTCGAAGATGTACATCGTGCTTTCAAAGAAACAACGGCCCGGTTTTATATCATCAAGTTTATGGGCAGCAATCGTATTCTCCCCATAGATGCACAAGCCGCCCGAACTCGAAATCAGTCCATACTCACGAAATACCAAATCCCCGCCGAAGTGCGTCTGGAGGCGACCCCATGAACAAGAAGATCGTACCTGTCATTATCCTATCCGGCGTAATCTTCCAAGCGTGCTCGCTGACGTCCGCCGCGGATCGGAACGGGCCGGACCTTATGGAGGAAATGAAAGATTCCATTGTCTATCTCGAAGTCTCCTCCTACGGGTACAGCCGAAGCGAACCCTGGAAACACGAACGCCTCTCGGAAAACTGGGCCTGCGCCTGCGCCGTGGGTGAATATGACGTTATCACCACGGCCGACAGCGTCGTGAACCTTGCGTTTTTACGAGCGCTTCGCTACGGCCAAAACGAATTTGTCGGCGCTACACTGAAAGTCGTTGATTACGATACAAACCTCTGCTTAATCCGATTGGATCCGAACGCGCTGAGCACACCACTGAAACCGTTGACATTCTCCGAGGACTATGAAAAGGGCGCCGAAGTCAGCTTCTATTGGCTCTCGTCGAAAAACCAACTTTATAATGGACGGGGTTACCTCGACCGTGCAAGTGTGGAACCGACCCAGGTTTCCTTCGGGCAACGTTTGTGTTATATTGCCGCGAATACGTCGCAGCGCACCTCCAGAGGAGAAGTCTATTGCGTCGGTTCGACGCCCATCGGCATCGCCCACTTGTCCAGCGAAGAGAAAGAATCCGGTCTGATTCCGGCCGAAACGATCAATCGATTTCTGAAAGCCGCCGACAGTGAGAACTATCAGGGCTTCGGAGAGGTGGGCTTCGTTCTTTCGGAGCTTCTCGATCCGGCGATGCGATCCTACCTGAAGATGTCTTCTTCCATGGCCGACGGCGCCTATGTCGTTGACGTGGATAACCTGGGCACGGGCTGTGAAAGTCTCAAAAAGGGAGATGTGATTTTGAGCATCGACGGCCATACGCTCGATCCTCACGGCCGATTCATGCACCCCAAATATCAACGGTTGTCATTTAGCCATCTCATCACCAGCAAGGCGGTCGGAGAAAATGTGCGCTTCGAGCTTTGGCGCGACGGCCAAAAAATGGAGATCGAAAAAGAAGTCACAAACTTCGACGTCTCGCAAATGCTCGTACCCTATCACGAATATGACCGACAGTCGGAATACATCATCACGGCGGGATTCGTGCTGCAAAAACTCACGCGAGAGTATCTTAAGGTTTTCGGCGATGATATGGAGGGGAAAAGTCCTCCGCATTTATACCACTACTATCGCGATTCCGCTTTCAAACCATCGCCCGAACGCCAGGACATTGTCATCCTCAGTTATGTGCTCTGGGGTCCTTTTAACCTCGGCTACACCCGCCTCGGCCGGATGGTCGTCAGCAAAGTCAACGGCATGACGATACGTTCCATTCAGGACATCTTGACGGCTCAGAAATTGAACCCCGACTCTAAATACGATGTCATCGAATTCGAGCTGGACAATCCGACCGTCGTGATCCCGCGGGCCCAGTTGCCCGCCGCCAACCAATATATTCAGCGAAGATACGGAATCGAAAAACTCTCGAACATTCACGATCCTTAATAAGAAAAGTACCCAATCCACAATTCAAATGCTCTAATGACCAAAACGTGACGCGCAATCCGGTCATTTGGAGACTATGAATTTCTCATCAAGTCGTCGTGCCTATTTGTCGATGCACGATCCGGTGTTTTCTCTTGACAAAAGGGTGCGGAATCCCATACAGTGGAATAATAAGACTTTTGCAAAATTGGAGGTTAGGCATATATTATTTCAGAAAATCTGTTTCAGGATTTTCTGAAAATAATCAACAATCTTGAGATAAGCCATTGCCAAATAAGATGTTAGATGTTGTGCACTCTACAATATTCTTCGGATTTTAGAAAGAAAAAATCAAGAAAATAGATTTTTTCTTTCCAAAAGTATGCCTAACCTCCAATTTTGCAAAAGTCCTGTGGAATAAGGTAAATGAAGCAAGTGATTAGCTCTTTATCCATTTCAAACGGGTGTTGCGGGTTTTTCCATTAACAACGTGTTATACGGGATTTTGGAGAAAGGAGGTGGTGCTCAATCGTACGAGGGCCGTCTTGCATCGGTCCTGATGCAAGTCATGCAAGCTACACCATTAATGATCATCTTGAGTTAGAAGGAGGCCATCATGTGTAAACAAGTAATTTATCTGACGTTGATTGTCTTTGTTTTGGGCCTGGGACTCACTGTGAACGTCGCCGGGGCCAGCGAACTAAAGATTAACTTCCAATCAGCCGGAGCACCGATACCCGAAGGGTATTTACCCGAATATGGCGAAATATTTTTTGAGCATGACAACGGCTGGAGTTACGGGTGGAACCAAAATATAACAAGTGGTGCACGTGACCGCAACAACGCCAACGCTCCAGACCAGCGTTACGACACACTGAACCACTTTCGGGGGGCTATATGGGAGATAGAAGTGCCAAACGGCACCTATAATCTGTATTTTGTTTGCGGCGACCCGTCATACACCGATCAGACAAATAACATAGATGTCGAAGGGATTCTTCTGGAGGACCCGGACGGCCCCGTCGGAACGGGTTTTGACTTCGACGAGTTCGAAGTAACGGTAGAAGTCAATGATGGTCGCCTAACCATCCAGCCGGGAGCGGGGCAAGACAACAGTAAATTCTGCTTCATAGATATCGAAAGTGATGCTCTTACCCAATTTTTCACGAAAGCCAGAGAACCCGATCCGGTTGACGGCGCCGAAGGCGTCGCGGACGCTATCCTGATGTGGACGCCGGGAGATACGGCTGTGCTCCATCGAGTGTATCTCGGCACCGATCCCGACGCAATTGAAATGGTGGACGAAACGGAATTCACCGTTTACTGGCACGCGGACGGCCTCGAACCCGGGCTGACATACTACTGGCGAGTTGACGAAGTCGATGCCGACGGCGCGGTTATCACAGGCGACGTCTGGAGCTTTACCGCCCTCTCGCTGATCGCCTGGGGGGCCAATCCCTCGGATGGCGCTTCCGACGTGCTGATCGACACAAAGTTAAGCTGGAGAATGGGCGATTCCCCGGTCCCCATGACGCATCATGTGTTCTTCGGCACCGATGAAGCGGAAGTAGCCGCGGGCACCGGCGATACCGATAAAGGTATTCAGGAAGAAGCAACGTACGATCCGGGAATACTGCAAGCCGATACGACGTACTATTTCCGAATCAACGAAGTTGAAATGTTCACCAACGTCGAACGAGAAGGCAAGGTCTGGAGCTTCAAGACCGTCGAGCCCGGCCCGGGCAAGATCATCCGCGAGTGGTGGTTCGATATTAGCGGCTCGGCCGTGACGGACCTGACGGGTAATGAACGCTATCCCAGCAATCCCGACGGCATGGAATTTTTGACGTACTTCCAGGGCCCAACGGATTGGGCCGAACAATACGGCAGCCGGATTCGCGGCTGGATTTTCGCCCCGGAAACGGGCAACTATACATTCGAGTTTGATTGCGAAGATGGAGGCGAGCTACGCCTGAGTCCCGACGAAAGTCCCGCCAATGCGGTGACCATCGCAACGATCAATGATGGCACGATAGAATCAGGCATACAAGCTCTTGAAGCGGGCAATCGATATTACATCGAGGCTTTGCAGAAGGAAAATACCATCGGCGATAGACTCAGGGTTTCCTGGAAAGGCCCCGGCATCCCAACGATGGAAGTCATTAGTGCCGAGTATGTCGGCGCGACGCCCTACCTGGCCATGAAAGCCTATGGGGCTTTTCCTCCGGACGGAGCAACGGGTGTCAACCAAAGATCTATTCTTAGCTGGAAACCCGGAGTCGATGCCGCTTCGCACGAGATTTACTTCGGCACAGATGAAGACGCCGTGAAAAACGCCGATACATCATCGCCCGAATACATGGGCACCCAAGCCCTCGGTGAAGAGAGCTTTGATCCCGGCAAGCTGGCGTGGGAAACCACATACTACTGGCGCGTCGATGAGATCAACAGCGCCAATTCCGACAGCCCGTGGACAGGCAGCGTATGGACTTTCACAACGGGCGACTTCATCACCGTGGACGATTTCGAGAGCTACACAGATCACGACGCCGATGGCGAAGCCATTTGGCAGCACTGGATCGATGGTTTCGGCGTTACGGATAATGGCGCCCAAGCCGGATATATCATGCCCCCGTATTGCGAGCAGACGATTGTCCATAGTGGCGCCCAGTCTATGCCGTTGCTTTATATCAACGATGTGGGGGTGGACAACTCAGAGGCGGTTTTGACCTTGACAGAAGCACGCGACTGGACCGAAGAAGGCGTTGGGGAATTATCCCTGTGGTTCCAGGGTGCTCTGAGTAATGCGGCCGAGCCGTTTTACATCGAGGTCGCCAATGCCAATGGCGCATCCGCACTGGTGACCAATGATGATCCGGAAGCCGCGCTGATTAACGTCTGGACCGAATGGCGTATTCAACTCGGTGTCTTTACCGTTTTAGGCGTCGATCTGACCGATGTCGATAAGATCGCGATCGGCCTGGGCAGCAAAGGCGGCATCGCCGCCGGCGGATCCGGTACGATGTACATTGACGACATCCGGCTGTATCGTCCATAAACACAGCCGAAATGATCCTTCGACTTTGTGCCGGGCAAAGACGAAGCAGTGAACGTCATCAGGGCCTATATCGAGCTATTTGGTATAGGCCCTTTTAGTGTTCTCGATATCCGACTGTATCGACCTGTAAATTGATCCTTCAAGCTTACAGTTGTCTTTCTCGTATGAACCTATAGATTGCCGGTTCTTATTTGGGTGGCACTCTCAAAGCCGAAGGCCTTGGGGATGATGGGCGAAAGCCATCCCCAAGCGCCTACGGCGTGCGTCCATCGCTTGATCCGCTCGCATTGCTCCGGAGCGCCGGTGGCGGCGCCGGCGAAATGAATGCCGACGTTCCACCTATGCGTAATCCTTGCCGTTCAGGCTGCGAACGACGGAGGCCAACCAGGCTTCAAGCTGAGATTTCATGGCATTCACCCGTTTCGTTTCCTGGGCGAGCAGGTCTTTTTTCTCCATGGGATCATCGGCAAGGTTATATAGTTCCAGCTTGATGTTTCCCTTCTTATCGTGAATCCGGTGGAGTTTCCAGGGCCAATCGAGCCAGGCGGCATGGCCGGGGAAGGAATCTTCCGGATATTGCCTGGCGATCTGTCCGGCGTCCATGCGCAGACGGGCCCTGTTGCCGATTTCGTCGCCCGCCTTTTGCGCTTCGAGCAGTTCGGCCATCCATTTGGCGCTCGGCGTGCTGATCCCCCCGGTAGGATGATTCCAGAAGCCCATCGGTTTCGGCCGGGCTCTCATCCTTCCGTTGATGAGCCGGACCAGGCTGATCCCATCGAGCGGCGGTTGGTTATCCATCCGTACGCCCGCAATGTCGAGGAGTGTCGGGTAAATGTCCACGGTGCTACAGGGCACGTTAGTCGTTTTCGGTTTGGCAATCCGTGCGGGCCATTCGAGAATGGACGGGACGCGAAGACCGCCTTCGTAGATTTGTCCCTTGTTACCGCGGCCGCCCGTTGTGCCGACTCTTGGCAGCCCGCCGTTGTCGCTGCAATACCAGAGGAGCGTGTTTTCACGAATGCCAAGGTTGCCCAGTTCCTTGCGAAGCTTGCCGAAGGCGCGGTCCATACCGGTGATCTCGCCGTAAAAATGCTGGAAGTTTTTCTTCTGGTCGGCGTAAAGAGCGGCATCTTCTGCGATGGCCTGGTGCGGGTTGTGCGGAGAGCCGAACCACACGACCGCCAGGAACGGTTGCGGCGTTTTGGCGTGTTTGCGAATAAATTCAATCGCGGCATCGACCGTGACCATCGAGCTTTCGCCCCGGGTTTGGACGGCGACGCCT